>Ga0187886_1000116_pt1 | contig 114150 bp, 111 predicted proteins | sample June2016WEW_20_1_FD_133001 | JGI IMG/M metagenome (GOLD analysis project Ga0187886, IMG submission 133001) | Peatland microbial communities from SPRUCE experiment site at the Marcell Experimental Forest, Minnesota, USA - June2016WEW_20_150 | ecosystem: Environmental > Terrestrial > Soil >...
ACGCCTGGCTGAAGAGCAAGCGCAGGGTCGCCGTCCGCCGCGACCGGAAGGCCTCCAACTACCTCGCTTTCCTGCACCTGGCGATGATCTTGATCCTGGCGACGTTATTTTGAGGCGATCTCCAGACACCGAAAACCGTCAAGGGAAACCCCGTGACGGAAATGAAATTATTCATCCACCGGTCGCCGCCGGTTCGCCGTTGCTTCTCGCCGGAAATCGATGCGGGAACGCGGTAACCGAGCCGATCGCGGAGCCTTGATTGGATTTCCTGTCTCGGGCAGGGGTGCGCTGCGCGGGGAGAAAACGTTGCGCTTCTGACGCACCTGGGCGCTTGACACCACGCGGTGTCTGACACCCGGGAGGCGGGTGCAGGTCGTTAGGGTTCGAGTAATGAGACCCTTCAGCGCTCGTCGAACGAAGATCATCGCCACGCTCGGGCCGGCGAGCTCGAGCCTGGATGACGTGCGGGCGCTGGCCGAGGCCGGCGCCGACGCCTTTCGCCTCAACTTCTCTCACGGCGAGCCTGCGGAGCACGAGCGCCTGGCCGGCTATGTGCGCGAGGCGCAAACCGAGATCGGTCGCCCGCTGGCGTTGATCGGTGATTTTCAGGGCCCCAAGATCCGACTCGGCGAGGTTGATCCGCCGCGCACGCTCGAACTGGGCGAGCAGGTTGTGCTGGCGGCCGAGGAGCAGGCCTCCGGCGCTGAGCTGCCGCTGGCACCGGCCGTAGCGGTGAGCGCGCTCGCGCGGGGCCACGCCGTCTTGATCGGCGACGGCACGGTACGGCTGCGGGTTGAGAAATTGTCGAGGGGAAAGGTGACCTGCGTTGTCGTCGATGGAGGCGAGGTGAGCTCGCACAAGGGCGTCAACTTGCCAGGGGTACCGCTCCCCCTTCCGTCGCTAACGGAAAAAGATCTCTCCGACCTCGAGCTGGCGCTCGGGCTCGAGTTCGACTACGTGGCGCTCTCCTTCGTTCGCGCCGCCGCCGATGTGAGCGCTCTGCGCGATCTGATCGGCGCTCGTCACTCGGACATCGGCGTGATCGCCAAGATCGAGCTGCCGCAGGCCGTCGAAGCGCTCGAGGAGATCGTCGCCGCCGCCGACGCCGTGATCGTCGCCCGTGGCGATCTGGGCGTCGAGGTCGGGCAGGTTGCGGTTCCGCTTCTTCAGAAGCGGATCATCGCGACCGCGCTCGAGTATGTGCGGCCCGTCATCACCGCTACCCAGATGCTCGAGTCGATGGTCTCCAGCCCCGAGCCCACACGGGCCGAGACGAGTGACGTGGCCAACGCGATCCTCGACGGCACCTCGGCGCTCCTGCTCTCCGAGGAGACCGCCGTCGGCTCCTACCCGCTCGAAGCTGTGCGCTTCATGGACGAGATTGCGCGTACCGTCGAGCCCAGTCTCGGCTCGAGGCATCGAATACCACAGCCGGGCGAGCAGCCGACGACCGGGCAGGCGATGTCGAATGCCGCCTGCGACGTCGCCGAGCTTCTGCAGGCTAGAGCGATTCTCGCTCCCACCTTCAGCGGTCGCACCTGCTCGGCACTGGCTTGCCTGCGCCCGCGGCGCCCGATCATCGCCCTCTCCCACAACCGCCACGTGCTCCAGAGGCTTGCGCTCGAGTGGGGCGTGATCCCGCTCGAGATGACGTCCTGCCCGAACATAGACACGCTCTGGCAGCGCTCGATCGAGATCGTGCGATCGGCGGGTCTGGTGGAACGCGGCGACCGCGTCGTTATTACGGCCGGCACCGCCGTCAACGTCGCCGGCTCGACGAACGTGATCAAGGTAGAAGAGATTTTCTAGAAATCGTTTCGGAATGAAGACGCGTCGACTGGGCGTGATCGGCGGAAGGACACTCGCACGTCGATAGAGAACTCCCTGGAGCCGTGTCGAGAAGAAGCAAGAAATCTGGGTCCAGGCGAACTGTGCGCGCTCGAAGGCGGCGGCAGCGGACGGGCGCGCGCAGGTTCGTTCTGCTCTTTCTCCTCGGTCTGATCGCGCTGCTCTACGCAGGGCCGCTGCGCGCCTATTACAACAAGCGAGAGCTGGTCAACCAGCAGCGTACACAGGTCGAGCTGCTCAGATCGAACAAGCACGAGCTGGAGCAGAAGCTGCGCCAAGCGTCCACTCGTGAGGTGGCCGCGCGTGAGGCGCGGCGCCTCTTCTACGTCAAGCCCGGGGAGCACCTCTACATCGTCATGGGGATCGAGGATTGGCGTAAGAGCCGAGTGCGCGGTCATCAGTAAGATCGCTTTCGTGGATGACAGGTCGGTCATCGCAGCTCAGCTCGGCAGAGAGCCGCGCGCTTTCCTGCGGGTCGCCTATCGTTGCCCGTTCGGCTTTCCGGCAGTGACCGAGCAGAAGCCCTACGACAAGGATGGCAAACCCTTCCCGACGGGCTTCTACCTCACCTGCCCGCACCTTGTTGCGTCGGTGGCGAGGCTGGAGGCCGCGGGCGCAGTGGAGCGCTGGAGCGAAGCGACGCAGCGCAGTCGCCGGCTTGCCTGGAGCCTGAGGCTGGCGAACCGCAAGCAACGCCGCCGGCGAAGACACCTGGCACGGCCGCTGGGGCCGTTCGTCGACGACGGCGCCTCGCTCGGGTTGGGGATAGCCGGCGTCGGCAACCGCGACCGGCTCAAGTGCCTGCATGCGCACGTTGCCTTCGCTCTCGCCAACCCCGGCTACAAGCTGGGCGAGCTGATCGCCGGCGAGCTGCAGCCACTCTGGCCCACTCGCTGCCGGTCGCGTAGCAAGGGTTGCCGGTCGAGAACCAAGCCTCCGGTCGGCGGCTCCGACGCGAAGGATCGCCGACTATGATCGCCGGCGTGCCCGAGAACGTGGAAGTTGCCCGTCAGCAGTGGCAAGAGGGATACCGGCGCTTTCAAACGCTGGCGGGCGAGCCTGCGAGCCGCGATCGCCTCTACCTCGAGCTGGAGACGATCTCGGACGAGCTGAGACGGCGGATCGGCCAGACCTTCACCATGGCCGAGGTCGCCGAAGTGTACGGAGACGCAGAGCGCTGGGCTACCGCGACGGTGGCCGAACGAGCCCCCGTACGCGGCTGGTCGCGCGATCTGGCGACCGTGCTCGACGCGGCCTTCTGCCTGTATGCCCGCGCGGCGGTCGACTACCTGCCATGAGCCCGTCGAAAAACCCCCACTCGTCCTCGCGCGCCCGGCCCCGGCGCCCTCGGTCTTCGTGGCCGCGCCGGCTCCTGCTCCTGCTCGTGATCGCCGCCGCCTTCGCGATCGGGACGGCGCTGGGAGTAGCTCTCGGACGTGGCTCCGGCGCGAAAGGCACGCAGACACGCGAGCAGACGATCCGGATCGTGACCGTTACGGTCGCGCGGCCCTAACCCCTCGGTTTCTCACTCTCTCGCGCTGCTGCTGGAAAAGCCCGAAAACTACCGGAGCCGATTGAAAATCGCGCTAACTGGAAAGGCTTGATCGGAGATGCCTCAGCGGAATGAACCCCAAGCGAGACGTTCGGACGATCAGTCGGAGTGGATGACTCTTGGTCGTGCGGCCGAGTACCTCGGCGTAGCCCAGAGCACGATCAGAAAGTGGTGCGACGCGGGGAGAGTACCGGCGTTCACGACTCCGGGTGGGCATCGGCGCTTTCGCAAGAGCGACCTGGACGCCTTCCTCGAGCAGTCGCGGCCCGGCGCTATTACATCCGACAACGGGCCGGTCATACTCATCGTCGACAACGAGCCGGGCGTTTGCGCATACGTCCGCGCCAGCCTTGAGCCCGAGGGCTATCACGTCGAGGAGGCGGCAGAGGCCGACGAGGCGCTGCGTCTGGTCGAGACGCGAGCGCCGGATCTGATCATGATCGACGCCAACATGCCGCACGTGAATGGGTGGGAGATGCTCCGTCACCTGCGCGAGCGCCACGGGGAAGGGATACCGCCCGTGCTGATGTTCAGCTCGCTCGACGAAGCCGACGAACAGCTCGCCCATTCGCTCGGCGCGAGCGCGTTCTTCGGCCGTCCGCTCGACCTGCGCCGCCTGGTCGAAAGCGCGCGACAGGTGCTACCGCTCTGATCGGTCTCGACCAGAGGCTGGAGCGGGTCATTGCGACGCATCGCCTTGGTCTGCTCGACCCGCTCGCGGTGGCGCTCTCCTGGCTGGGCAGCGGTGGCGCGGTCTGGCTCGCGCTTGCGCTCGTCTTCGCCGTGCTCTGGCGGCGGCCGTCCCTGCTCATCTGGGTGGGCGCCGCCGACCTGATCGCCGAACTGGCGGGCGCAGGGCTGAGAGCCGCCATTGAGCGGCCGCGGCCTCCTCATCGCTTCCCGCAGATCGAGACGCTTGTGCCGCTGCCGCACAGTTATTCCTTTCCTTCCGGCCACGCCAGCACGAGCTTCGCCTGCGCCGTCGTTCTCGCCGCCGCCACGCCCAGCCGCCGTACTCGCGTCCTGCTGATCGCCCTGGCGACGCTGATTGCGCTCTCCCGCGTCTATGCGGGCGTGCACTACCCGCTCGATGTAATCGGCGGCGCCGCGCTCGGGACGGCGATCGGGCTCGCGATGGTCGCTCTTGCGAGAACGTTCGGACCGTCTAGGAGTTCTGCGGATTCGAACCCGGTACCTCTCGCTTTCTCGGGGCGCCGCTGAGTGTGCTTCGCCGGAGAGCACAGTGTTACCGACACGGGCTCGGAGAGGATCGTGCCGCCAGCGGCGTCAGGCGGCTCCGGGAGGCCGGCCGCGCTCGCCCGGGAAGAACCACCGGCCAAGCCCGAACAAGATCGAATCGCCTCTCGCTTTCTCGGGGCGCCGCTGGCGGTGCGAGCCCGGAGAGAACAGTGTGGACACACGGGCTCGTAGAGGATCGTGCCGCCAGCGGTGTCAGGAGGAGCCGCCGGCCGAGGAAGCGAGAGAGGTTAGACCTCTTCGGTTGCTTCTATCAGCCCCGCGGCGATGATTGCCAAAGCAGCCAGTAGCGCGATCCAGATGCCGATTCCGCGTCCATCGGCGGGAAGGAACTTGTCTGGTATCCAGATCAACCGCACGAGTACGAGGATCGTCGCCAGGACTCCGATTCCGATCACGATCAGGCTCTCGGGCAAGCTCGCCGGCAGCGCGATCCCGAACACTCGCAGCGCGAACAGGACGAGCACCGCTAAGCCGAGGAAGAAAACGAGCTGGCCAACCAGGCCTGTATGCCAACCGATAACGCTGAGAACGAGTTGGAAGCCGCCCGAGTTGTCGGCGCGTCCGCTGTACCAACTCATGAAAGTCGAGAGGCTCAGCACCAGCCCGGAGAGCCAGGTGAGCGTGTCGGAAACGAGCAGGAAGCTATCGGGATGCCGCAGCGAGGGGCGGGCCAGCGGTGGTCTCGGGTTGCCGCGAGAGTCTCGATACGAAGTGGGAGTCTGCATCGCTGAAAGTATGGGCATTGAGGCGGCTAGATGTCGCGCTCAAACGAACCGCGCCCGGCCGTTGCCTCGCTGCCTATTCCGGCCAGGCGGTGGAGTGCTTCATTCGAAGCGGGCTCTTAGATTCCGAACAATGTTTGCGTCTCCTGCCAGATCAGCAGAGCAATCACGCCGATCGCCAGCACCAAGATCAGCATCGTGAAGAAGAAGCGCAGATGGGCGCGGTTGCGCGCGCGAGTACGATCGCGGCGCATCTGCCGGCGGGCACGCTCTCGCTCGTAGGCCCGCGGAATCGCAGTGGGGTCGATCGGCGGCGGCTCGCCTTCGGATCGCATTCTCTCTGCCGGGTGTCTCACTAGCGATCTCTCCGGTAAGCGCCGCGGCGGGCGGTATATGTACTGGCCGAAGCGATCAATACGAATCTAAGTTTAGATCGGTTGCCATCATCGCCGCGGGTATGTCCAACCTCCGGGCGCGATACTTACGGGAATGGACGGTTCAAAACCGTCGGCCGTTGAGCCGGGAACAGGGTCATCGCAGAGCGGCAAGCTCGGCCCGATCGCGTCCGCCGAGAACGATCGAGGCTCGTTCGAGACGGTGGAGCAACTGCTCGCGGAGGCGCTCGTCGTTACTCTCGATCCCGAGGGTTTACCGCGACGCCTCGCCAGCCTCGTCGCAGAGGCGACCGGCGCCAGGCAGGTGCTGCTCTGGCTCGGCGGCCGGGCCGAGACGGCTCTGCTGGGTACAACCGCTCCTCTCTCGGCGGCCGAGCTGACCGCCGCTCGCAAGCGCGCCGAGCGAGTGCTTGAGCGCGGTCAGCTTCTACGCGAGCAGTCGGCCGGAACGGTGACGGTCACGCTCCCGCTGATGATCGCGCCGCGTGGTGCGCTGGAGGCGAGATTCGGAGAGTCGACACGGTTCGGCGAGTCCGAGCTGCCGGCGCTGGAGAGGTTGGTAGGTCGGATCGGCGCTGTCCTCGAAGAAGCCGAGAAGCGCCGCGAGCTCGGCCAGGAGCTGGTTCGCACCCAGGCGTTGCTCTCGTTTGCCGGGCAGGTTATCGCCGAGCTCGCCCTCGAGCCGACTCTCAACAATGCCGTTGAGCGCATCGCCACGCTGCTCGGCGTCGAGCGGATCGCCGTCTACCTGAACGATGACGGGCGCCTGCAGACGGCCGTTGCGCGTGATCTCGACGGGCCGCATGAACTGCTCGCGGTGCGTCTGCTCGAACTCGCGCAGGCGTCGGGACACGCTCCGAGTGGTGTGATCGTCGGGGAAGCGCTCACCGACGAGCGCCTGGAGTCACTGCGAGACGTGTTGATCGAGACCGGAGTGGAGGCTATAACGGCTTTCCCGCTCGAGGCCGGCGGTGAGACGATCGGTCTGCTCGTTCTCTATCTGCCTCGTGACCGCATCCCGGGCGAGAGCGAGCAGATACTGCTCGAGGCGCTGAGTAGCCAGCTTGCCGTCGCCGTTCACCATGCGCGCCTGCACGAGCACACCACCCGTCTGGGCGCGGAGCTCGAGCACTCGCTGCGGGCTGAGCAACAGGCGGTTGCGCAGCTCAGGGCTCTGTACGAGGTGTCGCGCGCTTTCGCCCAGAGCCTGTCGCTGCAAACGACGCTGGAGGCCGCCGCGAAGACGATCGCCGAGCTGCTGGGAGTGGACGTGGCGGTGCTCTACATGCTCGACGAGCGTCACGAGACGATGGAGGTGAGGGCGCTTCACGTCGCCGATTCCGCCCTCGAAGAGCCGGTGACCGCGGTCCTCGGACGTTCGCTGCCTCTGACGGGCGGGATAGCTCGAGTTTTCCGCGACGGGCACGTTCTTCGGCTGACGCCCGAGGCTGCCGGCGCAGATGAGTTCTACCACCTGCTCGCACCCTTCCTGGAGCGCGGCTCGACCGCGGTCGTGCTTCCCGTCGCCACTCCCAAGGAGGTGCTGGCGACGGTCTCGCTGCTCTCGCTCGACCCGGAACGACCTATCCGCGACGAGACGATCCAGGCCGCGCTGGCGATCGTCGGGCAGGCCGCTCTCGCTATCGACAACGCCCGTCTCTACGAGCAGCAGAAGGCGTTCGCCGATGCCATGCAGCGATCGCTCCTTCCCGACTACGAGCCCGAGATCGAGGGTCTCGACCTCGGAGCCGCCTACGCCGCCTCGGCCCGGCTCGAGATCGGCGGCGATCTCTATGACTTCATGGTGCTCGACGACGGAGCGCTGGCGATCTGTCTCGGCGATGTGACCGGGCACGGCATCGACGCCGCCGCCGACATGGCGATGGTGAAATTCACCTTCCGCTCGCTCGTGCGCCGGCACCCCGAGCCGGGCGCCTTCCTGGCGGCCGTCAACGAGGTGGTGCTCGAGGAGGTCGCGCCGGCCAAGTTCGTCACCATGGTCTACCTCAAAGTCGATCCGGAGAGAACCGAGCTCGCCTGCGCCAGTGCCGGTCATCCGCGGCCGCGGCTTCTGCGCGCCGACGGCCGGGTCGAGCCTTTGACCGTGGGCGGGCTCGCGCTCGGGATCCTCGGCGAGCAGAGCTACGAGGAGATACGCATCCCCTATGCGCCAGGCGAGGCCGTGGTGCTCTACACCGACGGGGTGATCGAAGCGCGGCGGGGCCGTGAGTTGTACGGGACACCCAGGCTCGACGAGTTCTTGCGCCGCAACTCCGGGCTCGGCGCCAGAGAGCTCGCCGACGCCGTACTCGAGGATTGCCGCCGCTTCGCCGCCGGCCCGCTCCTGGACGATTGCGCGGTCGTCGTGGTGCGGGCGCGCTGATGGCCGAGCGAGCACAAACGGACGCTGATCTCGCCGCTCTAGACCGGTCGCTGCTACACGTGTTCGTCTTTCTCGCCGGCACGGGCTCGATGGCGACCGAGATCTGCGCTGCGCGCCTGCTCGCGCCCTACTTCGGTGACTCGACCATGGTCTGGGCGAACATCATCGGCCTCATTCTCGGCTCGCTCTCGCTCGGCTACTGGCTCGGTGGCCGGATTGCCGATCGGCGGCCGAATCCTCGTCTGCTTGGAGCGATCGTGCTCGCGGCGGCGCTGTTCGTGGCGGTCGTTCCCTTCGTCGCGCATCCGCTCCTGGAGAGGGGAGCGAGCGGGATCGGGCAGCTGGCCGTCGGCACGGTCGTCGGCTCTTTCTTCGCGGCGCTCGTGCTCTTCGCCCCTCCGGTGGTGGCACTCGGGATGGTTGCGCCGTTCGCGATCAGGCTCTCGCTCGAGCGTCCGGGTGCGGCCGGCGGCGTGGCCGGCACCGTGTTCGCGCTCTCCACCGCGGGTAGCCTGCTCGGCACCTTCGTTCCCGCGCTCGTTTCGATTCCGCTGATCGGCACGCAGCGGACGCTGCTTGCTACCTCTCTGCTCCTGGCCGCCACCGGCGCGCTCGTACTCGGGCGCCGCGGGCTCGTGCCTGTCGTCTGCATCGGCGCCTTGCTGGCGCTACCGCCGGGGGCGATCAAGCCGGGAAGCGGCGTGCTCTACGAGGGCGAGTCGGCCTATCAGTTCATCCGGGTGGTTCAGAACGGTAACGAGCGGGTGTTGGAGCTGAACGAGGGCGTAGTCGCACACTCCGTATACGACCCGGCCAGCGTTCTCACCGGCGGCTATTGGGATCTCTTCCTCGCCCTACCGCCGCTCCTCGATCGCCCCGTCCAGAGGGTCGCGATTCTCGGCAACGCCGGCGGCACCGTCGCCCGCGCCTATCGCGGTCTCTACCCGGCGGCGCGCATCGACGGCGTCGAGATCGACGCTAAGGTGAGCGCCGTCGGCGAGCGCTATTTCGGGCTCCGCCCGGGGCCTCTCCTGCACATCTACAACGAGGACGCCCGTCCCTTCCTGCTTCGCCACAAACAGCTCTACGACATCATCTGCGTCGACGCTTACAGACAGCCCTACGTGCCCTTCTACCTGACGACGCGCGAGTTTTTCCAGCTCGTCCGCTCGCGACTCCGACCGGGTGGCATCGTCGCGCTCAACGTCGCCGCGCTACCTCGCGATCACGAGCTGGTCGATAAGACCGCGGGAACTCTCGCCTCCGTTTTCCCGCAGGTACTGAGCTGGCAGGCGCTCCGCTTCAACGCGCTCGTGATCGGCTTCGAGCGCCCGCTCGCCCCAGGCACGCTCGCCCGCGCCGCGGGCGTCGCTCCCGCCCGTCTGCGTCCGCTCCTGCGCCTGCTCGAGCGCCAGGCCAAGGCGGTCGCGCCGGCGGACGATCCCTGGACAGACGATCGCGCCCCGGTCGAGTGGGTGGTCGATCGCATGATCGTCAAGGCGGCCAGAGAGGGCGTCTCGCTCAGTGAGGAACGGACGCTACCGACCACACCGTGACCGAGTTGCTGCTACGCGAAGATCGTCGCCCGCTACTGATCGGGCACCGCGGTCTGCCAGCGCTCGCACCGGAGAACACGCTGCGCTCGCTCGGGCTGGCGCTCGATCACGGCGCGGACAGTTTCGAGGTCGACGTGGTCGCTCTCGCGGACGGAACGCTCGTCGCCGGGCACTCGCTCGATCTCGCCGAGCTCTGTCACGGCGCGGCTCACGGACCGGCGGCGCAGCGCACGCTCACCGATCTGCGCCGCCTCGATCCCGAGCTGGCGACGTTTGAGGAGGTGCTCGAGCTCGCCTCGGCCCGGCTCGAAGGGCTCCCGTTCCTGATCGATATCAAGGGTGCCGGCAACGAGCGGGCTCTGGTCGATGCCGTACGCCGGCACGGCCTCGAGAGCCAGGCTCTGCTCTGCTCGCTCGAGCGATCGGTGCTCGTTCGCTTGCGCGAGCTTGCGTCCGAGATCGCCCGCAGTCTCTCCTATCCCGCCGACAGGCGCCGCATCTCGGAGCGCCGGGCGTTCGCTCCGGTTGTTCCCGTCGCTCTGAGAGGGCTTCGTGCGCTCCTGCCGCATCGCCTCGGCTCCTGGCTCGACGAGACGGGAGCCGTCGGCGTGACGCTCCATCAAAGCGTTATCAGCCGCGCCCTGATAGAGATCTGTCACGCGCGTGGAGTCGCCGTGCTCGCCTGGACTGTGAATGACGTGGGGATTAGGCAGTGGCTGTTCCGGGCAGAGATCGACGCTATCATCACGAACGATCCGCGGCCCTTCCCTTTGGCGGTTTGATGAGATCAAGACGAGCGACCAACTTCTTTCTGGCTCTGCTGCTGGTATGCGCGGGCCTGGTCGCGTCGTTCGCGGTCGCCGCCACCGCGCCGGCGCAGACCGCTGATACCACTGACACCGGCACCACTACCGAGCCCACGACGACGGCTCCGTACGTAATCCCGGAAGGTGTCACGATCGGCGGTGTGGCGGTGGCGGGGATGAACACCGCCATGGCGCGCGCGACAGTCGAGTCCTTCGTCTGGTCGTCGCTGCCGCTTCGGATCGGAAAGAAGCATGTTGGGCTCGACCCGGCTACTGTCGGAGCGAACGCCGGCTTCGATGCTGCACTTCTCCGGGCCGAGGCCGCTCAACCGGGCGAGGAGATCCCGCTCACCGTCAGCGTCGATTCCGCACTCCTGAGCGAGTACGTGGTCTCTCTTGCCGAGCGCTTCGACTACCCTGCCGTCAACGCGCGCGTGTTCCTGCGTCACATGCGCCCCTGGATAACGGAGGGGACGCGGGGCCAGCAGCTTCGGAAGACCGCGGCCATGAACGCGATCAGGAACGCTCTCAAGGCGAACCGTCGTTTCGCCGTGAACCTTCCGCTGAAGACGATCCCCAGGCACGTGACCAAGGTGAGCTTCGGCCCTGTCATCGTCATCCGCCGCGGCTCCAACCGTCTCTACCTGTACAAGGGCTCGCGCTTCTGGCGCCGCTTCGGGGTTGCAACCGGGCAGGCCGTCTACCCGACGCCACTCGGGCACTTCGAGATCGTCGTAAAGTGGACTAATCCCTGGTGGTACCCGCCCAACTCACCCTGGGCGAGGGGCGAGAAGCCGGTTCCCCCCGGTCCGGGCAACCCGCTCGGCACGCGCTGGATGGGGCTTTCTGCGCCCGGCGTCGGCATCCACGGCACGCCCAACTCCTCGTCGATCGGCTACTCGCTCTCGCACGGCTGCATCCGCATGTACATCCCCGACGCGGAGTGGCTGTTCAACCATGTGAACATCGGGACGCCGGTCTTCATCATCCCGCAGTGACCGCTGTCTGAAGCGTGGACCGCGCTTTGTTTGCGGCGCCCGGCCGTGTTACCCTGCGGGCGTGGCGACGATCCTGTTGGCCGGGGTCGATCCTCTCTTCGTCGGGAAGCTCTACCAGCTCCTGGCGGGACATCACCTGACCTCGACCGAGAGCGTCGAGGAGCCCGATCTGGTGATCGCCGATATCGGCCGTGTCGAGCCCGACGAGGTCTCCGACGCCTATCCCACGGTGCCGATCCTCGGCTACTCCAACCATGCCGATCCTTCCAGCCTGCACGCGGCTCAGGAGGCCGGCTTCGATCGCATTGTCGAGCGCGCAGTGCTGCTGGAGAACGTCGAGCTTCTGATCTCCGAGCTCACACTGCAGTGAACGCGCGTACCGCGCTCGGCCGACCAACCAGGCCGCTAGAGTTGGCCGCATGACCTACGTGATCGTCGAACCCTGTGTCGACGTCAAGGACCGGGCCTGCGTGGACGTCTGCCCGGTCGATTGCATTCACGAAGCGGATCGCATCCTCGTGATCGACCCGGAGGAGTGCATCGACTGCGGCGCCTGCGAGCCGGAGTGCCCCGTCGAGGCGATCTTCCCCGAGGACACGCTGCCGGCCAAATGGCAGGCCTTCGTCGGCATCAACGCCGCCTACGGTGAGGGCGTGAACGCTGTCGACGCGCTCGTATCCGCGTACGTCGACGAGCACGGCGCCCCGAGCTAGCGAGGCCGTGCTTTCGCCGTAAAGTTCTTCCCGAATCTCCGATGAGGAGATCAGATGCCTGCCGCCAACCGTCTCCGAGTCCCAACCGCGTTCCTGATCGCCTGTCTGCTTTTGGCGGGTTGCGCGAATAGCGGAACCACTTCTGAACAACGCCGACGCGGTTCCGAGCAGGAGAGAGCGGCGATCCTACGGGCACTACCCCGGTATCTACGCGTTCCTGCGAGTTGCGCCAAGACGGATATCAAGATCTCCTCGGACCGGCGCTGGGCGCGAGCCGAGGCAATCGACGTATACGACTACGAGGCCAGGAAGTGCGGAAGGTTCGCGGGGAGCGGGTACTGGCTGCTAAAAAAGAGCTCCGCGGGGCGCTGGCGGATCGTCTTCAACGGCTCGGAAGTTCCCCCGTGCTCCATTCACGCCCCGAAATACCTTCTCTACTCGGGGATGAAGAGCTGCGGGACGTGACAGCGCAAGCTCACGGCCACGGGGTCAGATCTTGCAATTCACCAGATGAGCGAATGCAAGATCTGACCCCTGGGCAACGAAGTGCCCAGGCTGATTCGGGCGCGCCCTCGACGGTTCGACCGCTCGCTTGACTAAAGTCTGTGCTCGATGCGCCGCCCGCTCGTACTCCTCGTCGTGCTGGGACTCTTCGTTACCGGTTGCGGCTCGCACGGTTCTTCCTCGTCGACCGCGCGCAGCACCTCGACTGCGCCTGTCTCCACCAGCGCGAAGATCGCTACCGCGGAGCTCTCGCAACTTGCGGTCAAGCCGCTCGCGTCGATGGTCGGCTACTCGCGCGACCAATTTGGTCCGGCCTGGGCAGATGTCGACCACAACCACTGCGACACCCGCAACGACATCCTCCGCCGCGACCTGACCCAGATCGTTCTCGAGCCGGGCTCGACCTGCGTCGTCGAGCGGGGGACGCTGCACGATCCCTATACGGGCAAGACCATCTTCTTCGTGCGCGGTCCCAATTCCTCGGCGATCCAGATCGACCACCTCGTAGCTCTCGGGGATGCCTGGCGAACCGGCGCGACAGGCTGGAGCGCCGCGCGTAGAGAGCAGTACGCTAATGACCCGGCCGTGCTCCTGGCCGTCGACGGGCCCGCGAACGAGGCCAAGGGCGACGCCGACGCCTCTCAGTGGCTACCGCCGAACCGCTCCTACGACTGCAGCTACGTCGTCAAGCAGATCGCCGTCAAAATGAAGTACCGGCTCTGGGTCACGCAAGGCGAGCGCGGCGCGATCGAGAACGTGCTCGCGGGCTGTAGCCAGGCGAGCTAAAGCGCTAGAGTCCGCGCGGTGACGTCTCCTCCCGAGATCCATCGCGTCAGGCGCCTGTTCGTCAACGCCTATCTCGTCGAGGAGGGGGACGGGCTGACGCTGGTCGACACGTTGATCCCCGGCTCCGGCAAGCGCATCCTGGCCGCCGCGCGCAAGCTCGGCAAGCCCATCCGCCGCATCGCCCTCACCCACGCGCACGGCGACCACATTGGCTCGCTGGACGAGCTGGTAGATGCTCTCGGCGAGGTCGAGGTGATCATCTCGACCCGCGAGGCGCGCCTGCTCGAGAAGGACGCCTCACTCGATCCCGGCGAGCCGCAGGAGCGCCTGCGTGGCGGCCTCCCCGGCGCACGCACGAAGCCGACGCGCACGGTCGCGCCCGGCGAACGGATCGGGTCGCTCGAGGTCGTCGCCTGCCCGGGGCACACGCCCGGCCACGTCGCCTTCCTCGATCTACGCGACCGCACGCTCTACTGCGGTGACGCTCTGACCACGACCGGCGGCGTCGCGACGGCCGCGCTTTCCAACCGCCGCTTCCCCGTCTCGGCCCTTTTCACCTGGCACCGGCCCACCGCGCTCGAAAGCGCCAAGGCGCTGCGCGCGCTCGACCCCGCGCGTCTGGCAAGCGGTCACGGGCGTGTGCAAGAGGCGCCGGCCGCCGCGCTCGACCGAGCGATCGCCAGGGCGGAGCGAAGCTGACGCGGATTGCCGAGCAGGTCGCTGATTCAGGCGTCTGAGTCCGGCTCGCGTGAGGCCTACGCCGGCTGCAGGTAGGCGCAGGGCCGCGGGTCGTTCGGGAGCGGGGAGGCGGCGATCTTCGAGACGCGTAGGCGCGTTTCGCCGACGTTCAGCTCGCTGCCCACCGCCGGCAATTCGCCTTCGCGCTCCTCGAGCGCATAGCCGCCGGGTGTCCAAACGTAGAGGAGGTAGCGCTCTTCGCTCACGGCGAGAGATCCTACTGCCTGGTGCCCCTACAGGCGATACCCTCCGGCTTCTCGCCCGCGATCACGCGGCGCGCTGCGGTGTCCTCGGTCGCGCCCGTGCGCGACGCGCCCATGTGTGGCGCTCCGGGTCATGCGAGACCGATCCCCGAACGTGAGGCTAGGGCACGAGCGCTCCCTGCGCCGAGCATGCGGGCGCGCTCGTCGATACCTACGCGAGAGGGCACGGCGTTCAGAACGGGCCGCAGGGCTAGGGTTTCCAAGCGCTAGACGACGGTGGTACCGACCTAGAACTTCCCGCAAAGCGGCGTCTTTCGGCAACGGAGGCATGAAGCGTTCGCTCGCGCTCGATCGGGTCGCGATTCTCGACAGCAGGCAACACGAGCCTTTGCCGAAACCTCATCTCATCCCGCTACGTCCTGGACTCTGTCTCCGCTGGCCACTCGTGGAAACCTGCGCCTCGCGTCCTGGATCGACGGTACAACTCAGGCGGTAGACGGTCGTCGATTCGAACACGTCGCCTGGGCGAAGCATGGTCGACGGGAACTCCGGATGGTTGGGTGAGCCGGGGAAGTGCTGCGTCTCGAGCGCGAAGCCGTCGTTCTGCCTGTACGTCCTTCCGCTCGTCCCCCTGAGCGTGCCGTCGAGGAAGTTCCCGGAGTAGAACTGAATCCCGGGTTCGGTCGTGAAAACCTCGAGCTCGCGTCCGCTCGTCGGCTCGCGGACCCGGGCGGCGAGCATGAGCGAGAGCGTGTCGACGCGCTCGAGCACGACGTTGTGGTCGTAGCCGTGGGCAATAGCGAGCTGTGGGAACGCCTCGCGGATACGCGCGCCGATCCGCGTGGGGGTCGTGAAGTCGAGAGGTGTTCCCGCCACGGGAGCGATCTCTCCGCTGGGAATCAGCGTGCAGTCGACGGGCGTGTAGCGGTCCGCGTAGAGCGTCAGGATGTAGTCACAGATCGTCCCGCTGCCTTCGCCGGCGAGGTTCCAGTAGGTGTGGTTCGTGAGGTTGACGACTGTCGCTGCGTCCGTCGTCGTGCGGTAGTCGATCCGGAGCGAGTCATCGTTCGCGAGCGTGTACGTCACGTGGACGGCCAGCGTGCCGGGGTAGCCCATCTCGCCGTCAGGGCTCGTGTACTGGAGCTTGAGCCCGACGCTGTCGCGCGTCAGCGGAACGACGGCCGCCTGCCAGACGCGCTTGTCGAGGCCGGCCGTGCCGCCATGGAGGGAGTTGGTCCCGTCGTTGCGCGGCACTTCGTACGTGACGCCGTCGAGCACGAAGCGACCGTGCGCGATCCGGTTCGCGCAGCGGCCGATGATGGCGCCGAAGTAGTGGCCATCGTGTGCGACGTAGTCGGTGAGGGTCGGGAAGCCGAGCACCACGTTAGCTTTACGACCGTCACGATCCGGCACCCAGAGCTGCTGTACAGCCGCGCCATACGTCATGACGGCGACAGCGATGCCCGACGAGTTCGTCAGGGTGTAGAGATCGACGACGCTGCCGTCCGGCGTCGTCCCGAACGGCAGCCTTGTAATGGACGGCGCGGTCTCCACGGACGACTAGGCGGAGCGGACGGCCTCGGCTGCTGCGCGCTGAATGCGCTTCAGGTTCCGCATGACGTCGTCGCCGCCGCGCCCGAACAGGTCGTGTAGGCGCAGGTACTCACGGTAGAGATCGTCGTAGACGGCGCGATGAGCGGCGATCGGCCGATACGAATCCCCGCCGAGATGCGCCATGTATCGTGCTGCGTCCACGATCGAGTCGTAGCCGCCTAGTGCAGCGCCGGCCGCCACGGCTCCGAACATCGCCGAGCCTAGCGCCGGCGTCTGCTTGGAGGCCGCGACGGCGAACTCGCTACCGGTAGCGTCCGCGAAGATCTGCATCAGCAGCTTGTTCCGCTCGGGCAAGCCCCCGCAGGCGACGATTGCTTTTACGGGCACGCCGGCCGATTCGAACGCTTCGACGATCACGCGTGTCCCGAACGCGGTTGCCTCGATCAGCGAGCGATAGATCTCCGGGGCTCTCGTCGCGAGCGCCATACCGACGAGAAGACCACGCAGGTCCGCGTCCACGAGCACCGAGCGATTGCCGTTCCACCAGTCGAGCGCGAGCAGGCCACTCTCGCCGGGACGAAGCTTGCCGGCCTCCTCCTCGAGCACTTCGTGCACGCCCGTGCCCCGGCGTCGGGCCAGCTCATGGTACTCGGGCGGGACGGAGCTCTCGGCGAACCAGGCGAAGATGTCGCCCACGGCCGACTGTCCGGCCTCGTACCCGAACAGCCCCGGCACGACCCCATCCTCGACGACGCCGCACATTCCGTCGATCATCGCTAGCTCGTCGCCGAGGAGCATGTGGCAGATGCTCGTGCCCATGATCGCGACCATCGTCCCCGGTTCGGTCACGGTCGCCGCCGGTACCGAGACGTGGGCGTCGACGTTCGCGACCGCGACTGCAGTGCCCGGACGCAGGCCCATCCAGGCCGCCGCCCGCTCGCTCAGCCCGCCGGCGCGGCTACCGATCGGCAGGATGCGCCGGGACATCTTCTCGTCCACGACGTGCTCGAACCTCGGGTCGAGGGCGGCGAAGTAGGCGTCCGCGGGGAAGCCCTCCCGCTTCGACCACATCGCTTTGTAGCCGGCCGTACAGCTGTTGCGCGTCTCGACGTCGGTGAGTTGCCAGACGACCCAGTCGGCGGCCTCGATCAGGCGATCGGCGCGGGCGTAGACCTCGGGCGCCTCGTCAAGGATCTGGAGCGCCTTTGCAAAGAACCACTCCGACGAGATTCGGCCGCCGTAGCGCTTCAGCCAGCTCTCTCTCCGCTCCGCCGCGACCGCGTTGATGCGATCCGCCTCGGGCTGGGCCGCGTGGTGCTTCCAGAGCTTGACCCACGCGTGCGGCTCGGCGCGAAGGTCGTCGAGCAGGCAGAGCGGCGTCCCGTCCACGAGCGTCGGCAGCATCGTGCACGAGGTGAAGTCGATGCCGACGCCGATCACGTCGGCGGGGTCGATGCCTGTCTCGGCGAGCAGTGCGGGGGCTGTCTCCTGAAACGTTCGGATGTAGTCCTCCGGATCCTGGAGCGCCCAGTCGTGGTCGAGACGGACGTCGTCGTTAGGTGGCGGGAGCCGCTCGTCGATGACGCCGTTCCGGTACTGGTAGACGTTCGTTGCGAGCTCGCGTCCATCGGCGCAGTCGACGAGGACGGTGCGCCCCGACTCCGTGCCAAAGTCGATGCCGAGCGCGTACTTTTGCCTGCTCATCAGGTCTCTTCCTCGCTCACTCGCTGTGGCTCGATGACCACCTTGAGCCCACGCCGCTCGACGAGAGCGCCGAAGGCGTCCCGCCACTCGGACAACGCCCAGCGCTCGGTCACCAGCGGTACGAGCTCGACGCGTCCGGACTCGACGAGCCGGATCGCACGCGGCAGGTCGCCGGGCGCCATCCGCCGGCTGAGCAGTAACGTCAGGCCCTTGCGACGTGCCGTCGAGGCGCTGAAGCTCGTGCGGTCGCCGTCAGGAATACCGAGGAGGACGACGCGGCCGCCGGGGCGGGTCGCGGCGATCGCGTCGGCGACCGCCGCGTTCTCGCCGGCGACCTCGAACGCGACGTCGACGCCCAACCCTCCCGGTAAGCGTTCGAACGCTCGCTCGGCAAGCGCCTCCTCCGCGTGGAGCGCATGCGTCGCGCCCATCGCCGCCGCCGCCTCGACCCGGTGAGGTAGAACGTCGGTCGCGAGGATCGCAGTCACCCCGGCGGCTCGAAGAGCCTGAACCAACAGCAGCCCGATCGGGCCGCAGCCGAAGACGCCGGCGCTCGTACCCGGTTGCACGCGCCCGAGGTCGAGCGCGTGAAGCGCGACGCCGAGCGGCTCGAGCAGCGCGCCTTCGACGTCGGAGAGCGTGTCTGGCAGGGGGTATGTGAGTCGCTCCGGCCACGTCAGCAACGAGCGCAGCGCACCATCGGTCGAGTCGTGTCCGGCGAACCGCAGCTGAGGGCAAAGGTGCGGCTGACCCGCGAGGCACACGGCGCAGCGACGGCACGGTATGGCCGGATCGACGGCCACCCGATCCCCGGCGCGCGGACCGGACTCGATCGTGCAGACGAATTCGTGGCCCAGGACGAGCGGCTCCGTCAGAACAGCGTCGCCGATCCCACCCTCGTTGAACCAGTGCCGGTCGGAGCCGCAGAGGCCGACGGCGGTCACGCGCAGGAGGAGCTCGCCGTCGCCTGGTGTCGCCGGCGGCTCCTCGTGCAGACGGAGGTCTCCCGTGCCGTGAAGACGTAGCGCCTTCATGGGCGCTGACCGTAGTAGGCGCCGGGACCATGTTTGCGCAAGAAGTGGCGCCGTAGTAGATCGTCTCCGATCGGCTCCACGCCGGGCCGGAGCAGCTCGGTCCTGAGCGCACTCGCGGCCACGACCTCGAGCGCGATCGCGTTCTCGACCGCCTGCGCGACATCGGCTCCCCATACGAACGGTCCGTGCGACGCCACGAGCACGGCCGGTATCTGGAGCGGGTCGAGATGCAGGCGCCCGAACGTCTCGACGATCACGTCGCCGGTGCGGCGCTCGTAGTCGCCCTCGATCTCGTCGCGCGTGAGCTGGCGCGTGACGGGAACCGGTCCGTGGAGGTGGTCGGCGTGTGTCGTGCCGAGGCACGGGATCTCGCGGCACGCCTGGGCCCATGCAGTCGCAAACGGCGAGTGCGTGTGGACGACGCCACCCACCTGTGCGAATTCGCGGTAAAGGACGACATGCGTCGGGGTATCGGACGACGGTTGGTACTCGCTGTCGACGACCGCACCGCTCTCGAGATCCACGACGACCATCGACTCGGGCCGGAGCTCGTCGTACCGCACGCCGCTCGGCTTGATCGCCATCACTCCCGCGGCGCGATCGGCGGCGCTCGCGTTGCCGAAAGTGAGGACGACGAGCCCGGCGCGGACGATCTCGACGTTCGCGTCGAAGACGCACTCACGAAGCTCGTCGAACACTGCTGCGCCCATCGAGTCGCCCTACAGGCTCCGAGCCAGGTGGAAGTACGCCTGATTCCACCGCAGCTCCTTCTTGAAGTCGCCAATGCGCGTGCTTCCGTCGATCACGAGCAGCTCCAGCCCGGCGATCTCGGCGATATCGGCGAACGCTTCAGTGCCGAGCGCCAAGCACAAGCTCGTGTGATGCGGTCCGCCGGCGAGTAGCCACGCCTCGGCCGCCGTCGCGAGGTCGGGCTTCGGCTCCCACGCGGTGCGCGCGACGGGCAGCCGCGGCAGTTTCTCGTCGGGCGTCACCACCTCGACCTCGTTCGCAACGAGGCGGAAGCGATCACCCAGATCGAGGAGGCCCACCACCACGGCCGGCCCCGGGGCGGCTGTGAACACGAGGCGTACCGGGTCCTGCTTGCCGCCGATCGAGAGCGGGTGGATCTCACAGGAGGGCTTCTCGGCCGCGATCGAGGGACACACCTCGAGCATGTGCGCGCCAAGCACCTTGGGGCCATCCGGCGCGAGATGGTACGTGTAGTCCTCCATGAAGGACGTGCCGCCCTCGAGCCCAGCGCTCATCACCTTGGCGATGCGGACGAGAGCCGCCGTCTTCCAGTCCCCCTCGGCTCCGAATCCGTAGCCGTCCGCCATCAGGCGCTGCACGGCGATGCCCGGCAGCTGCGGCAGGCCGTCGAGGTCCTCGAAAGTGTCGGTGAATGCCTTGAAGCCCCCCGCCTCGAGGAAGTCTCGCAACCCCGCCTCGATTCGTGCGGCGTCCCGCAGCGACTCCCGGCGCTCACCGTCTCTCTGGAGCGCCGCCACCAGCGTATATTCCTGCTCGTACTCATCGACCAGCCGGTCGACGGCGGAGTCCGGGACTTCGCGTACCGCGTCAACCAGCTTGCCGACGCCGTAGCCGTGCACCGCGACACCGAGCCGGAGCTGCGCCTCGACCTTATCGCCTTCGGTCACGGCGACGTACCGCATGTTGTCGCCGAAGCGCGCGACGCTGAGCGTCTGCGCCTCGCGCCAGCCGCACGCTGCCCGCGCCCAGGTGCCAATCCGGCCGAGCACGGACGGGTCGCTCCAGTGTCCGACGACCGTCTTGCGCCTCAGCCCCATCCGCGTCTCCAGAAACCCGAACTCGCGGTCGCCGTGCGCGGACTGGTTAAGGTTCATGAAGTCCATGTCGATCTCGCCCCAGGGAAGATCGCGGTTGAACTGCGTGTGCAGGTGGAGGAGCGGCTTCTGCAACGCGCCGAGGCCCGCGATCCACATCTTCGCCGGAGAGAATGTGTGCATCCAGGCGATCAGGCCGACGCAGTCGTCGGCCGCGTTCGCGTCGAGGCACAGTCGGCGAATCGACTCCGGGTTCGTCAGGACCGGTTTATGAACGATCCTCACCGGGACGGCCTCGGCCGCATCGAGCCTCTCCGCCACCTCGCGAGAGTGCTCGTCGACCCGGCTCAGCATTGCGTCGCCGTAGAGATCCTGGCTTCCCGCGGCGAACCAGACTTCGAATTGGCCAAGCGCTTTCATGATCGTGCCCCCATTCGCTGAGAGATGCGGCTGTCGGCCGCCGGCTGCACGACGAAGAGGCAGTCCTCACCGATGGGCGCGGCCGACACCTCCAGCTCGGCGAGCCGGCGGGCGGCGTCCTCGGGCAGGACATCGTTCAGGAAGAGGCCGGTGGCGGTCTCGACGCTTGCGCGGATCTTCGTCGTCGCCCGGCTCCGCTGGAAGGGGAAGAACTCGAAGGCGAGGTGCCAGTCCGGCTGGGAGCGCGGAGCCTCCTGGGCGACCATCAGGTACGGGCACTCGAAGCCGAATAGCGCGTCGTAGCGGAGCGTGACGTCGCGGAGCGCAGAGACGAGGTCGAGCTGCTCGCCGGGGGTGAGGTCTGCGAGCCGCGACAGACCGTGTCGCCGTGCGCGCACCGCGACCTCGTACGGCCAGCGGGGAGCAAAGGGCAGGCCCACCAAGAAGCTGTCATTGGGCGCGACGACGCGCACCGACGCGCTCTCGCGGCGGACGAGGTTGCAGCCGAGGCAGCGGGTCTCCTGCGCGCGATAGCGCCGGTGGGCCTCGGCCTTGGCGGCCGTGACCGGGGGAAGGTGATCGAAGGCGTAGATCTGGCCGTGCGGATGCGAGAGCGTCGCGCCCGCCTCCGCTCCTCGATTCTCGAAGATCATCACGAACTCGTGCCGTTCGTCCGCCCACAGCTCGCGCGAACGGTCGCTCCAGATGGCCAGCAGCCGCCCGAGCTCGACTGGAGCGAGCCGGCCGAAGCACGTGTCGTGCCGCGACGTGTAGATGACGAGCTCGCACCGTCCGTAGGAGGGCGCGGTCAGGTCGTCGGGCGGGGGGGGTGGTGGCTCGGCGACGAACGAGGGAAAGCGGTTCTCGAAGACGGCTGCATCGTACGGGAACGGGAGCTCGATGCCGCCGGGACAGACGGGACAGCCCTCCTCGTCGTCGCGCGGCGCCGCCGTGTCGAGCGGTCGGACGTTCCGGGCGGGCGAGATCGCGACCCACTCCCCCGTCAGCAGGTCGAAGCGCTTGTGGATCCCGCCAAGCCCTGTCTCGGCGCCGCGGCGCGCAAGGCTAGAGGAAGCGCGAACGGCACCGTACGCGAAGACGCGCCTGCCGTCCTCGTGCACGAACTCGTGCCTCGGGAGAGGCTTCACCGAGCCACCCATGCCTCGCAGCCGTGCTCCCTCAGGCTATCGAGGATCGAAGGATCGGCGGACTCGCCGGTAATGATCATGTCGATTTGATCGATCCCGCAGAGTTGGGCGAGCTCGATGCGGCCGATCTTGCTGCCGTCGGCGAGGACGATGCGGCGGCGCGCGACCCTGAGCATGTGCCGCTTGATCTCGGCCTCGGGAAGGTTGATGTTCGTGACGCCGCCGGTGGGATGCACGCCGTTGCAGCAGAGCAGCAGGGTGCTCGCGGAGATCCGGTCGAGGATGTGCGTGGCGAGCGGATCGACGAGGGAGTGCTGAAGGGGTCTCAGCGTGCCGCCCAGGACGACGATGGCGATACGCGGGACGGCAGACTCGAGCTCGAGCGCGGTCTTCAGACCGTTCGTGAAAACGATGACGTCGCGAAGCTCGGTGCGGGCGGCGAGCGCTCGGGCAGTCGCGACGGCGGTGGTGCCGACGTCGATGATGACCGACTCACCATCCCGCACCAGCTCCGCAGCGGCTCGCCCGATCGCAAACTTCTCGACCGCAAAGCTCGTCTCCGACTCCTCGAACGGGCGCTCCTGCCCGGGCGCGGCGCGCGGGATCGCGCCGCCATGGATGCGGTGGATCTGACCTCGCTCCGCCAGCGCTGCGAGGTCGTTGCGGACCGTCACCTCCGAGATCCCGAACCGATCGCTTAGATCTCCGACCCGTGCGAACTCTCGCTCCTTGATCAGGGCGAGCATGCGCTCCCGGCGCTCGTTGGGAGAACTCGCGAGCTGTTCGAGCGCGTCGCCGGTGACCGTAGTCGGCGCGGGCTTACCCTCCTCGCGGGCGGGGTTGTTCTCGCTCACGCCTCTCTCCCCGCCGAGGCAGAGTGTGCGCGAACGCATCCAGACGCGATCCACCCTGTCCACGGTCCGCTCATGATGCCCTTCTCATTCGTAAGGATACTACTGCGATTAAGAAAGCGAAGCGTACTGCGTTGGAACCGCCTCTCAGGTCGCTATTACGGTGAAAAAGCCGGAAATGAGCCAAGGAGTGGCCTTCCGTTTGCTTTCTTTTTCGAAGGTGCTATCGTCCACCGTATCAGAGGCCTTTCGCTCTCGAAGGTCGGCAACGATTCCGAAACACGCTATCGCCGGTGACGGCGAGGCGGATGTCAGAGGGAGGAAGCAACGGTGAAAGGATCGTTAAGAATAGTCGCTTTAGCGACGGTGGCCGCGCTCGCCGCGCTGTTAGTGGCCATGTTCCTAGGGACCACGGACAAAGGAGCGGCGGCGCCCAGTTCGGCGCAGGCAGGGAAGTGGTGCGCTGGCCAGAAGATCGTGTTCTTCCCGGGTGGCCCGGCAGGCGGCGTGTTCGCCGTCAACGTCTACAACGGCGCGAAGCAAGCGGCGAAGGACCTGGGAGCCAACGTGCAGTACGTCTGGTCGAACTGGGATCCCGCGACCATGGTTAGCCAGTTCAAGTCGGCGATCGCGATGAAGCCGGCCGGCATCGCGGTGATGGGACACCCCGGCGACGCCGCGTTGGACCCGTGGATAAACCAGGCTGAGAAGAAGGGCATCATCGTCACGAGCCAGAACACCGAGCTGCCGAAGGCTTTCGCGAAGTACCAGGCGAAGGGCTTCGGCTACGTCGGTCAGAACCTCTACAACTCGGGCCTCCTGCTCGGCGAGTCGGCCGTGGCACAGCTGAAGCTCAAGAAGGGCGACCGGGCGATGGTCTGGGGCCTGCTCTCCGAGCCGACGCGTGGGTTGCGCACGAAGGGTGCGATCGACGCTCTGAAGAAGGCGGGCCTGAAGGTCGACTACATCGAGATCAACGCAGCCACGAACGCGGATCCGACCGCGGGTACGCCGGTCTTCACGGCCTACGTGACGTCGCATCCTGACGTCAAGCTCGTCGTGACCGACCACGGTGGCCTGACCGCGACCGCCCAGACCTATCTGACGGCGGCGCACAAGGGGCCGAACGACATCGGCATCGCTGGATTCGACCTCAACCCGGCGACGGTGAAGGCGATCCAGGGTGGCTGGACGGACCTCATCCTCGACCAGCAGGAGTGGCTGCAGGGCTACCTGCCGATCGTCCAGGTGTGTATGTCGAAGGTCTACAAATTCGCCGGCCTCTACATCGACACGGGGTCGGGGATCATCAACAAGAGCAACGTCGGCCCGCTCATCCCGCTAATAAACAAGCTGATTCGCTAACACTTGTCGGCAGCGGCAAAGGCAGAGAGCGGTGGCGCAGGTTCTCGGCGCCACCGCTCTCTGAAGCACACTGAAACGGAGGTAGAATCCCCGATGGTGACTGTGACGAATCTCCTTGAGCTCGAGGAGATCTCGAAGTCATTCGGCGAGGTCAGTGCGCTCGAGGGCGTCAGCCTCACGGTCGGCCACAACGAGATCGTCGGGCTTCTCGGCGACAACGGCGCCGGCAAGTCGACGCTGATCAAGATCGTCACCGGCTTCCACGCGCCGGACAGCGGCACGATCACCTGGAAGGGGCAGCGGCTCACGCACCTGACCGTGCAGCATGCGCGCGATCTCGGCATCGAGACCGTCTACCAGGAGCGGGCGCTCGCCGACCAGCAGGCGCTCTGGCGGAACATCTTCATGGGCCGGGAGCGGACGACGCGGCTCGGGCTGCTCGACGTCAGTCAGATGCGGAACGAGACGGAGAAGCTCATGGTCGAGTTCCTGCGCTTCACGTCGCAGGCCGTGACGCCGGAGACGGAAGTCGGCACGATGTCGGGGGGCGAGCGTCAGGGGGTTGCGATCGCGCGCGCGCTGTACTTCGAGGCCGAGCTGATCATCCTCGACGAGCCGACGATGGGGCTCTCGGTCACCGAGACGCGTAAGACGCTCGACTTCGTCCGCGAGATCAAAGCCGCCGGCAAGTCGTGCATCTTCATCGATCACAACATCTTCAACGTCCATGAGGTCGTCGACCGCGTGGTCTTGATCGATCGCGGACACGTTGCAGGCGAGTTCAAGACGGCGGAGATCACGTTGCTCGACCTGATCGCCCGGATGCAGCATGTCGCCGAGACCGGCTCGATCGAGAACGCGAAGGCCGGGGCGACGACGTGACCGACGTCGAGCAGGCACCGGGCGAGGTCTCGCCGCGCCTACGGCCACAAACGAGCCGGCGAGGTCGCGAGCGGATCTTTTTCCGCCGCTACGGCCTCCAGGCCGGCACGGTGGTAATGGCGCTCGTAATCTGGGTCATCCTAGCGGTCGGCGCCCCCGAGACCTGGCTCCACAAGGACATGTACAGCGCGCTGATGTCGACGGTGCCGCAAACCGGAATCATCGCGCTGGCGCTCACCCTGGTCGTGATCGCGCGCGAGATCGACCTGTCGTTCGGATCCGTGATGGCGGTCGGGTCGTGGGTATTCATAGCGACTGGCCGACCCGACCTCGGTCTGATCGCCGCTCTCGCCGCCGGGCTGGCCGTCGGACTCCTGAACGGCGTGATCGTCGTGCGCCTCGGCGTCCCCTCGCTCGTGGCGACGATCGGCACGTGGTTCTTCTGGGCCGGCATCGTGCTCGTCGGCACCAACGCCGTGGGCTCCGGCACTCCAGGTGGCTTTGTCTCCACCCTCTTGATCAGCCGGATCGGCGGCTATGTGCCCGCCGAGGTGGTCTGGATGATCGGGCTCGCGGCCGTCTTCTGGGTGGTGCTGAACCGATCCCGGTTCGGCGCGCACGTCTACCTCGTCGGCGACAACGAGCAGAGCGCGCGCATGATGGGCGTTCGCACCGATCGCGTCCGCATCGCCGTCTTCGCGCTGGTGGGGCTCATGGCCGCACTGGCCGGCATCGTCGCGACGCTCGAGGCGAACTACTTCTGGCCGACGATGGGAAGCGGCGCGATGCTGCCGACGATCGCCACCGTCTTCCTCGGCGGTACCTCGATCTTCGGCGGCCGTGGCACGATCTTCGGGACGGTGGTCGCCGCGTTCGCGATCTCCGCCATCGAGCCCGGAATCGTGTCGCTCAACCTGACGGGCTACTACACAGGGGTGATCTACGGCGCGGTGCTTGTTCTCGCTCTCGCCATGCAGAGCTTCGTCATGCGGCGGTCGCAACGCTGATTGCTTAGGCGATACGATTGAGGCGACTCGGCAAGACGAACTGGCGGGTGTCGGAGATCGGGTTCGGCGCCTGGGCGATCGGCGGCGACTGGGGGGAGACCGATGAGGACGAGTCCCTCGTCGCCATGCACGCCGCGGTCGACGCCGGCGTCACCTTCTTCGACACGGCCGACGTCTACGGCGACGGGCGTTCGGAGCGACTGATAGGCCGGCTGCTGCGCGAGCGGGAGGAGTCGCTCGTGGTCGCAACCAAGTTCGGCCGTCGTGCGCCGCTCGACGTCACGCAGTACACCTACGAGAACCTGCGCTCCTGGCTCGAGCGCTCGCGCGACAACCTCGGCGTCGAGATCGTCGACCTCGTCCAGCTGCACTGCCCGCCGTGGCAGACCTATTACGAGCCCGCGGTGTTCGAGGCCTGCGACCAGCTAGTCGAGGAGGGGCTCGTCCGGGCGTACGGGGTCAGCGTCGAGAAGGTCGAGGAAGGGCTGAAGGCGATCGAGTACCCGGGCGTCGCGACCGTGCAGATCATCTTCAACATCTTCCGCCAGCGCCCGGCCGAGCTCTTCTTCGAGCAGGCCCGGCGGCGCGACGTGGGCGTCATCGTCCGCGTGCCTCTCGCGTCGGGCTTGCTGACCGGGAAGTTCGCCCGCGAGACGCGCTTCTCGCCAGACGACCACCGGGCGTTCAACCGGCGCGGCGAGCAGTTCGACGTCGGTGAGACGTTCGCTGGCGTCGACTTCGAGCTGGGCCTCGACGTCGTCGACGAGCTGAGGCCGCTCCTCCCCGAAGGCACCACGCTGGTGCAACTCGCGCTGCGCTGGATTCTGAGCTTCGACGCCGTCTCGACCGTCATCCCTGGAGCGAAAACGCCCGAGCAGACGCGCATGAACGCTGCCGCAGCCAACCTCCCACCGCTCTCGCCGGAGACAATGGAGCGGATCGCGGAGCTCTACCGCGCGCGGATCGCGCCGCACGTGCACCACCGCTGGTGACGGCGGATCAGTCCTCGACCGACCGGGGCACCACGTCGCCCGCTCCGTCGACCGACGCGCAGATGTAGCCCGTCGCCTCACGACCCACGCTGGCGGCGTACCCGGTGGTTACGGCGGAGACCAGCGACGGCGCCCGGTCAGCTTCCGCCAGCGCCACGATCGAGCCGCCGAACCCGCCGCCCGTCATGCGCGCGGCGATCGCGCCGCTCTCGTAGGCGAGATCGACAAGCCGGTCGAGCTCCGGCGTGGAGACTTCGAAGTCGCTGCGGAGGCTCTCGTGGCTCTTGCGGAAGAGCACTCCGAGTGCCTTGAGATCAGGGCCACCCGGCTGCTCGAGAGCGGCGACGCACTTGCGCACTCGCTCGTTCTCGGAGACGACGTGACGGAGCCTCCGAGCCGCCACGCCGTCGACTCCCGCCGCCTCAGCCTCTGCTTCGGCCTGCGCGACCGTCAGCGACGCGGGATGCCGGCCGCCGATCGCCGCGATACACCTCTCGAGCTCGGCGCGCCGGTTGGCGTACCCGGAATGCTCCAGCTCGTGCCGGATGCCCGAATCGAGGACGACGATCGCAAGGCCGGGCGGAAGAGGCACGAGACGGTGCTCCTCGCTGCCGCAGTCGAGCAGGAGGGCGTGACCGCGACGGCCCAGGAGCGACGTCGCCGGATCCATCAGCCCGCACGGGACTCCGACCGCGAGATGCTCCGCCGCGTGGGGCGATCCTGGCAAGCCCGCGCGGAGGAAGCTCGAAGTCCGCTACGCGACAGAGCACGAGCCCAACCGATACCGTGAGGGCGGCCGACGAGGACAGACCCGCTCCGATCGGAACCGTAGAGCTGATCGTACCGCCGAAGCCCACGGGAGGTCTCCCGCGTTCGTCGAGCAGCTGCGCGACGGCCGCGACGTAGCGGCCCCAACCGGCGAGCGGCCCCCGCGGCGCCCCGTTACGGCCGAGCTCGACGGACTACGAGAACGCCAGCGAACGCAGGCGTATCGCCGCCTCGTCGGCCAGACCGGCCACGGTCATGCCGAGGTCGACGGCGACCGGAAGCACGAGCCCGCCCGAATAGTCGGTGTGCTCGCCAATGAGGTTGACGCGGGCCGGCGCGAAGACAGCGCGCGTCGTCATCGGCTCGGGCGTTCGCTCACCAGGACGCGTACGCCGAAGCTCGCCGCGCCGGCCGACGACCCGCTCACCAACCCGGCTCCGAGTTCGTCGGCCATCGCCTGGACGAGGGGCTCGGCGTCCTCCCGCCCTAGGACGACTACGGTGCCGCCGCCCCCGCCGCCGCTGATCCGCGCTCCCACGAGGCCCCGCTCCCAACCGGCTCTACGGACCGCGTCGACGAGCGCATCCGTGCAAGGCGTGCCCAGCCCGCAACGCGAATAGCCCGCGTGCGACTCGTACATCAGCTTCCCGAGTAGTCGCGCACGGCCCGCAGTGATCGGCACGGCGAGGAGCTCTGCGAACTTGCGTACGCGCACTTGCTCTTCGATCGGGTACAGAGTCGCCGCGCGCACGGGGTAGACGACATCGGGCTCGACCACGCTAACGGGATCATCGACTCGCTCGCGAAGACGCAGGAACTCCTTGCCCACGAGCTGTTCGGGAAGCCGTCCCGGGTCGACCTGCGAAGGGTCGAGCGCAGCGAGGTACTCGTCGCGACAGCTCAACAGCGCTTTCCCCATGAAGGCGGCGCATCGCACGCGTCTGTAGTCGCCGCCGGCGACGGCATGGCGTACGCCGGAGTCGATTCCCCACACGGCGAGCGGCGGCGGAAGTGGGATCGAATCCGCGATCTCGGCGGGGCGACAGAGGAGCTCGAGCAGCCGCCCACGCTCGCCGAAGGCGGCAGTCATCTGATCCATCGCGCCGCACGGAGCGCCGGCAAGCAGCTGCTCGGCGCGCTGCCCGAGGAGAGCGAGCCGGCTGGGCTCGAGCGGGCGGCCGAGGCAGGCTGCGAGCGCGTGCAGCGCGGCGACCTCGACAGCCGCCGACGAGCCCATACCCTTGCCTTCAGGGACGTCGGACGAGATGAGCAGCCGCAGCCCGGGAAGCGCAGCCTGTTCCTCGCGCACGAGCAGCGCGATCGGACCGACGACGTATGCCGCCCACGCGTCGCGACCGGCGAAGCGACGCGAGAGGGTTTCGAACGGCGCGTCGAGAAGCTCGTCGACGTCGAGCGTGACGCGGCGGTCGCCGCTAACTGCAACGACGCGCCCGTCTGAGTAGAGCTGAGCAGCGGCGAGCGCCGCCGCGGCCAGCGGCAGCGTGAGCACGAGCGAGCCGGAGTAGTCGGCAATCCCGCCGAGGATGTCCAGACGGCCGGGAGCGCGCGTCACGGCTATGGGCACGTCAGACGCGAACAGGCCGCTCCGTGCAACCCGCTCGCAGAACGCGTCCGCGTCAGGGAAGCCGCTCTCGGTGTCCGGTGCGCGCTCGACTTCGACGCGAGGCAGCTGTTCCACTCCTCGGCTCATGCGTTAGTTGTCGACCTCACCGTCTAGCGTACTGCATCAGAGGTCGCTCGCCTGCAGCGCCGCCCTGTTTCGCAGAGGGTGGCTGAGGTGGCTACCGCTCGCCGAGCTGCTGGATGATCGCCACCGCCAGCAGCGGATCTCCGAGCGAGTTGAAGACGTGGTCGGCCTCCAACTCGACGCCCGCGACCGACGGTACCCCGAGCACATACAACCCGGCTGCTCGCGCGGCGGCAACGCCCGGTGGAGAGTCCTCCAGGGCGATGGAACGCGCGGGATCGACTCCAAGCAGCTCGCACGCACGCAGGTAGAGATCGGGCGACGGCTTCGGCGCGGAGACATCTTCGACGCCCAAGGCGACCTCGAACTCCCCGGCCAGGCCGACGCGGCGAAGGCCGGCGAGCAGGTGACGGCGCGGTGCATTCGACGCGACGGCGAGCGGCCAGCGACCATGGAGCTCGTCAAAGAGCTCAAGGGCGCCCGGTCGCAGCTCTGCGCCGGCGGTGATCTCCTCCAGGGCGAGCGCGTACATCTCTCCGCTCAGCTCATCGCCACGCCCTGGAAGCTCGAGCAGATGCTCGAGGATAGGCGCTGCCGTTGCCGGCGCAGTACCTACCAGAGCACGCTTCGCCTCGAGGTCGAACGCCCGGCCGTGGCGTCGGAACACGCGCTCTTGCGCACGTGTCCAGCAAGGCTCCGTGTCCAGGAGAAGTCCGTCGTTGTCGAAGACGATCCCCACCTCTGCTTCCACGGCGACACCCTAACGGGTTCCAAATGAGACCGGCGCCTAACGGGTTCCAGATGAGACCGGCGACTTATCCGCCCGCTCCGCCTCCCCAGGAAACGACCTGCCAACTCCTTCGCGGCGCCTGTCGTCGATAGGGCTCAGGCCGGCTGCAGGTAGGCGAAGGGCCGCGGGTCGTTCGGGAGCGGGGAAGAGGCGACCTTCGAGACGAACAGGCGCGTTTCGCCGACGATCAGCTCGCTGCCCACCGCCGGAGGCTCGCCCGCGCGCTCCTCGAGCGCGTAGCCGGCCGGCGACCAGATGTAGAGGAGATGTCGCTCTTCCGTCACCACTCGGACCTTAACGTTCCGCGGCGTAGGGCGGGACGACCACGCGCACGAGCGTGCCACCGCCCTCGGCGGCGCGCACGCTGACCTTGCCCCCGAGCACGCGGGCGCGCTCGTCGATCGCCTCGTAGCTCGCACGCCGGCGCTCGCCCTGGGCGTTGTCGGCGACGATCAGCTCGACGCGGCCGTCGGAGAGCTCGTGCACGGCCACGGCCACGCGCGTCGGCGGGCCACGCCGGATCGCCTGGTGGAAGGCCTCTCGGATGATCTGGTAGAAGACGACCTGCGCCCGCTCGGCCAGGCTTTCGGCGAAACCGGTCTCGAGCTCGATGTGAATCTCGTTCGAGATGCCGACGTTCTCGGCCAGCGCCTTCACCGCCGGCTCGAAGCCCTGGTCGCGCAGGACGACCGGCTCGAGGTTGAAGGAGAGGTCGCGCAGTTCCTTGATCGTCGAGCGCTGGCGCTCGAGCGCCGCCTCGATCACCGGCACCGCCTCTTCAGGGCTTCCGGCCGCGAGCTGGTGCAGAGCCGCGTCGAGCATCAGCGTGATCCCCGAGAGCGACTGCACCGGGCCGTCGTGGAGGAAGAGCGAGATGCGCCGGCGCTCCTCCTGCTCGGCGGCGATGAGCTGGTCGGCCAGTCGCGCACGCTCGGCCTCGTTTCTGCGCCTCTCGCCGGCGCGCCGCTCCTTGTCCAGCTTGCTCGTGCTCTGATCGGCTCCGGCCACTTTCTCCTCCGTCGATCGTGGCAACGGAGTAAAGCTAGTCGATGATCGACTCGCGCAGGGCGATCGCCACGGCGTGCGTGCGCGTGTCGGCCTCGAGCTTGGCAAGGATGTGACGGACGTGGCTCTTGACCGTCTCCTGGCTGATGAAGAGCCGGGTCGCCACCTCGACGTTGGACATGCCGTCGGCCAAGAGCTGCAGGATCTCGCGCTCCCGCGTGGTGAGCATGTCTTCCTTGTCGCGGGAGTTCAGGAAGGTCGGCATCAGCGCCGGGTCGACGTAGCCCTCGCCCTCGGCGACCTTCTCGATTGCCCTGAGCAGCGTTTGGTGCGGAGCTTCCTTGAGGATGTAGCCCTTGGCGCCCGCCTCCAGCCCGCGTCCGAGCAGGCTGCGCTCGTTGTGGGCGGTGAAGAGGAGCACGGAGGTCTCGGGTACCTTCTCGTTGATCTCGCGCGTTGCCTGCAGCCCGTCCATCCCCGGCATGCGCACATCCATGATCACGACGTTCGGGCGCCTTCTCTCCGTCAGCGCGACCGCACTCGCTCCGTCGGACGCTTCACCGACGACGCGGATGTGCGAGGCGCGCGAGAGCGAGAGCCTGAGGCCTTCGCGAACAACTTCGTGATCGTCGACGATCAGACAAGTGATGTCTCGGGGCACGGGTGCTCTCGATTCTCCGGGGTGGATGCTGGTGCGGTCTCCACCAGCCGATCTGCGATCCGGTATCGGCGTTGTCGGCTATGCACTTGAGCATTGGGGGGTCGGATTCCTGCCCCTTTCGGGGGATCCGCTCTACCGATCGAATCATAAAAACGGCGTAAGCCGCCGCGGCGAGCGCCTTCACTTGGGCCGTGCTGGACTCGAACCAAGGCGCCCCTCGCGTCTCTGGCGGGCCGCTGATCGTGCGAGCCCGGCCGAGGAAGCGAGAGGGCTCAGAGGGTCAGGCGCAGCTGCCTTTCCGGCTCGGGCGGCGCCGGGCGAAACGCGCGCCTGTCGGCGATGCCGTGGCGGCGGCCGAGCTCGTTCAGGCGCGCTCGAACAGGCGCGCCCTCGGAAGCCGGCAGGTAGGTGCGCCGGGCGTAGAGACGCTGGTACAGAGGCAGCTGCTCCGGGAACTGCTCGGCGAGCATCGCCAGGAAATGCTCGCGGCTACCGGGCTTGAGGTGGAGCATTTCCATCCAGACGAAAGCCGCGCCGGCTTGGCGCGCCGCGATCACGACCTGCTCGAGCAGCTCCGGTCGGTCGGAGAGCCCCGGCAGGACCGGCGCCACGAAAACTCCGGTACGAACTCCGGCCTCGATCAGCATCCCGAGCGCCCGCAGTCGCTGGCGTGGAGGCGCGGTGCCCGGCTCGGTCGCGCGCCATATCTTTTCGTCGAGCGTCGGCACCGAGAACGCGACCGATACGGCTGCCCGGCGCGAGGCCTCGACCAAGAGATCGATGTCGCGCACGACCAGCGGCCCCCGGGTGGTGACCGAGAAGGGGTTCGAGACCGCGACCAGCCGCTCCAGGCAGGCGCGCGTGAGGCGGTACCGGCCCTCAGCCGGCTGGTAGGGGTCGGTGGCGGTGCCGATCGCGATCGATTCGTGCTGCCAGCCCGGCCGCCGCAGCTCGCCCGCGAGCGCCTCGGCGACATTCAGCTTCACCCGGACGATCTGCCCGTAGAGCTCGCCGCTGGGCCGGTCGGCGCGTTTCGCATAGGCCCGCGCGTAGCAGAAGGCGCAGCGGTGAGAGCAGGCGCCGTACGGGTTGAGCGACCAGCGGAAGGGAACACGGCCGCGCGCCTGGTTGAGGGCGCTCCGGCAGGTGACCTCTTGATACTGAACGTGACTCATTCCCATGCTGGCAGAGATCGTCGATTCGCTCTGGCCCGCTACCGTAGGAACAATAGAACACATGTTCGGACATAGTCACCCGACCGCGCGGCCGCGATGCGCCTGGCGGCGACCCGCCGTTTCGAACCGGAGGTGCTCGCATATACTCACAGCAGATCTTGCTTGGACGACGAGTCGCTTCCCCATAAACCGCCGCCGGAGGCGCGATCGTGAGCTTGACCCTCGAGCTTCTGGCCGTCGCGGCTCTGATTCTTTTAAACGCGTTCTTCGTGGCGGCGGAGTACGGCCTCGTGACGGCCCGGCGCACGCGTCTACGCGAGCTCGAGCAGCAGGGAAGCAAACGTGCCCGGGCGGTGCTCGCGCTCGTCTCCAGGCCGCCGCGCTTCATTGCCGCCATGCAGCTCGGCGTCACCGCCACCAGTCTCGCTATCGGCGCGCTCGGCGAGCCGGTGCTCGCGCGCGTCTTCGACAGCGTCGTCGCCACCGTGATTGCCTTCACGCTCGCCTTCCTGATCGTGACCTTTCTGCACGTGGTCATCGGTGAGCTGATCCCGAAGGGGATCGCGCTCAGCTACTCCGACCGCGTCGCGCTGGCGGTCTCGGCGCCCGTGCGGCTCTTCTTCGTTGTGTTCATGCCGCTGATCTGGGTGCTTCAGAGCGCCTCGGAGCTGGCCCTCCGCCTGCTCCGTATGAAGCCTCTCGAGGCCGAGCCGCCGCTATCGGAGGCCGAGCTACGGATGCTGCTCGAGACCTCGAGCGAGCACGGACAGATCGAGCGGGGGGAGACCGAGATGCTCTACAAGGTCTTCGACTTCGCCGACAAGGAGGCCTCGGACGTAATGGTGCCGCGGCCGGAGGTGGTCGCGCTTTCGATTGAGCTACCGCCCGCCCAGTGCCTGGCCGCCGTCATCGACTCGCCCTACACGCGCTACCCGGTATACCGGGGCACACTCGAGAACATCGTCGGCATCCTGCACGTGCGCGACCTCTTCTCGGAGATGAACGAGGTCGGAATCGAGCGCGTGCGCATCGAAGATCTCTTACGCCCGGCGCACCTGGTGCCCGAGACGAAGGACCTGGCGGCGCTTCTTGCCGACTTCCGCCGCACCGGCCAGCACATGGCGATCGTCGTCGACGAGTACGGCGGCATGGAGGGGATCGCCACTCTCGAGGATCTGCTCGAGGAGATCGTCGGCGAGATCGAGGACGAGTTCGACCTCCCCGACGAGTCGGTCGAGCAGATCGCGGAGAACATCATCCACGTCGACGGCACTTTCTCGATCGACGACTTCAACGAGCAGTTCGGCGTCGAGTTGCCGCTCGAGGACTACCACACCCTGGCCGGCTTCGTCTTCGGCCAGCTTGGCCGCGCGCCCGGCCCGGGCGACGTGGTCGAGCACGACGGCATGCGTTTCGAGGTGCTCGAGGTCGAGGGCTCGCGCATCGACCGATTGGCCGTGCGTTTCGAGCAGCGCCGCCAGAGCGATTGAGCCTTCTCTCTACGGACCTCTCGGTCAGGCGATCTGACTCCCTGCGCTTCCGCTTGCGATGACTGTTAGTACGAGGCCGGCAAGCGACCGCTGGGGAGTCTTCTTACAGTTGAGAGAAGAGATCGAGCGAATTAGTATGTTTGCCTACCAAACTAATCGATGGGTGTGTGTATGAGTGTGGTTGTGTTCGTTTCCGTGTTTTATTTTGTTTTATGATCACCGGAGGCGGGAACCGGAGTTGACCCCTGATCCTTCATCGCACAACAAGCCCGAGTCCGCGTCGCGAGCGGCGACCTCGCACCGGTCGGGACCTGCCGGGCAGAGGAGCATCCGCAGGCAGAACCTGAGCCTCGTGCTGCACGAGGTCATGGAGAAGGGGCCGATATCTCGTGCGAGCATTGCCGAGGCTGTGGGATTGACGAAGTCGACGGTGTCCAGCCTCGTGAGCGAGTTGACGGCGCGCGGCCTTCTCTCGGAGCGCGGCCGGGCGGCGGTCGCCGCTGTCGGCCGCCCTGGACAGCTCGTCGCGCTCTCGGACGAAACGGTCGTCGGTCTGGGGCTGGAGATCAACGTCGATTACCTCGCCGCTTGCGTCCTCGACCTGGCGGGCGGCGTGCGCTTCGAGCGCTTCCTGCGCCACGAGAACCGTGACACGCCGGTGCGAGACGTTTTCGACGCGCTCGGGGAGCTCGGCCGGAGCGCCCTGAATGAGGCCGAAGGCGAGCGTCTCATACCCGTTGGGGTGACCGTAGCCGCACCCGGGCTCGTCGAGGTCGACAGCGGAACGCTCCTGATGGCGCCCAACCTGGGATGGGGCAGGACGCCGCTCCGGACAGAGGTCGCGAACCGGTTGCAGCGACCCCATCTCTACGTAACGGCAGACAACGAGGCGAATCTCGCCGCGCTCGGCGAGCTCTGGCAGGGGCACGGACGAGAATGGCGAGATTTCATCCATATCTCGGGTGAGATCGGTGTGGGGGCGGCGGTCGTCGTCGGCGGCGAGTTGCTTCGTTCCGGTAGCGGCCTCGGCGGCGAGCTCGGTCACCTGTTGATCGATTCCGACGGCCCCGAATGCCCCTGCGGCTCGCGCGGCTGCCTCGAGCGCGTGGTCGGTCAGGAAGCGCTCCTGAAGAGGGCCCGGCTCGATGCGGAGGTCGGGACGAGCATCGGTGTCCCGGACGGGGGGGTGCGGCTCCTCGCCGAAAGCGCCGAGCGGGGCGATCAGATAACTCTCGATGCTCTGGTGGAGGCCGGGGGGGCGCTCGGGCGCGCTTGCGGCGCGGCTGTCAATCTCCTCGCGCCCAACACACTTGTTCTCGGAGGGGTTTTCGCGCTCCTTTTCGACTGGCTGGTGGGCCCGCTTCGCAAGGAACTGGAGAAGAGATCATTCGTGGCTCAATGCTCGGATGTGGCCATCGTTCGCTCGGAGCTCGGAGCGTCGGCCGCGGTCAGGGGCGCTGCTTCGCTGACCCTACGCGCGGTCTGCGCCGACCCCTATCTCGTCGGCTCTTCGAGGCCATGATCCTTTCGTAGCGGCGCCCGTTCCGTCGCGCTATTACGACCATGCGCCGGTCCTCTCAGGAGGGCGTAAGAAAAATGGGGCGCCGGGTTGAGTCGAGCCCGTGAGACAGTTAGTATGTTTACCCACCTAACTAATTCACGTAGCGAAGGGAGGGTTCGTGGATATCTCAAGGTTCTCCCGCTTGCGCATGCTTGCGGTATTCCTTGCTGTCGCTCTCGTCGTGACAGGCGCAATCTCGCTCGCCGGGTGCGGCGGGAAGAAGAAGAAAAAGACCGATCTGGTGGCGTTCCTTCTTCCGGAAAACGTCACGCCGAGATGGGAAGGCTCTGACGCTCCGGCCTTCAAGCAAGCTCTCACGAAGCTGGTGCCGGGTGCTCAGGTCGACGTCGTCAACGCGCTCAACGATCCGGCGAAGCAGCAGTCACAGGCCGAGGCCGAGCTGACCAAGGGCGCCAAGGCGCTGGTGATAGCGGCCGTCGACCAGAAGGCCGCGGCGGTGATCGTCAAGAAGGCTGACGGCCAGGGCGTACCGGTGATCGCCTACGATCGCTTGATCAAGGACTCGCCGCTCGCCTACTACGTGTCCTTCAACAGCGTCACCGTCGGCCAGGCGGAGGCCCAGTGGATGGCCGACAACACGAAGGCGGGCGATCGCTTGGTGATCATCAACGGCTCGCCGACGGACGACAACGCTCATCTTGTCAATCAGGGCATCCACGGCGTGCTCGATCCTCTCTTCAAGTCGAATGCGAGGGTCAAGGTCGCCGAGCAGTGGACGCCCGGTTGGGATCCGACCAAGGCTCAGAACGAAATGGAGCAGATTCTGACCAAGGCCAACAACAAGGTGAACGGCGTCGTCTCCGCTAACGATGGCATGGCGGGCGGGATCATCGCCGCCCTCAAGGCTCAGGGGCTGCAGGGCAAAGTCCCGACAACTGGCCAAGATGCGTCGCTCGAGGGAATCCAGAACGTTATTCAGGGCTTCCAGGGCGTCACGGTGTTCAAGGACTTCCGTCTCCAGGCGCCGGCCGCGGCAGCGATCGCGGCGGCGATCCTCAACGGAGCGACACCGACGAACATCAACGATCACGTCAACAACGGCCAGGTCAGCGTGCCAACGGTGATGCTCAAGGTCGTTCCGGCCAGCCTGTCCAACCTCTCGCTACTGGTCTCGAACGGTTGGATCACCTCTCAGTACGGCAGCCTTGCCGCAGTCTGCAAGGGCATGCCGAAGACGAGCATCTGCAAGTAACGAGGAGCTGGATCTGAGCCAGCCCAGTCAGAAAAAGAGAGGCGGCGGTAAGCCCGCCGCCTCTCTTGCGCGCAAGCCGATCCTCGAGCTGCGCGGGATCAGCAAGCGCTTCGGCGCCGTGCAGGCACTGACCGAGGTGGACTTCGAGGTCTACCCGGGCGAGGTCGTCGCTCTAGTCGGCGACAACGGCGCCGGCAAGTCCACGCTCGTCAAGTGCGTGGCGGGCACGCACGAGCCCGACGACGGCGAGATTTTCTTCGAGGGCAAGCACGTGCGAATCGCGGCTCCGAGCGACGCCACGAAGCTCGGCATCGAGACCGTCTACCAGGATCTCGCCCTCTGCGACAACCTGGACGTCGTCCAAAACATGTTCCTCGGGCGAGAGCGGGTGATAAGTCTCCTGCCAATCGTCGTCGAGCCGCTTTCCGAGCTAGAGATGGAGAAACAGTCGCTCGACGTCCTGGAATCGCTTCGGGTGACGACGCTCGCGAGCGTGCGCGCCAAGGTGGCTCAGCTCTCCGGTGGCCAGCGCCAGTCGGTCGCCATCTCGAAGGCCGTGATGTGGAACTCGAAGGTCGTGCTTCTCGACGAGCCGACGGCCGCTCTCGGCGTCGCTCAGACCGAGCAGGTGCTGGCCCTAATCGCCCGACTGCGCGAGCAGGGGCTAGGCATCGTCGTCATCTCGCACAACCTGGCCGAGGTCCTAGATGTCGCCGATCGGATCGTGGTACTCCGCCTAGGACGGCGCGCGGCGACTTTCGAGCGCGGCGAGGTTACGCCCGACGACGTAGTCGCGGCTATCACAGGTGCTCGCACGTTGAAGGCGAGTGGAGATCGCTGAGGCAATGGCGCCGAACGATCTGACATCTCCGCAGACCGCGCCTGAAGAGATCGCGGCGGTAATCGAAGAGCGCGGACTGCGCGGATCGATGCGCATGCTGATCAGGCTCGGAGTGCAGCGCGTCCGCGAGGGCGAGATCGGCCCGTTGCCGGTGATTCTCGGCCTGATCGTCATCGCCCTCTACTTCGGCAGCCAGACCTCGTGGGTCTTCCTCAACTCGCGCAACCTCTCCAATCTCGTTCTCCAGATCGCGGCTATCGGCGCGGTCGCCATCGGCATCGTGCTCGTATTGCTGCTGGGCGAGATCGACCTCTCGGTCGGCTCGATCGCCGGCCTCACTTCCGCGACTCTCGGTGTCTTGATCGTCTACCACAGCTGGCCATGGTGGCTCGCGATTATCGTCATGCTTGCGCTCGGAGCCGGGATCGGCGCCTTCCAGGGAGCGTGGTTCGCGTTCTTCGGCGTGCCCTCGTTCGTGGTCACGCTCGCGGGCTTCCTGGCTTGGCAGGGCGTTCAGCTACGAGTTCTGGGCTCGAATGGGACCGTCAACGTTTTCGAGTCGCACATCGACAAGATCGCCGCTTCGTACCTGCCGACGTACTGGGGATGGGCTCTTGGCGTCGGAGTCGCCGTCGCGTACGCGGCGGCGAACCTGTTCAAACAAATACGGCGCCGCCGGGCCGGACTCTCGGCCCAGCCGCTCGTCGTACTGCTCGTGTGGACGACCATCATCGCGGCGATCTCGCTCGGGGCGGTCGGCTACCTAAACAGCTACACGGGCGTTCCGACGGCTGGGGTGATCTTGCTCGGCCTGGTCATTTTCTTCGCCTGGCTCAGCACGCGTACGAAGTTCGGGCGCTACATCTATGCAGTCGGTGGCAACGCCGAGGCGGCACGGCGCGCGGGCATCAACGTCACCGCGATTCGAATCTGGGTGTTCACGCTGAGCGGCTTCATGGCCGCGATCGGCGGTCTCATCTTCACCTCGCGGCTCACGGCCGCGAGCACCCAGACCGGCGGGGGCACCTTCTTGCTCGAGGCGATCGCGGCGGCGGTGATCGGCGGCACGAGCCTGTTCGGAGGCCGCGGCTCGATCTGGTCGGCGCTTCTGGGCGCGCTCGTCATCGGCAGCGTTTCCAACGGACTCGACCTGATGTCGCAGCCACCGGAGATCAAGTACATGGTCGAGGGCGCGATCCTGCTCGTCGCCGTGACTGTCGATGCGGTTTCTCGCCGTGGCCGGGCTGCCGCGGGACGCTAGGGCGCCGGCCGGCGACCCCGGCGCACCCTCCAGCGGCCGCACCAGGCGCACACCCCGCTCCCGTACAGCGCTCTTGGCCGCAGGGAATACCTGCGGAAGGTGGAGTCGTTGCGCACGGCGATGACATTCATCTCTCAACTCGGGCTTGCCTACGGCGAGCCGGAAAGGAGCAGAAAGTGAAGACGAGCCTCGGTATCTGGGCCTTCGGGCCGATGGTAACCCGCTTCGTTCCGATCGGCTATCAGCCCGAGCACACGGGCGAGACAACGGCGCAGCGCGTGCGCCGGGCCGTCGCCGGCCTTGGCGAGTTGATCGACGACTACGAGTTTCACTATCCGCAGGAGCTCTCGGAGGAGAATCTGGACGAGATCCGAGAAGCACTCGACGGCCACGGCATCTACTGCGTCGCCACCGGCCTTCACCTCGATCCCGTCTTCGGTCGCGGCGGGCTTTCCTCGCCCGATGACAAAGTGCGGGCGCTGGCGCTGGAGCGAACTCTCCAGGCCGCTGACTTCGCCGGTGAGATCGGGGCCAACTTCATAGTCTGGCCCGGGATCGAGGGCTACAACTACCCCTTCCAGACTCCCTACGCGGATTCCTGGAAGCGCTTCATCGACGGCGTCGGCGAGGCCGCGGAGGCGTGCAAGCGGCACGGGATCACGCTCTTCCTCGAGCACAAGAACTCCGAGCCGGCGATGAAGATCTTCATGCGCAACATGGGCATGACGCTGCACGTCATCCACACTCTGCGCGCCCAGGGCATCACCAACATCAAGGTGAACATGGACTGGCAGCACCTGATCATGAACCGGGAGCACCTGCCCGAGTACGCGGCCCTGCTCGCCGCGGAAGGGCTGCTCGGCCACCAGCACGCCAACTCCGGCTGGGGCGACTTCGACGACGACAACATGGTCGGCGCTACATTCTTCATCGAGACGCTCGAGCTGGCTCTGGAGCTGCGCCGCGCCGGTTACGGCGACAACGGTGAGCACCTCGGCTTCGACCTTTACCCCTACACCGAGGATGCGGTCGCGGCCGTCAGGCGCAGCGTGTTGCAGTGGCGTTTCATCGACTCCATCGCCGCTCGTATCGACGAGGTCGCTCTGCGCGAGGCGCAGCAGAACAAAGATGCCGTCAGGGCCTACGAGATCGTCTACGCAGCCATGGGGGGCGAGTAGTCAGCGCTCATGGCGAAAGAGAAAGTCCTAGTCGGGATCGACGTTGGAACCACCGGCGTCAAAGGGGTTGCGATCACCGTCGGCGGTGAGGTCGCGGCCCGGGCCGAAGCCGGCTACGAGCTCTCGATTCCGAGACCTGGCTGGGCCGAGCAGGATCCGGAGGACTGGTGGCGGGCAAGTGAGCTCGTCCTTACCTCGCTGACCCAGCAGCTCGAGGGCGAGCGCGGGGTCGCCGGTGTCGGTCTCTCCGGGCAGATGCACGGGCTCGTCTGTCTCGATGCCGAGCGGCGCGTATTACGCCCGGCGATTCTTTGGAACGACCAGCGCACGGGCGAGGAGTGCGCCGAAATCGAGCGCCTGATCGGGCTCGAGCGCCTGATCGAGTTGACCGGCAATCGCGCGCTACCCGGCTTCACCGCCCCCAAGCTGCTCTGGCTTCGTCGCCACGAGCCCGACGTCTACGCCCGCATTCGCCACGTGCTCTTGCCCAAGGACTACGTGCGCTTACGTCTCACCGGCGAGCTGGCGATCGACGCCGCGGACGCCTCCGGGACGCTGCTTTTTGACGTCGCCCGGCGCGCCTGGAGCGAAGAGGTGTTGCAGGCGCTGGAGATACCTGTCGAGTGGCTGCCGCGGGTGCTCGAGTCGCCCGAGGTCTCCGGCCAGACTCCGGCCGGTGTGCCGGTTGCGGCCGGCGCCGGCGACCAGCAGGCGGGCGCGCTCGGAGTCGGTGTGGTGCGGCCGGGGCCGCTTTCGGTGGTGCTCGGCACATCGGGGGTCGTCTTCGCGGCGCTCGATCGCTACGCCTGCGATCGCGAAGCGCGCGTGCACGCCTTCTGCCACGCCGTCCCGGGTGTGTGGGAGGCGATGGGCGTGATGCTGTCGGCTGCGGGCTCGCTTCGTTGGCTCAGAGACGCGCTCGTTCCCGGCGCCGACTACGAGGAGCTGATCGCGGAGGCGGCGCACTGGCAACCCGGCGCCGAGGGACTTCTCTTCCTGCCCTACCTGCAGGGCGAGCGTACCCCGCACGCCGATCCGCTTGCGCGCGGCGCTTTCACCGGTCTCTCGCTCGTTCACGACCGCGGCGCCCTGGTTCGCGCCGTGCTCGAAGGGGTGGCCTACGGGCTGCGCGACTCGCTCGAGCTGCTGCGCGAGCTTGACGTCGCGCCTGCGACGGGGCGCGTCTCGGGTGGCGGCGCCCGTAGCCGCCTCTGGCTGGAGATCGTCGCTTCGGTGCTCGGACTGCCGCTCGAGCTGACCGCTGTGGAGGAGGGTGCGGCCTACGGTGCGGCGCTGCTCGGAGGAGTTGCCGGGGACGTTTTCCCGGACGCCGGGGAGGCGGTCGAGTCCTGCGTCAGGGTAAGCGACCGGGTCGAACCCAATCCCGACTGGCAAGAACCCTATGAACGCGGATACGCCCGCTTCCGCTCTCTCTATCCCGCCCTTCGACCGTTGGAGGAATCGTGAGCACCAAGCTGGAGGGAAGGGTCGCCTTCGTCACCGGCTCTAGTCGCGGCATCGGCGCGGCGTCGCCCGGGCGCTCTCGGCGGCGCGGTGCTTCCTCCCCGGTCGCGCCTGTATCGGTACATGCCGGCGGTCGCTATTCCCGCCTGGTGTTCACAGCGTTCGGAAAGTAATCTCCTCGCGCCGCCCGGAGCTGCTTGAGCGTAAGAAGGCGTCGCAGACCTCGGCCGCGCGGTATCCGTCCTCGAGCGTGGCGCCGTGCGGCGCGACGGCACCGTCGTCCGCGATCGCGGTCAGCAGGTGCTGGATCTCGTGCACGAAGGTATCGCCCCAGCCGATGACATGGCCGGGCGGCCACCAGAAGGAGGCGAAGGGGTGGTCGGGCTCGGTGACGAGCACGGTCTTGAAACCGCGGCTACGGTCGCCGTCGGCGCGGAAGACCCGCAGCTCGTTCAGGCGCTCAAGGTCGAACGCGAGCGAGCCCTCGCTGCCGTTCAGCTCCCACTGAAAGGCGTTACGGCGGCCGAGCGCGAGTCGTGTCGCCTCGATCGTGCCGATCGCGCCCGAGTCGAACTCGACAGCTGCCTCGAGTGCGTCGTCGACGCGGCGATCGGGGACGAATGTGCGCACGAGCGCCGAGACCGCGGCGATCTCCCCGACCAGGTAGCGGGCGAGATCGACGACGTGTGAGGCGAGGTCGCCGATCGCGCCCGAGCCGGCCTGCTCTGGATCGAAGCGCCACGTTTGCCGCGACTCCTCGCTGCCCCAGTCCTGGAGGTAGCGCGCCCGGAAGTGGCGGATCTCGCCCAGCTCGCCGGCCTCGATCAGCTCGCGCGCCAGCCGTACCGCCGGAACGAAGCGGTAGTTGAACCCGCACATGTGCTTGACGCCGGTCTTCGCAACCTCGCGCCAGAGCTCGTAGCTCTCGTCGGCCGAACGAGCCAGCGGCTTCTCGCAGAGGACGTGCTTGCCGGCCTCCGCGGCGAGAGCCGTCGGTTCGGCGTGAAGCGAGTTCGGGCCGCCGTTGTCGAACAGGCCGATCTCCTCGTCGAAGACCAGGTCGTGCCAATCGGTCGTCCAGCGCTCGTAGCCGTAGCGGCGGGCTGCCAGCTCGACCTGCTCCTTCGTCCGTCCGGCTATCGCCACCAGGCGCGGTACGAGCGACGCCGGCCAGGTCATCGCCGCGATCTGACGGTAGGCGTTCGAATGGGCTTTGCCCATGAACGCGTAGCCGAGCATGCCGACACCTATCTCTTTCGTCTGCGGTGTCTCAGATAGGGACTCGGTGACCGTCTCTTCTTCGCCCATGTTCTCCGCCTTTGTCTGTGAGGAACTAGGAGAGAAGCTAGTTTCGCCCATCGGGCGAGCGCGCGCACCTCGAGGTACGCGATCGGGTTCAGTCCAATCCTGACTGGCAAGAACCCTATGAACGCGGTTACGCTCGCTTTCGCGTTCTCTGTCCCGCCCCTCGACCGCTGGAGGAATCGTGAACACCAAGCTGGATGGAAAGGTCGCCTTCATCACCGGGGCCAGCCGTGGCATCGGCGCCGCCGTCGCTCGCGCGCTCTCGGGCGAAGGTGTGAAACTCGGGCTGGCCTCACGCTCGGGCGCCGACCTGGGTCTGCCGGATGCGCTCGGATTGGTCTGCGACGTGCGCGACCGCGTCCAGGTCGAAGGCGCCGTGGCTCAGACGGTCGAGCGCTTCGGTCGCCTCGATATCTGCATCGCCAACGCCGGCGTCGGCTCCTACCACACGCTCGTCGAAGCGCCGCCCGAGCACATCGAAGAGATGATCGACGTCAACCTCAAAGGGACGATCTACACCCATCGTTCCGCGATTCCGCACCTGATCGCAAGCGGCGAGGGCGATCTGGTCACGATCGCCTCCGAGGCCGGCCGGCGTGGTCTGCCGGGCGAGGCCGTCTACTGCGCCTCCAAGTTCGGCCAAGTCGGGCTGACCCGCTCGCTCGACCACGAGCTGAGGGAGAAGAACGTTCGCTGCACGAACGTCTGCCCGGGCGGAGTGGCGACCGACTTCGCGCTCGCCGAGGGCTACGGGCGTTCGCCGGACGTCCTGCCCGGAATGATGTCCGCCGAGGACGTGGCCGAGATCGTCCTCTTCATCCTCACCCGGCCGCGCAATCACCGCATCCTCGAGACTGCAATCAGGCCGATGACGGAGACGTCATGGGGATAGAGCCCGTTCGCCTCGGCATTGTCTCGACAGCCGGCATCAACCGGCTCGTCATTCCTCCCGCCAAGGCCTCACCGCTGATCGATCTCGCCGCCGTCGCCAGCCGCGACGCGAAGCGGGCGAGCGACTATGCCCGCGAGTGGGGGATCGAGCGCGCCCACGGCTCCTACGACGCGCTCCTCGCCGATCCCGGCGTCGAGGCTGTCTACATCTCGCTGCCCAACCACGAGCACGTCCCCTGGTCGCTGCGCGCGCTCGAGGCCGGCAAGCACGTTCTCTGCGAGAAGCCGCTCACGCGCCACCCCGCCGAGGTCGAGGCCGTCTGGAGCCTGGCCGAGTCACGCGGGCTGCAGGTCGCCGAGGCCTTCATGTGGCGCCACCTTCCGCAGACCAAGCGCTTCGCCGAGCTCGTCGCCGAGGGTGCGATCGGTGAGCTTCAGTTCGTCCGTTCGCTCTTCTCCTTCGCCATCAGCGACCCACTCACGAACGTACGCATGAAGCCGGAGTGGGAGGGCGGCTCGCTGATGGACGTCGGCACCTACTGCGTCAGCGGTATCCGGCTCGTCGCAGGCGAGCCCGTCGCCGTCTACGGCGAGCAGGCGTCGGGCGGAGAGGGTGTGGACGTGCGCTTCAGCGGCCTGATGCGCTACGAGAGCGGCGTGCGCGGACTCTTCTACTCCTCCTTCGAGACGCCGGGGCGCAAGGAGCTGGAAGCGATCGGTAGCGAAGGCGTACTGCGCCTGCACGACCCCTGGCATGCCTGGCGCGGCGGCATCGAGCTGCAGCGCGAGGAGGAGAACGGGAGCGAGCCGATCGAAGTCGAGACGGGCGACGCCTATCTGCTCGAGCTGGAGGACTTCGCTCGCGCGATCCGCGGCGAGAAAGAGCCGCTGCTCGGCCGCGCCGACGCGCTCGGCCAGGCGCGGGCGCTGGCGGCTCTCTATCTCTCCGCCGAGGAAGGACGGCCGGTCGAGCTCTCCGAGCTGGATAGGGAGGTGTGATGGAAGAGCTCTCGTTGGAGAAGCTGGAAGCCTTCATCGTCAAGGCTAAGACGGCAACGTACGCCGGTAGCGGCGCGCCGGTCGACTCGAGCCGCTTGGGCTCGATCGATCTGAGCTTCGAGGAGGGCGATTTCTCCTACCGCGACAGCTACTTCGGCGGCGCCGACTTCATCGGCGAGGAAGTTGTTTGGCAACACGGCGAGCCCGTCTGGGCGATGAACTACTACGGCTACATCCTCGAGCCCGAAAAGCTCAGTGACGAGGAGAGCGGCAAGGTGATCAAGGAGAGCCTGACGGCGCTCTACCGGGAGGGTCGCTTTCTCAGCGGTTTCAAGCACCAGACCGCGCACGGGCTCTACGTCGATACCAACGTGGGCGACGTGTCGAATTTCCACGGGATGGAATGGACCGAGCGCGGCGGCGAGCGCCTTTACGAGCTCCGCTATCACGGCGGGTTGATCAAGTAGAGCTGTTTTCCGAAGCGCGCCTCTGTCGCCTTACCCGGTCTGCGCCGGTGTTGATTCGGCACGAAATCGTCGCATCGAGGGGCGCTTTTCGTCTTGCCGGGACGGTACTTCGTGGCGACCCCGCGGGCGGGTGGCTCGGTGGCGGGCGCAGAAAGAAGTGCCGTCAAGAGCTCAGTCGACGGGTCGTCATTCCGCTTGGCGCTCTTCGGTAGCGGGCGGCGAAACGTGGCGCTCTAGGAGAAGAGCCGCGTTCCAAAGTCGGCACGGAGTTGACACATCGAGTTGCGTTTCTCAGCTCGAAGGGACGATACGTTTTCCCGACCCCACGGGCGGGTGGCTCGGTGGCGGGCGGCGGAAAGAAGTGCCGCCGTAGCACTCCGTCGCTTCGCCGCGCTCGTCGGTGCGACGAGGCGATACGACGTTGCTCTCTGAGCTCGATTCGTAACAGAGAAGCACCGGCCGAGCGTCTCTTTCGCACAGCGTCGGCGAGGTTTTCTTTCTCAGGCCTGGCGGAAAAACCGCTACGTGCATCTGACCTACAGGGAGTGGTGGTCGCTCGTGCACGGGTTCGTGTTCGGGGGTGGCTTCCTGCTCTCGTTCGCGGGCGTGATGATCGTGATGTACGGCCTGCGCCGGAGCGACCTGACCGAGAAGGGGCTCGCGCAACACTTGCTCTGGCTCAGGCTCGGCACCGCGACAATGGCGGTCGCGGCTTGGGGGACGGTAATCCTCGGCACTTGGGTCATGTACCCCTGGTACCGCAACGGAGGCGCGAAGGCGGCGCTTCTCTCCAGCTCGCAGACGTCGAACTGGGACAAGTTCGGCATGGAGTGGAAGCAGCACATCGCCTGGCTGGCGCCCTTCCTGGCTACGACGGTCGCCTTCCTCGTTCTCTATTTCGGGGCGCGCCTGGCAACCGATCGCCGGCTCCGTCTACTCACTCTGGCTCTGTTTGTGGGCGCTTTCGGCACGGCGGCGATCGCCGCGCTCTTCGGCGCCCTCGTCACCAAAATCTCGCCGGTGGTTTGACGTGGACGAGAACACGATCGACAAACCGACCGGACCCGCCTTTGCATCGATCATCGCGGCCGCGCTCGCCGCTGCGACGCTGGGGTTGCTGGCGACGCTGGCTGAGGTGTTCGAAGGCTTCGGCGATTGGCTCGCCTTCTCGGGGCGGGTCGGGATGCTCTCCGGCGAGACGATCGTTGCAATCGCCGTCTACTTCCTTTCCTGGGCCGGGCTGGCTTTTCTCTGGCGCCGCTCGAACCCGCCGTTACGGCTGGTCGCGATCATCACGGCCGCGCTCATCGTCGCCGGCCTACTCGGCACCTTCCCGCTCTTCTTCCGCATCTTCGGCGTCGAGGAGTGAGCGCCGCGCATGAGATCGAACCGCATGAACAAGTCCCGCAACCGAGTGAAGGAGATTCCGATGCCACGCATTCGCATCCTGCTGGTCGCCGCTATCGCGATGCTCGCTCTGGCCGTCGCCGCTAGTCAGGCCTCAACGAAGGTCGCAGGCACTCTCGCCGGCAACGTCGGCCCCGGCTTCACGATCACTCTGACCCAGAAGGGCAAAGCGGTCAAGACGCTTAAGGCCGGCACTTACAAGATCAACGTCAACGACAAATCAAACATCCACAACTACCATCTCTTCGGCCCCGGCGTGAACAAAAAGACGGGGGTCGGTTTCACGGGCAAGGCCACCTGGACGGTCAAGTTCAAGAAGGGGAGCTACACCTACCAGTGCGACATCCACTTCATGAGCGGGATGATCGGGCACTTCAAGGTGACATGAGGCGTTAGCGCGATCGACCCGGGCGGGCACGGTGCGCACGGAGGAAGGCGGTCGTGGAGCCAGTACCACGACCGCTCGCGACGATTACCGATAAGCCGTGCGCACAACCGCCAGAGGAGTGGTGTTCGGCCCGCGCTTGTCCCGTCTTCGCCTGTGAGCCGACGAAGCCTCGACCTTCCACGGCGGGCTTCTAACCCCTGAGCGGTCCAAATCGGCCGTTCGAGCTATAGCGAAGGTACGCTGCGTATGGCAAACTCGCCGTCCCACTAGCGATCGTGAGGAAGAAGTGACCTGGTCCGAAGAAGAAGGCGTGGCCGGCACCGGCAAAACGCCGCCGGGCCGGGGTTTCGACCTCTTCGCCTCTGAGCAGGCGAAAGTTCTGATCGAGACCGGCCGCGCGGCCGGCGCGCTGCGAACCGAGGATATCGCGACCGCTCTGGACGAGCTCGAGCTCGATGCCGAGCAGCTGGACGAGTTCTACAACGCGCTCGACGAGCTCCAGATCGAGGTCGTGGACGGAGAGGCTCAGGTCGAGCCGATCACCATCGCGGAGCCCTGGCGCGAGCTGACGACCGACTCGCTGCAGCTGTTCCTCAAGGAGATCGGCCGCATCGACCTGCTTACGCCCGCCCAGGAGGTGGAGTTGGCGAAGAGGATCGAGCGCGGCGACCACCGCGCCAAGCAGCAGATGGTCGAGGCCAACCTGCGCCTGGTCGTCTCGATCGCCAAGCGCTACCGGAACCAGGGCCTACCTTTCCTCGATCTGATCCAGGAGGGCACGATCGGGCTGGTGCGCGCGGCCGAGAAGTTCGACTACCGCAAGGGCTTCAAGTTCTCGACCTACGCGACCTGGTGGATCCGCCAGGCGGTCGCCCGCGCGCTCGCCGACAAGGGGCGCACGATCCGCATGCCGGTGCACGTGGTCGAGAAGCTGAACCGGATCATGCGCGCCGAGCGCAAGCTCCAGGCCCAGAACGGCCGCCTACCCACGAGTGAGGAGCTTTCACGCGAGCTCGATCTGCCGATCGACGAGATCGAGCAGATTCTGCGCGCCGCCCAGACGCCGGTCTCGCTCGAGAAGCCGGTCGGCGACGAGGAGGAGTCCGAGTTCGGTCACTTCATCCCCGATTCCTCGACGCCGCTGCCCGACGAGGCGGCCGAGCTGACGATGCGCCGCGAGACGCTCAAGCGCCTGCTCCAATGCCTCTCCTACCGCGAGCGCCGCGTGCTCGAGCTGCGCTACGGCTTGGACGGCGAGCACCCGCGCACGCTCGACGAGGTCGGCCGCGCCTTCAACGTCACCCGCGAGCGCATCCGCCAGATCGAGAACCAGAGCCTGAAGAAGCTGCGCGCGATGGCCGAGACCTTGAAGTTACGCGAGGTCGCGTAACATCAGGCCGAAAGTCTCACGACTTTCGGCCGCGGACTAGGGAGGCATTGAGCGCGCCTAGCGGCGCTTGCTCAACGCCTGCTCCTATTAGCGGGTCGTTGTGTTCGGATCGCGTTGCGGTGTCCGGGTTGTGTTGGGGACATGCGGTTTGTGAGCCGCAGCCGCACATGTCGGCTGCGGCGGCATCGCGGGCCTCTACTCGCTCGCGCGAGTGAGCCCCGCGAGTGGGTTGCCGCGCGAAGTAGCCGAGGCGCTCAGCCGGCGTCGAGCACGGAGCGGTCGCCGGCGCGCAGGCCTTCGATCAGACGCCGGTAGGCGCCGGCCGAGTCGCGACCCATGGCGTCGGTGTCGAGCACCTTGACTCCGCGCTCGCGGTCGACGCCGTGGATGCCGAAGCGGGGCTGGTAGCTGCCCCACTCGTAGTTGTCCACCAGCGACCAGTGCAGGTAGGCGCCGATCGGCAAGCCCTCGTCGAGCCCGGCGACGAGCGCGGCCAGGTTCTCGCGCAGGTAGCGCGGCCTGTCCCAGCCGTCGATCCGCTCATAGCGGTGACCGCTTCGCACCCGGTTGCAGAGGCCGTTCTCGACGACCCAGAGCTCGAGCGGGCGCTCGGCGCTACCTGCGGCCGCGGACAGGGCGAGGTTGGCTCGCGCGTACTCGGTCAGCCCCGCGGGATAGACGACGTCGTCCCAAAGGTCGGCGTCCGGACGTAGTGAGCGGCCTCCCGCGGTTCGGTGACCGGGTAGGCCTATGTGGTTGGAGGCCACCGGGTCGTAGTAATCGATTCCGAGCACGTCGAGGGTTCGCTCGTACGGGCTCGAGTAGATCGCCTCGACTGCCGGTCGCAGAGCTCCCTCCGGGTCTTCCGGCCCCCGGCGTGCGCGCTTGCCGAGCCGGCCCAGGCGCGGCAAGCTGCCGATCGGGGTCGTCGCAGCCGACGACCGGCGGAGGAAGCGCTCGATCGGCTTCGGCGGAGCGATCGCGTCGTACCAGGCCGCGCGCCGCTCGATTGTCCAGGCGCCGAGCTCGTCGCGGGGCACGCCCAGGCAGCGCGCGAGCAGCAGGTCGGTGAGCAGGCGATCCGACTCGTAGATGCTGTTCGTGGAGGCGTTGGTGTGGACGACGGCGTCGAGCCGGTGCTCGTGGATCAGCCCGTAGCTCCGAACGTGTGCGGCGAGGAGGTGCCCGATCGCCGCGTACGTGTCCTTCCAGGCGAACCGGCGCCCGGGAGGTTGCTTGGCGAAGGCGTAGCACAGCTGCGCGAAGATACCGATCTCGTTGAAGGTGATCCAGAGCCGGCAGCGATCGCCCAGGCGATCGACAACCCGCGCCGCCCAGGCGGCGAAGCGCTCCGGCGACTCCGGCGAGAGCCAGAAGTCCTCTCCCAACCAGGCCGGGTGCGTGAAGTGGTGCAGCGTCGCCAGCGGCTCCAATCCGCGCGCGCGGCAGGCGTCGACGATCGCCGCGTAGCGGTCGAAAGCCGTCTCGTCGATCTTTCCTTCCTCGGGCTCGACCCGCGCCCACTCCAGCCCGAGCCGGAAGGTGTCGCAGCCGAGCGCGGCCGCCCGGTCGAGCAGATCCTCGTAGCGATTCCAGAAATCGACGGCGATACCCGAAGGCTCGACGCGCCCGGCCTGCTCCCATCCGACCCAGTTGTTGGCCGGCTCGCCCGGCCCGTTGAGACCGCCCTCGATCTGGAACGCAGAGGTGGCGACGCCGAAGCGGAATCCGTCCGGTAGCACTTTTTTTGCGCCGCGCTTTGCCGACATCGGGGAAGGATAACCTCCTCCATTCGTCGGCTCGGCGCGAGTTGGTGAGAGCGCGGACTACGCGCAGGAAACGGCGTTCGAAGCGATCCAGGCCGTCTGCGTGCCCGAGCCGAGAGCGACAGCCGCGACCTTGCCCGCCTCGATCTCGAACCAGAGCTTCGAGTCGAGACGGTATGCGTACTCGCCACCCGCGAGGTTCACCTTCACCGCCGAGTTGTAGGCGCTCTTGACGGCCGAGGCCTTGGAGCAGGGCCCCACCTTCTCGGCGGTCATGAAGGCTGCCCCGGTCGTGACGATGTAACGGCCGGAGTTCGTTCCGGTCTTGAAGTAGACCTCGACGTGGCCCGCGTAGTTGAGGCGCGTGAGCCCGCCCTCGAGATTGTCGGTGCTGGTCGGCTTGCCGTAGACCGCCTTGTAGGCGGCGCGCGTCTGGCCGAGCTTGCCCTTACCGATCGAGCTCGTGGTGATCAGGTGTGAGCCGCCGGCGAGCGCGACCGAAGCGGAGGCGAGCGCGGCGACCGCTATGAGTGTTATCAGTCGCATGGATTCACCCTAGTACACTGCCCGCCGTGAGCCAAGAACTCCTTGCCGAGCTAGCGGAATGGATCGCAATCCCGAGTGTCAGCGCCGATCCCGAGCGCGCCGGCGACGTCGAGCGAGCTGGCGAGTGGCTGGCCGGGAAGATCCGCGAAGCGGGCGGCAAGGCTGCGAGAATCGACTGGCAAGGGCAACCGCTCGTGGTCGGCGAGATCACCGCCTCCGGCGGCGGCGATGCGCCGACCGTGCTCTGCTACGGGCACTTCGACGTGCAGTCGGTCGCGCCGCTCGACCTCTGGGAGTCCGATCCCTTCACGCTCGAAGAGCGCGACGGCTGGCTCTACGGGCGCGGCACCGCCGACGACAAGGGGCAGTTGCTGATCTTGCTCGAGGCGGCCAGGTCGCTCGCCCGCGAAGGAGCCCTGCCGGTCAACGTCCGCTTTGCCTGCGACGGCGAGGAGGAGATCGGCGGCCATTCGATCGCCGACTACCTGGCTGCCGACGAGCGCGGCGCCGACGCCTGCCTGATCTTCGACATCTCGATGATCGAGCGCGACGTCCCCGTCTTCACGATCGCCTCGCGCGGTCTCGCCTACTTCCACCTCGAGCTGGTGAGCGGCGAGCGCGATTTGCACTCCGGCGTCTACGGCGGCGCCGCCATGAATGCGCTGCACGCGCTCACCGAGACACTGGCGGCGGTGCTGCCGGCCGAGGGCAACCTGCCCGAGTCGCTGCTGGCGGGAGTCGTGCCGCCCAGCGCCGAGGAGCTGGCGTCGATCGCCGCCCTTCCGCCCGGCGCAAGCGTTCTGGCCGAGCAGGGCGCCCGTCCCGCCGACGCGGGCGCCGAGGCGGAGTTCTACCTCCGCACCTGCGCCCTGCCGGCACTCGATCTGAACGGCATCGCGGGCGGCTCGCCCCACCTTCAAAAGACCGTGCTACCGGTTCGAGCCGAGGCGAACCTCTCGATTCGGCTCGCACCGGGCCAGAATCCCGAGACGATCGCGCATGCGCTGGAGCGGCTCCTGCGCGAGGCGGCTCCCGCCGGCGCCGAGCTGCGGCTGCAGCTTCTCTCCTTCAGCCCTCCGGGCCTGGTCGACCAGAACGCGCCTGCGATCCAGCTCGCCCTCGCCGCTTTCGAGCGCTCCTTCGGCCACCGCCCGCTGCTCGTTCGCATAGGCGGAACGGTGCCGATCATTCACGCGCTCGAGACCGTCGGCATCCCGGCGATAGTGACCGGCTTCGACCTTCCCGAGGGGAACACTCATTCTCCCAACGAGCGCTTCTGGGCCGGTTACCTGGAGCCCGGCATCGCCGCGGCCAGGGAGATCCTGAGCGAGTGGGGCGCTCGTCTCGAACCGAAGCACGCCGCCGCCTGACCGCGCTCGGCGGGTCTTCGCTCTGAGGAGTACCTAGACGGTCGCCGGCTCGGCGGACTCGGCGGCCGCCTGATGGTGCCGGCAGCCGAGCCAGCTGTGACCGAACTTGCTCATCTCGTGGATGATCGAGAGCAGGCCGATCCCCTTCTCGGTCAGCGAGTACTCGACCCGCGGCGGCGACTCGGGGAAGCTCTTGCGCTCGAGGAAGCCCTCGTGCTCGAGTGTGCGCAGGCGCTCGGAGAGCGTGCGCGGACTGATTCCAGGGCAAGCGTGCTCGAGCTCGCAGAAGCGCCGGGCGCCCTCGGAGAGGTCGTGCACGATCAGGGCCGTCCACTTGGCGCCGATGATCTCGGCGGTGGCCGCGACTCCGCAGCAGTCGGTCGCGTGAATGTCCGAAAGAGTCCGCATAGCAAGGATTCTACACCAAAACTATCCCTTTTATAGTGGCGCCTCTCCTCGCCTTTCGATACCCGCGCCGGCATCCCTCGTTCGAGGGATGCTCTTGACGCTCACTGGCGCAGAGAGGCAGTATCGGGCCCATGATCGATCACGTGACTATCGGAGTAACCGACGTCGAGTCGGCGAAGAAGTTCTACAAGGCCGCGCTCAAACCGCTGGGATATACGGTCGGCTTCGAGGGCGAGTGGGGGGCGGGCTTCAAGAACGCCCAGGGCGCTCCTGACTTCTGGATCCGCCCTGAGAAGACTGTCACTCCCGTGCACGTTGCCTTCCACGCCGAAGACCGCGCTTTGGTAAGCGGGTTCTACGACGCGGCCCTCGCCGCGGGCGGGAAGGACAACGGAGCCCCCGGCATCCGTTCGCATTACCACGAGAACTACTACGGCGCTTTCGTGCTGGACGCAGACGGTCACAACATCGAAGCCGTCTGTCACAAGCCCGAGGCCTAAAACAGAAAAACCGCGGCTGAGCGCCGGAAAGGAGCTCAGCCGCGGTTCACACTCTGGCAGACGACCTCGATGTTGTTCCCATCCGTATCGAGGACGAAGGCCGCGTAGTAGTTCTCGTGCACGTTCAAGCGGAGCCCCGGCCCGCCGTTGTCGCTGCCGCCGGCCGCCAGCGCGGCGGCGTGGAAGGCGTCGACGAGCGCGCGCTCCTCGACGGCGAAGGCGACGTGGGTCGGAGTGACCGCGTCTTTCTTTCGGAGCGAGAACTCCCAGATGCCGGCCGGGTTGGCAATCCCGATCGCCTCCGGGTACTCGCCCGCGACCGTGAAGCCGAGCGGCTCGAGCGCTCCCAGATAGAACGCCCTGCCTCGATTCAGGTCGGTGACGTTGATGCTGATGTGATCGAGCATGGGCGCGATCCTATTGGAAGTCTCGCGACGAGCGCGAGCGCCGGAGCTTTGCGCGGCGGCTCGGCGTCTCCGTAGCGAGAAGGACGATCTACCCGGAGCGCGAAAAACGTCCTCCGCGGGGGAGCGGCACGCTGCGGCGAGCTTTCACCTTCGTTCCCATCAGTCGAAGACAAAGGGGGAGTCCGAGCTTTGATAGAAGCCCGTAAACACGCTACTTTCCGGCGTGGCCTACGCTGGCAGCGAGCACTGGTGTCGCGCCGATGAGCGCAATGCTCGGTTCCTCGCGCCGTGACAGCCGCCTGCGGGTTCGCCTCGAGAACGGCGAGATCGTGCTCGTGGACAATCCCGCCGGCCCGCTGCGCTCCTGGATGCTGCGTCTGCTCACACGGCTAGAAGTGCTCTTCAGTCCACCCAACTCACGTCTCTAGAGCTCGTTTCGGCGACCCGCCGACTGGATGCGATGAGGCACCACGTTCCGCCGCCCCCCGTCATGAGCGCGAAGTGGAATGAAGACCCGTCGATTGGGTGCGATCGGTGGATGCGAGGCTAGGACGCAGTGTCGCGTTTGTAGCCGGAGGCTACGGGCGCGACCGAGGACAACGCATCGCGCTTGCCAAGCGCGGCCAGGCGATGGAGTGCTTCGTTTCACTTGGCGCTCAAAACAAACCCACCCGCGGGGTCGTGAAACGGTAGCGAGAAAGAGCGCACGAAATGTGCCGGTTTCGTGCCGAATCAGCGCCGCACCGCGAGATCGTCCTTAGCCGGTGCTTCTCTGTTTCCAGCCGAGCTCAGGCAACAAGGACAACGCATCGCGCCGCCGAGCGCGGCCAGGCGGTGGAGTGCTTCATTCGAAACGAGCTCCTAGCCGTTACTAACCGGAGCGCAGGCTCGAGGTGTCTACCACCTCGAAGTCGGCGCCAGTGACGCCGCCGATCGTGTGCAGCAGGTCGTCGTTCCAGCGCGCGTCGGGGGCGCCGGAGATGAACCAGTTCGCGCCGTTGTCGGCCACGATCATCCCGTAGCGCTTGAGCGCCGTCAGGATGACGCGGACCGGGCGCGGGAAGCCGCTCGTGTCAAAGTCGGCGCGCAGGCGCACGCGCAGGCCCATCGGCGGCAGGCTCGGATCGGTCTGATCGCTGGCCTGGTGACGCGCCGGATAGATGAAGGTGTTGCGGGTGTTCTCGACCGTGAACCGGAGCGCGTGGTCGATTTGGCCGCGGGCGACCTCGTCGTAGCGGGCGAGACCGGGCAGGATCGGCAGGCCGGCCGCGTCGGCCGAGGTCCAGGTCTTTGGCCGCAACTTGTTCGAGCGAAGGTTCCAGATCGCCCCGGAGCCCGCACGCCAGCCCGTTTTTGTCTTCTGGAGCGCGTACAGCTCGTACAGGTAGCAGCGGTCGCGATCGACGATCAGCGCGTGGTGGTCGCTGCCTCCCTCGATCTTGACGTTGGCCGGGATCGGATAGGGCCCCTTGTCGCTCTCGCTCGCATAGAGGAAGGAGAGGCGGTAGCGCTTCGTCTTCTTATTGGCGATCGTGTAGGGGATCCCGTTCGGATGTCCGTCCCAGACCGTGCCGAAATCGGGATGAAGCCCGACGTCGAGCCCGATCGAGTTGATGATCGCGTTGGAGTTTGCCGCCACGGGCAGTGTGTCGACGCGCTTGTTCCAGACGTTGGAGGTGGGGAAGAGCGGACACTTCGGCGCTCCGGGCAGGCGCGGAGCCGTGGCCGCGCCGGCGCTCGAGGCCAGCACCAAGACGGCAACCAGAACCGCTCGCACCCCCCTCATCTCTGGAGAACTCCCTTCTGCATGAAGCGGTTGTTCATTTGAGACGAGTTCTCACCTAGTCTTACATCAGGTCTCGGGAAAGGGGAGCCCCCAAATGGCGCAGACGACGGTTCACATTCGCTCGGTTCACAACGCCAACTTCTCGGTCGGCTGGGCGGGCAAGCACTCGCTCACCATCGATCGGCCCGAGCACGAGGCCGGCTCCGGTTACGGGTTCTCGGGCGCCGATCTGTTGATGATGGCGATCGGCGCCTGCTACGCGAACGACCTCCAGCGCGAGGCCGAACGGCGCGGGATCGTTCTTCACGGTATGCGCGTCGTATGCGAGTGCGACTGGGGCGGCGAGCCGCCGCGTGCGCAGGACATTCGCCTGAGCGTCCGCATCGAGGCGGCGGCGGACGAGGACGAGATCCTCGAGCTGGCCGAGAGCATCGACCAGCAGAGCCGCGTGCACAACACGCTCCGGCTCGGGGCCGAGATCCCGGCCGCCGAGTGCGAGATCGTCTCGATCGAGATCGAGAAGGAAAGTCCTTAGGGCCTATCCCGCCAGGTCTACACGCCCGAAGCGGCCGCCCCGCGGCGCCAGTGCCCGCCCAGACCGTTCGCCGCACTACCAGTGCGCCTTCACGGCCCGTCCGGCCCCTGGCGCCGCGGGGCGGCCGCTTCGACCGCGCACCCCTAACGGGATAGGCCCTTAGCTCGCCGCGGTCGGCAGCTCGAGCGGGGGATAGGCGCCGCGGATCTCGTCCACGAACGTCGCCAGGCGCTCGGCCAGCTCGGCGTCGTCGATCTCGAGCATGTTCTCGGCGTTGCTCTCGCCCGAGCGGGAGAGGTTGAAGCTGCCGAGGAAGACGGCGTCGTCGGCCACCACCACCTTGGCGTGCATGTAGTCGTGCACGCTCTCGGGGTTCCAGGGGGTTGAGCGCTTGCCGCTGAAGGGCGCGTGCTCGATCAACGAGCGTAGTGCCGACTCCTTCCAGCCGACGTGCGGCTTGGTGCGCCACTGCTCGATCACCTCGGCGATTTGGGTGGCGTCGAGCACACCGGCGATGTCGGGCCGTCCGTGCGAGTTGTTGGCGCTCAGCTCGGCCAGGGTGCCGAGGATCGGGCCCGAGGTTAGAACCGGCGAGGCGATACGGATACGGCTCCGGGCCTGGCCGAGACGGCGCGCGATCCGATGCGCGAGCGCAGTGCCGTGCCCGGGCGCGAACCAGGGTCTGACACGATCACCCGCGACGTCGATCGGGGCCGAATCGACGTGACCGGAATGCGCGACGTCGGGTCTCTCCCAGAGCTCCTCGAAGTTCTGCCGGAAGCGGGCCGCGAGCGCCTTCGAGGAAACGATCGCGATCAAATTCTCCTCCCGCGTCCAGGAGTCGTCGGTCCAGTTGGTCGAGCCGGTTAGAACGGTCTCGTCGTCACGGACGATGTACTTGTGGTGCATCAAGTCGGGCACCCCGGGAATCGCGCGCGTCTCGACCGGAAGGGCCTCCACCAGCTCCGGCTTCGCGATCGGAGGTCTCGGGACGGCGATCGCCTTGCCGAAATCGACGTTGTAGACGAGGCGAACGCGAACGTTCCGCGTCAGCGCCTCGGTGAACGCGGCTCTGATCGGCGCGGCGTTCTCGCTCACCAGATGCACGTCGTAGAGCGCCAGCTCCAGCGTCTGCCTGGCGGCGGAGATGAACGACGCGAGCTCTGCGGCCACGCTCGCCGCTTTCTGGCCGCCGTCGCGCAGGAGGGTGACGTCGACCACTAGATCGTGTTGGGAGTGGGTCTGTCGTTCCAGACTTCGCGCGCGATCTTCCAGCTGCCGTCTTCGCCTCGGCGCAGGATGTGCAGCCCCTTGCCGTGCGCGACCTGCAGCTGGCCGCCGCTCTTCGGCTCCAGGCGCCAGCTGTAGCTGAAGCGGTGGAAAGCCAGGTCGCCGGAGACCTCGGTCTCGTCGTGCTTGAAGCCGAGCCATTCGACGCGCCACTGCCCGAGAAACTCGCGCAGCCAGGCGCGCAGCTCCTCTCCGCCCATCGAGGGAAGCCCCGGCGGTTGAAAGAGAGCGTCTTCGCTGAGCACGGCCAGGTAGCCGTCGATGTCGTCGTCTTCGATCGCGCGCACCTCGGCGTCGACGGTCTCGTTGACGCGCTTGATCTCCTGCTGTTTCGCCTCGTTCGTCTCGGCCACTTCGTCTCTCCTCTTATGGAGCTCCACCGGTGCTCCCCAGAAGTTGGGGATTGTACGTGCCATCGTCTCGACCGGCCTTAAGACGACGGTGAGAGAGGTCCGGCCTGCGCTTCGGACTGCCAACTCGCGACGGGGCGCTCCGTCCCTCATGCGGGAATCCGACGCTGAAACGTCGGTTGCAGCATCACATAGCTTTGTGCTATCACATAGATATCACAGAACACGGCCGGCCACCCGGCACGAACGACGGAGGAGTCCCATGAGCAGTGAGCGCCAAACTACGGTCTGGTCGGGCTGGCCGATGTTGCCAATCACCATGGCGCTGTACATCCTCGGCCCGGTCCTCTTCATCTTCTCGAGCACCGAGGCGAGCAAAGACGCCGCCGGTGCTTCGCATCCGGTGACGTGGATGATCTGGACAGGCATCGGCTGCCTCGTGCTGGCGGCGCTGTCCTCGCGGGGTTTCTTCACGCTTCAGCCCAACGAGGCGCGCGTCCTGATCCTCTTCGGCCGCTACAAGGGGACGACGCGGCAGGTCGGGTTCCGCTGGGGCAACCCGTTCTTCAGCAACGGGTCTGCTTCCACGGTCAGGGAAAGGCTCGGACTCAACCGCGGCGACACGGGCGGAACGCAGGCGGCGCGGCGCCTGCCTCGCTACAAGATCTCGCTGCGTGCCCGCACGCTGAACGGCGACAAGCTGAAGGTGAACGACCGGGCGGGCAATCCCGTCGACATCGCCGCGGTGGTGGTCTGGCACGTACAGGACACGGCGCAGGCGATCTTCGACGTCGACGACTTCGAGGCGTACGTGGGGATGCAGAGCGAGACCTCTCTCCGGCACCTGGCCACGTCGTATGCCTACGACCACGGAGAGGGCGAGGAGACGACGATCACCCTGCGCGGCAACGTCGACGAGGTGTCGGACGCGCTGAAGCAGGAGCTGGGAGAGCGTGTCGCCAAGGCCGGCGTCGCGGTCGACGAGGCGCGTCTAACGCACCTGGCCTACGCGCCCGAGATCGCGCAGGCGATGCTCCGCCGCCAGCAGGCCGAGGCGATCATCGCCGCGCGCCAGAAGATCGTGCAGGGAGCCGTGGGCATGGTCGAGCAGGCGCTGCATTCCCTCAGCGAGCAGCACGTGGTCGAGTTCGACGAGGAGCGCAAGGCGGCGATGGTGAGCAACCTGATGGTCGTGCTCTGCGGCGAGTCCCAGGTCACGCCGATCGTGAACACGGGGACGCTCTACCAGTGAGGACCGGTTGATGGCGCGCAAGCAGTTCCTGCTGCGCATCGACCCGGAGCTCTGGAACGACCTCGAGCGCTGGGCCGCCGACGACCTGCGCTCGGTCAACGCCCAGATCGAGTGGCTGCTGCGCGAGGCCGTGCGAAAGCGCAAGGGTGCGCGCGAGGTCCCAGCCGGGAGCGCCGAGCAACGCGGCTGAGCTCGTCCACGATCGTCTTGACCGGACTCTCGGTGTCAGACACCGCTCAGAAAGACCTTTGCCCGTCAATCCGAAACTGTGCCGAAACTGTGCCGAGAGTGGACTTTGCCGGCGCCAGCGTTCACACCTTCGCGCTCGCAGCTCATGCCAGACCTGAGGAGCCGTACAAGCGTTCGCATCGCCACTTCGCTCTCGCTACCCTGACGGTATGGATGCGCTCGCCTCCTTTTCCGAACCGACGAAAGCCTGGTTCGAGCGCACCTTCGCCGCCCCGACGCCCGCTCAGACGCTCGGCTGGCCCGCGATCGCAAGCGGTAAGAACGTGCTCATCCAGGCGCCGACCGGTTCGGGCAAGACGCTGGCGGCCTTCCTCTCGGGGATCGACCGGCTCGATGCGGCGCCGGGCCAGGGCTTGCGCCTGCTCTACGTCTCGCCGCTCAAGGCGCTCAACTACGACGTCGAGCGCAACCTGCGCGGTCCGCTGGCGGGGCTCGGCTCGGAGCTCAGGGTCGCGGTGCGCACCGGAGACACGCGCGCGAAGGAGCGGGCGGCAATGCTGCGCGAACCGCCGGACATTCTCATCACCACCCCCGAGTCGCTTTTCCTGCTCCTCACCTCGAGGGCGCGGGAGATGCTGCGATCGCTCGAGACGCTGATCCTCGACGAGGTGCATGCCGTCGCCGGCACGAAGCGCGGCGCCCATTTGGCGCTCTCGGTCGAGCGGCTCGAGCGCCTGGTAGGAAGGCCGGTCCAGCGCATCGGCCTCTCGGCGACGCAGCGGCCGCTCGAGGAGATCGGTCGCTTCGTCTCGGGCGGGCGGCCGATCGAGATCGTCGATGCGGGCGCCCGGAAGAAGCTCGACCTCTCGGTGGAGGTGCCCGTCCCCGACATGCGCGAGCTGGGGCAGACGGGCTCGATCTGGCCCTCGATCTACCCCGAGATCGTGGCGCTGGTGCGGGCTCACCGCTCGACCATCGTCTTCGTCAACAACCGGCGCCTGTCCGAGCGCCTGGCGCTCCGCATCAACGAGGCCGGCGGCGAGGAGCTGGCGCGCGCCCACCACGGCTCGCTCGCGCGCGAGCAGCGAAGCGAGATCGAGGAGGCGCTCAAGAGCGGCGAGTTGCGCTGCCTGGTCGCCACCTCCTCGCTCGAGCTGGGCATCGACATGGGCGCGATCGACCTCGTCATCCAGGTCGAGTCGCCGAAGTCGGTGGCGCGCGGGCTGCAGCGGATCGGCCGCGCCGGGCACACGCTCGAGGCCACGGCCAAGGGCCGCATCTTCCCCAAGTTCCGCGGCGACCTGCTCGAGTCGGCGGTTGTGGCCAAGCGCATGCGCGAGGGCCTGATCGAGGAGACGCGGATCCCGCGCAACCCGCTCGACGTGCTCTGCCAGCAAATCGTCGCGATCTGCGCCGAAGAGGAGATCTCGGTCGACGAACTGCACGAGCTCGTTCGTCGCGCCTATCCATTCTCCGATCTCTCCCGCGCCCAGCTCGAGAACGTCCTCGACATGCTCGCCGGCCGCTACCCCTCGGACGAGTTCGCCGAGCTGCGGCCGCGGATCGTCTGGGACCGGACGGCGGGCCTGATTCGTGGCCGTCCCGGCGCGCAGCGTCTCGCGGTCACCAATGCCGGCACCATCCCCGATCGCGGCCTCTACGGAGTCCACCTCGTCGACGGGGGCGGGCGCGTCGGTGAGCTCGACGAGGAGATGGTCTACGAGGCCAGGCAAGGACAGGTCTTCCTGCTCGGCGCCTCGAGCTGGCGGATCGAGCAGATCACCCGCGATCGCGTGCTCGTCTCGCCGGCGCCGGGCGTTCCCGGCGCGGTGCCGTTCTGGAAGGGCGAGGGCGTGGGGCGGCCGGTGGAGCTGGGAGAGGCGATCGGGCAGGCCTCGCGCGAGCTCGTCGCTCTGCCGCAGGAGAAGGGGCTCGAACGGCTACGCAAGGAGTTCAGCCTCGAGGAGCGGGCGGCCGAGAACCTGCTCGCCTACCTGCACGACCAGGCCGAGGCCGGAGGCGGAGCGCTTCCCTCCGACAGGACGATCGTGGTCGAGCGCTTTCGGGACGAGATCGGCGACTGGCGCGTGGTCGTGCTGACGCCGTTCGGGGCCCGCGTCCATGCGCCCTGGGCGCTCGCGCTCGGCGCCCGCCTGCGCGACTCGCTCGGGATCGAGGCGCACGCGATCTGGTCGGATGACGGCATCGCCCTCCATCTCCCCGACGCCGATCAGCCGCCGCCGATGCATGAGCTCACGATCGGGCCCGACGAGATCGAAGAGCTGGTGGTGAACGAGCTGGGGGAGAGCGCCCTTTACGGCTCCCGCTTCCGTGAGAACGCCGCCCGTGCGCTTTTGATCCCGCGCCGCCGCCCCGGTCAGCGCACGCCGCTCTGGCAGCAACGGCTGAAGGCCCAGAACCTGCTCGAGGTCGCCCGCCGCTTCCCGGCCTTCCCGATCGTGCTCGAGACCTACAGAGAGTGCCTGCAGGACGTCTTCGACCTGCCGGCGCTCAAGCGCATCCTGCAGCGCCTGCAGACGCGCGAGCTCGACCTGGTCGAGGTCGAGACGCTGTCGGCCTCGCCGTTTGCCAGCTCGCTGATCTTCGACTACGTCGCCTCTTACATGTACGAGGACGACACTCCGCCGGCCGAGCGCCGGGCTCAGGCGCTCTCGCTCGACCGCGAGCTCTTGCGCGAGCTCTTGGGCCAGGAGGAGCTGCGCGACCTGCTCGACGCGGGCGCGGTCGAGGAGGTGGAGCGCGACCTTCGCGGCGCCCCGCGTGACGCCGACGAGCTGCACGACGTTCTGCGTCTGCGCGGCGATCTGCGCGCGGGCGAGTTCGACGAGGCCTTCGCCGCAGTCCTCGAGGCCGAGCGCCGGGCCGTGCGCGTGCGCATCGCCCGCGAGGAGCGCCTGATCGCCGCCGAGGACGCCGGTCGTTACCGGGATGCGATCGGTGCCATGCCTCCCTCGGGTCTTCCCGACGCATTTCTCGAGCCGGTTTCCGAAGCTCTTCCATCGCTTCTTCGCCGCTACGCGCGCGGGCGCGGTCCCTTTACCACTGACGACGCCGCCGCGCGCTTCGGCCTCGAGCCAGGTCCCGTCGAGGAGATTCTGGCGGCGCTGGAGCGCGAGGAGGCGCTCGTGCGCGGAGAGCTCAGGCCTGGCGGAACGGAGCGGGAATGGTGCGACCCCGAGGTGCTGCGGCGGCTGCGCCGGGCCTCGCTGGCGCGCTTGCGCAAGGAAGTCGAGCCCGTCCCGCCGGCGGCGCTCGCACGCTTCCTGCCCAGCTGGCAGGGGATCGACAGGCGCTCGACCCTGCGCGAGGCGCTCGTCTCGATGCAGGCGCTGGCGCTCCCCGTCTCGCTCTGGGAGTCGGACGTGCTGCCGCGGCGCGTGCCGGGCTACCAGCCGGCCGAGCTCGATCAGCTCTGCGCCTCGGGCGAGGTCGTCTGGGTGGGCGCCGGGCTCGAGAGGGTCTGCCTCTACTTCCGCGAGGATGCGAAGTTGCTGGGCGCGCCGGCGTCGTCGCAGCGCTCCGAAGGCGAGGCGCACGAACAGATCCGCGGCGCGCTCGCTCGCGGCGCGCTCTTCTGGGACGAGCTCATCGCCGCCTCCTCGCTCGACCCCGAGCTGGCTCTGCCCGCGCTCTGGGATCTCGTCTGGGCGGGCGAGGCGACCAACGACTCCTGGCAGCCGCTGCGCGCCGCGCGCCGCTTCGAGACCGGCAAGAGCGAACGCCGCCCGCGTCGCTTCTCACGCTCGCGCGCCCAGGCGCCGACCGCTACCCAGGGGCGCTGGTCGCTCACGCATGCCCTGTTCGGACAGCCCGACAGGAGGGCGCTGGCCGAGCTCCTACTCGAGCGCCAGGGCATCGTTGCCCGCGACGGCGTTCGCGCCGAGGGAATCCCGGGCGGCTACGGCGCCGTCTACGGCGAGCTGAAGGCGCTCGAGGTGCTGGGGCTCTGCCGCCGCGGCTACTTCGTCGAGGGGCTGGGCGGAGCCCAGTTCGCGCTCCCCGGCGCCGTCGAGCGGCTGCGCGAGCTGCGTCCGCGCGCGGGCGACGAGGGCGACGCGCTCGTGCTGGCCGCCGCCGACTGCGCCCAGCCCTACGGAGGCGTGCTTCCCTGGCCGGAGCGATCGGCGGGCCGGGCGGCGCGCGTCGCCGGCGCCCACGTCGTTCTGCTCGGCGGCGAGGCGGCGCTCTTCGTCGAGCGTGGCGGCCGCTCGCTGCTCCCGCTCCGCGATCCCGCCGACGACTGGCTGCGCCAAGCGCTCGAGGCTCTGGTCGCCCACGTTCGCAGGCGCGAGATCAAGCGCCTGGCGGTCGAGCGCTTCGACGGCGAGCCGGTCGTCTCGAGCGAGGTGATGCCGCTCCTGCTCGAAGCCGGTTTCACCGCCGGGCCGCGGCGGGCGGTTCTACGGGCGTAATCGCTGGTTCGGAATCGACGGGAGGAAGATAGTGAAGGTCGAGCCCTGGCCCGGCGCGCTTTCGACCGAGATGGCCCCGTCGCTCTCCTCGATGATGCCGCAGACGGTCGAGAGTCCGAGTCCGGTGCCTTGATCGCGGCTCTTGGTGGTGTAGAAGGGCTCGAAGATCCTCGCCTGCGTCTCCTGATCCATACCGTGACCGCTGTCGCGAACGGCCAGCGTCACGAAGTTACCGGCCGGGAGCGAGAGGTTGCGCACGAGGCGCGGCTCCGCGAGGTGGAGGTTCGCCGTCTCGATCGTCAGCTTGCCGCCGCCCGGCATCGCGTCAGTCGAGTTCACGACCAGGTTCACAATCACCTGCTCGATCAGGCTTTGGTTGTTCTCAACTCGGTCGAGACCGTCCGCGAGCACCGTGACGATCTCGATATCGCTCCGGATCACCTGCCGGAGCAGCGTCTCCATCTCCCTGATCACGAAGTTCAGGTCGAGCCTCTCATCGTACTCGCGCCCGCGGTGGCTGAAGCGGAGTAGCCCGCGTGCCACTTCTGCGGCGCGCTCGCCCGCCCGCGCGATCTCCTCCACGTCGGGGCGCATGTCCGAATCGGCCGGGAGCCTGGCAAGCAGAAGCTCGCCATAACCGGTGATCGCAGTCAGCAGGTTGTTGAAGTTGTGCGCCACGCCGGTCGCGAGCCTGCCCACCGCCTCCAGCTTCTGAGACTGGAGCAGCTCGATCTCGAGCAACCCACGCGTCTCTTCTGCTCGCGTGAGCTCGCTGACGTCATTGATCGACGCGATCATGCCGTCCCACTCACCGTTCTCACCCAGGGCGGGAGCGGCGTTGATCGATAGGTAGACGAGCTCCCCGCTCGCGTTCTCGATCGCGTAGCGGACGTCCTGCACCGGCTGGCCGGTCGCTCTCACCCGCCGGAAGGGAAGCTCATCGTCCGGAAAGGGGCGGCCTTCGAAGTCGGTGATGCGCCAGTCGGGGGCGTTGTACCTGTGTCTCGCCTCATCTCTGGTCAGGCCGATAACGCGCTCGGCTTCGGCGTTCGCGAACGTGATCTCGCCCTGGCTGTCGTGCGCCACGATCCCGATCGGGATCGTGGCTATGATCTTCGCGACGAAGTCTCGCTCGTGGCGTAGAGCCTCTTCCGTTCGCTTGAGCTCGGTGACGTCGATCCCGACCGAGACCATGCCGACTGTTACGCCGTGGTCGTCGAGCTCGGTTCTCCGCCAGACTATGTAGCGCTCCTCGCCCGATTTGGTCAGGATCGGGTTCTCGAATTCCTGCGGCAGTCCGCCGGCGAGCAGTCGCTCGAACTCCTCCCAAGCGGCCGGATAGCGCTCTCGCGGCACCACGACCTCAAACCAGTTGCGGCCCGCGAGCTCCTTACGCGTGTAGCCGGTGATCTCCTCCGCCGCCTTGTTGAAGAGCTGGATGTCGCCGTTCAGATCGAGGCCGACGATCATCGCCCCTGCCGTCTCGATCAGGTCGGCTGCGTAGTCCCTCGCCACGCCCGCGTCCGCCTCTGCAGATTCGCGGCCGCTGATGGCCGCGGCCGTGTCCGCCTCTGCAGATTTGCGGGCGCTGATGTCCTCGATCATCGCGATCGAAAGCACGACCTCACCGTTCGGGTTGAGAACGGTCGAGGCGATGACGTTCACCCAGACGAGAGTGCCGTCCTTACGGATGTAACGTTTCTCGAAATCGACGCGCTCGAGCTCGCCCTCGATAATCGCTTGCAGGGAACGGTTGGTCTCCTCGACATCGTCCGGGTGCGTGAAATCGGTAATCCGCATCGTCCGGAGCTCATCCGCGGTGTAACCGAGTATCCGTTCGAGGGCCGGGTTGCACTCGTGAGGCCGGCCCTCCGCGTCGGTGAGGATGATGCCGAGCGGGGCACTCTCGAAGACCGCGCGAAACTGCGCGTCCGCTTGCTGCAGCTCTTCGAGCCGGCGGCGCTTGCTTGTTCTCTTCCGAGCCTGGAACCGAGCTCGAGCTGGGGGCCGATCGAGCATCCCTTGCTCCCTAGTCGGATTAGCCTAATCCTATGCTTTCAATTGGCAAGTTACGAGCGATATCGATAGATCGTGCCGCGGCCCCGTGTCTCGCGAGCACGTGTGAAGCCGAGCTCGCTCGGCGCTAGCGCGCCAGCAGGAGTCGCAGGGTCAGATTCGCCGCCGGGAAGTTCCGAAGCTTCGCTCGCAGCAGTTCCGCAGTCATCAGTTGCCGCCTTTCACACCGCCGATACGCCGGCACAAAGCTTGCCTCCCGCGCCTGCCCGGGCCATCCCCCGATGGGGCGGTTTGCGGCAAACCCCTTGAACGAGGGAAGGGCAGGCCAGGAACTCGACTCACAATGACGACCCATCGATTGGGTGTTTACCGCACCACGTTCCTCCGCCCGCCCCCGAGCCACCCACCCGCGGGGTCGTGAAACGGTAGCGAGATAACGTGCAGCGAATGCGCCGATTTCGTGCCGAATTAGAGTCACCTCGCCGGGCGCTGCCGGGTGGAGGAGTGCTTCGTTTTGAGTCGCGCTACTCTCGCGGAGTGCCCGAAGGCGACTCGCTACACCGGATCGCGCGCGAGCTGCAGCCGCTCGTCGGGGAGTACGTATCGGTCGAGCTTCCAAGCCCGCGTGCTCGCCTACTCGGGCTCGAACGGCTTCAAGGGAGGAAGCTCGAGTCGGTGCAGGCGGTCGGGAAGCAGCTCCTGCTTTGCTTCGAGGGAGGGCTCGTGCTGCGAAGCCATCTCGGCATGAGCGGGCGCTGGCGCCTGCTCGATGCAGCCGCCACGCCTGCGGGCCGGCCCTGGCTCGTCCTGCGCGGCGAGCAACACGTCGCCGCGCAGTGGAACGGGCCGACGCTGGAACTGGCTCGCGGCGAGCCCGCGCTCGGTCTCGGGCCAGACATCCTGGCCGAGCCGCCCCAGCTCGAGCAGATGCTCGAGAACCTGCGCTCGACCGAGCAGGAGCGTGCTCTCGGCGAGGTGCTCCTCGACCAGCGTCTGCTCTCGGGCGTCGGCAACATCTGGCGGGCCGAAGGACTCTGGCGGGCGCGGCTCTCGCCCTGGCGTCCGCTGGCGAAGACCGGCGACGACGGCCTCCGGCGCCTGCTCGCGGAGACCGCGGGCGCGATGCGGGAGTCACTGCGCGGCCAACGCCCGCGCTACGCCGTCTACCGCCGCGGTGGCCGGCCCTGCCCCCGCTGCGGCACCCCGATCGACTCGCGCGCTCAGGGCGATGCGGCCCGTACCGCCTACTGGTGCCCGAGCTGCCAATCGGGCTAGACGCGCGCTGTAGAAACAAATTCCCACATCCGGCACAAACGCCCGTTGACACCAAACGGTGTCTGACCCCGTCGGGTGTCAAGCCGAAAACGTTGCGATAGTGGAACCTTTCTTCGACTCTGAATCGGTGCAGATTCGGCACATACAGGAGCGTTTTCTGGCGCCCCGAACTCCGAGAGAAAAGGGTCGTTGCAAACAAGCATCGCCAGCCGGAGAAGAGCGCGAGGCAGGAGAGCAGGCCCCGACTGCGTACCGGGAAATGTGGCAGTCCGCGCTCCGCATCTCTATCACTCCTTCCGCCTCTTCTGCCTCGGAGCGTTCTCCGACCTTGAGTGCGAGATCTCGCGCGGAGCCGAGGTCCCCTTTGCCTTCGAGGAGCACGCCGCCCCGGGCCGGCCGACGCTGTACGAATACCGGCCGCTCGTGCGCGGCTTTGTCGAGAAGCGCGCCCAGCGTTTGATGAAGCACCCCGACGCTCAGTCCGCGATCGAGGATCTCCGGCACGAACGGGCGGCCGCAATCTTCGCCCGCGCTCATGCCGGCGAGCAGCTGCCCGACGAGGAGGCGCTGTTCATGACCGTCCTGCTACCGGTGCTGATCGCAACCGCCGAGGGTTGCGGCGGATTCGACTGGCACGACGACGCCTTCGACCGGGCCTATATCGAGCTCGAGCACTCACTCTTCGGCAGCGAGCGAACCTACGTCGGCGTCGCGCCGCTGCTCGGGCTCTCGGTGGGCGCCCAGGTCGATCTCGGCGACGGCATCCGCGTCCGCCTCTCGCCTCCCGGTGAGATCTCCGCCTACTGGCCCGAGGCGAACGGGATCCTGCCGCGGGAGTTCGGACGCCGCCCCGATCGCCTGGCGGTGATCGAGCTGCAGCGCGCCCTCGGTGTCGAGCAGATCGAGGCGCCCGACGCTCCCGCCGAGCTGGCCGACGCGGTCAGCGCCCTGCGTCTTGCGACTGCCGGCGCGATCGCCGCCGGGCCCGTACTCTTCGAGCGTCTCGACAAGCGTCCCTACGGCATCCGCCCGATCCTGCCCATCGCCGCCACCCAGCCCTACGGCGAGGCGACGCGCCTCGACCAGTTCCGGGGCAAGCTGGCACACGATCTGCGCGTCCGCATCGGATCGGCCGACGACGACCGCGAGCTCGCGGAGGCGCTCGATTGCTGGGAACTGTCGCTCTTTGCGCAAGAGCCGTTCCGCTCCGATCAACTGCGCGAGGCTCTGATCTCGCTCTTCGGCGCCAGCGAGGGCTTGGCGATGGCGGCGCTCAGAGCTGCCACTCTGCTCGGCGAGGGGTCGAGCGAGCGGGCCGACCTGCGGGTGCGCCTGCGTGCGCTCGCCGGCGGCGAGCCCGCCGACCAGAGCACGAGCGACGCGATCCGCCGCTCGCTGGTAGAGGTGCTCATGCACGGGAACCGCGCTCGGATGATCGAGGCGCTCGACGAATCGCTGCTGGGGCTGCGTCCGCGTCCGAGCCGCTCGCTGGCCGTGCGCGCCGCCGCCGGCTAGCAGCTCTTCCGGTTTTCATCGCCGGAGCGAGCGTGTTCGGCGCCGAGTGCTCTTTGTTGAGATTGACCGAGCCCGCCCGTGGACCTTTCGGCGCAGATCCGGCACAGTACGACCGCTCGTTCGCACCTAGCCTCTATCTCGTGGAAGAAGCACGTGTCGTCATCGCCAGACTCGACCTGATCGAGGCGATGGAGCGAGCGCGAGAGCCGGCCGAGCTGGTTCTCGACCAGCTCGCGCTCCTGGCCGTCGAGGCAGAGCGTTGGCTGGAAACCGAGCAGACGGCCGGAGCCGCCGCCCGGAAAGCGCTCGAGCGTTGCCTGGGCGCGCTCGAGCAAGCGCCTGTGCTCGAGGGCCGCTAGCAGGAGTACCGCGACACGCGGATCAGGGCGAAGACGCATTCGATAGTCTGAGGACGGTTTGAGTGAGAAACCTGGCCACGAGAACCTCGTCCACTGGGACGAGGTCGCGATCGAGCACCGTGAGGCGGGGCACATCTCGGGAAACTGGCGCAGGCTCGCCGACGCCGCGGGCTCGGTCGGGGTGGGCCTGTCGCGCATCCAGATCGTTCCGGGCATGTGGTCGACCCCGGCGCACGTCCACGGCCGCGCCGAGGAGATCTTCTTCGTACTCGCCGGCTCTGGCCTACTCTGGCAGAAGGGCGCGAATTTCGATATCCGCGCCACCGACTGCTTCGTCTTTACGAGCGGCGTGGGTCCCCATACGCTGAAGGCCGGGCCCGACGGCCTGGACGTGCTCGCCTTTTCGGAGAACATCGGCGACGCGGCCACCTTCCTGCCGCGGTCGAAGGTCTCGTGGCTGGGCGTGAGCTGGGTCGAGACAGGAGCTCTCGATCATCCCTTCACGCTCGAAGCCGCCCAGGGACCTCCCAAGGTGAAGGAATCAAGCTCGCTGCGTCCAGCCAACCTGATTCGGCTCAAGGACGTCAGCGCCGTCGGCGCGGCAAAAAAGACTGTCAGTCGTATTCGCCGCGATCTCGGCCGGGCGGCAGGCTCGAGGAACTCCGGCCTGCAGCAGGTCTCGATCGCCCCCGGAAAGCTTTCCTGCCCGCCCCATTGCCACTCGGCCGAGGAGGAGTTGTTCGTCGTTCTCGAGGGTGAGGGAACGCTGCTCCTGGGCGACGGGGAGTACTCGGTGAAGCGTGGCAATGTGGTCGCGCGCCCGCCGGGAACCGGTATCGCACACGCGTTCCGAGCCGGCGAAGGCGCGCTGACGCTGCTCGCTTACGGAACTCGCCGCTCGACCGATCTTTGCTACTACCCCCGCTCGAGCAAGATCTCCTTTCGCGGTCTCGGCGTAATCGGGCGGATCGAGCCGCTCGAGTACTGGGACGGCGAGGAATAAAGCCGCCGAAAATCCGCCCCAGGCGGATTTTCGGCGGCGGACCAACGAAGCGCTGAGCGCGCCTTCGGCGCTCGCTCAGCGCTCTGTTCCTAGGAGTGGGGCGAGCCGGCCGGTGTTGTTTTGCGGGGTCCGGGTGAGTTGCCGACGGCGTTTGTGAGCCGCAGCCGCGCTTGTCGGCTGCGGCGTCTTCGCGGGTATCTACTCCCTTCGGGAGTGATTCCCGCGAGCGGGTTGGGGACGGTCGATGTCGTCGTTCGATTCGGCCTCTTCTCTACTCCGGCGAAAGTCGCCAGACTTTCACCGGTTACCCGTACCATGTGAAAAGCTCCGCCCGGACAGCGGCCGGAGCCGGGTTGAGCTGCGAGAAAGGGAAGGACTCCGCTTGATTGAGCCGAAAATGGAGCGCCGATGGGGGTCGCAGGCCTGCTATCGCGTCCGCTCGACCGGGCGCCCGATGAAGGAGAGTCGATGGGACGCGTAATCGCGTTCGCCAATCAGAAGGGCGGCGTCGCCAAAACGACGTCAACCCTCAACCTCGCGGTCGCGTTCGCAGAGCGTGGTCTTGGCGTCCTGATGGTCGACCTCGATCCGCAGGGAAACCTGACCATGAGCCAGGGCCTCAACCCCGACGCGATCGAGCGTTCGATGTTCGACGTGCTCGTACACCGGCTGCCGATCACCGAGATCATCCAGAGCTGTGAGACCGACCTCGCGGTCAGCTCGATCGATCTGGCCGGCGCCGAGCTGGCTCTCTCGAGCATGATCGGGCGCGAGCGAGCGCTCGAGAAGGCGCTCCTGCCCGTGCGCGACAGCTACGACTACATCATGATCGACACGCCTCCCTCGCTCGGGTTGCTGACGATCAATGCCTTCGTCGCCTCCGACGGGGTGATCGTGCCGGTGCAGTGCGAGTACCTGTCGCTGCGCGGGCTCGTCCAGCTAGAGAACACGCTGACGATGGTGCGCGAGAATCTGAACCCGCGCGTCGAGATCGAGGGGATCCTCCCGACCATGTACGACGCACGTACTCTGCACTCACGTGAGGCGATCGACATCCTCGAGGAAAACTTCGGCGATCTCGTGTTCGACACCAGGATTCGCAAGACGATTCGCTACGCCGAGGCGCCCGTGAAGGGCCTCTCCGTGCTCAAGTACGATCCGAGCGGAGAGGCGGCGACTCTCTACCGCGATCTCGCCAAGGAGGTGCTCAATGGCGCGAAAACGCGCAAGCATGCGTGACGGGCCGCTTGCGGAGCTCTTCCGCGCGACCGAAGCGGCGCAGCGCCAGGCCGAGCGCGACGCTGCCGCCTCCGGCGCTGCACCGAGTCCGGCTACGACTCAGACCCCGGCTTTACCGCAGGCGCAGACCCCGGCACAGGTACGCAAGCCTGCACCTCCCCCCCATCGCCCCGAGCCGTCCGAGGAGACCGTCGAGCACACGTCGATCTTCGACGAGCCGCCGGCTCACGCCCAACAGCCCGAGCCCGAGCGGCCGGTCGCTCCGGCTCAGCCTTCGGCTCCGGTCCGGGCTTCGGCTCCCGTACCCGGCCCGCCAGCGCAGCACGCGGTCTTCCCCGAGCCGGCGGCGCGCAAAACCTATATCGAGCCGATCCCCGAGTCGTCTCCCCGCGTGCATCGGGTTGGGCCCGACGCAAGCGCCTATCTCGCTCTCATCCGTGTGGCGGGTGTCGGTGGCGCCGGCTTGAACGCCATCCACCGGATGATGGACGCGGGCATCTCGGCTGTTGACTTCGTTGCCATCAACACCGACATCCAGCAGCTCCAGATGAGCGATGCGCCGGTCAAGATTCACATCGGCCGTGAGCTCACCCAGGGGCTCGGCTCCGGCTCCGATCCCGAGGTCGGCAAACTGGCGGCCGACGAGGCCTACGATCAGATCAAGCACGCGCTGCGCGGTTCGGACATGGTCTTTGTAACCGCGGGAGAAGGCGGCGGCACCGGCTCCGGCGCCGCGCCGATCGTGGCGCGCATCGCGCACGAGCTTGGAGCGCTCACGGTCGGCATTGTCACCTTGCCCTTCCACTTCGAGGGCACCAAGCGCAAGGCCCAGGCCGACCTCGGTGTCGAGGAGCTGCGGCGCAACTGCGACACCGTCATCGTCGTACCCAACGACCGCCTGCTCGAAGTGCTCGATCGCTCCACCTCGATGCTGGAAGCCTTCCGTATCGCCGACGACGTGTTGCGCCAGGGCGTTCAGGGCATCTGCGATCTGATCACGATGCCCGGCCTGATCAACCTCGACTTCGCCGATGTGCGCACGATCATGAAGGACGCCGGCTCCGCCCTCATGGGCATCGGCTTCGCCACCGGCGAGAACCGGGCCAAGGAGGCTGCCGACCGAGCGCTGCGATCGCCACTGATCGACACCGAACTGGTGGGGGCACGGGGCATTCTGCTCTCGATCGCCGGCGGCGAGGATCTCTCGCTGATGGAGGTGAACGAGGCGGCCGAGATCATCCGCCAGGCCGCGACCGAGGACACGAACATCATCTTCGGGGCCACTATCGACGAGAGCCTGACCGGGCAGATGTGGGTAACGGTGATCGCGACCGGTCTCGGCGGCACCCGCGCTCTGGTCTCCGAGAAGAGTTGGCGAAGCACTACCTTCGAGCCGGCTCCGCGCGGTCACGCCGATCCGCTCGAGCCGCCCAGCTTCCTCAGAGACTGACAGCTCTTCGGCCCGGAGTCACGGAAGGCCCTCAACAGTTCTCACCAAGTTCTCACCGTCGCGGGCTGCACGATCTCTTGCGCAGCGGATACTCTTTCCGTTCGATAAGCGGTCGACAAGGAGTTTTTCCATGCACAAGACAGTTGCCCTGACCCGTGCCTTCATACGAGAGCTTCCCCTGATCCGTAAGTTCGTCGTCGCGATCGGCCTCGGTCTCGTGGTGGCGTCGCTGAAGTTCGACATCGTTCACTCGGGGTTCGGTTTCCAGTACGGAAGAGACGGAACTACGCGGGGCTTCGTCTACACGCTCGTCGTTCTCGGCACCGCCCTCCTGGTCACGAACGTGCTGCTCGAAACCGACCGCTTCATCGCGGCGGCGAGCGGTATCGGCGCTGTGCTGCTCGGCTTCTTTTCGTTCGTACCGCTCTCTCTCGGTCTGGGGCATCTGGGCGACATCGATATCGGCTCCTGGTTCGCGCTCGGGGGAGGCGCCGCGATCGTGATCGGCGCGGCTCCGCTCGGCGCGCTCGCATCATGGAAGAAGGAGTCGGCGCGACCGGGTTGGGCGGTCTACGTCTCCTGGCTCGTGGGCATCCTCGGTCTCGCTCTCGTCATGGTTTCGCTACCGCGTCCGCTCTCGACGGAGAAGCTCGTTATCTCCGGCAAGCATCAGAGCACGACCTTCTGGAACTCGGCCGGCGTCTCGACCGGAGGTCACACACTCGGCGCCGCCATGATCGTTATCGCCGCGATCGCCGCCGCCTGTGTGATCGCAGCCGCCCTCACCCGCGTTCGCCTGTTCGAGAGTTGGACCGTCGCGCTGTCGCTGGTCGTGCTCGGGATCGTCCTCTACCTGCCTGTTCGGCTCGCGTTCAATGACCTCGGCGGCCTCCGTTCGGGCTCGGGCCTGGCGATCGAAGGCGCGCTCGTTGCCGTTGCCGCGCTGGTGACTGCCGCCCTCGCTCAGCGTGGAGTCATCGAGCTGAACAAAGGGGCGGTGCGGCAGCTCGTTGCCGTCGTCGGGCTGGGGTTGGCGCTGGCGGGAAACTGGACAGAAGTCTTCAGCACGACGCCCGGTAACCTCTGGGCCGACGGCACTCTCGGCGGCTTCCCGTTCATCCTGATCGTTGCCGGCGCTGTCCTGGTCGTCGCCAGTTTCCTCGTCAAGCGCTGGTGGATTCTTCCCGTGGCCAGCGCTCTTGGCTGGGTCCTGCTCGGTTTCTTCGCCTTCGAGCCGGCTTTGGCGGTACCGAAGTCCGGCAACCTCGGGCCGGCGACGTGGCTGGGTATGGCCGGGGGCGCCGTGCTCGGTCTGAGCGCGTTGTCGCCTCGCCTGCTCACCTACTGGCGGCGGCGGCCGCTGACGCTGACCAGAAACCGCGCTGCGGCTTGGCTCGCCGCCGGAGCGGGACTCGCTCTGGTTGTGGTGTCGCTCTGGCTTGCCACCGAGCGCTCGGTCAAGAACCTTCATTTCAGCTACTGGAACGTGGTGGGGATCGGCGATCACTCGCTCGGGATCGTGATGCTCGTGCTGGCGGTCTTGGCCCTCGTAGCGCTTGCCGGAGCGGTAGTTACCCGCATTCCACTGCTGGCCGAATTGACGCTGGCCGCTTCGCTGGTGCTGGTCGGTATCGCCATTTACCAGCCTGCTTTCTTCGCCTTCGACCATCTCGGCGAGTTCAGGGCAGGCACCTGGCTCGCACTCGCCGCCTCGCTGCTCGCGAGCGCGGGGGCGGCGGCCTTGATCCTCGTGGAGGAGCCGGTCGCCGGCCTGCAGCGAGCGGCAACTGACGCTTCGGCTGCGGCGCCGATGGGCGCTCCTGTCAGGAGAAGAAGGGCGGCCAGGGGCCGGGTTCCCGGCATGCGCGCGAAGAAGTAGTCGAGAGAAGGCTAGTTCGCCGGGTCTACACGCCCCGCCAATCGGCCGGGGCCGTTAGTCGGCACAGAGCCGGGCTGTACGCTCGATCACCTCGAGTGCAGCGCGGGTGTTGTGGTACGGGCACTTCCAGGGCGAGACCTTTGGCAGCTCGAGCTCCGGCTTACCCTCGGGCGAGACGCGGTAGTACCACTCCCTGTAGCCCTGCGTGCGATCGATCACGTGCTCCTCGATAAAGCGCCAGCTCTCGAGCGCGGCGTCGAGGAACTCCTCTCTCTCCGATAGCTCGTATGCGTTGAGGAAACCGACCACTGCCTCTGCCTGCGGCCACCACTCCTTGCCCAGCACCGCCGAGTGATGGTCGATAGCGTCGGAGACCCCGCCGCGCTTCCGGTCGAATCCCTCCGCGAGCACGCGCTCCGCCATCGCGAGCGCGATCGCCTTCGTGCGCTCGCGGATCGTCTCGTCGCCGAGCACGTCGGCCGTCTCGCAGAGCAGCCAGCTGGCCTCGATGTTGTGGCCGTGCGAGATCGCCTTGGAAAGCGGCTGCCAGTCGCGATCCTGGAAGAGGACGAGCTTGTTCGTCTTCTCGTCGCGGATCCGGTAGGCGAGGATCTCCCAGAGAATTTGCAGGCGCTCGCGTAGAACGGTTTCGGGCCACACCTTGAGCAGGGTCGTGTAGGCCTCGAGCAGGTGCAGATGCGTATTCTGCGAGTAGGGCACGTTGAGGTCGATCTCGCTCAGACGCATGTCCTTGAGCGGGCTCCAGTCGCGCGCCAGCGCCTCGACGTAGCCACCGTGCGCCAGCTCGAAAGCGTGCTTCTCGACGTTCTCGAACAGCCTGATCGCGCGCTCGAGAGCCTCGCGCTCGCCGCTGGCGCGGAAGTACTCCGAGAAGGCGTAGATGCCGAACGCCTGACCGTAGGTTTGCTTGCGATCGTCGAGGGAGTCGCCGCGATGATCGACCATCCAGACGAGACCGGAGTGCACTCTGTCCCAGAAGTGCTCGAGCAGATAGGAGTAGGCACGATCGGCCATCTCCCGGTAGAGGGGGTCCGGGAACGCGCGGTAAGCGGCCGAGAAGGTCCAGAGAATGCGTGTGTTGAGGACGCTGCCCTTGGCTGCTGTCGGGTCGACCTGCAGGTCGTTTGCGAGCAAGCCGTAGAAACCGCCCTGTTCGCTGTCGACGGTGCGCTCGGCCCAGAAGGGGAGAATTCCTTCGCGTAGCTCGCGCTCGGCGGCAGCGCCCAGAGCGGAGATGCGCTCGATCGTCTCCATGGGAGGGCGATGCTACCAGCCCCGATCGTCGTAACCGCCGGCGCCGGTACGTCCGAGACTTGGCACCAGGACATGGCCGGCGGGGACGGCGCCGCTACTCTTGACCGACCGTGCCGGAAGCGAGCGAGTACAGCTTTGGAGACAGCGATCTCGCCTCCCGGCGCCTGGCGCTGCTGGCGAGGATTTTTGAGCCGTCGATGCGCGCGTTTTTAGAGCGATCGGCGCCGCGGCGGCCACGGCTGGCACTCGATCTCGGCTGCGGTCCCGGGCACACGACGGAGATCGTGGCCGAGGTCGCTGGTCCCGAGCGAACAGTCGGGATCGACATCTCCGAGACCTTCCTCGACGAAGCGAGGAGACGTGCCGACGCGCAGATCGAGTTCGTCCGTCACGACGTCACGATCACGCCCTTTCCGGCCGGGCCCGCCGACCTCATCTTCGCGCGTCTCCTCCTCGGCCATCTTCTCGATCCCGAGCAACTGCTCGTGCGCTGGACCGCCGAGTTGGCGCCGGGCGGAGTCGTGCTCAGCGACGAGGTCGAGCGAATCGAGACGGATCTCGAGCCGTTCGTCCGCTATCTCGCTCTAGTGGAGGAGCGGATGCGCGCCGGTGGCGGCGAGCTGTATCTGGGCCCGCGGCTGGATGCTTTTCATAGCGGCGCCGGTCTCCGCAGGCGCTCGAGCGAAGTCGTTCGCGTCGCCCCGGCGACCGCGGAAGTGGCGGCGATGTTCCGGCTCAACCTGCGTGCGTTGCGTTCGGACGGGCGACTGGAGGGCTTCGCGACGCCGGCGGAGCTCGATCGGATCGAACGGGAACTGGACGAGCTGATGCGATCGGCCGACGCCGGCGAGATCGTCTGGACTCTACGCCAGACGGTGTTCGCCGCCGGCTGACGGGATCCGGCGCGGCGACTGGCCGTTACGGATCGCCGCTGCTACCGTAGGGATGCGATGTTCCTCTGCAACCGTATTTGACGAAGCCGCGCGCCGCCGGGCTTTCGAGCCCCGGCACCTAAAGGTGCGCCCCGGTTCTCCGCTTCTGTCGATGCAAGGAGTCGCAACGTGTTACCCGCTTCAGCTTTCTCACATTCCAGCGCCGTTCCAGACGCCCCGGCAGTCGAGGTGTTCGAGCTGCGGAAGGAGTTCCGCCGCCGCGAAGGCCTGCATCGCCGCCACATAACGGCTCTGAAACCGGTCACTTTCGCGATCGAGCGCGGCGAGTGCGTCGCCATCCTGGGCCAGAACGGCTCGGGTAAGTCAACGCTCGTGCGTCTGCTCTCCACGCTTCTGCTCGAGGACGGGGGTACCGCCCGCGTCTTTGGCCACGACGTCTTCCGTGAGCCGCGCCGGGTGCAGCGGCTGATCAACCGCGTCTCGGTCGAGGCCTCCTTCTTCAAGCGCCTCTCCGCGATCGAGAATCTGAGCTACGCGGCCCGCTTCTACGGTTTGCGCCGGCGCGAGACGAGCACGGAGATCCCGCGCATCCTCGAGCGCGTCGGCTTTCCGCTCGAGCGCGCGACAGGTCCGATGGAGGATCTCTCGCGCGGCATGCAGCAGAAAGTGGCGCTGGCTCGGGCGCTCCTCACCTCGCCGATCCTGCTCCTGCTGGACGAGCCTACTACGGGCCTCGATCCGCGCTCCAAGCTCGAGGTACAGGAGTTCATTCGGGAGGTGCGCCGGGTTCACGACGCGACCGTGCTCCTCTGTACTCACGACCTGGCAGAGGCCGAGGAGCTGGCAGGTCGCGTGGGCATCCTGCACCACGGTGATCTGCTCTGCCTGGCACCGGCGGCGGATGTCAAGCGCCGCTACCGGGCCGAGACGCTCGAGCAGGCCTTCTTCGCCGCCACCGGTACGGCCCTCCACGAGGAGGAGGAGGCGAGCGAGTGATGCGCGGAGCCGCGGTGACGCTGCGCTCGGAGCTGATGGGCCTCTCGGGGATCGTCGAGCGCAACACCTACATCCTCAGGCGCTACATCTGGTGGGAGCTGGCCTGGTTCGTCTGGACGCTCGCCAACACGCTGACGATCGCCTTCATCGCCAAGGGCTTCGCCCAGTCGGGCGCGACGATCGACGTCAACAAGGCCACGAGCTGGCTCCTGATCGGCGCGCTCGTCTGGAGCTATCTCGGCATGGTCTTCGGCCTGCTGGTCGAGATGGTGCAGTGGGAGCGCTGGGAGGGGACGATCGAGCACACCTTCATGGCGCCCCTCTCGCGCACGATGCACCTGCTGGGCACGGGTATTTTCGGCGTGCTCTACGGCATCGTCAGGACGGCGGCGCTGTTCGTCGTGGTCGCGCTCTTCTTCCACCTCCAGCTCCCGCATGCCGACTACGGCGCGGCGCTGGTCGTGCTCCTCGTCGCCTCGATCTCGTTCATCGGCATCGGCATGATGACCTCCGTCCTGCCCCTGATCTCGCCCGAGAAGGGCGTGCAGCTCGGCTACATCGCGCAAGGCCTCTTGCTCGTGGTCTCCGGCGTCTATTACGACGTCAGCGTCCTGCCCGGTTGGATGCAGGCGCTGGCGCGGATCTCGCCGGCGACCTACGCGCTCAGAGCGCTGCGCAAGTCGATCATCGACGGCGCCGGGGTTCGTTCGCTCTGGGGCGACATCTGGCCCCTGCTCGTGATCGGCGCAATCGCCATCCCGCTCGGGCTGGAGATCTTCCGCCGTGGCGAGCGTTACGCCAAGCGCCACGGGAAGTTGAAGCGCTCGGGCTGACGCGAGAGACCTGCTCCCGGTAGCGGTTTGCGAGAAACTCGAGCGCGGCGTCGAGGCGGATGCCGTCCACTTCGAGCGCCCCGTTCCGTCGGCGATTACGCTTTCCTAATGCGCGGTGCAATCGCGGCCGGCCATCCCCTGACCGCCGAGGCGGGAGCTCGTGTCCTGGCCGAGGGCGGTTCCGCGGTCGACGCCTGCATTGCTGCCGCCTTCGCCTCCTGGGTGACCGAGAGCATGCTCACCGGCCCCGGCGCCGGCGGCTTCCTGCTCGTGCACGAAGCCGAGCGCGGTGTCACGCGCCTCGCCGACTTCTTTACCTGCGTGCCCGGGCTCGGCTCAGGGCGCCGGGCGGACGCGCGTATGGACGAGATCAGAGTCGACTTCGAGCCCGATTCCTCGCAGAATTTCTCCGTCGGCGGCGCCTCCTGTGCCGTACCGGGCGCTCCGAAAGGTCTCGAGGAGGTGCATAAGCGTTTCGGGAAGCTGCCCTGGCGGGAGCTGGCCAAGCCGGCGATCGAGCTGGCCCGCGCCGGAGTCGAGATAACGCCGGCGCAGGACTTCATGCACAAGATCCTCGACTCGATCTTGCGCCGAAGCGAGGAGGGGCGCCGGGTCTACGGCCTACAGGGGCGCCGCTACACGACCGGCGACCATCTGGAATTGCCCGACCTGGCACGGACCCTCGAGCAACTGGCCGTGGAAGGAGCGGACGCTCTCTACGGCGGCGAGCTCGGGCGCCGCGTGATCGCCCGCGTGCAGGAGGAGGGCGGAGAGTTCACGCCCGAAGATCTCGAGCGTTATCGCGTCATCTGGCGCCGGTCCGTGCGGGCGGGCTATCGCGGCTGCGAGTTCGTCTCCAACTCCCCTCCTTCGTCGGGCGGGATCCTCGTCGCTTGCGGACTGCGGCTACTCGACCGTCTCGGCGAGGGTGGCGCGCCGGGCAGCGTGGGGGCGCTGGTGCGAATGATCGAGGTCATGCGCGAGCAGACGCGGGCGCGGGCGGGGCGCTTCTCGGCCGACCTGCGCCGCGGCGGTCTCGCCGGCAGGCTGCTCTCGGACAGCGCCGCGGCGGGGGCGGCGGCGCGCGTGCTCGCCGCCGAGCCGGGGCTCGCCGAACCGGGCCGGCCGACCGGGACGACGCACATCTCGGTGGTCGACTCGAGCGGCAACGCCGCCTCGCTCACCTGCTCGCTCGGCTCCGGCTCGGGCGTGATCGTCCCCGGCACGGGCATCCACCTGAACAACATCCTCGGCGAAGACGATCTCGTTCTCGGCGGCGAGAAGCCTGGAGAACGCCTGACGAGCATGATGGCGCCCTCGATCGTTCTCGCCGAAGGGCGTCCGCGGCTCGTGCTCGGCAGCGCCGGGTCGGTGCGCCTGCGCGGGGCGATCATGCAGACGGTGGTGAACGTGATCGGGCACGGCTTGCCGGTGGATGAAGCGGTGACGCGGCCGCGCGTGCACCTGGACGAGCCGCTCGTCCAGTGCGAGGGCGGCGACGACGTTGACGCGGCAATACTCGACCGGCTCGAGGCGCTCGGCTACGAGCTCGCTCGCTGGCGCGGCCGCAACGTCTTTTTCGGCGGCGTCTCGGCGGTCGAGCTGTGCTCGGACGGGTCGCTGGCCGCGGCGGGAGATCCCAGGCGCGGGGGCCACGGGGTGGTGGTTGCATGAGCGAGGGACTCAGAGTGCGCCGGGCGACTCCCAGCGACGCCGACGCGATCTCGCGGCTGGCGCGCGAGGTTGCGGCCGAGCCCGAGGGCTGGCTGCTCACGCTCGGCACCTGGCGTTCGAGCTCGGAAGAGCGCCGTGCGATCCGCTTGCTGCGCCGCCACCCCGATGCCGCGCTCTTCGTGGCTGAGACGAGCGAGGGGATCGTCGGGCGCCTCTCCGTGACGCGCGACCACTACCCGTCCTCCCAGCACGTCGCCGATCTCGGTCTGATGGTGGCAAAGGAATATCGTCGCCGCGGCGCCGGGCGCGCCCTGCTGGAGGCGGCGGTCGAATGGGCACGGGCGAGCGGCGTGAGCAAGCTGGAGCTACACGTCTTTCCCCACAACGAGGCCGCGATCAGGTTTTACGAGTTGTTCGGCTTCGAGCGCGAGGGCTATCGCAAGCGCCACTATCGCCGCGGTCAGGAGTACGTGGACGCGGTTTTGATGGCTTACTTCGTAAACCAGCAGTGAGCCTGATCTCTTCCGGCGTCGTCTTTCGATGCCGCCCCGGGTGCCAGGCCAGGCACCGTTGCTAGAAACGTAACCCGCTTGAGCTAGAGCCGGTCCCGGGTTAACCTTCTGTCAACCCGGAGGGATCTCGTCCGAAGGAGCACGGCGCTGGACGGTGCCGGCTCGGCCAGGGTCCGTAGCGGATGTCGAGAGGACGGATAGGAAGAGGAGCGAGCCGTGCTTTACAACGTCGTAAATCCTGATAACGACAGGGCTTTCGCGAAATTCGCCGAGCATGTCCGGCTCGCTTACTGGCCGGAGAAATACGAGCATGACTCCGGCATCGTCAAAATACTTTCTCGGATTCCCCCTGGGCTATCGGAGGAAGACCTACTTAGAAAGTTGAAGGATGCACGCCGGAAAATCGTCAATCGCGTCTGCTCAGGGAAGCCGGGTTTGTACACGATAACTCTGGGCGGAGGCGGAAATAAGGCGAGCAAGCAGCCTTTGAGTCCTCCGTTCATGGATTGTTTTCACCGTCTGTTCCTCCAGCGACAGTACGAAATCCTATACAACGATCCTGGGAGAGACGCGAGCAACATCCTCTCTCTCTTTCCCAAGAAGCAGAACAACAATTATTCAAGGCACCGTGGTAACTATCATCATTTCGTGAACGTCGTAATGGCAACGGCAAGGCTCATCGGTTACTTCAAGAGCCATGAGAACGTTATTCGCCTTTTCGACTCCGACGAGAAACCCGGCGATGAGGCGTTCAACGATCTCGACTCAGTTCTGAGTTATAAGTCCGAGCCTTGTGTGCGCACCTTCAAGCTGATGCTCGCCGCGTTCTACCACGACATCGGGAAGACGGTGGTGGATCACCGGCATGGCATGGAAGGCTCGTTCATCATCGCCGACCACACGACTCGCTCTCTGTCCCAGATCGATGCAATCTTGAAGAGCTATCCACGGGACGGGAAGTGGGACAGAGAGGATCTGCTCGACATCTCGCACTACCTGTATTACCACGATGCATTCGGGACGTTCGGAACGGGCGAGGCTAGCTTCACGCTGCTCCCCGAGATAATCGATCGGATGAAACGAAGCAGTCTCAACCACTCTCACGATTCAGATCAGCGAAAGCGCTTCTGCAAGAGGTTGTTGTTCGACCTTTGGGTGCTCAACATCGCAGACATCATCGTCTCCCGCCCCCCCTTGAAGAAGCTCGAACCCCAGAAAGACACCTTTTGGGGTACGGAAAAAAACGCCGTCAAAGTGATCGAGGAATTCCTCGACGGAGATGGAGGAAAAAACCGGATTCACGACCTCCGTGTGGCAATGAGGCTGCTTCACAAACACAACGAAGGAACCCACAAGGACGATACTCACGAGCTGGAGAGAATAGCCCAGGAAGAATCGAGGGCGCACACGGTAGAGAGAATCAAACGGCTTGTGGTGGCAAGCATGGAGAGCGCCACGGTGAAGTTACAGTCCGGCAAGCCGGGCTTCGGGCGCTCGGAGATCTGGATAGATCTTCTCTCTAAGATGTTCAAAGAGCGTCCCGGTGACGATACGCCCTGGTTGGCGCCTGAGGTGAACCCTGAGCTTTCGTCTGGAGTGGTCCACAATGTGATCTTCAGGTCGATTCAAAGCCTCAACGACCCGGCCGAGTTCTACAAGCGGCTTTCCTGGATCGTGGTGATGGATTACTCCCTCGGCTTCTTCACGAAGATTGCCCAAAGGGCCCTTGAGCTGGTGAGCGACGAGCTCCACTCGAGCAAGAGTCCCGCCACTGGCTGGATTCGCTCGGTGCGGCCAGGTGAGAAAGAGCAGGTCAAGTCAGAGTACGTGCAAGAGGCGAACGCCATCTTTTTCTTGGACAACTACTGCGCGACGGTCGTGAAGATCCTGGCCCATCTTCTCTTCCGGGAGCGCTCCATAGATCAGCCTTCGAACATAGAGTTCGAAGATGCCAGCGAACGTCTCACCGAGGAGAAGATCGAAAAGATCATCGGTATGGAAGGGCCGTACCGGCAGAACAGGACGGTCGCGGTGATTCTGAAGACCGTGTTCGTCTACTAGCAGGCGGCGGTCACGGAGCATGGCGAGGCTTGCCGGCCGACGCGCGGTGCGACCTCGGTTGCCAGGACGCGAGCCCGGAATTCGCCCACGATTCTGCCCGCGCTTACGATCGGTCTGCCGTCTATAGAGACGCGCTTCGTTCGCCGCGGCGCCGAATCGCGTCGTTTTCGGGGCGCCTCGGCTGCGAGACAGCGCCGCGTTCCGGGAGCAGTCGAGCAATTCTGAGTCGACCGCTCACCGTCCTAGAATGGTCTGGCCTTGAGCGCCAAGTTCGTTCACCTGCATGTCCACTCGGAGTACTCGATACTCGACGGGGCCTGCAGAGTCCCCGCGCTCGCTGCGCGGGCGGCGGAGCTGGAGATGCCGGCGGTCGCGCTCACCGACCACGGCTCGCTGGCCGGAGCGATCGAGTTCTACCGTGAGGCCGGAAAGCAGGGAGTCAAGCCCGTGCTCGGCTCCGAGCTCTACGTCTGCGACGACCGCGCCGTACAGAAGAAGGGCAATGCCCATCTGACCGTGCTCGCCGCCACGAACGAGGGCTACGGCAACCTGATCCGGCTCTCCTCGCTCGGCTATCTGGAGGGCTATTACTACCGTCCGCGCGTCGACTGGGAGCTGCTGGAGCGTTACGCCAAGGGCCTGATCGTTCTCTCCGGCTGCCTCTCGGGGCGTGTCTGCAAGGCGCTCGAGGAGAACCGACCGGGCGACGCGGAGACCGAGCTCGACCGGCTCGTCCAGATCTTCGGCCGTGACAACGTCTACGTCGAGCTCCAGAACGCGGGTCTCGATCTACAGCAGCGGATCAACCCGCCGCTCGTCGAGCTGGCCCGGGCGAAGAAGATGCCGCTGGTTGCCACCGGCGACGTCCATTATCTGCGCCGCGAGGACGCGCTCCCGCACGAGGCGCTGCTCTGCATTCAGTCGGGCGACTCACTCAAGAACCCGAACCACTGGCGCTTCGACTCCGACCAGTTCTGGTTCAAGGCGCCCGAGGAGATGGCGCTCGACTTCGTCGGCCAGGAGGAGGCGATGCGCACCACCCTCGAAGTGGCCGAGCGCTGCGCGGTCGAAATCGAGCTGGGCAGGATCCTTCTGCCTTCGTTCCCGACGCCTGAAGGACGCGACGCCTTCGAGTACCTGGTCGCTCTCTGCGAGGAGGGGCTGAAGCGCCGCTACCCGGTGCTGACGCCGGAGCTCGAGGAGAGGCTCCGCTTCGAGCTCAAGACGATCCGCGAGATGGGCTTCGCCGACTACTTCCTGATCGTCTGGGACTTCATTGCCTTCGCCAAGCGGAGCGGCGTCGGTGTCGGACCGGGCCGCGGCTCGGCGGCCGGCAGCCTAGTCGCCTATTGCCTGGATATCACCGACATCGACCCGATCCGCTACGACCTGCTGTTCGAGCGCTTCCTCAATCCCGGACGCAAGTCGATGCCCGACATCGACATCGACTTCTCGGTCGAGGGCCGTGAGCGCGTGATCAACTATGTGGCCGAGAAGTACGGCCGCGACCGGGTCGCCCAGATCATCACCTTCGGCACCATGGCCGCCCGGGCCGCGGTCAGAGACGCCGGGCGCGTACTCGAGATTCCCTACGGCGTCGTGGACAGGTTCGCCAAGCTGATCCCCGAAGGCCCGGGCCAGATGCTCGACGACTGCCTCAAACCGGGGCAGGAGCTGCGCGCCTCCTACGACTCCGATCCGCTCTGCAAGGAGGTAGTCGACCTGGCCAAGCCGCTCGAGGGCCTGGTGCGCCAGGATTCGATCCATGCGGCCGGTGTCGTCATCGGCGCCCAGCCTCTGATGGAGGTCGTGCCGTTGCAGCAGAAGGGCTCCGACCAGGAGGTGGTCACCCAGTTTGCGATGGGCCACGTCGAGGCGCTGGGGCTGCTCAAGATGGACTTCCTGGGCCTGCGCAACCTGGACGTGATCGACAAGGCGCTGGGGCTGATCGGCGAGGTGGAGATCTCACAGATCCAGCTCGACGACGCGCAGACCTACGCCATGCTCGCGCGCGGCGACTCGACCGGTGTCTTCCAGTTCGAGTCGACGGGCATGCGCGATGCGCTCAGGCAGGTGAAGCCGACCCAGTTCGAGGACCTGATCGCGCTCGTCGCCCTCTATCGCCCCGGCCCGATGCAGTACATCCCCGGCTACGCCAGGCGCAAGAACGGTCAGGAGCAGGTCACCTTCCCCGACGAGCGCCTGAAGCCGATCACCGGCACGACCTACGGCATCTGCATCTACCAGGAGCAGTACATGGAGATCGCCAAGGATCTGGCCGGCTTCAGCCCCGCCGAGGCCGACGATCTGCGCAAGGCGATCGGCAAGAAGATCCACGAGCTGATGGCCTCGCTGAAGGAGAAGTTCATCGCCGGCTGCAAGGCGAACGGAGTCTCGCCGCAGGTCGCGCGCCAGCTCTGGGAAGACATGGAGAAGGCGCAGGACTACTCCTTCAACAAGTCCCACGCCGCCTGCTACGCGCTGATCGCCTATCGCACGGCCTGGCTGAAGGCGCACTACCCCTGCCAGTACATGGCGGCGCTGATCTCCTCGGTGATGAACACCAAGGATCGCGTGCCCGTCTACGTCAACGCCTGCGACGAGATGGGGATCGAGGTGCTGCCGCCTGACGCCAACTACTCGCAGCCCGACTTCGCCGTCGTCGAGGGCAAGATCCGCTTCGGCCTGAACGCCGTCAAGGGCGTGGGGGAATCGGCGGCGCGCGCGATCGTGAGCGCGCGCGAGCAGGGTGGCCCCTTCACCTCCGTCTGGGATTTCGTCGAGCGCATAGATCCTGGCTGCGTCAACAAGCGCGTGCTCGAGGCGCTCGTCAAGTGCGGCGCTTTCGACTCCACCGGCACCTCGCGCAAGGGGGTGCTCGAGCTGCTCGACCAGGTCGTCGCCTGGGGGCAAAAGCAGGCCGCCGACCGGCTCGCCGGGCAGGGCTCGATCTTCGACCTCGCCACCGACGGTCCCGGCCAGCCCGCGCGCCACCACTCCGAGATCGCCAACGAGGAGTTCGAGAAGCCCGAGTTGCTCAGGCTCGAGAAGGAGGTTCTCGGCCTGTACGTCTCGGAGCACCCGCTACATGCGATCCGCGAGCAGCTCAGGCGCAAGACCGACTGCGCGCTGGGCGAGCTCGACCGGCGCCGTGACGGCGAGGTCGTGGTCGTGGGCGGGATCGTTGGTCACGTGCGCCAGCTGATGACTAAAAAGGGCGACCCGATGGCCTTCATGCGCCTCGACGACGTAACCGGCGGCACCGAGATCGTCGTCTTCAACTCCGTTTACGCGCAGGCGCGCGAGCTCTGCTCCTCCGACCAGGTCCTGATCGTGAAGGGAAGGATCGATCACAAGGAGGGCGAATCGAAGTTGCTGGCGATGGAGTTGAACCCGTTCGAGGCGGTTCCCGAGCGGCGCGAGGTGCGCCTGCGTGTCGACGCACGCAAGGCGCCGGCGGGCATCGTCTCGGAGCTGGCGGCGCTCGTGCGCGACTTCCCGGGCGACTCGCCGGTGCTGCTCGACGTCGAGACCTCCGAGGGCGCCAGGCAGCTGCAGCTGGGCCCCGCCTACAAGGTGCAACCGAGCGGAGATTTCTTCGCCGAGGCGAAGGCGCTTCTCGGTGAGGCCGGTGTCGTCGCCTAACCTGTCTTTCCTCGAGAGCGAGAGACCGACTCGGTACGGGCGTCCTCGACTCGTAAGAGTTTGGTAAGACTTGCTCCGGGTAGCACTAGATCCCCCGAGTTAGGGACGCAACTAAGCTACCTTGAACCGAAAAGATGGTTGAGGAGGCACCGAAGCACCGATGACTGCGGCCAACGCAAACGTAATAACCGAGTCGGAACTCGACCGGATCGTTCGCTGGCGGAGCGAAGAGCTCGAGCGGGCTGGCTACTCGCCTGACGGCTCCGCCGCCCTGGCCGCCCGTCTGGACATCGATCTGCACGAGGCGATCGACATCGTCAAGCGCGGCTGCCCGGCGGAAATCGCCCTCCGCATTCTTCTCTAGACGTTTCTCTCGGAATGAAGCGCTGCCGCTTGGACGCGTTCGGCGGCTCGAGCCGACACGGTGGCCGGGCTAGCTGAGATGATTCGTCCATGACACTACTCGCCTCGATTCCGTCGCCCGCGCACAGCACGATCAGTCTCGGGCCTTTGACCATTCATTTCTACGGGCTGATGCTGCTGGCGTCGATCGCCGCCGCCGTCTGGCTCACGGGAGTTCGCTACGTCCGCCGTGGCGGCAACTGGGACCTGATGTTCCAGATCGCCGTCTGGGGAGTGCTCGCGGGAGTGGTCGGTGCGCGCCTGTACCACGACGTGACGAGCTGGAACGAGGTTCAGCAGATCCACCGCTGGTGGGCACCTTTCGCAGTCTGGAAAGGTGGCCTCGGCGTCTACGGCGGAATACTTTTTGGTGTCCTGGCGGGCGCGATCGTTGTACACCGCGCCGGCGAGAGCATTCTGAAGATGCTCGATATCGTGGCGCCCGGGCTTCTGCTCGCGCAGGGAATCGGGCGCTGGGGCAACTGGTGGAACCAGGAGCTCTTCGGCAAGCCGACGAGCTTGCCCTGGGGTCTCAAGATCGACCTCATCAACCGCCCGCGCGGCTACGAGCGCTTCACGACCTTCCAGCCGACCTTCCTCTACGAGTTCCTGCTCGCGCTGATCGGGGTCGGCCTGCTGCTCTTGCTCGAACGGCGCTTCAGGTTCCGCCCGCCCGCCCTGTTCGCTCTCTACGTCGCCTACTACTCGCTCTTCCGCTTCTTCATCGAGCTGATCAGGATCGATCCGACTCATCACATCGCCGGGCTGCGCCTCAACGCCTGGGTCTCGATCTTCCTGTTCGCGCTCTCGTGGGGCTTCTTCGTCTGGTGGCAGTTCTTCCACAGCGACTCGGTTCCCGCCCAGGAGCAGGGGCCGCCTTCGCCCCCCGGCCCGGCGGAGAAGAAGAAGCCAAAACAAGCGAAGACGCCGTCCGTGAAGATCAAGGGGCCGCGGATGACCGTGCCGAAGGGGCGCGTCCGATCGGGCCGCTAGGCTCGCCCGGATGCGCGTCGCCGAGCTCGAGCTAGACCTCGAGGCCTTTGAGGGTCCCTTCGACCTTCTCCTGACCCTTGTGCTCAAGGAGGAGATCGACCTCGCCGAGGTCGATGTCGCAGGCATCGTCCTCGCCTTCATCGAGACGCTGCTCGGTCGTGCCCGTTCCGGCGCAGCCGGCGAAGCCGAGCGCGAGCTCGGAGAGGGCGATCTGGAGGCGTGTGGCGAGTTCCTGGTTCTCGTCTCGGCGCTGCTCGAGCTCAAGGCACGGCTTCTCTTCGACGACGAGGCGGCGGAGCTAGCGGAGCTCGAGCCCGAAGAGGCGGCCGAGGAGCTGGCGCGCAGGCTGGCGGAGTACCGGCGCATGAAGGAGGCTTCGGCCTGGCTGGCGAGCAGGCTCGAGCAGGAACGCGACCGTTACTTCCGGCTCGGGCCGGCGCCGTTACGACCGATACGAGAACGGCCGATCGCGGTGCAGGACACGGCCGCGCTCGCAGCTGCCTTGCGCGAGCTGGCCGCGCCGCCCAAGGCGGTCTCGCTCGCGCACATGTCTTTTCGCTACCCGCCGCTCGAGCAGTTCGTCGAACGCTTCCGTTCACTGCTAGGGCGGCGCAGCCGCTTCGATTTCGAGGACGAGCTCGGCGATCTCTCCCGAGTCGAGCAGGCGGTCGCCTTCCTGGCGCTGCTCGAGCTCGGTCGCCTCGGTGAGATTGCGCTCAGCCAGGCTGCGCCGTTCGCGCCGATCCGCGTCGAACGGCAGACGAAAGAAAGGAGTTCCGAGTGGACGAACGCCCGCTCCGCCTGATCACGAACAGTCCCCTCGAGCTGCTTGCGCGCACAGTCGAAGCGCTGCTCGTGGTTGCCTCGGCGCCGCTGTCTGCGGACGAGCTGGCCGAAGCGGCCGACGATGACGCGGTGCGCATCGAAGCCGCGTTACGTTTGCTGACAGAGCGCTACAGCGAGGGCAGGAGCGGGATCGTGCTCGAGCACGTGGCCGGCGGCTATGCACTGCGTGCCTCGCGCGAGGCGGCTCCGGCCTGCGCGCGCCTGTTCGAGCGCCCGGCACAGCGCTCGCTCTCTCAGGCTGCCCTGGAGACGCTCGCAATCGTCGCCTACCTGGGGCCCTGTAGCCGTCCCGAGATCACCCGCATCCGCGGCGTCGCAGCCGAGGCCACCGTGGCCAACCTGCTCGAGCGCGGCCTGATCGCCGAAGCTGGCCGTGACGATGGCCCCGGCGGTGCGATCCGCTACCGCGTCACGCCGCTGTTCGAGCGCGTCTTCGGGATCGCAAGCTTGGCCGAGCTGCCTCGCCTGGACGATCTCGGCGGCGATGTCGAGCAGATCCGAGGTCGCCTGCACGCGGTGTCCGAGCAACGCGGCGCGTGAATCCCTAGCGGCCGGGCGCGGGCGTGGCGGCCAGCCCGGCGATGCGTGCGTTCGCATCCCCTGAGTAAGGGCCGCCGTGGTAGCAGACGACGGTTTCGACGTCGTAGCGCGCCAGCTTCTCGAGCGAGGCGACGGCCTGGGTCATATCGTCGGTCGCCTGCGGATTCGGCCCAACGAGCAGGCCGTCCGAGACGTTGAGCGCGTCGCCGGCGACGAGTGTTTTCGTTCGCTCGAGATAGAGGCAGATGTGACCGGGGGTGTGCCCCGGCGTGTGAATGACGACAATGCCGCCGCAATAAGGCAACCTCTCGCCGTCGGTGAGCGTCCGGTCGACTCTCGCCTTGGTGGTCTCGAAGGCCGCAATCACGGCCTTGCGACGCTCCTCGGGCAAGAAACTCAGTCGCTCGGACAGTTGCGCCAGTCGCTCGGGGTTGGCCTTGATCAGTCGTTTCTCACCGACGATGTAAGGCCTGTCGGCCTCATGAGCCAGCACTTCGATCCGGTCGCCGGTATCCGCGAGCAGCGCAGCGATGCCGCCGATGTGATCGATGTCCTGGTGAGTCACGACCACCTTGCGGAGTCTGTCGAAGGAAACTCCGGCATCCTCGACCGTCTCGCGCAACTGCTCGAACTGACCCGGAAAGCCCGCGTCGATCAGGACTACGTCCGTCTCGTCCCAGACGAGCGTGGGGTGGACGGAAGTGGGCGCGCCGAAGAGATCCATCGGCAGCTCGAGCATCTCGACACCGGTCGCGATCAACACCGTCAGTTCCTACCCGTCTCCCGCGAGTTTCGAAGCACGCTCACGAGTCGATCGTCCTCGGCCCGTTCGGGTACGGTGCTGGCTCGAGGCTGACGACGGTGACCGGCGTTACGGGCGCGTCGATCGCGTAATTGGGCCGGCCGAGCTCCTCGATCAGGAAGCGCTTACCGCCGCGGCTGTTCTCCTGTTCGAGCAGAGAGAGAAAGGCGGCCTTGGCCGGCGGGCCCCAGTAGTGCATCGGGACGACCCGCTCCGGGCTCAGAACGTCGACGAACTCGGCGGCTTTGACCGCGATCGGATGCATCCAGTCGATCGGGATTAGGAGCAGGTCGATCTTGCTCGGGAAGAGCGCCTCGATTCGTGCCCGCCGCGCCGGCTGGTCGATCGCGTCGATGTCGCCCTGGCAGTCGCCCGCGAAAAGTATCGTCAGCCCCTCGTAGCCGATCGCGAAGCTGGTGTTGTCGCCGTCCGCGGTCTCGCTCGTCCTGAGCGGCTCGCAGTCGATCTCGTCGATCTCGACCGTCTTGGTCAGAGCCGGCCCGTCGACGACCCGGGCGCCGGGGAAGCGCTCGCCGCGGTCGTGATCGGGATCGTGGTGGGAGTAGAGGACGACGTCGGGCCTGAAGGTGCCGAGATCGTGGATTGGGCTGTCGAGCCCGTACGAGTTCGACGCGCCGTAGTCGGTGAGAACCGAAACGCCGTTCCCGAACAGCAGTACGAAGGAGGAATGTCCCAGGTAATGAAGGCGGAGCGGAGGCACCGGCATTGCCGGTGAACAGTAGCCACGGCACGCTGCTTTGTGGAAAGCGCCAGTATTCCGGTCGATGCGCCTGAACGCCTATCTAGCGCGTGCCGGTGTCGCCTCGCGCCGGGGCGCCGACGAGCTGATCAAGGCCGGACGGGTGCTCGTCAACGGCGAGCCCGGTCAGCTGAACACCTTCATCGCCGCGCGCGACCGCGTCGAGGTGGACGGGAAGCTCGTCGCCAAGCAGCGCCTCACCTATCTGCTCCTCTACAAGCCAGCGGGCGTGGTGACGACGGCCAGCGATCCGCAGGGAAGGCGCACGGTGGTCGAGCTGACGCCGCGCGAGCCACGCGTGGTGCCGGTGGGCCGACTCGACGCCGATACGACCGGAGCGCTCTTGCTCACCAACGACGGCGCGCTGGCGCATCGCCTCGCCCATCCCCGCTACGAGGTAGAGAAGGTTTACGAGGCGGAGCTGGAGAGCGAGCCAACCGATGAGGCGTTACGGGCGCTGACCGAGGGAGTCGAGCTCGAGGATGGGCGCACGGCGCCGGCGAAGACGCGCCGGCTCGGGCCGCGGCTGGTCGAGCTCTCCATCCACGAGGGCCGCAAGCATCAGGTCAAGCGCATGTGCGCCGCGGTCGGCTACCCGGTGGCGCGCCTGCACCGCAGCCGTTACGCCGGGCTCGATCTGAGCGGGCTTGCGCCCGGAGAGTGGCGGGAGCTGTCGGTCGCGGAGGTGGAGGAGCTGCGGGGGCTGTCCGAACGATCCGAGCGTTGATTGGGCCGAGCGAGATCGAGATCGGGCGAAGAGCGCGATGCGGAAGGAAGATCCGCTAGCCGTGATCTAGACGGCACTTCTCACTTCGCCCGCCACCGAGCCACCCGCCCACGGGGTCGGCACAAAGTACCGTCCCTCCGAGCCGAGAAACGCACCTCGACGTGCCGATTCTGCGCCAACTTTGGAACGAGCTCTTCTCGTTGGATCACATGTATCGCAGCCCGCCACCGAAGAGTGCCAAGCGGAATGAAGACCCGCCGATTGGGTGCGACCGGTGCTGTCCCATTACGGCACTTCTTACTGCGCCCGCCACCGAGCCACCCGCCCGCGGGGTCGTCACAGATTACTGTCCCGTCAAGCCGAAGAGCGCGGCTCGATGTGCCGAATCAGTGCCGACTTTAGAATGGGCTTTTCCCGAGGCGCCGCGTTCGGCCGACCCTCGCGTAGTTCCACCGACCCGAACTGAGCCTGAAAACGAAAGGCGCCCGCTCGTCGCGGGCGCCCGATCTCGAAAGCTGTCGCCTTTTACTTCTAGACCTTGTTGACCTTTATCGCCGTGCCGTAGGCGCAGATCTCGCTCCAGTTGCCGCCGAGGTCGGAAACGTCGAAGCGCATGGCCAGAACGCAGTTGGCGCCCTTGCTCTCGGCCTCCTCGACGAGGCGAGAGATGGCTTCCTCGCGGCTCTGGATCAGCTGCTTGGTCATTCCCTTCAGCTCGCCACCGAGAATCGACTTGAGGCCGGCGCCGATCTGTGCGCCGACGTTGCGCGCGCGCACCGTAAGTCCGAACACCTCACCGATCACCTCGGTGACATCGTGGCCGGGAACGTCGTTCATGGTCGAAATCAGCATCTGCTCACTCTCCCTTTGGTCGGGTTAAACCCATTCGCTCGTACATCTTCTCCAGTGTCGGCGTCGAAGCCTCTCTCGCCTTGGCAGCTCCGAGTGCGAGCATCCGCTCGAGCTCGGCGGGATCGTCTCGCAGCTCGTGGTAGCGCGTCTGGATCGTTTCCAGCAGCTCCACTACTGCCTCGGCAACGTCCGTCTTGAACTGCCCGTAACCGGCTTCTTCGTAACGCTGCTCGACTTCCGCGATCGATTCGCCGGTCGCCACGGTCATGATCTCGATCAGGTTCGAGATACCGGCCTTCGCGGTCAGGTCGTGGACGATCTCGCGCCCAGAGTCGGTGACGGCCGTCTTGACCTTCTTGCGCACGACCTCGGGCGGGTCGAGCAGGTAGATGGTGCCCTGCGGGTTGCCGCCGGTGGTCGACATCTTGTTCTCGGGCTGCTGCAGATCCATGATCCGCGCTCCGGCCTCGGGGTAGACGCCGCGAGGCACGGTGAAGGTCTCGCCAAAGCGGGTGTTGAAGCGCTCGGCGATGTCGCGCGATAGCTCCAGGTGCTGGCGCTGGTCGTCGCCGATCGGGACGATGTCGGTCTGGTAGAGGAGGATGTCTCCGGCCATCAGGACCGGGTAGGTGAAAAGGCCGGCCGAAATGAACTCGTGCTGGGCCGACTTGTCCTTGAACTGCGTCATACGGCCGAGCTGCCCGTAGCTCGCCACCGCCGCCAGCAGCCAGGCCGCCTCGGCGTGCGCGGTCACGTGGCTCTGCACGAACACGGTCGAGCGCTCGGGATCCAGCCCGGTGGCGAACATCAGCGCCGCCAGGTCGAGTGTGCGGGCTCTCAGATCCTCGGGATCGTAGGGAACCGTGACCGAGTGCAGGTCGACGATGCAGAAGAAGGCGTCGCCCTGCTCCTGGGTGGCGGCGTACTGGCGAAAGCCGCCCGAGTAGTTGCCGAGGTGCTTGGCGCCGGTGGGCTGAATTCCGGAAAAGATCTTCATTGGCGGGGATTATCTCTGAGAACTCCCAGCCGCCGAGGGAGAACTCGGTTTCCCCACTAGACTTGCTGGAAATGGGAGTATCGGCGGCAACACAGGAAGGTCACGGCGCGATCAGGATCACGCGGCTGGCGATCGTGGGAACGGGTCTAATCGGGGCTTCGGTCGGGCTTGCGGCTAAGCGGGCGGGCGTGGAACAGGTCGTCGGCTTCGACCCCGACCCCGAAGCGCTTCGGATCGCGCACGAGCGCGACGCGCTCGATCTGGCAGCGGGCTCGCCGGCGGAGGCTTTCGCCGGGGCGCAGCTCGTGATCGTTGCGGCTCCGGTCGCCGATCTTCCTGCCCGGGTACAGGAGGCGCTGAAGCTGGCCGGCAGCGCCTGCACGGTGACCGACGTCGGCTCGACCAAGAGCACAGTCTGCGCCGCTGCGGGTGACGACAACCGCTTCATCGGCGGGCACCCGGTCTGCGGCTCCGAGGCGCGCGGCCCCGAGTACGCTCGCGCCGATCTGTTCGAAGGTGCGACCTGGTTCCTGACGCCGCACGCCGGTACCGATCCTGACTGCTACCGGCTTCTGCACGGCTTTGTGGCCTCGCTCGGCGCCCACCCGATCGCCATCGACGTTGCTGCCCACGACCGTCTGGTCGCGCTTACCAGCCACCTTCCCCATGCGCTCTCGAACATGCTCGTCAATCAGGCCGGATCGACGCGGGTGGAAGGGCACGAGCCGCTCGCCAGCGCCGGCGGCTCGCTCCGGGACATGACTCGCGTGGCCGGAGCCAACCCGCGTATCTGGGTCGACATCTTCATCGAGAACGCGGATCCCTTGCGCGAGGCGCTGGCCGAGCACCGACGGATGATCGAGCAACTCGAGCAGGCGCTCGCCGCCGCCGACGCCGACTTCATCGGGCACTGGATCGCAGAGGCCGGTGTTCATCGTCGCCACCTGTTGGCCGAGGTCTATCCGAGTACGGGTGGCCTTTATCGCCTGCGCGTACACGTCGCCGATCAGCCCGGAGTGCTGGCTGGCATCACCCGGGTGCTCGGCGCCGAGCGGATCAATATCGAAGACCTGGAGATGCAGCACGTCTCACCCGATCGCGGCGGCTCGCTCTCGATCATGATCGCCGGCGAAGACGAGGCTCACAGAGCCGCCATGCTGCTCGAGGCCGAGGGCTACGGCGTTGTCGTCTCGGACATCCTCGAGGAGGACGCTTGAGGCGGGTGGCTCCGGCGGCGGCGCTTATCGGCGACATCGCCGTGCCGGGGGTCAAGGGACTCTGCCAGCGCGCCGCGCTACTGGCTGCGATCGCCGACGGAGTCAGCGAGATTCGTGGCTTCGGGCATGCCGCCGATACCGACGTGGCGCTCGACGTCGTGCGCGAGCTCGGCGCCGGCGTGAGCGAGCCGAGCCCGGGGCAGATCAGGATCGAAGGGGTCGGCCTGCGCGGGCTGCGGGCGCCCGACCATCCGATCGACTGCCGTAACGCCGGTACGGTGCTCAGGCTCCTCGCCGGCGTGCTCGCCGGCCAGGAAGGCAGCTTCGTTCTGACCGGTGACGAGCAACTCTCGAGCCGCCCGCACGAGCGCATCGCCATTCCTCTCAGGCAGATGGGCGCCGAGGTCGAGACGACGAACGGTTCGGCGCCGGTGATGATCTCGGGCGGCGAGCTCGAGCCCATCAGCTACGTCTTGCCGGTGGCGAGCGCACAGGTGAAGTCGGCGATCCTGCTCGCCGGGCTCTTCGCGCGCAGCGGCCCTACCACCGTGGTCGAGCCGGTGCCGACGCGAGATCACACCGAGAGGCTGCTGCAGTCGCTGGGCGTGCGCGTTCGCCGTGAGGGCAGCGGGATCAGCGTCTGGCCCGTCGAGCGCATCCCTCCGCTTCAGGTCGACATCCCCGGCGACTTCTCGTCGGCCGCGCCCTTCCTCGTCGGCGCGACGCTTCTCGTCGGCTCCGAGCTCCGGCTTCACGACGTCAATTTGAACCCGACTCGCATCGGCTTCCTCGACGTGCTCGAAAGGATGGGCGCACGCACCACCGTCTTCAACCGTCGCTCCTCGGGCGGCGAGCCTATCGGCGATCTCGGCATCCGCTCGGCCGAGCTGGTGGCGACGACGATCGAGTCGCACGAGGTGCCCAGCGTGGTCGACGAATTGCCCCTGTTTGCGCTCGCCGCGTCGATGGCGCACGGCGTGAGCCGGGTGCGCGGCGCCGAGGAGCTGCGGGCGAAGGAGTCCGACCGGATCGCGACTACGACCGAGGCTTTGCACGGGCTCGGCGCCCATTTAACGGCGGAGCCGGACGGGTTCACCGTGCGCGGCGTTCCGACGCGTTTCAAGGGAGGGTCGGTCGAGACCCGCGGCGATCATCGCATCGCCATGCTGGGCGGGATCGCCGGGGTTCTCTCCCGCGAGGGAGTGGAGATCGATGATCCCGACTGCGTGGCAGTAAGCTTCCCCGACTTCTTCGAGCTTCTGGACGAGATCGCCCGGCGCGACTTCGTCCCAGAAGAGAAATGAGCGCAAAGCTGTGATCGTGGCGATCGACGGACCGGCCGGGGCCGGCAAGAGCACCGTGGCGCGGGCCGTGGCCGCGAGGCTCGGCTTTCGCTACCTCGATACCGGAGCCATGTACCGGGCGCTGACCTGGCTTGCCTGCGAGCGCGGAGTCGATCCGGAGGACGGGCCGGCGCTGGCTGCTCTCGGGTACGCCAACCCGGTCGAGCTCGATGCCGAGCGCTGGGTGCGGATCGCCGGAACCGACGTCACCGAAGCGATCCGGCTGCACGAGATCGACCGGCTGGTGCCGCTCGTCGCCCGCCAGCCCGAGGTGCGCCTGCTCATGCGCGAGCGCCAGCGCGAGCTGGCCGCTCTCGGCGACTCGGTGATCGAGGGCCGGGACATCGGTAGCGTCGTCGCGCCGGGGGCCGAGGTCAAGGTCTTTCTCGTCGCCGACGAGAGCGTGCGCGCCGGCCGCCGGCTGGCCGAGCGTCCCGGCATCCGCGCCAAGGCGCTGGCCGCCGACATGCACCGGCGCGACGAAAGCGACGCGCCCCAGATGCAGCGCGCGCCCGACGCGGTTCTGATCGACACGACCCACCTGAGCGTCGAGCAGGTGGTGGAGAAGGTGGAAGCTCTCGTCGCCGAGAGACGAGTCACCGCCAGCGGGAGGAAGCTGTGAAGAAGAGCGACTACCTCTACGGCTACACGCCGCGCCACATGCACATCGGTCAGGCGGTGATCGGCACTCCGACGCGCGTTCTCAGCCGTCTGCGCGTCTACGGGCTCGAAAACGTTCCGCTGGAGGGCGGACTGGTGTTAGCCGTGAACCACTTCTCTTTCCTCGATCCGCTTGCCTTTGGCGGCGCCTGCCCGCGCCGCATCTACTTCATGGCGAAAACCGAGGTCATGAGCGCGCCCGGCCTGACGCAGCTGCTGCGCTTTTTCGGAACGATCCCCGTTCGTCGCGGCGAGTCCGACCGCGAGGCCGTGCGCATGATGCGCGAGATCGCCCGCGCCGGCGAGATGCTGGGCGCCTTCATCGAGGGAACGAGACAGAAGACGGGAGTTCCCGGCAAGGCGATGCCGGGAGCGGCAATGGTTGCCCTGCAGGAAAACGTGCCGGTGTTACCCGCGGCCGTGCGCGGCAGCGAGTCGTGGAGGCTCTGGAATTTCCACCCGGTCACTCTCGCCTGGGGATACCCGATGGACTTCAGCGGCCTTCCCGCCAACAGTAAGGGCTACCGCGAAGCGACGGTCGAGATCCAGCGCGAGATCTACCGTCTCTGGACCTGGCTGGGCGAGGTTCAGGCTCAGGGCCGGCCGCGCGGGCTGACCGTGCCGCGGTCCGGCTGAAAGCTCCGCAGGAGCAGCTGATGGCACGGAAAAACGAATTCGAGCAGCCCGAGGAGCGCGAGCGCGGACGCCTCGCCGGCAGGGTGGCGATCGTCGGCTTCCCAAACGTCGGCAAGTCCACTCTGGTCAACCGGCTGACAAGCAGCCGCGCCGCCGTCGTGCACGAGACCTCGGGCGTCACGCGCGACCGCAAGGAACTCCTCTGCGACTGGAACGGCGAGAACTTCCTGCTGATCGACACCGGCGGGGTCGACCTCGGCGACCCCTCGCCGCTCACGCGCGCGATCGCCGAGCAGGCGAGAACGGCGATCGCGGAAGCGGATGTCGTCGTCTTCCTCGTCGATTCCACGCTCGGTGTCACCACCGGCGACGAGGAGGTGGCGGAGATTCTGCGCAGCGCCCGCAAGCCGGTGCTCCTGGCCGCCAACAAGATCGACGATCCCTCGCAGGAGCTGCGCGCACTCGACTTCCACCGCCTCGGCCTGGGCGAGCCGTTTTCGATCTCGGCTCTGCACGGCCTCGGCTCGGGCGACCTGCTCGACCGGATCGTCGAGCTGTTGCCGGGCGAGACAGCGCCGATCGCCGGCGAGGAGGCGATCAAGGTGGCGATCCTCGGCCGCCCGAACGTCGGCAAATCCTCGCTCCTGAACGCCATCCTCGGCCAGGAGCGGGTGATCGTCTCGGATCGCCCGGGCACGACACGAGATGCGATCGACACCCAGCTCACGCGCGGCGAGACGACCTTCCTGTTGATCGACACAGCCGGGCTCAGGCGCAAGCGCAAGCACCGCCAGGGAATCGAGTACTACTCCGAGCTGCGCGCGCTCGAGGCGGCCGAGCGGGCCGACGTGGCGCTTGTGCTGGTCGATTCGGAGGAGGGGCTGGTCGACCAGGATCTGACCGTCGCCGACATCGCACGCAAGGCTCAGTGCGCGACCCTGGTGGTACTGGCAAAGTGGGACATCACGTCCGTCAGTGCCGACGATCTGCGCCCGGAGATCCAGCGCCGCCTACGCCAGCGGCCGCAGGTCAGAGCCGTCTCGGCGAAGACGGGCAGGGGAGTCAACAGGTTGCTCGACGACATCGAGGCGCTCTTCTCGCGCTTCGCCGGCAGGGTCACCACCGGCGAGCTGAACCGCTTCCTGGGCGAGTTGACGGAGGCTCGCCAGGCCCCTTCTCGCGACCGGCGCCGGCTGAAGATGCTCTACGGCGCCCAGGTTCGCGTCCGTCCGCCGCGTTTTCGCATCCACGTAAACGATCCGACGCTGGTCACGCGCGACTACGGTTACTGGGTAGAGAACCAGCTGCGTGAGCGTTTCGCGCTCGAAGGGGTGCCGGTGACGATTGATTTTGTGAGGCGGTGAGCCGGTGAGGGTGGCGATTCTCGGCGCGGGAGCGTGGGGAACGGCCTTCGCCAAGCTGCTGGCTGGGCGCGGGCACGAACTGGCGCTCGTGGACAGCGACCTCGAGGTCGTTCGCTCGCTCGCCGAGACGGGCCGGAACCCCCGCTACCTGCCGGAGCTTCAGCTCGACGGAATCGAGGCGCGGGCAGTTGCCGACGCCGGAGAGCTGTTCGAGCGCGCCGATCTGGTGGTGGCCGCCGTACCGAGCCGCTCCTTTGCCGAGGCGATCGCCGGACTGTCCGGCTCCTCACCGCTGCTCAGTCTCACGAAGGGGCTCGACCCGGCCTCCGGCGACAGGCTCTCGACCCTCGTCGAGGGGCGACCGGTGGCCGTTCTCTCGGGGCCGAACTTCGCCGAGGAGATTGCGGCCGGGCTGCCCGCGGCCGCCGTCGTTGCCAGCGAGGACGCCGAGCTCAGCTCCCGGCTGCAATCCGAGATCGCCTGTAGCTCCTTCCGCGTCTACGTGAACCCCGATCTGATCGGAGTCGAGCTCTGCGGCGCCGCCAAGAACGTGATCGCTCTGGCCGCTGGCGCCGTCGACGGATTGGGTCTCGGCGACAACGCCAAGGCGACGCTGATGACCCGGGGCCTGGCGGAGATGACCCGGCTCGGACTGGCCTGCGGCGCCCGCGCCGACACCTTCGCCGGTCTGGCCGGGATGGGCGATCTGATCGCCACTTGCTGGCATCCTCGCGGTCGCAACCGTCGTGCCGGCGAGTTGCTCGGTCGCGGAGTCACACCCGAGCAGGCGCGTGAGCAGGTTGGCACTGTCGAGGGGATGACAACGGCGCCGGTGCTGGGCGAGATGGCGCGCCGGTGCGGGGTCGAGCTGCCGATCACCGAGGCGGTCTGCGCCCTTCTCGGCGGCGGCGACGTGCAGGGTTTATCGGCAGAGCTGATGGGTAGAAAGCCGACCGGCGAGTGGTCTGCATCGCCTGTCTGATCTAGGCTTCTCGAAACCAGTTCCTCGGCCTCGGAGGTTTTTCAATGCGTCGCATCTCCTTTTCTCTCGTTCTCCTACTCGCGTGCTCGCTCGTGCTGGCGGCGTGCGGCAGCAAGAGCAAGAGCAAGAACAGCTCGTCTTCATCGAATGGCAGCTCGAGCATCCCGGGCGCAGAGATCGCGCCGGCAAGCGCGATCGGCTTCGTCTCCATCAGTACCGACAGCTCCGGCGCCCAGTGGCAGCAGGCGAAGAAGCTGATCGCGCGCATCCCCGCGGCTCAGAAAGCCCTCGACAAAGCGTTGTCGGGCTCGGGTGCCATGCTGAGCGACTTCGAGCAAGCGCTCGGCACGACCACTGTCCTCGTCGAGCTCGGCACGGCGGCGAAGCCGGTGGACGTGGTCCTGACCAACACGACGGACGCGGCCAAGCTCAAGAGCCTTCTGGCCAAGGACTCGAGCAAGAAGAAGCCGGTCACGACCGAGGTCGGTTCCTGGCTTGCGGTGGCGGATTCGCAGGCGGCGCTGGATCAATACCAGAGTGCCGCTGCGAAGGGGAAGCTGGCAGACTCCAGCATTTTCAAGCAGGCGCTCGAGTCAGTTCCGGCCGACGCGCTCGTGAAGGCCTACCTCACGGGCTCGGCGATCACGGCAACGGCCGGCAACCTCGGCAGCAGCTCGACATCGAAGCTGCTCGGGAGCGCTGCCAAGAAGAACCAGCTCGAGTGGGGGACACTTGCCGTCAGCGCCGTCCCCGAGGGGTTCTCGGTCAGCGGCACCTTCAAGGGCAAGTCGAGCCTGGCGAACTCGAGCTCGTCCCTGATCGGCGAGCTTCCGAGTGCGACCGCAATCGCGGTCGACCTGAACGGCAAGGCTCTAGGGCTGGACAAGGCCGTCTTGAGCTTGCGCAAGAACGCCAAGTACGGAAAACAGATTCCGCAGATCGAGGCGGTGCTGGGCGTCAAGCTCGAGGATCCCGCCGCGCTGGCCGGAAGCGAGATGTCGATCTACGGGACTAGCTCGGGCATCGGGTTGTTGATCAAGGCTCCGAACGCGGCCCAGTCGAAGGCGATGCTCGACAAGGCGATCAAGCTCCTCTCCGCGCAGCTCAGCGGCTCGAGCAAGTCGGCGTCGGTCGGCGGCGTGAAGGCCACGGAGCTTACGCTCGGAAAGATGAAGATCTACTACGGCGTCAAGGACGGCGACCTCTTCGTCGTCACGAGCGCAAATGCGCTGCCCGGCGCCGGCAAGCTCTCGAGCGGCCCGGTCTATGCCGCGGCCGCGAAGGCTCTGTCGATACCGGCGTCTAACGCGGGCGTTCTCTTCATCGATTTCGCCCAGCTTGCCCAGCTCGCCAAGAGCGGCAACTCGGTGGTCAAGAGTCTGGGCAGCCTCGGCGGCTCGAGCACCACGAAAACGAGCTCGGGCTTCGACCCTCGAGGCGTCTCCGCGCTGCTTGGCTACATTGCCGCCAACGGCGACAAAGTCGAGCTGAAAGCGCTGCTTTCGGTCAAGTAGCAGTCAAGTAATGAGCGTAGATGGGGCGCCCCGCTCTCGGGTGGGGGCGCCCCATCCGTTACCGCCGCGGCTAGGCTAGGCGAGTCCGCTCTCCGGCTCCGGGGGTCAAGGTGCGCCGCAGCTTCTTCGTTATCGCCGCCTCTGTCTGCTTGCTGGCTGTTGCAGCCTGCGGAGGCAAGAGCGCCGGCAAGGTAGCCGAGGAGACCGGCGCCGAGATCGCGCCGGCCAGCTCGCTCGTGTTCGTCTCCGTCGACGTCGACCAGGCGACCCGGCAGTGGCAGAAGGTGGCCGGGCTGCTCGATCGCTTTACGGGGCTGTCGGGATTCGATCGGCTCGCGGGCGGCGCTTGCCTCCGCTCGATACCGTCCGTGCTCGGCAAGACGATCGGCGTCGCCGTCCTCTCGGCGAAAGGCCGATCACACGCAGGCGTCGTGGTCATGACCAGACCCACGAACGCGTCCAAGGCGAAGCGGGCTCTCGCCGGGGGCATCGGTGCGCAGTGCGCTCGTGAGATCCTCGTCCATGTCCGCGCCCGGCCGGCGAAGAGCACCCGCGTGAAGAGTGCGCGGTCGACGCCCCAGCTCGTCCTCCGGCATGTGACGAGAGAGATCGGCGGCTGGCTTCTGATCTCCGACTCGTCGGCCACCCTCGACCGTTTCAAGAGCGAGGCGAAGAACGGCACACTCGCCGGCTCGCACGGCTTTCGCACGGCCTTTACGGCGCTGTCCGAGAAATCACTAGTGCGCGTTTATCTCCGCGGGGAGGCGGTTTCGAGCGCTGCCGCGGATCTCAGCGGAGACGCCTCAAGGCTGATGGGGGCGAAGATCAAGCCCGACTGGATCGCGCTCTCGGCTCGGCCGGCGGCGGGCGGCTTCCGACTCGACGGCACGATCTCCGGTATCGAAGCCAGCAATGCCCCCAACTCGCTGATCGGCGAGGCGCCGGCAGGCAGCCGGCTCGCGCTCAGCTTCAGCGGCTCCAGCTACGGCCTCGACAAGGCTCTGGAGAAGTTCTCGAGCGGCGCGAAGACCGGCCCCGATCTGGCCCAGATCGAGACCTACCTCGGGCTGAAGCCGGACGACCTGACGGCTCTCGCCCGAAGCGAGATCGCGGTATTCACCGGCAAGCTCGGACCGGTGGGCGAGAACGCGATCGCGATCGATCCGCGCACGGGCAGGATCACCGGCCAGGCGGGGCTCGGTCTCGAGCTGCGAGGCGAAGGCGCCTCCAAAACGGCGAAGAAGATCGAGAAAGGACTGCCGGCGCTGGCCTCGTTCCTCAAGGGCGGGGCGCGCCGCATCTCGCTGAACGGTGTCAGCGCCGAGGAGCTGACGCTCGGAGCCCTCCGCTTCTTCATCGCCGGGACCGACGGGAAGATGCTTCTGAGCGCCGACGAGGCCGTTATCGGCCACAAGCCGAAGCTGTCGTCCAACCCGGCCTTCCGTGCTGCGGAGCGTGCGCTTCGGCCTCCCGCCGAGAACGCCGGTGTTCTCTTCGCCGAGCTCGACCAGGCACCCGAGATCACGGCGGCCGGTTTCTCCAAGCCGAGTGGAGGGCTCGGGCTTGGGGATCGATCGGCCTTGCTCGCCTATCTCGACGCCTCCGGCAGCACGCTCAGAATTCACGGCGTCCTCGCAATCGGGTAAAACCTCGAAACGTGTTCAACCCTGAACCAATAGAAGCAACCGCCGATCTGGCTATCTCTATACCTGCGATCCAGAAGGAGATCGACTAGTGTCCGCGTCCGTGAACGAATACCTCTTCACCTCGGAATCAGTCACCGAGGGCCATCCGGACAAGATCGCCGACCAGATCTCGGACTCGGTGCTCGATGCCGTGCTCGCCGGCGATCCCAATGGGCGGGTCGCTTGCGAGACGCTGGTAACCACCGGGCTCGTGATCGTCGCCGGAGAGATCACCACTGACACTTACGTCGACATCACCAAGCTGGTGCGGGCCAAAATCTCCGAGATCGGCTATACGCGCGCCAAGTTCGGTTTCGACGCGGAAACCTGCGGTGTAGTGACCGCGATCGACGAGCAGTCGCCGGACATCGCCCGGGGGATCGACGCCTCCTACGAGACCCAGCACGGCGACGAGGATCCTCTCGACGCCGAAGGCGCGGGCGACCAGGGGATGATGTTCGGATACGCCTCGAACGAGACCGCCGAGCTGATGCCGCTGCCGATTCTGCTCGCGCACAAGATCTGCAAGCGCATGGCCGAGGTGCGCAAGGCGGGCTTGATGCCGTACCTGCGCCCGGACGGCAAGTCTCAGGTGACGGTTCGCTACGAGATCGACGAACACGGCGCGCAGCGACCGGTCGAGATCGTACGCCTGCTCGTCTCCAGCCAGCACGCGGACAACCTCGACATCGACGCCCTGATCAAGCCGGACATGATCGAGCATGTGCTGCACCCGATCTTGCCCCGCGACCTCTACGACGAGAAGCGCCTGGACGAGCGCGACTTCGTGCTCGTAAACCCGACCGGTCGCTTCGCCGTCGGTGGCCCAATGGGCGACACCGGCCTGACCGGGCGCAAGATCATCGTCGACACCTACGGCGGTACCGCCAGACACGGCGGCGGCGCCTTCTCGGGCAAGGATCCGACAAAGGTCGACCGCTCCGCCGCCTACGCGGCCCGCTACGTGGCCAAGAACCTCGTTGCCGCCGGGCTTGCCGATCGGCTCGAGCTCCAGGTCGCCTACGCGATCGGCGTTGCTCACCCGGTCTCGATCGCCGTCGACACCTTCGGCAGCGAGAAGATTCCGGTCGCCAAGATCGAGGAGCTCGTGCGCGAGCACTTCGACCTGCGCCCGGCCGCGATCCTGCGCGATCTCGACCTGCGCCGGCCGATCTACGCCAAGACGGCCGCCTACGGCCACTTCGGCCGCGACGACCACGACTTCACCTGGGAGCGCACCGACAAGGCCGAGACGTTGCGCAAGGCAGCCGGGCTCTAGCGTTCGACCGGTTCGCGCAGCTCGTGCCTGCGCTCGATCGCAAGCCCGCAGACGCCCACGGCTATCAACACGAAGCCGATCCCCACGCAGACGTCGGCGAGGTTGAAGGCGATCGTCCAGCCATCCTGCGAGATGACTAACGGGTTGGGAACGCCCAGCGGGAAGATGGCGATCGAGAGCGCGTTGCCGATCCCGGCGCCGACCATCAGACCGGCGCCGACGGCGATCGAGCGCGAGCAGGCGAGTGGAACGACGTAGACCGCTGTGGCCGAGAGGGCCAGGATCACGACGAGATCGAGGTACGTCCGTTCGTGGTAGAGGCCAGACTCGGTCGGTTTGGCCAGCTTAACGATCAGGTCGCAGCAGCTGACCCAGGCCGCGATCGCAATCAGGGTCAGCCGGGCCTCGCGCGTGCCGAGACAGCGGGTCCCGTCTTTCCGTAACCGGACTGCCGGTGGATTCGCGATCGTCCGCTCGACCATCCCAGACTGGTACCCACCTGGCCGGTTCTCACGCATTTTTCGCCGAGACATGCGTAGTCGCCGGGTGGCCAACTACGCTAGGCCGCGTGGACGCCAGGCCGGCATCGGTCTTTCCGCTCGTGACCGCGCGAGTGTTGGCGCACGAATTCACTTACCTCGTTCCGGAAGAGGTCGAGACCGGCGCGATCGTGCGCATCCGGCTCGGTGGCCGGCGCGTGCGCGGGGTCGTGACCGAGGTGGACGTGACGCCTCCGCCTGGAATCGAGCTGTCGGCGATCGAGGAAGTGGTCGGGCGGCTTCCCGCGGCGCTGGTCGAGCTCGCGCTCTGGCTTGCCGGCTACTACGGCTCCACGCCCGGGCGTGCGCTGGCGCTGGTGGCGCCGCTGATGCCCAGGCGCCGCGGAGAGCGATCCCGCCCACTGGAGAGAGAGGCACTCGCAGCCGAGCGGGCGCCGGAGACCCTGACCGAGTCGCAGCAGCGCGCGGTCGGCCGGATCGTGCAGTCGCTGGACGGAGGAGGCGGCCTCTTCCTCCTCTACGGGGCGACCGGCAGCGGCAAGACGGAGGTCTACCTCCAGGCCTGCGGCGCCGCGCTCGCCCGCGGTAAGGGGGCGATCGTGCTGGTGCCGGAGATCTCGTTGACGCCGCAGACGCTGGGCCGCTTCCGCCAGCGCTTCGGCGAGGAGATCGCCGTCCTGCACTCGCGCCTGAGCGAGGCCGAGCGCCGTGACGAGCGCGAGCGGATCGCCTCGGGCGAGGCGAGGGTGGTAATCGGCGCCCGCTCTGCCGTGTTCGCGCCCGTCTCCGATCTCGGACTGATCGTCTGCGACGAGGAGCACGACTCCTCCTTCAAGCAGGAGTCCGATCCCCGCTACGACGCGCGCACCGTCGCCGCCAAGCGCGCCTCGCTCGAGGGCGCGGTCGCCGTCTTCGGCAGCGCCACGCCACGGCCCGAGTCCTGGCAGGCGCTGGAGCGGCTCGAGCTGGGCGGGCGCCTCGGTGGCAAGCTGCCGCCGGTGAAGGTCGTCGACATGCGGCGCGAGCGCGGCTTCCCGCTCTCGGCGCCTCTGATCGGCGAGCTCGACGCCGTCTCCAAGGCCGGCGCCAAGGCGATTCTGCTCCTCAACCGGCGTGGCCTGGCGCCCGCTCTCTACTGCCGAGCCTGTGGCGAGACGCTCCGCTGCCCGTCCTGTGACGTGGCGCTCGTGCTGCACGCGGGCGCCGGTATGCACTGCCACCACTGCGGTCACTCCGAGCCCGAGCCCGAGGTCTGCCCGGCTTGCGGCTCGCCCGAGCTCTCGCGGATCGGCGCCGGTACCCAGAAGCTCGAGCGCGAGCTGGCGAAGCTCTTTCCCGAGCTGGAACTGATCCGTCTCGACGCTGACACCGCCACTCGCCCGGGGGCCCTCGCCGAGGCGCTCGCCCGTTTCGCCGTGACCGACAGCGCCGTTTTGCTCGGCACCCAGATGATCGCCAAGGGCCATCACTTCCCGGGCGTCGCCCTGGCCGCCGTCGTCGATGCCGACGCTGGACTGTCCCAGCCCGACTTCCGCGCCGAGGAGCGCACCTTCCAGCTCCTGACTCAGCTCGCCGGGCGCAGCGGCCGCGACGCCCCCGGCCGTGTCGTGATCCAGAGCTTCCAGCCCGACAGCGAGGCCGTCCGCTTCGCCGCCCGTCACGACGTCGAGGGCTTCCTCGCCGCCGAGCTGGAGCGCCGGCGCGAGCTCGGCTACCCGCCCTTCCGCCACCTCGTCCGTATCGTCGCCTCGGGTCCGGAGCAGGGCCAGGTGATGCGCCTGCTCGAGGAGATCAAGGGCGGTATCCCCGGCGAGGAGCTGATCGGCCCGGCGCCGCTCCTGCGCCTGCGCGGCCGCAACCGCGCCCAGCTCGTTGCCAAGAGCACCCGCCCGCGCCGGATCGCCTCGGCAGCGGCGCAGCTCCTTCGCGCCGCCGCGCCGGCCATGCGCCGCGCCAATCTCAGCGCTGTCGTCGACGTCGACCCGCAGGGGTTCTGAGCCGGGCGATACTCGTGGTTGGTACTTCTGCGCGGATCTTGTCGGGCGCCTCGCCGCACCGCGGTGTCAGACACCGATCGGTGTCAAGGATTTTGGTGTGTCAGAAGCGCATCGGTTTCTCTCCCGACCGCTGAGCTTCGCGGGGATCGCGAAAGCCGAGAAAGGTGGCGATTCGGCTTGGATACACCGTTCCGGTAGCGGAGGCGCGACGGCGTGCACTGACTCAGAGGCGACGGCCGGTGGACGAAAAGTCCCGCTTTTGTTACTAACGCTCCTTGACAGCCTTCGGTGTCTGACACCGAGGCGGGAGTTCCGTAACGGGCGGGGTAAAAACCGCCACGGCCGTCACGACGATCGCTCAGCGTAGAATCCAAGCGATGCCGAATGGTCAGATCAAAAACGTCGAGTTCGACGTCGAGGGCGAGGCCAGGCGCCGCACCGCGCTGGCGCAGCTGCGGCACTATCCCGATCCGGTCTTGCGCATGCGGGCGCGCGAGGTCGAGGTCTTCGACGAGGCGCTTGCGCGTCAGGCCGAGCGGATGATCGCGCTCATGCACGACACGGCCGGCGTCGGGCTGGCGGCGAACCAGGTCGGCATCCTGCAGCGGTTGTTCACGATCGAGCTGAGCGAGGAGGAGCCGGCGCAGGCGATCGTCAACCCGCGCATCACGCCCCTCGGTCACGAGCTCGAGACCGAGGACGAGGGCTGCCTCTCCTTGCAGGGCGTGCTGGTGCCGATCGAGCGCTCGGTCGCGGTCCGGCTCGAGGCCCGTAGCGTGGATGGCAGCGGGCTGGTGCTCGAGCTCGACGGCCTGCCCGCGCGAGCAGTTCAGCACGAGGTCGATCATCTCGACGGAATCCTGACCTTCGATCGCACCACGCCCGAGGCGCGCCGCGAGGCTCTCGCGCTGCTGCGGCCGCGGGTGGTTCTCTCTGCCCGGTAAGGCGCCATGCCGGAGCGTCTCGCCGTCGCCGCGACAGCGCCCTTCGGCGCAAGCGTTCTGGAAGGACTGGCGGCGCGGCGTGAGATCGGCTTTCTGATCACCCGTCCCGATCGCCCGGCCGGGCGCGGGCGCAAGGTGCGGCCGCCGGCGGCCAAGCTGGTCGCCGAGCGCCTCGGCATTCCCGTGCTCCAGCCCGAGCAGCTCGACGCCTCCTTCGAGCTCGACGCCGACACGGTGATCGTGGCCGCCTACGGCGTTCTCATCCCGGACGTGCAGCTCGAGCGGGCGCTCTGGCTCAACGTCCATCCCTCGCTGCTGCCGCGCTGGCGCGGAGCGGCACCGGTCGAGCGGGCGCTGATGGCCGGCGACGCCGAGACCGGAGTGACGATCCACCAGACGGTCAAGGAGCTCGACGCCGGACCGATTGCCGCCCAGGCGGCCTTCCCGCTCACGTCCGAGGACGACGCCGGTTCTGTCTATGAGAAGACCGCTGCGCTCGCGATCACGCTTCTGGACGGCGTTCTCCCCGAGCCCGCCTTCCAGCCCCAGCCCGAGGAGGGCGCCTGCTATGCGGCCAAGATCGGGCCCGAGGACCGCGAGCTCGACTGGAGCCGCCCGCCCGAGGAGAGCCTCAACCGCATCCACGCCCTCTCGCCGCACATCGGCGCCTGGGGCGAGCTGGACGGCCGCCGCCTGCTCGTCTGGCGCGCCCGCCCGGCCGGGCCCGATTCTGTGCTCGTCGCCGGCGGGTTGGAGCTGCTCGAAGTGCAGCCGGAGGGAAAGAAGCGAATGGCCGCCGCCGACTACCTGCGCGGCCTGCGGACCTAGCCGTGTCCGTCTCGCCGGCACGCCGCGTCGCCCTCAGGACGATCCTGCGCGTCTTCGAGCAGGAGGCCTACGCCGACCGCGTCTTCGCGGTCGAAGCCAGGAGGCTCAACGACCGAGACCGGGCGCTGGCGCAACGGCTTGCCTACGGCACCGTGCAGCGCGTGCGCACGCTCGACCATGCGATCGAGCAGCTGGGCAAGCGCTCGCCGCGCACGCTTGACCCGCCCGTGCGGGCGGCGCTCCGGCTCGGCGCCTATCAGCTCGCGTTCGTGTCGGGAATCCCGGACCACGCCGCCGTCAACGAGTCGGTCGAGCTGGTGCGCGAGTACGGCCCCAAGCATGCGGTCGGCTTCACCAACGCGATCATGCGCCGCCTCTCTGAGGGCGCCCGGGCTCTGGTCGAGAACCTGCCTGAATGGACGCCACGCGAGGCCGCGCTCCGTTACTCCTATCCCGACTGGATCGCCGAGACCTTCTGGCGCGAGCTCGGCCCCGACGACGCCCCGGCGCTACTGCGCGCGCAAAACGAGCCGGCCGAGACGGCCGTGCGCCGGAACACGCTCAAGCAGGGCGAGGTCGAGGGCACACCCGATCCGCTCGTTCCCGGCGCACTCGTGGTCGAGCGCGTGGACGACAAAGCGCTCGCCGAGGGTCTCGTCTGGCCGCAGAGCCGCGGTTCGCAGCTCGCCGGCCTGGCTGTGGGCGTGCGCCCGGGCGAGCGCGTGCTCGATCTCTGCGCGGCGCCCGGCGGCAAGGCGACCCAGCTCGCCGCCCTCGGCGCCGAGGTGGTGGCTATCGAGAAGCACGACGGCCGGGCACGCGAGCTGGACGAGAACTGCCGCCGCCTCGGCGCGGGCTCGGTCCGCGTCTTGAACGCCGACGCCCTCGATCTCTCGCCCGAGCTGACCGGCTTCGACCGGGCCCTGGTCGACGCACCCTGCTCGGGGCTCGGCGTGCTCGCCAGCCGCCCCGACCTCCGCTGGCGCTCGCACCCGCTCGCAGGTCTCCAGCTCGAGCTCCTGCGCGCCGCCGCCGCCCGCGTTCGCCCCGGCGGCAGCGTCACCTACTCGGTCTGCACGATCAATCGCGAAGAGAACGAGGACGTTATCGCGGCCACCGGCTTCGAGCCCGAGCCCCTGGGGGAGCTCTGGCCCGAGTTCTCTCACCCGCACCATTCCGAGTTCCTGCTCACGCTGCCGCATGTTCACCGCACGAGCGGGTTCTTTATCGCGCGGTTACGCGTGCCCTGAACGCTTGGGCGAGGGATCGGTCTACTCGGGCTTTCCTCGATAATGGGCGAATGCGTCGTAGGGGGTTCGTCGTCGCGGTTGCGCTCGTGTGCGTTTGCGTGAGCGTTTCTGTCGCCGTTCTCGTTTTCGTTCACTTGATCGGAGAAGACCGTACGACGAGTAGCGGGCGGTGCCTTACGGGTTTGATTCGTTCGGGCGGTCATGGCTGCTGGATGCGGGGCGACGTCGACGGCGACAGCCATGATGATGTCTCCGCCGTCGTTCACAAGCGGCTGACGAAAGGCAGAGAGCGCATCTTCCTCGTGGTGAAGACGCGGAACGAGACTCTGAGAAGCTGGATGGGAGACATCGCCGACCCAGCGCCTGCCAATGTCGCGGCGCTTGCGCAGATCGACAGCAAGGCCGGCGCCGAACTCGTTGTCCAGGATTGGGCAGGCGCATCAGAGGCCGGCTACACGCTCTACACGGTGCGTAAAGGGCGGTTGGTGCGAATTCGCACCCCTTACGGCTATCGCCCCATTCAGGTCGGAGGCAGCGCCGCAAGCGGCGAGGACTACGTCAACTGTCCCTACGGGCCGAGCACAGGCACGCTCCTCGTCGGTGGATCGTACCTGTATGCGTCAAAGCCCCTTGTGGAAATCCGGCGCGAGCTCTGGCGTCTCGAAGGAACGCGTTTCGTGCGCGTGCGCAGCTTCGACCGGACTTACTCGAGAAAAGACCTAGGGCCCGATAGCGTCGCGCCCGAGCACGTCCCCGGTTTCCCCGCCCTCGAGTCGTGGGAGTTCGCGGGTTGCGGCGTCTATCCCGGTGGGAAAGCCCTCTAGGCTCGGCGGACTCGGGTTTGTCCGTCGCACTCGCGGGTTCTTCATCGCGCGGCTGCGGGTTGGCTAGCGCGGGATCGGCAGCTCGGCCTCGTCCGAAAAAGACACCTACCAATAATCTCGGCCCGTAGATAGTGTTACGTCTATGTCTGCGGGAACCGAGTCGCTCGGAGAGCTGAAGCGCGAGCTGGCGGAGCTCAAGGACCTCCTCCGGATCGCTTCGCTTCTGGCCTGGGACCAGGAGGTGATGATGCCGGCGGGCGGCGCCGGCGCGCGGGCCGACCAGCTCTCAACACTGGGGCGCATCATCCACGAGCGGGCTACCTCTCCCGAGCTGGGGAAGTTGCTCGATGCGGCCGAGCCCGTCACGGCGGAGCTCGATCCCGACTCCGACGAAACCAGGCTGGTCAAGGTCGCGCGCTACGACTTCGAGAAGGAGATCAAGGTGCCGGCCGATCTGCGCGCGGCGATGGTGCGCGCCGCCTCGGAGTCCTACCCGGTCTGGGTCGCGGCCCGGAAGGAGAGCGACTTCGCCCGCTTCCTGCCTCACTTGGAAAAGACTCTGGAGCTGAAGCGGCGCTACATCGAGTGCATGGCTCCCGAGGGGGAGCCCTACGACGCTCTCCTCGACGACTTCGAGCAGGGGCTAACCGTCGTCGAAGTACGGCGGATCTTCGATCGGCTCAAGGAAGCGCTGATCCCACTCGTGCGCGCCGCGGCGGCGTCGGATGCCGTCGACGACACGCCACTGCGGCGGCAGCTTCCGGTCGACGGGTTGAAGGAGATGGAGCGCCACGTGCTCGCCCGCTTCGGCTTCGAGCCGGGCGCCTGGCGCCTCGACACCACCGTCCATCCCTTCGAGACCTCGATCTGCGTCTCCGATGTTCGCCTCACCACCCGCTACGAGGTCGAGGGGCTCGAGAGCCTCTTCTCGAGCATGCACGAGTTCGGGCACGGCCTCTACGAGCGCCAGATCGCCCCGGAGCTCGACTGGGGGCCGCTCGCCCGCGGCACCTCACTCGGCTGGCACGAGTCGCAGAGCCTGCTCTGGGAGAACCTGATCGGCCGCGGCCTGCCCTTCTGGGAGCACTTCGCCGGCGAGCTCGCCCGCGTTTTCTCGAGCGAGCTGGGCTCTCTGTCTGCCTCCGACATCTACACGATGGTGAACAAGGTCGAGCCCGATTTCATCCGCGTCGAGGCCGACGAGACGACCTACAACCTGCACGTAATCCTTCGTTTCGAGCTGGAGCAGGAGATGCTCTCGGGCAACCTGCCGCTGGCCGAGCTGCCCCAGGCCTGGAACCGGCTCGTACACGATTACCTCGACATCGAGGTGCCCGAGGATCGGTTGGGAGTGCTCCAGGACGTGCATTGGTCACACGGGTCGCTCGGCTACTTCCCCACCTACTCGCTCGGCCACCTGACCGCGGCGCAGCTATGGCAGCGCCTTGGCGCCGAGTTGCCCGAGCTGCCCGATCAGATTCGCGCCGGCGAGTTCGGCACCTTGCGCGAGTGGCTGCGGGAGAATCTGCATCGGCACGGGCGCAAGTTCACGCCCGCCGAGCTGCGCCAGCGCATCGTCGGCGGCCCGGTCGATCCCGAGCCCTTCATCGCTTACTTGAAGGCGAAGCTGGCCGGGATCTACGGCGAAGCCCTCGTAGCCTGAGGCGTCCCGCGTAAGATCCAGCCCATGCCCTGGGAGGAATGGGTCCGCACCGCCGAGATCGAGCCGTCCATCTATGCGGCCGACTTCTCCTGCCTCGGCGAGCAGCTCGAGATGCTGCTGCGGGGAGGAGTGCGCATCTTCCAGTTCGACGTCGGTGACGGGCAATTCGTGGCGACGATCACCATGGGGCCGATCGTGCTCCAGTCGATCGCTCCGGTCGTGCACGCGGCCGGCGGCGTCCTCGACTGTCACCTGATGATCGTCGAGCCGCAGCGTCACTTCGCCGCCTTCGCTCAGGCGGGCGCAGACAGCGTCACCTTCCACTACGAGGTCGTCGGCGACCGCCTGCGCGACGTCGTTGCCCAGGCGCGAGAGTACGGGCTCGAGGTCGGGCTGGCCTTCAACCCAGAGACGAGGGTGGCGAAGGCGGCCACCGCGGCGATCGCTGCCGACGTCGATCTCGTCCTCTGTATGAGCATCAACCCCGGCTACTCGGGCCAGCAGTTCATGCCCGAGGCGATCGACCGCATCCGTGAGCTGCGCGAGCTCCTGCCCGCGCACGTGCACGTTCAGGTCGACGGCGGTATCGGCCCCGACAACATCCGCCAGGTCTTCGAGGCGGGCGCGAACCTCTTCGTCGCCGGCGCCGGCATCTTCGGCCGCGAGGACGTAGTGCGCGCCTACCGCCGACTGGTCTCGGCGCTAGCCTGAGCGGGAAGGAGACGATGACGGGCGCAGGCGACGAGCAGCTGCTGGAACGGGCGCTCGAGCTGGCCGAGCGGGGGCGCGGCCGGACGCAGCCGAACCCGGTGGTGGGAGCTCTCGTAGTGCGGGACGGAAAGGTCGTCGGGGAAGGCTGGCACGAGCGAGCCGGCGGGCCGCACGCCGAGATCGTCGCGCTCGCGCAGGCGGGGGAGCTCGCTCGTGGCGCGACCGTCGTCGTCACGCTCGAGCCGTGCTGCTTCACCGGGCTGACCGGCCCCTGCTGCGAGGCGCTCGTCGAGGCCGGCGTCGAGCGGGTCGTCGTCGGGGCGATCGATCCCAACCCGCGTGTTTCCGGGAGAGGTCTCGAGCGCCTGCGCGACGCGGGGCTCCAGGTGGACGTGGCCGAAGGCGAGCTCGCCTTCCGCGCTCGCCGACAGAACGAGGCCTGGCGCACCTGGATCGCGTCCAGGCGCCCCTTCGTCACCTATAAAGTTGCGGTAACGCTCGACGGGCGCGTCACTCTGCCCGGGTCGCGCTGGTTGAGCGGGGAGGCCTCGTGCCTGCTCGTGCACGAGCTCCGCGCCGCCTCCGACGCCGTCGCGGTCGGGATGGGTACCGTGCTCGCCGACTCGCCCCGGCTCGATGCGCGAGAAGTCGAAGTCGCGCGCCAGCCTCGGCGCCTGGCCTTCGGCAAAGGCCCGCTACCCGAGGGCTCGGAGCTCGAGCTCCGCTCGGGTCCGCTCGCCGCGGAGCTGGCCGTGCTCGCCGAGGAAGGGGTGCAGTCGCTCCTGCTCGAAGGTGGACCGACGCTTGCCACCGCCTTCGTCGCGGCCGGGCTGGTGGACAAGCTGCTCGTCTTCATCACACCTCATCTCGCCGGCGCCGGGCCGCGGTTCCTGGGGGATCTGTCAGGTCCCGTCGAGCTTTCGCATCTGAGCGCCGAGCCGGTGGGCGAGGACGTGCTGATCAGTGCCTACGTCCACGAACTCTGAAGTACTCGATAATCTCGCCGCGCTCGGTGCCGCGTTGTGCTGTTTCGGCTCGAAACTGGCACGTCTTCGAGTGCCGTTTTTCGATACCGTGCTACGCCCCGTGGGACGCTTCTATGGTTGTCAAGCCTCACAGAAGGATCCCTCCTCGACCATGAGTCGGTAGAGGCGGCGGCAGAGCATGCGCTTGACGCAGCGAATGGCCT
>Ga0187886_1000117_pt1 | contig 112143 bp, 84 predicted proteins | sample June2016WEW_20_1_FD_133001 | JGI IMG/M metagenome (GOLD analysis project Ga0187886, IMG submission 133001) | Peatland microbial communities from SPRUCE experiment site at the Marcell Experimental Forest, Minnesota, USA - June2016WEW_20_150 | ecosystem: Environmental > Terrestrial > Soil >...
AAACAGTCTCGTCGATATGAGCTCTTGGAGACTATTAGCCTGTTATCCCCGGCGTACCTTTTATCCGTTGAGCGATGGCCCTTCCATACAGGACCACCGGATCACTAAGCCCGAGTTTCCTCCCTGCTTGAGATGTCTCTCTCGCAGTCAAGCTCCCTTATGCCTTTGCACTCTACGGCTGATTTCCAAACAGCCTGAGGGAACCTTAGGGCGCCTCCGTTACATTTTGGGAGGCAACCGCCCCAGTTAAACTACCCGCCTAACACTGTCCCCCCTCCCGATCAGGGAGGTAGGTTAGAATCTCAGAATAGTAAGAGTAGTATCTCAAGGTTGACTCCATCCTGGCCGGAGCCAGAACTTCAAAGTCTCCTACCTATCCTGCGCATACGATCCCAAAATCCAATGCTAGGGTGCAGTTAAGGTGCCGGGGTCTTTCCGTCCAGCGGCAGGTAACCGGCGTCTTCACCGGTACCACAATTTCGCCGTGCTCCTCTTTGAGACAGCGCTCAAGTCGTTACGCCTTTCGTGCGGGTCGGAACTTACCCGACAAGGAATTTCGCTACCTTAGGACCGTTATAGTTACGGCCGCCGTTTACTGGGGCTTCGGTTCAAAGCTTTGCCTTGCGGCTGACCTCTCTCCTTAACCTTCCAGCACCGGGCAGGCGTCAGACCCTATACGTCGATTATATGTCTTTGCAGAGTCCTGTGTTTTTACTAAACAGTCGCTTGAGCCATTTCTCTGCGACCTCTTCATGCTTCGCCCGTGGATACGGGCTACAACACTAATGAGGCACCTCTTGTCCCGAAGTTACGAGGTTAGATTGCCGAGTTCCTAAAAGAGGACTCACACGTGCGCCTTAGGATTCTCTCCTCATCTACCTGTGTCGGTTTACGGTACGGACACCTGAAAAACTCCCTAGAGGATTTTCTAGGCAGTTTGGAGTCAGTGAGTTGGTAAGGCCGAAGCCAAACTTCCTCGCCGTGCTCGAGGTTAAGAGGTCCCGGATTTGCCAAAGACCTCCCTCTACCTGGCGACCGCACACTTCCAGACGTGCGTACACTTATCCTCCTGCGTCTCCCCATTGGTGGTAACGCTTCTCAGGTGGTGCAGGAATGTTGACCTGCTGTCCATCGGCTACGCCATTCGGCCTCGCCTTAGGTTCCGACTAACCCTGAGCGGACTGACCTTCCCCAGGAAACCTTAGATTTTCGGCGTTGCTGGTTTCTACAGCAATTATCGCTACTAATGCCGGCAGGGTCTCTTCTAACAAGTCCACCATGGGTTACCCCACGGCTTCTGCCTCGTTAGAATGCTCTTCTACCACTGTCGATACCCGAAGGCATCGGCAATCCGCAGCTTCGGTAGCATGCTTTAGCCCCGTTACATTGTCGGCGCAAGAACGCTTGACCAGTGAGCTGTTACGCTTTCTTTAAAGGATGGCTGCTTCTAAGCCAACCTCCTGGTTGTCTCGGTATCCTCACATCCTTGCCCACTTAGCATGCACTTAGGGACCTTAGCTGACGATCTGGGCTGTTTCCCTTTTGACCACGAAGCTTAGCCCCCGCAGTCTGACTCCCGCATAGTTCTTAAGGGAATTCGGAGTTTGGTTGGATTTGGTAGAACTTTCGAACCCCTAGGCCATCCAGTGCTCTACCTCCCTTAGAATTCGTGCGAGGCTAGCCCTAAAGCTATTTCGAAGAGAACGAGCTATCCCTGAGTTTGATTAGCCTTTCACCCCTATCCTCAGCTCATCCGAGCTGTTTTCAACCAACACCGGTTCGGACCTCCCTGCGGTGTTACCCGCAGTTCATCCTGGCCAAGGATAGATCACTCAGCTTCGCGTCCATTCCGTACGACTTAACGCCCTATTCAGACTCGCTTTCGCTACGGCTCCCCTTGAATCAAGGTTAACCTTGCCGCACAAAATGACTAGCCGGCTCATTAAGCAAAAGGCACGCAGTCACCCGGTTGCCCGGGCTCCTACTGTTTGTAAGCATACGGTTTCAGGTACTATTTCACTCCCCTAACAGGGGTTCTTTTCACCTTTCCCTCACGGTACTGGTTCACTATCGGTTGCAGGTTAGTGTTTAGCCTTGGAAGATGGTCCTCCCGAATTCCCACAGGATTCCACGTGTCCCGTGGTACTTGGGAACCCAGCTAAGAGGACCGCATCCTTTCGCCTACAGGACTATCACCTTCTGTGGTTGTTCTTTCCAGAACATTCGGCTAGGATCGGCCTTTGTAACTCTTCGGCCCTATCGAGTTAGAGCCACGCTGAGTCCCACGACCCCGCGCACACAACGCACTCGAGCTTACATATGCGCGGTTTGGGCTGTTCCCCGTTCGCTCGCCGCTACTTAGGGAATCTCGGTTGATTTCTTTTCCTCCGGGTACTGAGATGGTTCACTTCCCCGGGTTCGCTTCCTCACCCTATGGATTCAGATGAGGATAACGAGGGTTTACCTCGATGGGTTTCCCCATTCGGACATCTCCGGATCAAAGCCTGTTTAACGGCTCACCGAAGCTTTTCGCAGCTGGCCACGTCCTTCGTCGCCTTCCTGCACCAAGGCATCCCCCGTATGCTCTTAATAACTTGACCATAAAGTTTAGTCAAGACAAAAAATGCCGCTAATCGATTGTCAAAGAACGAAAGTCCATTTATCCCTTCCCCCAAAACTTGGGGGAAATGTTCTATTTTGGATCCGCCGGGAAAAGATTGGTGGAGCTGACCGGAATCGAACCGGCGACCTCCGGCGTGCAAAACCGGCGCTCTCCCAATTGAGCTACAGCCCCAGTTCAATTCGTTTCAGCGTAAAATTCCCTTCCTAAAATCTGGATGGTGGGCCTAAGTGGATTTGAACCACTGACCTCACGCTTATCAGGCGTGCGCTCTAGCCAACTGAGCTATAGGCCCAACGTAGCGTTTATTCCTTGGTCAGAGCTCGTGCCTACGCACCTCAGCCCACTCTAACCCGGCGAATATAAAAAAAAGCGGAAGCGACACGACGTCACCAAAATGCTCCTTTGAAAGGAGGTGATCCAGCCGCACGTTCCCGTACGGCTACCTTGTTACGACTTCACCCCAATCACCGACCATACCTTCGGCGCCTGCCTCCTTGCGGTTAGCACAGCGACTTCGGGTACGACCAGCTTTCGTGATGTGACGGGCGGTGTGTACAAGGCCCGAGAACGTATTCACCGCGGCGTAGCTGATCCGCGATTACTAGCGATTCCGACTTCACGAAGGCGAATTGCAGCCTTCGATCCGAACTGAGAACGGTTTTAAGGATTAGCTCCACCTTGCGGTCTTGCGACCCTTTGTACCGTCCATTGTAGCACGTGTGTAGCCCTGGACATAAAGGCCATGCTGACTTGACGTCATCCCCACCTTCCTCCCCGTTATCCGAGGCAGTCCCCTTAGAGTGCCCGACATAACTCGCTGGCAACTAAAGGCAAGGGTTGCGCTCGTTGCGGGACTTAACCCAACATCTCACGACACGAGCTGACGACAGCCATGCAGCACCTCTACCGGCTTCCTGGAAACCAGGATCATCGCCCTTTCGGGTTTTTACCACCGGCAGTTCAAGCCCAGGTAAGGTTCTTCGCGTTGCGTCGAATTAAACCACATGCTCCACCGCTTGTGCGGGCCCCCGTCAATTCCTTTGAGTTTCAGCCTTGCGACCGTACTCCCCAGGCGGGACGCTTAACGCGTTAGCTTCGACACTCCCACATAAACGCAGGAATATCTAGCGTCCATCGTTTACGGCTAGGACTACCGGGGTATCTAATCCCGTTTGCTCCCCTAGCTTTCGTGTTTCAGCGTCAGGAGTAGTTTAGAGAATCGCCTTCGCCTCAGGTGTTCCTCCCGATATCTACGCATTTCACCGCTCCACCGGGAATTCCATTCTCTTCAGCTATCCTCAAGCTAAGCAGTTTCAAAGACAGTTCCGAAGTTGAGCCTCGGGATTTCATCTTTGACTTGCTCAGCCGCCTACACACCCTTTACGCCCAGTAATTCCGAGCAACGTTTGCCCCCTACGTATTACCGCGGCTGCTGGCACGTAGTTGGCCGGGGCTTCCTCTGAGGTTACCGTCAAACCCTTGCGGGCATTCTTCACCTCTGACAGGAGTTTACGACCCGAAGGCCTTCGTCCTCCACGCGGCGTCGCTGCGTCAGGGTTTCCCCCATTGCGCAAAATTCCTCACTGCTGCCTCCCGTAGGAGTCTGGGCCGTGTCTCAGTCCCAGTGTGGCCGTTCACCCTCTCAGGCCGGCTACCCATCTCAGCCTTGGTAGGCCGTTACCCTACCAACTAGCTAATAGGACGCAGGCTCATCCTCAGGCGCCTTACGGCTTTGACTCCGAGACTTATGTCCCGGAGTGTCATGCGGTATTAGACCCGCTTTCGCGGACTTATTCCTCACCCGAGGGGAGATTACCCACGTGTTACTCACCCGTCTGCCACTCATCCCGGGAGTTGCCCCCCGAAACGCGTTCGACTTGCATGTGTTAGGCACGCCGCCAACGTTAGCTCTGAGCCAGGATCAAACTCTCCAATTTATAAGCACCCTTGCGGGTACTTAACGAAGTTTGAATTGGCATATTGGATCAATCAATGTCGCTCCGCTTTTTATTTCAAAGATCTGTTTCTCTCTGCCCGAGAGAGAAAAACCATCCCTTCAAATGAATTTCTCTTTGATTTCAGCCTTTCGGCTGTCAGAAGAGACGGCTGTAATATAATAAGGATTCCTCACTTTCTTGTCAAGCGGGAAATAAAAATTTTTTCAGATTTTTATTTGCTTTTTTTTCAACCATATAGAAAGGGGCGTTTACGATCGTTGACGCGACCGTTCGATTTCCTAAACAAAAGTCGACGGTCCGGACGCGGCGCGCTCCGCGTTTCCCTGGATGACGCGAACGCGGCGATTGGCACGAGTTGCGCACGAGGAGCATATCGTCGGTTCCCTGAACGAGAATAGGACCTTTCCTCGCCGGAAGAAATTCTCCTCTGGGCGCGGGAAACGGGAAAGAGGTGAAGGATGGAACGCCGCGGATTCAGCTTGATCGAGGTCATGGTCTCCCTGGTCCTCGTTTTCTTCTTTCTCATGGGAACGGGCGCGCTCGTTCTCCGCTCGATCCAAGCGAAAAAAAACGTCGACGATCGGCTGGCGCTGGCCGAGGCCGCCGTTTCGAGGCTCGAAAGTCTCAAGCCGCTGCCTTTCGAAAGCGGGGACCTCGCGGCGGGTTTCTACGAGGGGGAAATCGAGAGCCCGTCGCCGGAGACGACGCGCGCGGAATGGCGGATCGATCTGCTCTTGCCCGACATGAAAAAAATCGACCTTCAAATTTATCCGGAAAATATGCCGGAGCATGTGCTGCGGGCCGTCCTTCTCTTTTCGAAATATCTCGGATTTTGATTATGAACACGCAAGCAACGCGGCGGCAGGGATTTTCCTTAATCGAGAGCCTGCTGGCCATGGCCCTCTTCCTGCTGATCCTGCTGGCAAGCCTTGAATTCTTCGCCGCGACGCGAACGGCGTTCTTCAAACTGCAAAGCGCGCAGACGAACCAAGAAAGCGCCATGGCGGCGCTCGAAAAGATGAAAACGGACGCCTTTCAATCAGGACAGGGACTGCTCGAGCCGATCGGCTTTGGTCTCGTCCAGGGAATTGATTGGACCGACGGGACATTGGCCCTGATGAGCCTGGCCAAGACGAGCGCTCTCCTGACGAACGCTCAAGTCGGTCAAACGACCATCAATCTCGACGACGGGGAAGATTTCGGCCCGGGCAAAGCCGCCTGTATCTTCGACATCAACAAAGGTGAACTCCTGAGCGTCGCATCCGCCGACGAACACGGCCTGACCCTGACGGCGCCGCTGGCGTTCAATTATATAAAGGGTGAGAGCGCGGTCATCCTCATCCAAAAAGTCTCCTATTTCCTTGACGCCGCGAATTCCACGCTGCGGCGGAAAGTCAACGCCGGGGCGGCCCAGCCCCTCTTGGAAGGCGTCCGGTCTTTCGTCGCCGGCTACGGCAAGGATTCGCATCTCCTCGACATCGGCATCGGCCTTCAGTCGGAGCCGGACAAGACTCGTCGCCTCGTGGCTTTCCTGAAAAATATGGCCCTGGCCGAACGGCATTAAAATGAAAAAATATGGGGAACGCGGTTCCATGACGCTTCTCACGGTCTTCGTTTATTGCCTCTTTTCGACCCTGGGGCTTGGCCTTATCTATATCTCCCAGGTCTATCTGAAACTCGGCGCTCTCAAAAAAAATCTGACGCTGGTGGCCTATGCCTCGGAGAACGGGATCAAACGGGGATTCGGATCCATCGCCGAAATGGCGGCCGGCCGAACGGCCCCCGCGGTCTGCTCGGAAGAGCATTACGCCCTCCTCCGCGGCGATACCCAGGCCGGAAAAACCGGGATCGTGGAAGAGGCCCTGGGCCATGTTTTTCCGCTCCTCATCGAGGAAACGGCAGGCGATGAAAGCTGGCGGTCGTCCGTTGATTTTTCCTTGAGTTCATTCAGCTCGAGCGGAGATTATTGGCTGGCTGACTTCAAAGGCACGATCGCTTCCGAGGGCCGGCTGCTCGACCTTCCCCCCAAGAAAACGGCGTCTCTCGACGTCTCCCTCAAAATTTTGGCGGGGCATATCCCCCTGGCCTATTTCCCCATGCTCATAACGGGAAATCTCTCTCCCGAGGAAAAACGGGATTTCCTGCGAAACCGGAATATCACCCTGATTCCGCCGGCGAAGAACCAGGTCATCCCCGGATTGAATTTCGCCGAGGCCTCCATCATGCCCGAAAATGTCGATCCCTTATTGAAAAAAGCTCTCGCCGTCAAGATCTTGTCGCCCGCGAAGCTCACCCGGGCGGAGTTGAGGTCCGCGCTCGGCCTGGAAATGGTCAATGAGCCCGTGCCGGAGGGGATCTATTTAATCAGCAGCGACATGGGACTCGGCGGAATCTATGCCCAGGGAGACGTCGACGAATTGATTTTGGCCGTGGACGGCGGTTTCCAGGTCATCTCGTTCCGGCGGGGAGAGGACTCGTGGATCCTGAAGTTCAATCCGTCTCAAGGTAAAACGTTCTTTATCACGCCGGCGGAAACCCGGGAATTCGACCGCGTCCCTTTGGGCATCGTCATGGTCAACGGTTGTATCCGGTCGCTGGGCGGCGGGATCGTCGATGCCGCCGGCCGGATCGAGCTCATGAAGGACCAGGCGATCCCCTGCGTCCTTCAGGGAGTTTCGCTCTCCATCGTTTCAGCGGACCAAGTCACCCTGTCCTCCCATCTTATCCAGCAAGGCGTCAAGTGGCTCGACGGCATCCCCTACCTCAAAGACTCCACTTCGCAACTCATGATCTATGCCGACGGCAGGGATTTCATCGAAGGCACGGAGAAAAACGGCAAAATCTTCATCGATCCGAGCGCCCCGGCGGAGATGAAAATCCAGGCGGCGCTGGCGGCCAAGAATTCCATTGAGGTTGGAGGCGCTCAAAAAACGCTCGCGCTGGCAGGTAGTCTTCAGACGGGGGAACTCCTCCTGAACGGAAACGCCATGAAAATCGCGCCCGACGAGCGGCTCCTCGAAAACAGGGTCCTGCCGCAAAACGGTCCCGCCACGAGCTGTCCCATGCTTTTCGTCCTTTCGCTCAAACCCCTATCGTGGAATGAACATTAAATGAAAAAAGGCTTCACTCTTCTGGAGGCGGGTCTGGCAACGGCGATTCTATCCATGATCGTCTATCTGGCTTCGACATCGTTCCTCAGCCTCATCCCCAAATACCAATTGGAAAAAGCCGTGTGGGAAATTCGGTCGGCCTTGAACGCGGCCCGGTACAAATCCCTGTTCGAAGGCGTCTCTTACCGGGTCAGATTTTCAGATAACGGCTACACCGTCGAAAGATATGACGACACCGCAAAGAAATGGAATCCGGTGGGGAGGCGGACATTGGAAGGCGCGACCGTCGAGGCGAACAACGCTCCCCTCTTCACGCCGGAAGGAACGGTCTCCGGGCTCGCGACGATTACCGTCTCGAACGTCCGGGGAAAATACAAAATCACGCTGGCCATAACGGGCAGAATCAAGTCCGTTCGGGTGAGTTGAAGGCCGGGAGGCCGGGCCAGGACGACTTGACGTCATTTCTTCATGAACACGATCTTCCCATCCACGATGGTGTGCGTGACCTCGGCCTTCAGGATATCCTCCGGCGCGATCTTGATCAGATTCCGGTCGAAGATCGTGATGTCCGCGAGTTTTCCGGCCTCGAGGCTTCCCCGAATCTTATCCTCGAACGCCGCGTAGGCGTTATTGATCGTGTAAGCTCTGATCGCTTCCTCAACCGATATCTTCTGTTCCGGAAACCAGCCGTCCTTCGGCTCGCCCTTGAGCGTTTTTCGCGTCACGGCCGCGTAAATCAGGAATTTTGGATGCATCCGGTAAAGAGCGGCGTTCGTCCCCGGCCAGTCCGAGCCGAAGCAGAGCGTCGCACCGTTCTCGAGGAGCGATTTGAAAGCATAGGCGCCCTTGGCCCGTTCATGCCCGATCCGCTCTTCCATCCAGCGCATGTCGTCCGAGATATGATACGGATTGACTTCGGCGATCACGTTCAGCGCTTTGAACCGCGGGAAATCCTGGGGCCGGACGACCTGGGCGTGAATCACGCGAAATCCCTTGAGGTCGATTCCCAACTCCTTCTTCAGCCGCTCGTAGAGATCGAGCATTTCAGCCACGCCCCGGTCGCCGATGGCGTGGACGTTAGGAACGAAGCCGGCGTCCAAGCCGGTCTTGATGAGTCCGTACATTTTTTCCATGTTCCCGACCTTGAGATCGGGATCGTCCGACGTATGAACGCGCCAATGGCCGAAGTTCCCGGGCTGGTCGCTGTACGGCTCGAAGAAAAGCGCGCCGTGATCTCCCATGATCCCGTCGATATAACCCTTGAGGGCGCCATAGCGAAGGAACGAGCTCTTCTGCTTCGTCCGGGGATGGAGGCCCATCGTAAACCCCTGGGCCTTGAGCTCCGCGCCGCGGGACAGATCGGGCCGCAGCCAGACCCGACAGGTCAGCTCGCCGTTGGCTTCGAGCTCGATGAAACGCTTCGTCTGATCTGGAGTTTCGATGTCGTGGACTTCGGTGATGCCCGCTTCGCGCAGCGCCTGGAGGGCGGCCCGGCTTTCATCGAGCAGCCGCATGTCGGATTTCGGTTTGATCGCCCTGGACATCTTGTCGAACGCCGCCGAAGGCCGGAAAATGATGCCTGTGGGCCGGCCGTCGGCGCCGATCTCCATGCCGGGGAGCCGCAGCACGTCAAGCCCGGCCGCCTTGAGCCCGGACGTGTTGGCCAGCCATTCTTTCCGATCGAAACGGCAAAGAAAGCAGGGATGGTTGGGTGTGATGTCGTCGATCATTTTCAGGTTTGGCCGCCAGGGGGTTTTCTTTTCCTTCGCGCTTCGGCCGGCATCGCCCAGGGCCCATTGCTCATAGGCGCCCCAAAGCCCATCGGTAATCCATTCGTCGTCATCGAGCAAATCGACGACCCGCCGGATCTCCGCGCGCAGTCCCTCTTCGTTGGATACGGTCAACAGATTGGCTCCGTTGATCATGGCCCCGGCCGCTGAAAAATGGACATGGCCGTCGATGATGCCGGGCAGGACGAATTTTCCGCCGAGATCGATGACGCGCGTCCTGGGACCGATATATCTTTTCGCCTCCCGATCGGATTCGCAGACCGCCGTGATCGTGTTCCCCGTGACGACAACGGCCCGGGCCCTGGGGAAGGCCGGATTGACGGTATAGACGTCGCCGTTCAAAAGAACGAGGCCGGCTGGCGCGGGTTTTTTGGCGCAGCCCGCGAATCCCGAGATGACATATCCGGCCAAAAAAGCATAAATGAAAAATCTCGCTGTCTTTCCCATGCGTCCTCCGGAGAATTTAAGGGCGATCAAGAGCCTCCAATTATATTTTCCCGGCGCGCGTTAGTCAAAGGATGGTTCCGGGACCTTTCTATTTTTATTTGAAATCCGGGACGGGTTTGGGATATAAAAGATGCGTCTTGACTTCGCCATCATCGACAAAGGAGGATCCATGAAAAAGCGTCTGATTTTGATCTCTTTGGCCCTGGTCTTTCTCTTTCAATTCATAGCGTTCGCCCAGGAGCCTTATAAGCTCCCGCCCAAGGTCGTCATGGATATCCTCGACGCGCCGCCGACGCCTCGCGTCTCCTTGAATCCGGCCCGCGACACGATGCTCCTCATCGAATCCGAGTCCATGCCCGCGATCGCCTACATTTCCCAGCCCATCTACCGCATCGCCGGGATCCGGATCACGCCCATGACCAACAGCGTGCAGGTGCTGTCCTTCAGCACCGGCCTCACCCTCAAGAAGGTCAAAGACGGGACGACCAAGAAAATCGCCCTTCCGGCCGGCATCAAATTCACGGCCCCGCGCTGGTCGGCCGACGGCTCATGCGCCGTCTTCGCCCGCTACCTGGACAACGGCATCGAGCTCTGGATGGTCAATGCCGCCACCGGCGAGGCCAAGGCCCTGACGCCGCCGACGCTGAACATGGTCGTCGGGGGCGGAATCTCCTGGCTGCCCGACAACAAGCATGTCCTCCTCCACATGATCCCGGAAGGACGAGGCAAGGAACCCGAAGCGCCGCGCATTCCCATCGGCCCCAACATCCAGGTTTCCACGGGCAAGGCGACGAAGTCCGCCACTTACGAGGACCTTCTCAAGACTCCCTACGACGAGATGCTGTTCGATTACTACGCGACCAGCCAGATCGTCGAGATCGATCTCACAACCGGCCAGACCCGCAAGATCGGCGGTCCCGGCATCTATACGGGGGTCAATCCCTCGCCCGACGGAAATTATCTCATCGTCACCCGAATCAAGAAGCCGTATTCTTACAGCCTCCCTTATTCGAGCTTCGCCCGGGCTTACGAGATATGGGACAAAAACGGCGGCCTGATCAAGGTCGTCGCCGACCTTCCCGCGAACGAGGGCATACCGATGAACGGCGTGCCGACCGGGCCGCGCAGCCTCGACTGGCAGCCGACGAAACCGTCCACGATGATCTGGATCGAAGCGCTCGACGGCGGCGACCCGGAAAAGGAAGTTCCGTTCCGGGATAAGTTCATGGTCCTGCCGTCTCCGTTCACGGGCGAAGCGAAAGAAGTCCTCAAACTCCAGCACCGCGCCGGCGGCTTGACCTGGTTTTCGACTCCGGGCCTCGCCTTTGCCTCGGAAAGCAATTGGAAAAAGAGATGGAGGACGACTTATCTCGTCAACATCGACCAGCCCCAAACGCCGCCCCGCAAGATCTTCGACCTGAGCACCCAGGATCAGTACAGCGATCCGGGCTCTCCCGTTACGGCCGCGACGAAAACGGGCGACCGCTTAGTCCTTCAGGATAAGGACTGGATCTATCTCTCCGGGACAGGGGCTTCCCCCCAGGGCGATCATCCCTTCCTGGACAGGATGAACCTCAAGACGCTCAAGAAAGAGCGCCTGTTCCAGTGCGCCGACCCGACTTATGATGCCTTCATCGATTTCGACGGGACGTCCCGCGACCGGATCATCATCATCTCCGAATCCAGGACCGAGCCCCCGAATTATTACATCCTCGACCTCAAGACGAAGAAAAGGCAGACCCTGACGGACTTCAAGGATCCGGCGCCCCAGCTTACCAAAATCAAGAAAGAACTCGTCAAATACAAGAGAGACGACGGCGTGGACCTGTCCGGGACGCTCTATCTGCCTTTTGATTATAAGGAAGGCACGCGGCTCCCCGTCGTCATCTGGGCCTATCCCTACGAATACGCCGACGCTTCGACGGCCGGCCAGGTCCGCGGTTCGGTGAACCGGTTCACCTTTTATCGAGGGACCTCGGAGCTTTTCTACGTAACCCAGGGATACGCCGTGCTGGACAACGCCACTATGCCCGTCATCGGCGACCCCAAGACTATGAACGACACGTTCATCAAGCAGATCGTGGCCAACGCCAAAGCCGCCATCGACAAGCTCGACCAGATGGGCGTCGGCGACCCGAAGCGCGTCGCCGTCGGCGGACACAGCTACGGCGCGTTCATGACGGCGAACCTGCTCGCTCATTGCGATTTGTTCGCGGCCGGCATCGCCCGGAGCGGCGCCTACAACCGGACGCTCACGCCGTTCGGCTTCCAGAGCGAGCGCCGGACCCTGTGGGAGGCGAAGGACACTTATATCAATATGTCGCCCTTCATGTTCGCCGACAAGATCAAAACGCCCATCCTCATGATCCACGGCGAGATGGACGACAACTCCGGCACGTTCCCGATCCAGTCCGAGCGGCTTTTCGCCGCCCTCAAGGGATTCGGCGCCCCGGCCCGGCTGGTCATGCTGCCCTATGAACGCCACGGCTATAGCGCCCGGGAATCCGTGCTCCACGTCCTCGCCGAGATGATCGAGTGGTGCGATAAATACGTCAAAAACAAAAAGTGAATCGGCCGTCCGCGGACGCGAACGATCCCCTTTTCCACACAAAATGTGCATAAGGTTGTGGATAAGTGGGAGACAATTTTTTATAACAAGTTGAAAGCCAAACAGTTTGCGGAGAATGCACATTTTTTGGGCGTCTGAAATATTTTGGGAATGAACGGAGGTCGAGATGAGCGTCAGATCCCGCTTCTTCATCGTTTTGGCCGTGATCCTTTGCTTATTCGCCGGCGGCGCGCCGCTTTCCGGCCAGACGATGGATTATGGGCCGGCGGCCGATGGCATCGTCGATTTAATCCGGGCACTCAGGGAAAAGCCCATGAAGCCGGGGCTATTCCTCAACGTCAACGTTCCCAACCTGCCCAAGGACGAGATCAAGGGGATGATGGTCGTCCCCCAGGACATGCGGCCATCCAATCAATCCTACGCGCGCAAGGTGGATTCCTTGGGCCAGGTCTATTACCTGAACTCGTTCAAGGCGCTCGAGGCGGGAACCGAAAAGACCGACGTGTGGGCCGTCCGCAACGGATATATCTCCATCACGCCTTTTCTCCTGGACCAGACGAGCATTACTGAACTCAACTCGCTGGAATCCCTGAAGATCGCCGGCTGGAAAAAATAGGCCCTTCCTTATTCATCGTCCGTTCATGAGGAATCGTGGCATAATTGAGCGGAGCTATCATGAGACTGTTGATTGTCGAGGACAACCGCGCCCTTCTCAAGAGCCTGAAAAAAGGTCTGGAGGAGGAGGCGTTCGCCGTCGATACGGCCGAGGACGGCGAGGAAGGGTTGTTCCTGGCCGAAGCCAACGATTATGACGTTGTCGTCCTGGACCTCATGCTTCCGAAGATCGACGGCTTGGCCCTTTTAAATAAGGTCCGGGCCAAAGGCCTGTCCACGCATATCCTTATCTTAACGGCGCGCGACGCCCGGGAGGACAAAGTCAGGGGGTTGAACGCGGGGGCGGACGATTATTTGACGAAACCTTTCAGTTTCGAGGAGCTCCTGGCCCGTATCCGGGCTTTGCTCCGGCGCAAGTACCAAACGAAAAACCCGCGTTTGATCGTGGCCGATCTGGACATCGACACCGCCACACACACCGTCATCCGGGGAGAGCGGGACATCCCCCTGCAACCCAAGGAATACGCGCTCCTCGAGTATCTCGCCCATCGGGCGGGCGAAATCGTCCCCCGCTCCGAGATCTGGGAACATCTCTATGATTGGCAGGACGACAAGACGAGCAATATCATCGACGTATTCATCAGCCGGCTGCGCAAGAAAATCGACCGGCCCGGGCTCCGCCCCTTGATCCATACCGTCCGGGGCGCGGGCTATCTTCTTAAGGGGAAATAAGATGCGTTCCCTTCGTCTGAAATTGATCGTCGGATCGCTGCTCGTGCTCGCGGCGGTCATCCTCAGTTTCGACGTATTCATTTTTATCGCGAAACGCAACGCCCTCCTGGACATCCTGGATGGCCGGCTTTTCGCTGAATCCCAGTCCGTCGTCCTGCGCCTGGAAATCGCCGGCGGGAAGCCGGCCTTCGACCCGGCCGAAGACAATGGCCCCCGGCCCGCGATCTCATCGCTTTTCAGAATCGTGGATGAAAACGGGAAGATCGTCTTTCAATCGCCGCGCTCCTCGGAGTTGCCCTGGCCGTCGGTCCCCAAGGACGCGGCAATCCCTGAGTGGGCGACGGCGCGTTCAGCCCGCGGTGAAGCCTTTCGCACGGCGACCTGGGTGGCCCGCATCGAAATCGACAAGGAATCAAGCGAAAAAAGCGCGACCCGTCCCGATGCGACGATCGCGGTCACGATCCAGTGCGCCGAGTCCCTGGCCCCGACGAATAAGGAACTGCGGGAGCTCGTGTCGCTGCTGGCCGTCCTGTCCCTGGCCGCGTTCCTGATCGCGGGCGGAGGAAGCTTCCTTCTCGCCGGGAAGGCGCTGCGACCCATCCGGCGCATCAACAAGGCGCTGGCCGGAGTTTCAGAAACACGGCTCGATCGGCGGATCGATCCGGAAGGGTTCGATACGGAGCTTCACCCTCTGATCGAGCAGTTGAACGCCGCCCTCGACCGGCTGGAAAAAGGTTTCCAACGGGAGCGACAGTTCACCGCCGACGCTTCGCACGAGTTGCGGACGCCCGTCGCGGCGATTCTCAACACGATCGAAGTCCTGCTCCGGCGGCCCCGCGGAGATCAAGAGCTGATCGAGGCCCACCGCGACAATTGGCGGACGGCCAGGTCGATGCAGGCCGTTATCGAAGATCTGCTTCTCCTGGCCCGGATGGACGCGGGCAAAGCGCATCCGGCCAAAGAAGAGATCCCCCTGGCACCGTTCGTCGAGATCATATTCGCCGCTATCCGTCCCGAGGCAGAGGCCGGGAAGGTGCGGCTCGAGCGGGACATTGACCCGAAACTTCGGATCCTGGCCGATCCTTCCCAAATCCGTCTGGCCCTCTCCAACCTGATCGACAACGCCGTCCGCTATAATCGACCCGATGGAAGCGTGACGGTCGCTGCGCGGTCGGCGGATGGGGGGATGGCGATCGAGGTCAAAGACACCGGAATCGGCATTCCGGCCGAACACTTGCCTCGGATCTTCGAGCGGTTTTACCGGGTCGATCCGTCGCGGACCGAGGCCACGGGGGGAAGCGGGTTGGGAATGTCCATCGTCCGCAAGATCGTCGAGGCCCACGGCGGCCGCGTGACCGCGACCAGCGGTCCCAAGGGAAGCGTGATCAGCGTCTTCCTTCCTGGCCCGTAACGGAAAAAATCGGTTCACCTTCCGTTCATCTTCGCGGCTGTATCATCCCCTTCGACATTATGAATCGAACCTCTGTATTGTCAAAGGAGCGCCTCGTGATCTTCGTTAAGAAAGCGGCCGCCGTGATCGGCCTTCTCGCCCTCGCCCTCCCGCTGCAATCCCAACACAGCCGGCCCGATACGCTCAAAGCCGTCCCCGCCAAGTCCGCGATCCGCTTGGACGGGATCATGGACGAGGCGGACTGGGCCACGGCTCCGCGCATCTCCAACTTCACCCAGCGCGAGCTCAACGAAAACCAGCCGGCCACGGAAAGAACCGAGGTCGCTGTTCTCTATTCCAAGACCGAACTTTTTATCGGCGTCTGGTGCTTCGACGCCGAACCGGACAAAATCATCGCCCAGAAAATGAAGTGGGACTTCGAATATGGGAACGAAGACAATTTCGAAATCGCCCTGGACACGTATGGAGATAAGCGGAATGCCTATCTCTTCATCATCAACCCCAACGGCGCGCAGTACGACGCCCTTGTCACGGACAATAGCCGGAAACTGAACGCCGACTGGAACGGGGTCTGGTACGTCGCGGCCAGGCGGACGGACCAAGGCTGGTTCGCGGAGATCAAGATCCCTTTCTCGACATTGAAATTCAGCGCGGCGAACGAACAGACCTGGGGAATCAATTTCGAGCGGAACATCCGCCGCAAGCGCGAGCAGGTCCTCTGGCAGGGCTGGTCGCGGGATTCCATGCTGGCGCAGGTCAACCGGGCGGGGACGCTGACCGGATTGCAGGCCCTGACCCGGATGAGGATATTCGAATTCCGCCCCTATGCCCTCGCCGGGGCGGAAAAGGCGATCCAAATGCCGGCGACGACCGTCGGCAGCATCGGGCTGGATTTCAACTATCTGATCAACCCGACCGTCAAGCTCGATTTCACGGTCCACCCGGATTTCGCCCAGGTCGAATCCGACCAGATGATCGTCAACTTGACCCGCTTTTCCATCTCTCTGCCGGAAAAGAGGCAATTCTACCTCGAAGCCCAGAATTTCTTCGACTTCCCTCTCGGGAAGGCCCGGCCGTTTTACAGCCGCCGGATCGGCATTTACCAGGGGGAGCAAACACCCATTCTCGGAGGCGCCCGTTTTCTCGGCAAAATGGGAGGAACGACGCTCGGGATAATGGTCCTCCAGAGCCAGGATACCGACATGGCCAAAGCGACGAATTTTTCTCTCGTCCGCTATAAACAGGACCTGGGAGAGCAATCATCGATCGGCGCGCTCGCAATCGGGGCCGCCCAATCGGGTCGGTTCAATGGGACGGGCGGCGTGGACGCACTCTACTCGACGTCCAAGCTATTCGGAAACAAGAATTTCCAGTTCGGCGGCGCGTTCGCTGCGACCTATACGTCCGATCGGGAGGCGGCGACCGGCAGCGCCCAACGCCTGTTTTTTAACTACCCTAACGACCTGATCGAGCTCAGCGCCTCCTGGGAGCGAGCGGGTAAGAATTTCAACCCGGAGGTCGGGTTCCTGAGCCGGACGAGCTACCAGATATATACGGCGAAATGGCGGATCAACCCCCGGCCGGACTTCTTGCCTTGGATCCAAAAGCTCCAATTCAAGCCGATCGAAATCAATTATTACATTGACGAAGTGACGCACAGAATGCAGTCCGTCTATATGGAATTCCGTCCGTTGGCTGTGTTTTTCAAGAGCGGCGAGAACCTGGAAATCAACATCCAGCGCAACGCCGAGGACCTGACCGAAGATTTCGAGATTCGCGAAGGTCATGTCATCCGCTCCGGGCGCTATTGGACGAACCGGGGAGAAATCCAATTTTCCACCTTCGACGGACGGCCGCTCGTCTTCGACGCCGGCGTCAATTGGGGAAAATTCTACGATGGCTCGAGCACGGAGTGGGATGCCCAAGCGACCTGGAAACCGAACAAATATTACGCGCTGAACCTGGCCTACAAACGGACCGACATCCGTCTTCCGGACGGCGGATTCGCCATCGACGAACTCGTCACGCGGATGAATTTTTCCTTGACTCCCAAGCTCTTCGGGGCGGTCTTCGTCCAGTGGAACAACGACGAGAACAAGATCCTCTTCAACTTCCGCGTCACCTGGATTCCCAAGCCGGGCGCCGTGCTCTATTTCGTCCTCAACCAGTTCGGCGATAGCCTCGACCCGCACCAAAATTGGCGATTGACCAAGACCGTGGCCATGCTCAAGTTCGTCTGGTATTTCGGGACAAGATGAGCGGGGCGCGGAAAGAGTTTTCGTTCATCATCCGTTCAGGTTCGCCGAGATAGAATCGAGGCGATTGACAGTATTTTAAGGAGAACATTCATGAAACACACGGGCCGATTTTTGATGATCGTTTTTGCTCTGATGCTGATCCTTTCCGGGATCGCCGTCGCGCAGGACAAGCCCAAAACCGGGGTGGTCGACCTCAAGATCCTTCCCCCCGCGGTTTTGCAAGCGTTCAAGACGGCTTATCCCAACGCCGTGATCACGGGCGCCAGCAAGGAAACCGAAAAGGGCGTGACCTTGTATGAAGTCGAAAGCGTCGACGGCAAGCTCAATCGCGATCTCCTCTACACGGCCGACGGCAAGGCGACCGAGATCGAGGAAACCATCGCCCCGGAGAACCTTCCTGCCCCCGTCAAACAGACGCTGGCCAAGGAATATCCGGGCGCCAAAGTCCTCAAAGCCGAGATCCTGACCAAGGACGGTGCCAAGCTTTTCGAATTGGCCCTCCAGGTCAAAGACAAAAAAGTGGAAGTGACGATCGATCCGCAGGGCAAGATCCAGAAAACGCCTGCGGCGGAAGTCAAGGCCAAGGAGAAGGAAGCGGAAGAAGCTGAAAAGGACGAAGAGAAGGAAGAAAAGGAAGACGCCGCTAAGCCCAAAACCGGGGCGGTCGACCTCAAGATCCTTCCCCCCGCGGTCTTGAACGCGTTCAAGACGGCTTATCCCAACGCCGTGATCACGGGCGCCAGCAAGGAAACCGAAAAGGGCGTGACCTTGTATGAAGTCGAAAGCGTCGACGGCAAGCTCAATCGCGATCTTCTCTACACGGCCGACGGCAAGGCGACCGAGATCGAGGAAACAATCTCTCCCGAGAACCTTCCCGCTCCCGTCAAGCAAACGCTGGCCAAGGAATATCCCGGCGCAAAAGTCCTCAAAGCTGATATCCTGACCAAAGACGGCACAAAGCTTTTCGAATTGTCCCTCCAGGTCAAAGACAAAAAAGTGGAAGTGACGATCGATCCGCAGGGCAAGATCGCCAAGTAAGCTAAGAAGGAAGGAAACCGAGAATTCTGATTAAACGGTCATGGTCCATCCTACGTTCGCTTGACACGAAAACGCGCCACCCCCCACAATCAGAGGCGACCCGGCTAGGGCCCCGCCCCAGAGCGGGTGTAGCCCGGCGGCCGCAGATATGAAACCGAACCTTTTATATGAGGCTTCCTTTCACTTCACCAGCGCTCTTACGGACCGATTCCCCCGCGCGGGGGCAAAGTTGTTCGATTCCATCCTGGTTCCTCTGCTGGGTAATTCCCTGCTTCGTAGGCATTCCGTCCAACACAGCCGCCGCCGCCTTGAAAAGGCGCGAGGCTTTCGGAAAATCGTTGTCCTGCCGGACATTCATATCGGGGACTCCATCATGATGCAGGCCGCCGTTTCGGCCCTGCGGGATTTTTTCCCGGACGCCGAAATCGACTACGTCGTCAAAAAGACAGTCACCGGCCTGATCGAGGGCAACCCCGAAATTTCGTGCCTGATTCCGCTCTTCACCGGCGCGACCATGCCGGTGGAATCCGATCTCCGGGGTCTGAAAGCGCTCCTCTCCGCTCGTGGCTATGACGTCTGCATCAATTTCAACCCCTTCCTCGGCGATGGCCCGCTTTTCCCGCCTAACCTGGCGGTGATCCATTTTGTAGACCACGTATCGTTCCTCGTCTGGAACGAATTCCATCCCACGGCGCCCAACCATTTCCTCTACCAGGCCCACCGGTTCATCCATGACCTTCTGTCGGCCTTTTTCTCTCCCCGGCGGGCCGGGGCCTTCACCGGAGTCCCCCTCAACCTGGCCGAAGACGCCGCGGAGGAGACCGAGCGTTTCCTGAAGGCCAATGATCTTTTCGACGGCAGTCCGTTCCTCCTCTACAATCCGGACGCGGCTTCTCCCTTCTCCCGGTTACCATTCTCCCAGCAGGTAGAGCTTCTGAGCCGCCTGACGGACCTCTCCCGGCCGATCCTGGTCGGGGCCGGCCACAGCGAAAAAAACATCGGGGTCCGCCTCAGAGATGCCCTCCCGCCCGAACGGCGGCGGGAGATCCGGATCATCCCGCCGACCCTGCGTCTGGAGGCCTATTCGGTGTTAATCGACTGCGCTTCCGCCTTCATCTCGGGCGACACGGGGCCGCTTCACGCGGGCGCGGCGCGGAAAGTCTCGCCGTCCTTGTCCCGCGCTTTCCGCAACCGGACGGCCATTTATTGTCTCTTCGGGGCCACGCCGGCCCGGATGTCCGGCTACGATTCGAGCCGCCGCGGCTTTCTTCCGGCCAACCAGGACGCCCCCTCGCACGCCTACGTGGCGGGCAGCCCCTGCCGCAACATCACCTGCGCGAACAAAATGTACAAGACCTGCAAGACAGTCCGCTGCTTCGAGTCGATGGATCTCGAGGCCTTGGTGTCGGATATCCGCGCCGAAACCGACGCATCGACCCCTAGCCAAAATCGCCGAGGGGAAATCCGCGTCATGACGAACGCTCCCCGATGAAACTCCTTTTTCTGGTTCTCCTGGCCTTCGTTTTGGGATTCGTGACGGCCATCCCCATCGGCGGCTCCCAAATCGAGGTCGCCAAACGCGCCCTGAACAACCACATGAGGGCCGCCGTCCTGGTCGCGATGGGTTCGGCCAGCTCGGACATGGTCTACGGCTTCGTGGCCTTTTTCGGCATCGCCCCTTTTCTGTCCCACCCGTCCGTGGTCGCTTGGTTTTACCTGGCCGGAGGGTTATTGCTGTGGGTGCTGGCCTGCTTCACGTTCAAGGAAAGCGCCAAGCCTCACAATGTGGATTTCAATCATGCCCTGCTGCGCCGGGGCCGGCTGTCATACCTAACCGGGTTTTCGCTGGCCTTTTCCAACCCGCCCATGATTCTCATCTGGTTGATCGGGAAGGGCATCGCCGAAAAACTCGGGGTGGTCGAATCCTTCACCCCGAAATCCTCGCTCCTGTTCATTCTGGCTGGCGGCTTGGGGCTGGGAAGCTATCTGACGGCCTTGGCGTTCTTTCTCAGACGAGTAAAACATTTTTTCCCCGTTCACGTTTTGAGGCGGGTTTATTTTTGGCTGGGGATCGTCCTGGTCGGGCTGTCGTTTCTTTTCATCCTCGGCTCTCTGAAAATCTGGCTCCGCCGGTGAGCGGTCTTGGCAGATTCAGGATCCAGTCGGCGATGAATGCCATCGCTTCGGGAGACGGCGTTTCGTCAAGGGACGAGCCTTCGCGGCGGAAGTGGACCCCCGGGTAAAGCCCGGGGCCCCGTCCGCCGGGGAAGGGCTCTTTTCCCCCTTTGCTCTTTTATAAATCCCGGATATCGATATAAAAATCATCCGATTCAAGGGGGAAAACCCTTCCCTTGGCCAATAAGCGGTACGGAAAGGTGATAAACCTCGGCCCCGCTGCCCGAAGAGTTCCGAGAAGCGGATCGCCGTCCCGGACGAGGATATAAAAATACGTCCGGCCCCGGGCGAGGGCCAGATTGTTGACGGCCGCGAGAAGGCTTCTCAATTCCTGGGGGCCTTCCGCGTGGAAATCGAACAGGAACCAGCTCCGGATGATCTCATTGTCGGCCGGAATATGAGGCAGCCTGACGAACGGGCTGAGCGCGCGGGACAGAGCCCGTAGCCTCCTCATCCGGGAAGGGATTTGGGTCACCTGTTCAGCCAAGATATTCTCATTCGTCCAGATCGAACAGCCCGTTCCATTCCGTTTTTCCAGGATCAAGCTCGTCACGTAGCCGCTCAGTCTCTCTTCACGGAAAAGGGGCCTGAATTCCAGATCGGGATGGGCCCGCTCATAAGACGCGTGGAGATCCGCCGCTTTTTCGAACCGCCACGCTTCCCGCTCTTTTCGCTTCTTGTAAACAGGAAACAGGGCGTAGGTCAGCGGAATGACGGCTTTTGGGGCGAAATTGCGGCGGGCGAGGTTCATGGCTTTAGCGTTTTCGCCGTTGACCAGAGTGTAGAGGCAATCCGCGTTCTTTCCCAGGTCGTCGATGACGGCGTTCGTCAGCTTTTTCCCGACCCCCCCGTTCCTGAAAGCGGGATGCACGCGGAGGTCATAAAAATAGAGAGCTCGAACCATCTCGCCGTGAAGCCGCACGTCTTTCAGCGCCCCGGCGATGATTCCAATGAGTTCGCCATCCCTGCGGGCGCAGTAAATCCGGGCGTTCTCATAGAGCTCGGAACGGGCGCGAAAATCCGGCCGACGGAACGAAATTTTCAGCGATGTCCCCTGGACGCACTTCTCCTCCAGGGCCAGGGCGGCCCCATCGTCGGCCGGGGAATAAGGAAATATCTTTACGTCGCTCATCCGCGCCGGTCCCCTATTTCCGCGACGACAAAGGAAAAGAAGAGCGAGTTGTCCGTTCGTTCAAGGTCCTTTTCCAGCTCGCTCTCTCTGCGGACGCAAGCTTGAACGTCCCAAGGAACATCTCTTTTGACCAGATATTGCCGCTCGCAGGCGCGCGCCCCGGGAGCCGCCGACTTTATGACTCCGCGCCAGATCCGCCGATATTCCCGTTTATCCGTATAGGAGGAAAAATCGGAGAGCGAGTATTTATCGAACGATTCGGCGCCGCCAGCGAGGATGTCCCCGAGCGATCCTGTCACGATCCGAACCTTGTGAAGATTTTTGCGCAAGGTTTCATAGTGCCGTTCCTGAAGATGGGGAGGCAGCGCGTCCGCAAGCCGGCCCAGAAACAAGAGCGCGGCGTAGGGACTCTCCCGGAGAAGGACATTTTTGAAAGCGTGTTCAAATTTCCTTTCATGGTATCCATAGATCGAAAAATCTTCAGGCACATATTGGTAAAACCCGGGATCGCGGAAGGCGTATTTCCAAACCGCCCGCCGCGAAACGAAGCGGAGGAACATCCTCCACTCCGGGGAATCCCAGGCTTCGCTCCATAACCGGGCCTGCCGGCCGACCGTGCGACACGAAAAGATCGCTTTTAAGAGATCGGCCCGGACAAGACCGAAGAGGATCGCCATCGACTTGAAATATTTTTCCCATCCGCCTTGATAGATGATCCCTTTTTTAATCATCCGGAGTTTCCCGTCCCAGAATCGTCCGGCCGCAACGGAAAGCCCGCCCCGCAATTCTTTATAAACGCGAAGCCTCTTCGCGGATGGATGGACGCCGATAAAACCGAGAAAATCCTCATACGCCAGGCTTTCGACCGCCCTCATTTTGAGTTCGAGCAGATGATTCTGGCAGGGATTGAAATCCACGGCCACGATTTCAGCCGGGTTCTCGGTCAGGAGATCGAGGGGCCGCGCCCCGCTGCCCGTGATGCAGAGAACGCGGTCGGCCGCGCCCATCTTGAGCGCTCGGATCTCGGACCGTCCGTCTTCGTTCACAGACGAATAATTGATTTTCCGGCAGAACGGCGTCATGGACGTTCCTCCTTCTTCACCCGCCCGTCCTCCATCGTGATGACGCGGTCGGCGAAGGACCTGATGCGCTCGTCGTGGCCGACGATAACGACGGCCTTGCCTCTTTTTCGCGCCGCTTCGCTGAGGTATTGCACGGCGGCCCGCCCGGCAATCGAGTCGAGGCTGCCCGTCGGCTCATCGGCCAAGATGATCCCGGGATCGTTGACCAGGGCCCGGGCAATGGCCGCGCGCTGTCTTTCTCCGCCGCTCAAAACATTGGGGTGAAAACACGCACGATGAGATATCTTCAGCTCTTCGAGCGCCGCTCGCGCCCGCTCGCGGGACTCCGGCCGGCGGATCCCGGCCAGATTCAACGGCAGCTCGACGTTTTCCATCACGCTCAGTGAATCGAGAAGACGAAAGTTCTGAAAGACGAATCCGATATGTCTCAACCGGAAATCGGCCAGTTCCTTCTGATCCAGGACGGTCACGTCCCGTCCGCAAATCCGGATCGTTCCCGCGTTCGGCTTGAGGAGGCAGCCGAGCATGGACAGGAGCGTCGTCTTTCCGCTCCCGTTCGGGCCGCTGATGAGGACGATTTCTCCCGCGGCGACCCTCAAGCCGACGCCTTTCACGGCTTGGACGGAGGGATGGGAATGATTGAGATAGATCTTCGTCAGGTTCTCGGTCGCGATCGCCGGGGCGGGCCGCGCGTCATTCACCGAAAGACCTCCATCGGGAAAATGCGCGATAATTTTCTGACGGGCGCCGCGGAGCCGAGCCCGCCGATTAAAAGGACGGCCGCGAAGACGGCCAAAATGGAGCGAACCGTCATCACGACCGAAAGACTCGGAACGAGATTCCGCAAGGCCGGAGAGAGCGCGGCCTCGAGCGCGAGTCCGATCAGGAATCCGGAAACCGAGACGATCAACGATTGTTTCAAAATGAGGGTCAGCAAGAATCGCGGCCGGGCCCCGATCGCCTTGAGCAGCGCATAGTCCTCCCTTTTTTCGAGAACCGATCCATAGAGCATCAGGGCGATGACGGCCGCGCCGGTGATCGCCCCGAGCACGGCGATCGTCCAGAAGATCGGCAGGACGCCGGTTTCCATTTCGTCGAGATTGTTCCGGATGAACTCATCTTTCGTGAAAAAGGACAGCGCGGGACGGCTCTTTTTGAGATCCCGGAGAACGGCCTCCATCGGTGCCCCCGGCTTCAAAGACAAGAGGAAGAAGCTGACCACGCCGGGAAACCCCAGCAGTTTTTGAGCGTCCTCGAGCGTCGTGAAAACGAATTGCGTCACGACGGCGTTCATTCCTTCCCCGACGGCCGCGACCCGGAAGCTCCGGCCCTGGATCTCGACCGGATCGCCGAGAGCGAGTTTGAATTTCGCCGCGAAGGCCCTATCCACGATGAGTTCCCCCGGCCCGATGTCCGGGTTTCCTTGAAGGATTCGCGCGGGTCTGGCCATCGGCTTCTTCGGATCGAAGCCAAACAGAAAAAGCGTGACGGGCTTCCCCTTGATCCTCGTCGTGGCAAGGACGCGGAGAATCGCCGCGGCGTCCTCCACTCCCTCCGTTTTATAAAATTCCGATTCGAGCGCGGCCGGCATGAAGGACGAGCTCCGGAGGAGGTTCGTGGAATTGTTATCGCAGGCCCAAATGCCAGCCGGGCATTCCCTGACGTAGCCTGTCGATCCCCTTTTCACGCCTTCGTACACGCCCAGCAAAAACATCATGAGCATGGCCGTCAATCCCAAGCCTCCCGCCGTGATGAAAAAGCGGGCTTTTTCCCTCCAGATCATGCGGCGCGCGATCGGGATCATGGCTCGATGCCCCATTTTTTGCCCCAGGCATGGTGTTCTTCGAAAAGCCGAGATAGGGAAACATCCGGGTCAGCCCAGAGATTTCGCAGAGGCGCCATGTCGAGCTCGGTTCGAGATCCTGACGGCAGCGTCAACGTCAGGCGGGGCTTTTCCTGGACGACGCCGATCCGGACGGGATAAAAGCCGGTCTTCTCGGCTTCATCCAGGAAAAGACCAACATCGTCTTGCGGAACGGTGAAGACGAGTTCGAATTCGCCGTGAATGCCCGCGGCCATGAACCAGAGCGGGACTTCCGTCCGGGCGCAAAATCGCTGAACGTCCGGAGCGAGGATGCTCTCCCACCCGGCAACGATGTCGAAACCGATATGATTGAGCCGCATAAGCTGGTCGAGAGTGATGAACAGGCCGTCGCTCGTATCCATGCAGGACGCGGCGAATTTTCTGATCAGCGCTCCTTCTTTGAGCCGGGCCATGGGCCGATACGAAGCTTCGGCAAAAACCTCCTCAGGCATCCCCGTCAGCGCTCTCACGCCCAGAGCGTTGCCGCGGCCGGCGCCGCCGCTGATGAAAACGGTGTCACCGGCTCGGCCTCCCATGCGCGTCAAAAATTTATCTCCGCTCGGAACGAAGCCGAAGGCGCAGCCTGTCAGGCTGACCTCGCGCGCTGCGGATGTATCCCCTCCGAGGATAAACACGTCGAGCGCCCGACAGGCTGACGCCATTCCTTGCGCGATGCGATTCCGGAAAGATTCCGGCCGTTTAGGCTCCAGCGCCACGCTGATGACGATCCCCAGCGCCTGGGCGCCGACCGCGGCCAGGTCGCTGAGATTGGCCATCACCGTCACCCAGCCCATCGTGAACGGATCGCGGTACACGCCGCGGGCGATCTCTTCGGATATGGTATCGATTGTGACGGCCAACACATACGGGCCGCCCTTCATCTCGACGAGCTCCGCGTCGGACTCGTGGGGCCGGTTGATCTGAAAAGGATGCCGGGCGAAGTGCCGCGCCCAGCCGTCCACGGCCCGGTTTTCAAGGATCTCCTCGAGCGCGTTCACGCGCAACACCTCATGAGACCGGGATAGACGCTGAAAATCGCCCTGTCGGTCTTGACGACTTCGCCGTCCATCTCCAGGGCGAACGCTTTCTCGCTCCGCAGGGCGAATTCACGGGCGAACCACGTATATGTTTTAGGGTGCCCGCTGAAATCTTTCTTGTATAAACGAAGGAGAGTCTTGATCGCCTCCCATTTCGTCATGCCCACGCAAAGGTTGATGCCGATCTGGCCGTCGTCCGGACGGACGGCCTGGTCATAGCACAGGCCGCCGGCAAAATGGGGGTTCTTGATGACGCCCAGATTGGTGATGTCGTACGCACGCGCTGTCCGGTTCTCGAACGACAGCGCGGCGTCGATATTCCGATAACGCGCGATCGTCTGCAGGGCGGAGACGACGACGGCCGCCTCGTGGGACATTCTTTTGAACAGGGCGACGGACCGGGCGCGGGAGTTATAGAGCGCGTTGGCCTCGGCCGTGATGCCGACGCTGGCGTTGATAAGGCAATGCCGCGAGGAGAGGCCGTCGCCGCCGTTCTGATAGCGGACCGCGATCACGTCGCAAGAGACGGGGTTTTCCCAATCCATCCGGATGGGGACGCCCGCGACGAACCGGTCCGGCCGGAACGGCTTATGAAAGTCGTTGCTCGAGCCGAGCCCGACCGCGCCGAGGACGACGTCCTGGCCCGTCACGCCGGAACTCAGAAGCGCGTTCAAAAGGAGGTTGACCGTTCCGTCGCCTCCGGCGGCGATGAAGACGCGCTCGCCCGCCGCTAAGGTCACTCTCACCCGGCCTTCGAGGTTTTCGGGCGCCATGATTTCCTCGGCGTCGAAAGCGCCGAAGCGCCGTCGGAGCTCGGGCACAACCATGTCCCAGGTCCGGCGGCCCTGGCCGTAATTGCAAACGGGATTGACGTAAATACGCATGTCACACCTGCTCTTTCGCGGGCCTGCGGCTCAGGACCCACTCAAAACAGAGATAGAAGACCGCGGCCGCCGGAGTCCAACCCGGCCGCAACGAAACGGTTTCCGCGAGTCGAAGGAGGATGAAACCGCGGACGACATTGACGATGGGCTTGAACGCGGATTTTTCATCGCGGACCCGGTGGAGCTCGAGCTGGGCGAAAACAAGAACCGCGGCCGCCGCGGCAAGAGCCAAAATTGAAATCCCTCTCGACGAAAAGACTCGTCCGGACGCGATGAACGGCGCGATCGCCCAGCCAGCCGCCAGGACGGAGAGCGCGGCGAAAGCATCCGAGGCGAACGCCGTTTTACTCCAACCGAAGACGACGGGCAACGTGTTGTAGCCCGTGGCCCGGTCCGCCGAAATGTCCTTCGTATAGCCCGCCAGGACGAAATTGGCGTAGCTGAAAAATGTTCCAACGACGATGGGCCACAGCGCGCCGCTCCAGAAAACCGGGGCGGGCGCGACATGCGTTCCCCAAGCGGCCATCATCCCGATGATCGGGAGCAAGGCCACGATCCAGGCGTTGTAGAACGGACCGCCCCACCAGCGCCGCTTGAAAAACGTGTACGTCGCGAGGCCGAAGACGGAGAGCAGCGCGAGGAGGAGCGTCCTCGAGTTGAGGGCGAACAGAATCGCGCCGCCGACGGAAAGACCGGCGAGGCTGACGCCGATCGTCTGGCCCCGGCTGATGACGCCCCGAATGAGCGGGCGATAGGGGGAGGATATGGCGTCCGTGTCCATCTGAAAACTGTCGGTCAATCCCTGGCTGAATCCGTAGGCGGAGAAGAAAACGAAGAACGCGCCCAGCGTGGCTGCCGCTCCGCGCGCGGGACCGCCGGCGAATCCGGCCATTCCGGCCGCCGCGGAGATGAACAAAAGATACGGCCGCATCGTGATCCCATAGGCTTTCACGAAGGCCAGGCTGAAGAGCGGGACCGGTTTCCTGTTCATGCTGATTCCTCCTGGGGCGGCCCGGCCTCAGATCAAGCCCAGCCGCCGGCCGACCAACCTGAATTTATCGAGCGCGAATTCCAATTCTTCATCGGTGTGGGTGGCCATGGCCGTCACGCGGATGAGTGAAGACTCCGCGGAGACGGCGGGCGGAACGATCGGGTTGACGAATACGCCTTCGTCCTCGAGCCCCCAGGCCAGCCGGAAAACCTTACTGTCGTTGCCGAGCGGAATGGGAATGACCGGAGTCGGCGTAGGCATGACCGGAAAGCCCATGCCGGTCAAGCCGTCCTTGAGGATCTTGGCGTTCCTGCGTAGATCCCGGAGCAAATGCGGCGATCCTTTGATGACCCGGAGGGAGGCGAGCACCGTGGCGATGACCGAGGGAGGGAGGCTGGCGGTGAAGACGAACGGCCGCGAATTGAACTTCAGGAACTCAATGACGTCCCGCTTCGCGGCGACCGCGCCGCCGACCGTCCCAAAGACTTTGCTGAACGTGCAGCAGACGAGGTCGATCTCGCCCTCGAGCCCGAAGTGCTCGGCGACGCCGCGGCCGTTCTCCCCCATCACGCCCGAACCGTGGGCGTCGTCGATCATGATCCAGGCGCCGTATCGATCGGCCAGCCGCTTGATCGCCGGAAGGTCCGCCAAGTCGCCTTTCATGCTGAAGACGCCGTCGGTGACGATCAGCTTGTTGACCTCGGGATCACATCCCGCCAGCAGCTCCTCCAAATGCTCCATGTCGCCGTGCCGGAAGACGCGGTTCTGGGCCCTGGACAGCTTCACGCCGTCGATGATGCTGGCATGGTTCAACTGATCGCTGAAAACGACGTCGTTTTCGCCGGCCAGCGCGTAAATCACACCCATCATCGTCATATAACCCGTGCTGAAGAGCAGCGACGCCTCCGCGGCCTTGAACTCGGCCAATTCTTTTTCGAGCTCGACATGGAGGCTCGTCGTCCCGGCCAAGGGGCGGGAGCTGCTGCACCCCGTTCCATAGATATCGATCGCCTTTTTCGCGGCTTTGATCACCGCGGGATGGGTCGCCAGCCCGAGATAATTATTGGAGCCGAGCATGATGAGCGTCTTCCCGTCCTTGAGGACCTCGGTCCCGGCGCAAGGGTCGAGGACCCGGAGATAGGGATTTCGGACGTTCATCGAGGCCAAATAGGTCTCGACGTAATTCAAGTAATTCGAGCATTTGGCCAGAAACGTATCCGTCCGAGGCCGGACGGAGGTCGGGGCCGCCCCTTTCGCAGTTTGGCTTTGAGTCGCGGTTTGCATCGTCTTTCTCCTGGATTCTCGTTTTCGCGATCCCAATCTAACGCGGACCGCGGCCGGAGTTGTCATGGAGATGTCAAAGAATTGTTAAGAGTTTGTTAAAAGATGCGGGGAAACGGCGTTATTTCTGAAATTTATAGCCCGACCAGGGAATGGTCAGGAGATGGACGGGTTTGGCCGGGTCCTTTTCGATCTTCTGCCGGAGATTGTGGATGAAGGTATCCACGGTCCGCGTCGTCGGGAACTTCTCGTATCCCCAGACTTCGTTGAGGATGACGTCCCGGCTGACGACTTCTCCCTCCCGGCCGATCATAAGCTTCAGGAGGTGGTATTCCTTGGCCGTGAGATAGATCTCCTTTTTGCCCTTGGTCGTGACCTGCTTTTTGAAATCGATGGAAACGTCGCCGAACGAATAGGCATCGAGGCTCTTCGCCGCGGGCCGGCTGCGGCGGAGCACGGCGTTGATGCGCGCCAAGAGCTCTCGCTGTCCGAAGGGTTTGGTCAGGTAATCGTCGGCGCCGAGCTCCAGGCCCAGGACCTTGTCGATCTCGTCCTTTTTCTGGCCCGTCATCATGATGATCGGCGTGCCGATTTTCTTCTCGCGGAGCTTGCGGCAAATCTCCATTCCGTTGAGCTCCGGCAGGATGAGGTCCGTGAGGATCAGATCGAGCTTCTCCTCGCAGGCGAGATTGAATCCTTTTGCCCCGTCCTCGGCCGTCTTGACATCGAATCCCTCGGCCTCGAGAAACGCGGCTGTCGTTTCCCGTAAAACCCGGTCGTCTTCGATCATTAAAAGCTTTGTTTTCATGGCCTTATAACCTCGGAAAAATCAAGCGGAAGGCGCTCCCCTTCCCGACCTCGCTCTCCACGAGGACATCGCCTTTGTGGGCCTGCATGATATGCTTGATGATCTTCAATCCCAGGCCAGCGCCTTTCGGGTCGATCCCGCCGGCGCCGCGAGCGCGGTAGAATCTATCGAAAATCTTCTTTTGCTCTTCCGGCGGAATGCCGATACCCTGATCTTTCACCCGGATCTCGATTTCGTTGTCCCGTTCCCAAAGGCTGATTTCGATGGCCTTTCCCCCCGCTGAATATTTTATGGCATTATCGATGAGGTTGATCAACGCCTGCTTGACGGCGTCGGCGTCAATAGCGAGCGAGACCGGGTGATCGGGCAGGCGCGTTTCGAGGCGAAAGCCCCCGGCTTCAAGAATATGGCCGAAGACCGCGAGCGCTTCCTCGATGACATCCTGGAGAACAGTCTCCCGGAAATGATAGCTCTTGGACTGCTGCTCGATCCCGCCGAAATCCAGGACGTTGTGGAGGAAGCGCGACAAGCGCCCGCTCTCCGAAGCCATGAGGCCGAGATATCTTTCCTTCTGCTCCTCGCTCTTGACCTTGCCCGATTGGAGGATCTCGGCCAGGCCCTGGATCGAGCTCATCGGCGTGCGGATTTCGTGCGAAACCGTGGCGATGAATTCCGTCTTCAGGTTGTTGAGCTCGTCCAGCTTTTCGCGGGACGCCCGCTCGTAGATCACCTCTTCCTGGAGCCTGATCCGTTCCATGTTCACGCTCAAATCGCCGGCCATCGTCCGCGCGAGCTCGAGATCCTCGCGGTCGTATCGCTCGCCGGACTTCTTTTTACCCAGCTCCAAAAAGCCGAAGATCTCCCCCGAAAAAGATTTCAGGGGAATCGCCATTTCGCTCCCGCCCTTATCCCCGGACCCGCCCCCCGGGCGAAGGTCCACGGTCTCCATGGGAATGACACCCTGGATTTCCCGCTTGAAACAATCCAGGAGATCGTCCCGGATGAAGATGTTCCGCGCTTTTTCATTGAAGGCCAGGACGGTCCGGCGATAATCGTAGCGTTGCCGGAAGAACGCCCGGTCCACGAAATCCTGGATCCGCTTTTGGGCCGGATGGAAAGCCGCGGCGGCGAGGAAAACGCCGATCACCGAGAAAACCGTTTCCGGGACGATGAAGACCTTGGCCAGGAGCTTTTGCCCGACCTCGATGAATAGGATATAGACGCCGGCCGTGAAAATTGTCAGCATCGAATAGACCAGGCTGCGGTTGATCACGACTTCAATGCGCATTAATTTGTACTTGACGATGGCGATGGCGAACGCCGCGGGGATGGCGATGAAAAATACGGCCGAGAATTCCTCCGAGAGGACGGGCTTGAGACTCAACGCGGCCGGAAGCTGGAATAAGGATAGGAAAGGCAGAAGCCCCACGATCAGGCCGTAGAAGATCCATTTGATTTGGGCCCTTTCCTCGTCCTCTTGGGACTTCCTGAGGCTGACGCTCATCCGGACGATGGCCAGGAGAAGATAGAGCATAACGTATATGCGGAACACATAAAAATGCGCGTAATAAATCCGCTCCAACTCGACGGATGGCTTGAGAAACATATAGAGAAAGACGAATTCCTGGACCGCCGCGAGGAAAAGCGGCGGGACGAAAACGATGAGCGTATTGAGCCGAAAAGGAGTTTTGGAAAAGGCTAGAGAAAAACGGAGGAGGAGCGCGGGCGCCAAGGCATAGGCCAGAATGAAGACGAGGCAAGGAATGAAAGTCAGCCGGCTCCGGCCAAGACAATAATCGTCGCCCTGGATGATAAGCGCCAAGGAAAAAACCAAGGTCAGCCAATAAAAAAGACGCGCCTTGAGGTCCCCCGGCCTGAGCACGAAGACGGCGAATCCGACGATGAGACAGAAAAGGCCGATCACGAAATAGATGAGGGGATAGGCCGTCCCGCTATAGAAAGGAACGACCGGCAGCATTTTTTTCTCGATTTTGCCTTCCGGCGTTCGGACGTAGAAAGCGGCCGCCTCGCCGATATCCTTCCCGGCCAGGGCGAATTCGGCGTCATGCTGGGCTTGAATATCGACGTCATCGATCCGGACCAGGCGATCCGGGTCGAAGTCCCGGGGAAGCCCCGGCCTGCCGCGAAGCCCTAAGTATCCAAAAATACAGACGACAACGACGGCAAGTCCGGCCAAGAGCGACAGGACGAACGGGATTTTCCTGGATCCGGACAATTCCCCCATAGCGGCTCAGATTATGGCCCACCGCCCCTAAAAAATCAACGAAATCTACCCCTGACCGTAGTACTCTACCCTTTCGGGCCGCGGCAGGCTCTGACGCAGACGCCGCAGATATGCTGACTGACGATATGCGTCCGCCGGAACTCGTCGATTTTTTCGTAACAGGCGCGGTGATCGAAATCCTCGGGCCTTTCTTGAATCGCCCGGGCCGGGCACGGCGAAACGCAAGCCCGGCATTTCCCGCAGGAAAAATCCAGCGGACGGCCCGTTTCGAGGGGCATCTTCGTCAGCACCGTCACCAGCCGGAAACGCGACCCGAGCCCGGGATTGACGAGCAGGTTGTTCCGGCCGATCCAGCCCAGGCCGGCCAGGACCGCGATCTTTTTATGCGAAACATGCGCTTTCTGATTTGTCCAATCGATGATCTGGGACGCGGCGATCGGCAGCGCTTCGAAACCAAGATCGACGATGTGATCGGCGACGAGTAGCGCTCCCCTGTCCAGAAAGAAATTGAGCTGCCGATAATGATGGAAATAAAGAGGGGTCGGCTTGTCCACGATGTCTTCGAGAACGCTATCCGAAACCCGCTTGCCCAGAGAGATCGCCCGGTCGAATCGCGTTTTGAGCGGCTCGGCAAGGAGGAACTCGGATCGGACCTGCGTCACGTCCGCGACGCCGAAAAGCGAGAATCCGAGGCCGCCGCAGTATTCTTGAATGGAGCGGAGGTTTTCCTGTTCCATCGTCATGGGATTTCATTCTACCGGCCATCCGACTGCGATGTCAACGAGCGCAGCGGAGGTTCAAGAACGAAGGCCGGTCAAGGGACGAGCCTTCGCGGCGGAGGCTCAGCAGAAGTTTAAAAACGAAGGCCGGTTGACGGAACTCCGGCATTTATATATAAAGGGAAAGAAAACGATTGGAAGGAACATTCATGACCGAAAAGACCCTCGCCATCATCAAGCCCGACGCGGTGAATAAGAACATCATCGGCAAGATCATCCAGAGAATCGAGGACGAAGGCTTCAAGATCGCGGCGATGAAAATGCTCCGCCTCACGAAAGACGACGCCAAGGGATTTTACATCGTCCATAAAAGCAGACCCTTTTACGAGGGCCTGACGGATTTCATGTCGTCTGGTCCCGTGGTCGTGATGACCCTCGAACGAGAAGACGCCATCGCCCACTGGCGACAGGTCATGGGCGCGACCGACCCCGCCCAGGCCAAGCCCGGCACGCTGCGGCACGCCTACGGATTTTCCGTGGAACGCAACGCCACGCACGGCTCGGACGCCCGCGAAACCGCGGAGTGGGAAATCGATTATTTCTTCAAGAAGTGACGGCCCAACATCTTGCGTCCCTTCAAAAGCCGGCCACAAGATCCTGTGACTATTAGCGTTAACTTGTTTTATTAAAACAACTTAGCCATGATCCATTCTTGACATTTGCCTCCGCTTTTTCTAGATTAATCCCAGGGCTTATCGAAAAGGAAAAGGAAACGGGCACTTCTTTATAATCCATTCTCGTTTTCAATTTACTTTTCCGAAGTCCGACTAATTTTTTGTAAGGAGGATACGATGAAAAAATCTTATCTCAAAGCTGTCGCGGTCATTCTATGTTTTGGTTTTCTCTTGATGGCGGTTCCCAACCTGAACTCCGCCGAGAAAAAGGCCGGCAAGCTCGGCCTATTGCCCATCATCTCGCAGCCCGGCTTATTGATGAACTCCCTGTTCCCCTGGTTGAATCCTATTTTCGACCACGGATCCAAACCGGCGGACACCAAGAATGTGCCCGGGCGCGGAATCGTCCGGCCGACGGATGATGTGAGCATCGTCAAACCGGGAACGGGCGACTGATCGGATTTTTCAAGAAGCCCCTCCTATAATTTTCAGGACGGGGCCGACCTTTTAAATCGGAAGGGCCGGCCCTGTCCCATGTCGCGTGAATTTTCCTTCCGTCCAAAATAGTCGGGCGGGAGTTTTTTTTGCTTTATGCGGGCTTTTGTAATTAAATATGCTGCTAGATGAAGCTGAAATCTCAATTCGCCGCGTTTCTGATCATTCCGATTCTCCTTGAGCTTTCGCTTTATTCGAGCGGCGTCTCCGCCTCTCCATCCCCGTCCCCTTTCGATTCGCGCTATCTCGAGCAGTTCGCTCAAGGCGAACAACTTCGGCTCGAAGGGGAATATGAAAAAGCTCTCCTCTCTTTCAGCCGCTGCGCCGCCCTCGCCGCCGAGAGCGGCTCAAAAAAAGAGGAGCTCGAAGCCCGGATAAAGCTCGGCCTGCTGCTGTGGAACCTCGGCCGGCTCAAAGAATCCGAAACCGCTTATCTCGACGCTCTCGCCCTGGCTAAAAGCTCGGGACTTAAAGACAGGGAAAAAGAAGTTGCGGCCGCGCTCGAGATCTACAATCTCTATAACAAGGCCAAGGCGCTTCGCTCGGACGGCGATCCCATGAAAGCCGTCGAGCTTTACGGAAAAGCCATCGATCTGGCCTCGAAAATCGGCAGTCCCGATCACGAGCTCAAATGCCTCAGGCAAATGAGTGTGTGTCACTGGGACCAAAACGACCTTCAGAAATTCCGCCGCCTCAACGAAAAGGCGCTCGGGATCGCGCAAAAGATCCGGAACAAAAAGGACGAGGGAATCTGCCTCAACAACATCGGCGCGTATTATTGGAAAATCGACGATTATTCGAAAGCGCTGGAATATTTCGAACACGCGCTCGCCATCGCCCGGGAGATCAAAAACGTCCAATCGGAAAACGAAGCCTCGAACAACATCGGGATCATCTATAAAGACATCGGCGATTACGACAAAGCGCTCGTTTATTTGAACAGCGCTTTGTCCATTGATCGACGGGCCTTCGGCAAGGACTATATCTCCATAGACCTCAGCAATATCGGCACGATTTACAGAAAAAAGGGATTGCTCAGCGGCAGCAAGGAAGACTTCCGCAAAGCCCTGGAATATTTCCGCAAGTCCATCGACTTGATCATCGAAGCCGACAACAAGAAAACGGCCATCTATATCTACAACAACATCGGCACGGTCCATGCCGATTTGGAAAATTATGCCGAGGCCCTGAAATATTTCCGGCTGGGCCTCGGGCTCGCGGAGGAGGCAAACGACAAGGAAGGCATCAGCCTGATTTCGAACAACATGGGAAACATCCATTACAAGCTGGGCGATTACGAAGAGTCCACCAAATATTTCCAAAAAGCCATCGACCTGGCCCTCGAAATCAACGCCGGCAAGATTCTCTGGGAGGCCTTCCTCGACATGGCGAATTCCTATGAAAAGCAGGGCAAACTCGATGAAGCCCTGAACTATTTCAAGCGCTCCATATCCGTCATCGAGAAGGCCCGGTCGACGCTCGATTTGGAGGAGCTCAAAGCGAGTTATCTCGGCGCCGGGAGGCGGCTCGAGGCATATCAAAACCTCATCGATCTGCTGGTCCGGCTCCATCGGGCCGACCCCGGGAAAGCCTATGACGCCGAAGCGTTCATCTACCTGGAGAAAGCCAAAGCCCGCGCTTTTCTCGACAGCCTCGAAGTCGCCCAGGTCGCGATCTCGCAGGGGATCGACGCCAGGCTTCTGAACGAGGAGAAGCGGCTCAACAACGACATCGCCGGCCTCTACAAAAAACTCCTGACCCCGGATCTCGCGCCAGGCCAAAAGAACGAAATCGACGAAAAGATAAAAAAATGCGAGGACGATTACGAGAAGCTGAAAAGGGAGATCCGCTCGACGAGCCCCGCCTACGCGGATTTAAAATATCCGGACGCCGTCACCCTCGGCGAAGTCCGGAAAAATCTGGCCGATGACGGGACGACGTTCATCTCCTATGCGGTCGGCAAGGACGGCTCCTACGGGTTCGCCGTCAGCCGAGCGGGCCTGAAGATTTTTCCGCTGCCCGCCAGAAAAAATCTTCAAGCCAAGATCGCGGCGTTCCTCAAAGTCGTCAGCGACAAGGACGCCTCCGATTTTCATCTCGGCCGCGAGCTCTACGCCGAGCTCGTTCGGCCCGGCCTGGATCAACGGACGAAGCGGCTGGTGTTCGTCCCAGACGACATCCTCCATTTCCTGCCGTTCGAAACCCTTGTCCGGAACGAGGGCGCCGATCGATGGCTGATTCAGGATTTCAGCGTGGCCTACGCCCCGTCCCTTTCCTCTCTGCGCGAAATCATCGACCGCGGCCGCGCCAACGGGAAAAAGCCGAAGAAAGATCTTCTCGCCTTCGGAAATCCCGACTATGGCCCGGCCGGCACTTCAGCCTCCTCGTCCGCATCCTCCGCCACCCCCTCTTCCTCGCCCGCGTCCGCCGCCCCCTCCTCCGCCCCCTCCGACGTCTTCCAGGACTTCTATTCCTCCTCCGCCTTCAGATTTTTTCCCCTGAAATACAGCGCCGCGGAAATCGCGCGCATCGCCTCGCTCTTCGATAAAGACCGGGAAGACGTCTTCCTCGGCGGCCAGGCGTCGGAGCAGACGCTCCTCAAGCTCGATCTCTCCGACTACAGGATCATCCACTTCGCGGCGCACGGCCTCATCGACGACCACAGGCCGGCCCGCTCTTCCATCGTCCTCTCCCTGGATCCGAAATCCGCACAAGACGGCTTCGTCCAGGTGCGCGAAATCTACAATTTGAAGATGCGCGCCGATCTCGTCGGCCTCTCGGCCTGCCAGACGGGGATGGGCCAATTCATCCGGGGAGAAGGCATCGAGGGCCTGAATCGGGCTTTTTTCTACGCCGGCGCGTCCTCGGTCCTGATGACCCTGTGGTCCGTCAACGACCAGGCCGCGAGCGAGCTCATGGAACGGTTCTACGGCCGGCTGCGCGCGTCGCAATCGATCACGGACGCCCTGCGCGGGGCCAAGCTGGACATGATCGGCTCGCCGGCGCTCTCCCACCCCTATTACTGGGCGGGATACGTGGCCGCGGGAGACGCGGCCAAGGTCATTTTTCCGCGCACCAAAACACCCTACATTCTTGGGGGGATCGCGCTCTGCCTCGCCGCGCTCGCGGGAATCCTCCGGCTTATCTTGTCACCCAGGACTGGTCCTTCATCGTCAGGGCGGAAAAGGGAACGATCCACCACAGGAAAAAAACCGCGATAAATCCGTAGGGAATCCCGTAAAGAAAACTCAGGCTTTTGTTCGTCCGCAGATAATACAAGGACAGCATCAAAGACGCGATGGGCAAGAGCGTCAGGTGGCGGAGCATGAAGAGCGGGTTGACCGCGAAGGCGTAGACGATGAGCCCCAGCGAAAACAGGTGGAAGGGGTGGAGGAAATTCAGGAAGACGAAGTCGATGATCGGCAGGACGCGGTGCCGCTTCTTCTCCCGCGAAAAGATGAACCGGCCCAGGAATACGGACTCCCGGAGGTAGCTGCGCGTCCAGCGGACGTACATCCTGTTCATCTGCTTGAATCCCCTCGGGACGTTCGTATAGACGACGGCGTTCGACTGGTATTTGACGTCGTATCCCGACCTCAGGATCAGCGTCGTCAGCGCCCGGTCCTCGCCGTGCGTGCAGGGCTGGTTCAGGAACTTTTGGTGCATGAATTCATAAATGATCTTTTCGAGCAGGTCCTTGCGCATGGCGGTCAGGGCGCCCGGGCAGCAGACCACGGTCCCGAAGACGCTCTGGTAGGCCCGGCCGAAATCGAACGAGACCGAGTAGCGCACGGCCAGCATCCGGGTCAGGAAATTGTCTCTCTCGTTGAGGGCGGCCACCCGCCCCGAGACGGCGCCGACCCGTCCGTCGTTCATCAGCGGGACGACGACGTTCCGCAGCGCGGCGCGGCCGATCGCGCCGTCGGCGTCGATCGTGACGATGACGTCGCCCTTGGCTTTCTTGTATCCGACATAGAGGGCTTTTCTCTTGCCCAGGTTCCTTTTGAAACTGACGACCTTGAGCCGGGTGCCGTAGGTCAGTTCGGCCCTCAGCATGTGGTGATAGGTCAGGTCCGTGGACCCGTCGTTGACGCAGATGACCTCGAGCTTGTCCTGGGGATAATTCGAGGCGAAGATCGAGTCGATCGCTTTCCCGACGGACGCTTCCTCGTCGAGGGCCGCGACGATGACCGAAACGGACGGCCAGGCGGCGTCCTCTTCGTCTCCACCCAAAGTCTCCGGCCTATACCGGAGCCAGAGCACGGTTTGCAGAACCAGGGTCGCGACGATGCCGGCGGCCGAAACGATCAGTGGATAGGCGGCGATCCGCAAAAATTTCGTGCTCCCCAGGAACCCGGCCCAATCCCGGAACAGGTGGAATTTGACCGCGACGATGACGATCAGGGTGCAGCCGATCAAGATGAAAAAGACGATGATCTGATCGATCCGCGCCTTCAGGAACGGCAGGTTGAAGACGAACCCCCGGGACCGGCCTTCGATCTCGAGCTCGTCGAACGTTTCTTCCCACATGAAGATATTATTCCCTAAAAAGATTATATCTGAACATTGCGAAATCTCAAGGAAAGAAAAGCAATTTCCCCTTGAGGAGAAAAAATTTTAGCCTATAAAAGGAATAAAATCAAGCCGGATCTGAGAATAATCTCCGAAATCTCCATCTATATTATTGTATTGGCCCCGTGAGATCGATATGATCTGAATCATAGTTTTCGAGATCGAACATGAGATGGGACGAAAACAAGGACAAGGAGCTAGCAGAGATTCTGGAGCGATTTACAGGGTTTATTAGAGCGAATATTTACCGCTATAATTTGTATAAATTTGGCCTTGAGATCGATGATATTCTTCAAGAAGTTAAAATTAAGATCTGGAAAATAATACATAATGAGAAAAAAATCACTAATTATTCGTCGTATATTAAGAAAATAGTGGACTCATCTATAATTGATCAGTTTAGAAAATTCAAAAGAGAAGAGGGCGTTTATTTACATGAAATTAATAAGCAGATCTCCGAATTAAATTATTCCTATGATTCAAGCGCTTTTTATGAAGAGATGGATATCAAAGATTTAGTGGGAAAAGCTGTTGAAGGTCTTATTCATAATCGGAAGAGAGTCGTTAAACTATATCTCTTGAATATGAGCATAGAAGAAATCGCATTATATTTTAATTGGAGCAAAGCTAAAACACGCAATTTGCTTTATCGTGGATTATCAGACTTAAAAATAATTCTCAAAGAGAAAAATATCAACTATGAAGATAACCCATAAAGAATTGTGCCACAACTATCGTAAATATCTGAACGATAAAATTCCAATATCAAAGAAAGAATGTTTTTCTATCACGGATTTTAATAATTTTTTCAATCCTAAAATTAAAAGGAATTTCAAGAAAATAATAATTGACCATCTTTCGTGCTGCGCATTATGTGCAAAGGATTTTGAATTGATTTTGGAAATAAAACGAAGAACTGAGAGTTTAAATAAGGAAATCGAATTTCATTTGGAATCCGAATTGGTTGTCCATAAACCTTCGAAAGAGCCAACTCAGATTTCCTCAGTTTTTCATTCATTATTAAGATACGCTACCTTTTTTGGAGGAATTATTTTTATATCAATAGCTATTTTGACTCTTTATCATAAAGCGCCGATTAATCTTTCTAAATCGCATTTAGCACGTGAAGACAATCGACTTGGTATTATTTTAATTGAACCTATTCATAAAATAATATCAAAAAATAATCTTCTTTTTAAATGGGGCAAGAGCGACTTGGCAGATTATTATATTCTAGAGCTTTTTAATGAAGAATTATTACCTATTTGGAAAAGCCCAAAATTATTGATAAATCAATGCAATATTCCAAATGATATTTTAGAAAGACTTCTTTGTCCACAAATATTTCTTTGGACGGTAACAGGCTATTCTAAAAAGGGAATAACCATAGAATCTCAAATTATCAACTTCACGCTAATTAACTAATCAGCGAAACTTAATTGTTGAATCTGACTCACCATTCAAGATATAACCAGCCCAATAATAGGGATGAGAATATTTTGAATTGATCATGCTTTGCTTGGCTAATTGCAATGCCTGAGCTTTTGAATTTCCTTTTTCTAAAAATGAATAATACACATTCATAAAGTTCGCTGTCACCTTGTCATTTATCGCCCATAACGTAGACAAAACAGATCTAGCTCCCGAATAAAAGAATATTCTCGGCAATCCAAGAATCCCTTCCCCATTTTCCATTTGGCCTTTTCCAGTTTGACAAGCCGAAAGCACGACTAGATTTGAATTTAATTTTAGATTGTAGAGCTCCCATACCTGAAGAAAACCATCTTCCTCTCGATCATCATCGCTACTCAGGACTAACGCTGATCTGATCGGAAATCGTTCATCTAGAAAGCTATGACAAGCAAAATGAATAATTTGATAATTATTATATTGCCTGTTCTTTAATACTTCTTCGCGAGCTTCTTTTCCGATAAATATATCTCTTTGGTTTTTAGGAAAATATTTTGAAATCGCCTCAATTTCATATTTTGAATAGGGAATCTCTGAAAAAGAGAATCCTTGGTTCAAGTATATTTCGGCCAGATAATATTTTCCTTCTTTTGATTTTTCATTCATTTCTTTGTTGTATCGATAAATGGGACCCCCGATTGCTAAAAGGCCTTTAAAAGATTCTATTTTTTCTTTTTTGTCACATAAGAACGATAAAACAGAAGCAGAGGGCGCATAGGATACTTGATATTTATCGACTAAATAATCAATCACTCTCTTTTTTGTCTTCAAGGCCAAGGCTTCAAAAGGAAGATAATATAATATTCCATCTGGGACGATAATAAGTTTTTCAATATTTGGAAGCTCTTCCCTTTCAAGAGGAAAAAGCAATTCTTTATAGATAGGTTCTGCAGCTATACTACCATTGACTTCAGCTAAAGGAGACGATAAATATTTCGTATATGCTCTTATTGAATTTTCAATTATTCTTCTTGATGGCAAAATGAATATTTCATATTTATACTTTGTAATGAATAGCATATAAGATTGCTGTGTACCTAGGAAATATTCAATCATAGCTGTTTTTTCATTTAATATTTTTGTTTGAATCTGTTCAAGTTGACAAGTTTTTGGAGATATGAGCCCTGCTAAAGCCGGATTTTCTGTTCGTATTCTTGAAAGTAATCGCATATATTTATCTTCTTCTTGAGAAAGTCTATCTTTAAGTTCTTGCTTATATTGAGTATTACTATTAGGTTTTGCTACCTCATAAAATATTTTGCCTATTTTATTTGAAACATCATTCATTTCATGGCGCTGTTGTTGATCTAAGCTTTGCATTATGTCGACCTTTGCTTCCAAAAGTGATTCTAAAAAAGCTCGCGCTTTTGATTTTTCGATAAAATAGAAAATGTCCTCCTTACAAGAATTCGATTCTTTGTTTATTTTCCATAACAAATTAATAATAGATTCGTAAACTATCGATTTGTCTCTTGAATATCCAGTTTTAAAAATATCTATGTTAATTTGGCTCCTAATCTTATCAATTATTTCGATGGATTTTGTATAGTACATTTTTGCTTCGTAATATTGTTCATTTGCTTCATAACATTGGCCAAGGTTATAATAAGATTCCCAAAGAATTTTGCTGTCATTAATCTCAAAAGCTATATCGATAGCTTTCAGCAAATGTGAAATGGCTTTTTGGGGTTGTTTTAAAGCTAAATATACATTACCTATATTAGATTGAAGCCGGCTAATTAATTCGTTGTACCTAATCTCATATGCAAGATCTAGTGATTTGCTGTAATTAATCAATGCAATTTTAAACTCCTTTTGCGCATAAAATACCTCTCCTATATTATTTAAGATAATACTTTCAATTTTTTTATTTTTTATCTGCTTCGCTAATTCTAAAGAATTATTAAAACTCTTAATAGCCTCTAAAAAATTACTTTCGACCTGTGTAACAAGCCCCTTTTTAAGGTATGCATTCCCAATATTATTATTATCAATGGCTATATTAAAAATATCGTTAAGATCATTATCTATTTTCAATACGCGCATTAGATATCCAAGGGTTTTATCATAATCACCAAAATCAAAATAAATTAAGCTCAGGTTTGCTAGACAATCAGATATATTTTCAATATGGTTCTCCCCTTCGGAAATTTCAAGCGCAAGATGGAAATATCGCAATGCATTCGAGTAGTCATTGCGTTTCCAATAACAAAGACCAAGATTATTTAGACAAATTCCCTCTTCTCTTCGATTTTGGATCTTATTTGCAAGAAGTTGAGCCTGCGAATTAAACCTAAAGAATTTCTCAATCTCTTCCATGTCCCAATAATTGAGACTCATCTGTCTCAAGCATTTAGCTTCGTGATTTGGGCTTTTAATTTCTCTCGAAAGACGAATAGCCTCAATAAAATAATTTATTGAAAGCCTGTATTGGCTCAAAGAACGAAAATCCTTTCCTTTCAAATATAATCTAATTATCTCAAGTGCCGATGAACATTCTTGTTCCTCATTCTTTAAAGCTAAAGATTTAGAAATATTTAACGCTTTCTCATAAAAGGAAGAAGATTTGCCCATCCCCCCAATATTCCAATAAAGTATTCCCATTTGTTTTAGTATATAAACTTCATCAATTTTGAGTTTCAATTCTTGAGCCAAATTGAGAGCATCTTCAAATCTAGCGATTGCCTTTTGATATTTACCCTCCTTCATCAATATTTCGCCTACAAAAATCTTTTTTTTCAATGAAAACGACAGTTGGGAATTTTCATAGCCAATAACAGGACCTGAAAGAAATGAAAATAGGACAAAACTAAAAATGATTTTATACATCTTCTCCCGCCGTGTAATCATTCATGATCCCCCATCATTAAGCTATTCTTGCCTTCTTCTCCTCCCCCACAAATCACGAAGGCCTATTATTTATCTTTTTTTAAATAATATAGCAATATCTCCCCCTTGAATCTCCCCGCATTCTGCATTATCTTCTTCCTATGTCCGCTTTCATGAGGTGACAAACATGTTCGCTCTTTCTAAAAAGATCGTCCTTCTGATAGGCTCCGCCGCGATTCTTCTCTGGACGGGCGCGAATCTCGGCCAAGGCCAGAATCCTCCCCTGAAAAAGCCCGTCCCCCGCAGGGACGCCTTCTTCGGGCTCCATTTCGATCTCCACCCTAATGATAAAGACGTCGCCTTGGGCGAAGATGTCTCACCGGAGAATATCGGGAGGCTTCTGGAGCGGGTCGGACCGGATTATGTCCAGTACGACTGCAAGGGCCACGTCGGCTGGGCTGGCTATCCGACAAAGGTGGGCTGGCCGGCGCCGGGGATCAAGAAAGACAGCCTGGCCGTCTGGCGGAAAGCGACCAGGGAGCGCGGGGTCGGGCTGTATATCCATTATTCGGGCGTCTGGGACGGGCAGGCGATCGCCCATCATCCCGACTGGGCGCGCGTGGACGAGAAAGGCGGCCGCGACCCCAACGCCACGAGCGTCTTCGGACCCTACGGGAGCGAGCTGCTCATCCCCCAGCTCGAGGAAGCCGTGGCGGCCTACGACCTGGACGGGCTGTGGGTGGACGGCGATTGCTGGGCGGCGCAGCTGGATTATTCGCCGCGGGCGCTTGCGGCCTGGACGAAGGCGACAGGAAAGGCCAGGGCGCCCAGGGGGCGGGGCGAGCCCGACTGGCTCGAATGGAAGACGTTCAACCGGCGGGCGTTCGAGGATTTTCTCGGCCGGTGGGTGGACGCGCTCCACGCCTTCAAGCCCGGGCTCCAGATCACGAGCAACTGGATGTACACGACGTTCGCCCCGAAGCCGGTCGCGGTCAAGCTCGATTTTTTGAGCGGCGATTACTCGCCCTCGCTGTCGGTGGACCGGGCGCGGGTCGAGGCCCGGTATCTGGCGAGCACGGGCATGCCCTGGGATTTGATGGCCTGGGGCTTCGACAAGGGCAAGGACCAGGGCTGGTCGATCAAGACGCCCGCCCAGCTCGAGCAGGAAGCGGCCGTGGTGCTGATGCAGGGCGGCGGGTTCCAGATCTACCATCAGCCCACGCGCTCGGGGTATATCGCGGACGCGATCATCGACCAGGAAGGCAGGGTCGCGGATTTCTGCAGGGCGCGGAAAGAGGCGAGCTTCAAGAGCCGGAGCGTGCCGCAGGTTGCGCTGCTGTTGTCGTCGGAGTCGTACTGGGACAGGTCGGACCGGGTTTTCGCGCCGTCGGGCGGCGTCTATGACGATTTGGAGGGCGCGCTGGACGCGCTGCTGGAGCTTCATTATTCGGTGGATATCCTGGCCGAGCACCAGCTCGGGCCGCGGCTGGCCGAATTCCCGCTCGTCGTGGTGCCGGATTCGCCCAAGCTGACACAGGAATTCCGGGCGGCGCTGCTGAAATACGCGGAGGAGGGCGGAAGCCTGTTGCTGATGGGCGAAAAATGCGCCCGGCTGTTCGAGCCGGCGCTGGGCGTGAAGTTCACGGGCGCGGCCCAAAACGCGAGCGGCGAGCTGGCCACGGGGGTGGGTCCGGCGGCCATCGACGGAGAATGGCAGGACGTCGCGCCGACGACGGCGAAGGTCGTGGGCTGGAGATATGCGACCCGCGACATGCGCAAGGAAGGGAAGGCGGCCGCGACGATCGTGAATTACGGCAAGGGGAAAATCGGGGCGGTGTTCGGCCCGTTGGCGAATATCTTTTTCAAAGGGCATCATCCTTACGTGCGGCAGTTCATCGACAGGATGACGCGGGAATTGTTTCCGGAGCCCGCGGTGTTCGTGAACGCGCCGCCGGTGGTCGATATCGCCCTCCGGACGACGAGCGACGGGAAGACGAGCGTTCATCTGCTGAATCGGGCGAACATGCCTCTCCCCGACCGGCATAATTTCACGGATTTCATCCCGCGGGTCGGGCCGATCGTGATCCGGATGAAGCTCGCCGCGAAGCCGAAGACGGTGAAGCTCGTCCCCGACGGCGGGCGCATTCGATGGAGCTTCAATGACGGCCGGCTGACGGCGACGATCCCTCAGATTTACATCTACAGCGTTTTGGTTGTGGATTAGGCGGGACGGATTAAAGGCGGCGGATAAAAAAAAGAGGATTTTTTTGGTTTTAGGCGGAATCCGCTTTTTCTAAAAATAGCATATTGGGTTGACATTGACCGGCAGCCAAGAATATCCTTCTCGTGAAAGGCGGTGCAGATTCCGAGCGTAAGGGGATGGAAGACGGTGCGCCGCGAAAAAGCAAATTCCTATGGATTTCGCTGAGAAGTCGCGAAGTGGCCTCCGCTTTTTTTCGCAGAGGAGGGAAACAAGATGGGGAAAGCAAAGATCTTTATTCTCGTTCTTAGTCTGGTGCTTTGTATTTCGTGTGCCGAAAAAGCGAGGTTGCCGATAAAGACATCTTTGGGCGACCTCACAAAAATCGAGAACTGGGATAAAGTGACGACCGATGAAGGGATCATCTCGCCAAATTCAGAAGAGATTGTCTACGTTCTCAGTTTCGAGTGTAAAAACCTTGAGTTTGAAGAGATTGAGATCTTAGATGCGGCAAATGTCCTACCCAAGCTTGTTAATCTCACGCTCGTTGACTCAAAGGGAAACGAGTTTACCCTCGTCTTCTTCGGAAGCCCTACAAGAGAGGGCGCGTTATCCAATAAAGAAATAAGGTTTGATGGAGCTCTAAGACCAAAAAACGGAAAGTGGTTCTTCACGGGAAAGCTCATCGTTCCCGAATCTAAGCTTGCCCTTGTCTATGTGGTTCCCAAGAACGCTTCGGGTTTGGCTCTTAAAGACGGCGAGAAAAAGTATCGAATCGAACCAGAGATGCTGACTCGGCCGGCTCCACCGACTTCGTTTATAACGACACCTAAAGAGCCTTCATCGGATATAGCAAAATCCGGGGAACCGCAGATTGTTTCCACCGACATCCTCAACAAGAACGCCATCTATAGAGCAAGCCCAAATTACCCGCCTCAAGCCAAAGCCGCGCAAATATCCGGAACAGTGCGCGTAGAGATCGTGGTGGATGAAGGCGGCAACGTGGTTTCTGCTCATGCGCTAAACGGGCTTCCATTTTTTCAGGAGGCCGCGGTTGAGGCAGCGGAGAAGTGGAAATTCAAGCCTTTCCTTAACAAGGATCGGCCGATCAAAGTGAGCGGCATTCTGGAATTCAATTTTGCGTTGTAATCGCTAAATAATTTTAATTTCAGTGACAGTCAACGCAATACCGAAATTCGACAAATCGGAATTTAGGGGTTGAGTTATCTGTCACTGAAATTCTCCGCGACGACTTGTCAGAAGATGTGCCCGAAGTTGAAATAGAGTCCCGTGGCGTCCGCGCCCAGGCCCACGTCCATCCGGACGACGAAGGTCTTCATGTAGTAGCGGAGGCCGAGCGTCGGGTTTGCGGCCCACTTCCGGAAATCGATGCTCCCGAGCGAGGGCCAGACCTTGCCCATATCAAGGCCGACGACGCCGCCCAAGCGGCCGGTGATGGGGAACCGGACCTCGGCGTTCATGAGGAGATGGGATTTGTCGAGGTAGCGGTCCTGGGGCGAGCCGCGCAGCGTGTTGTTGCCTCCGAGCGAGAGCAGCACCTGGCTGGGCAGGTCGTCGCCGAACAGGTTCTGGCCGCCGAATCGGAAGGCGAAGATCGTCTTGGGCTCGAAGAGGACGGTGTAGTATTGGAACCAGCCTGCCACCCGGGTGAACGAGACCGTCTTCGCCCCGGCCTTCGGCGCGTATTCGGCCTCGGCCTGGAGGACGATCCCTTCGCTCGGGTGGATGAAGCTGTCCCGGCTGTCGTAGCGGATATTCCCGAAAATCGAGACGGACGAAGCGCGGCCGATGTCCAGGCCTGAGGGAAGCGCCAGGCCCTCCGGCGGGCTGTTGCGGACCGTGGCATATTTCAGGCCCGCCTGGCCGACGGTCGTCGCCGTGAACCCCCGGCTCAGGGTCAGGCTGATCTCGACGGGCTCCCGCGTATAGGACACGCGGTCGGCGTAGAGGGAGGCGTTTCCCACGCCGAAAAAGTTGTTCTTTATCATCTTGTCGTAGTCGATCGTCAGGTCGAAGGCTAGGGGGTAGATCTTCCCCTGCCGCGTCTCGAAGTCGGGCAGGGAAAAGACGAACCGGTACCAGCGCTCGCCCTTGGTGCTGTTGAAGGCCGTGAGGTCGAACGACTCCGAGAGGCCCAGCGGGTTGAGGAGGAATCCTTTGGCCCCGTAGCCGAACCCAATATCCGTATCCCACATCAGGATCGGGAAAAATTCCTTGCCGAACCCCTTGGGCGGGACGACCGTGGCCGGCTCCTTGGGGGCGGAAGCGAGGATACGCTCCAGATCGATTTCGGCGAAGACGCCGTAATGGTCGGAGGCGTGGATCCCGGATTCCGGCGCATCCACGGCGACCGACGAGGATGCGACATCCTCGGGCCGGAAGCCCTTGTTCAGGACGATGTAGTCGAGCCGGCGGCTGATCCCGCAATCGAAGGCGTCGAGCAGGCCAAGGGGCGGCCGCGGCGCGCCCGAGGCGTTGACCGGGCGGCTGGAAAAGGCGATGTTCTCGTTTTCCCCGGCGTCCCAGGTGATCGGATGGGCCGCTGCCCCGTCGGCCGGCCCGGCGGTCGCGGCGGCGGCGAGCGTGTCGATCATGCCCCCGACGGACAACACGGCCCGGACCGCCGGCGTTTCCGGGTCGGCGTTGAAGTCCCCGGCCACGATCACGGGGCTGTCGGCGGGTAGCTCCCGGACGCCGGCGAGGAGCTTGCGGGCCTCGTCGAGGCGGCGGCGGTTCTTGGCCTTGGTCTCGGCGACAACGGCCGCGAAGTCGGCCGGCGAGAGGGCGCGGCCCTCGAGCGTCTCCCGGAAGCGGGCAAAGAGCGCCTCGTCGTCCGCCGCGGAGGCGACGAGATGGACGTTGACCAGGAAAATCGGAGTCTCGTCGACGATGACCTTACCCACGAGCGAGAACACCGCCTCGGCGAAGTGGAAGGTGAGAAAATCGCCGAAGAGGCCGAACGGGCCCGAGAGCTTCCACACGTCGTGCCGCCGCAGCCGCAGGGACGGCCGGGCCAGGATGGCCATGCCCTCCTTGAAGTTCGACGGCACGCCGAGGGGTCCGAGCTTGATGCCGCCGTTCTCGACCTGATGGATTTCGGTGAAGCCGAGCGCCCCGGCCAGGCGGGCCGCGAAGCGGGCGGCGGTATTCGCCTCCTGGAGGAAAACAATGTCGGGCGCCAAGGCCTTGATCCGGTCCACTAAGACGGTGAACCGGTGCTCGCGCCGTTCGCGCGGCTCGTACTCGCCGAACTTGGCGAATCCCTCGTAGTCGAGCCCGGACCAGACGTTGACGGTCAGGACGCGCAGGCGGGGCGGCGCGGCGGGCCGGGCGGCGAGGGCGGACGCCCCGAGCCACAGAGCGGTCAGGACAACGGCCGTCTCTCGGATCAGAGTCATGGCGGTTCCTCCTGGCACACGATTTTCATATGAAGGATATCGCGCCCCCCGTCCCGACTTGTCAACGGCGTGTTAAAAGTTTGTCAAGAATTTGTCAAAGCCGCAAAGCCCGAACACGGGATGATCAAGGCATGGGAATCCGCTTTTTTGCGCCGTGCGGCTTTCCTTCCCGCCTAGCTCGGAATCGGCGCTCCCATCGCGAAACGACTATATCGCCGGCTTCGGCGCGAAGTCAAGAATGTGAACTCGAGGACAATTGACCCATTTATGCCACATCCGGGGCTCCTCCCAGCCTGGATGACAGGCCTTGAAATTTGGCATGGTTTTTGCATAAAAAATGGACAGGAGCCAGACAATGAAAACAGGAGGCAAACCATGAAAAGAAGAAACATGGCGGCGCTTATCGCCCTTCTGGCGGCATCAATAACTCTCGCAGGATGCGCGATTCCTCTGGAAAAAAGAGTAATCACGCCAAGTGAATTCATTTCGGGCAGACTTGTAACTCTCACTGGCGAAGTGACGGCGGATTACAAGGACACTAACCTGCGAAGCGACCTAAACCTCCCATTAGTAGTGTACAACAGCGTGGATGAGAGCGGAAACAATATCATGGTCAATGTTCACGAAGATTTCAGGTTCGGCCTGAACGCGCAAGCCATTAAGAGGATAAAGGAAGCCATTAACAAACAAAACTGCGCTATCAGAGTGTACGGAAGAACAACTTACGACAACATGACATACGACATTAATGGCGCGAAAAAAGAAGTCAGGAATGTTGATGCGGACTTCATAACCCTGACGGAACAGACGGGTAAACTAATACTGACATTAGAGACTGATCTTGACCCCATCGTCGCGTTGATGGACCCGAGAACAATCATGATGCCAATCAATGTTAACCCGGGCATATCCTGGGGATTAGCCTGGCCTTGGCATTTTGGCTATGGCTCGATGTTCCGCAGCCTGGACTGGTTTGCCCAGATAAGCGACTGGGGCTACTTCGGGCCATGCATGTCAGGATGGTATGGCGCTATGGGGCAGGACTGGGACGGAGATGGAATACCAAATTACATAGATCCATATCCTTATGACCCGACAAATTCAGGCCAAAATAACTCACTAAGCTATCCAAGCTCCTATGTCAATCCTTATGCCGGCCTTAACCTGCATAACTACATTGCCGCAATGAAAGGCGACTCAAAGATGATGATTCCGGAAGAGGGAGCGAGGCTGCACCCCGACTTCGTCAACATCTTTGCGCGCAACAGGCAGGCCGACGAGTATCGTGCGCAGATAAGCGTAAAAAGGCAAGCGCTGATCAATGAATATAATTTAAAGCCGGCAAACGCGCGAATAAGAAACGTGGAGCCGATATTCAGCACTGAAAATATTGCAAAGAGCGCAGGCATTAGAATGAGCCAATTGCAGAAAACATATAATAATCCGCAGGTGAGAATGCCGGGCCTGATATTTGAGCGCGGCTACGGCCTGAGCAACCAAGGAGCAGGCGCAAGACAAGGCGGCGGCGGCAACGTAGGAGGCTACGCAATACCGAGCGCAGGAAGCGGGAGCGCGTCCGACGCAGCATCATCAGGTTCAAGCGGCTCAAGCTCAGGCGGACACATCAGGAATAATCCTGAGAAGCATTAGTCAGCTATTGATTTCGGTGGCGCTCAACGCATTTCCGAAATTCGATCGATCGGAATTAAGGTCGAGTTATCTGTCACCGAAATTAGAAAATACGATGACTATTTCTCGTGCTCCAGCTGCAATTTTAACAAGAATGCCGTATCTTTCTTGAGATTGGCTTTGATCCATGCCTTTTGCTTATTGTCTATGAGTTCACCGACTTAATGTTCTGATCCCTTTCGCCATAAGAAAGCAGGAAGAATAAGGTATTCAGACGGCCATGGCCCTCGATGCCGACCTGATGAGTTTCGCGGCCGGGAGATCTTTCCTCCATATCAAAGATTTGGTCGATGCTTTGAAAAAGAAGGCGATGGACCCCGGTCGGCTCACCGCCAGCTCCAGTAGTTTTGGAGCATAGAACTTACACTTCCCAGGTGGTACACTAAATGGAGGTAGGCAAAGATGGATGCCGTCATTCTGCGCTGTCTTGAGAAAGATCCGGAGGGGAGACTTCAGACCGTTCAGGAGATCATCCCTGCTCCCTGGAAAAACAGAATCCTGACCCAAGCTCCATTCAATCCTGACTCGGCCGGATATAATCTAAGGAATCGATGCCGTTTGCGAGGCAACCCATGGGATTAGCCCTTTGGCTCCGGCCGCCCGGTCGCACCCTGGCGGTCTTTCTCTGTCTCATGCTTGTCCTTGGCGGCGCCCTGGGCTGGCTCGGCTGGCAATTACTGAAACAGGATCGCGCGCTCGAAGGACAGCGCCTGCAGGAACGCCTGGAACTGGCGGCGGACCACATGGCCGCCGCGCTTCAACAAAGCCTCACCGACCTTGAAAGCTATCTGAGCTTCGTCCCAAGCCCCGGCGCGAAAGTACCGCCGGACGGCGTGTTGGTCCTGCAGGTGACGAAACGCACCGTCAACGCTTACCCGCCCGGTTGCCTGCTCTACTATCCCGTGATTCCGGACGGCGAAGAACCGCCGGCTGCGACCTTCGTCGCCGGCGAGACCCTGGAGTACCAGGGCAACGATCCGGCCAAAGCGGCCGAGGTCTTCCGGGAGCTTGCCCGATCACCAGATCCCGGGGTGCGCGCCGGCGCCTTGCTGCGTCTGGGGCGAAACCTCCGCAAAACCGGTCGCCATGAGGAAGCCCTCCAAGTCTACGGCGAGCTCGCCCAACTTGGCCGGACCTGCGTTCTGGGACTGCCGGCGGAACTGATGGCGCGCGAAGCGCGCGGCACCGTGCTGGAAGCGATCGGAAAGCGCGAAGAACTGCGGAAGGAAGCGTCGCTCATGCGTGCGGCCCTTTGGAGCGGCCGCTGGAGCTTGCCCCGGCCCGTTTGGGAGTTCCATGTGGAAGAGGTGCAGCGCTGGTTGGGGGCCAGTCCCTTATCCGAACGCGAACAGAACGCGCTCGCGCTCTCGACCGCCGCGGAATCGATATACGGCCAGTGGATTGCCGATCCGGAATCGAAAGGGCGCCGGATTCTGAAAATTGAAGGCCAGTCCGTGCTAGTCTCTTGGGCGGGGACTTCGGATCGGCTGGCCGCTGTGTTGGCGGGGCCCAATTACCTTGTTTCGAAGTGGAAAGAGCTTTTGTATGGCCAACGAGTCCAGGGCGCTTTGGTCGACGCAAACGGGCAGGTTATGATCGGCTCGTTCAACAAGAACGGCCCGCAGGCCGTACGGACGATGGATGCCACCAGACTGCCCGGGACTCTGCACGCAAGCAGTACCGATCCCGGCGTCGACGAGGCAGGCGTTGCCGGGCGGCGCCGCCTGCTGCTTTCAGGCTTCGCGGTACTGGCGCTGGTCCTTCTGGCCGGCTCTTATTTCATCATGCGCTCCATCGACCGCGAGCATGCCGTAGCCAGGCTTCAGTCCGAGTTCGTTTCGGCGGTGTCGCATGAATTCCGGACTCCGCTCACCTCGCTGCGCCAGCTTTCCGAGATGCTGTCCAAGGGGAGGGTTCCCACGGAAGACCTGCGGCAGAAATCCTATGACATTCTGTCCCGCGAAAGCGAGCGGCTGCAGAGGCTCGTCGAGTCGCTGCTGGATTTCGGCCGCATCGAGGCGCGCGCGTTCCGCTATCACTTTGAGCGTCTCGATCCCGTAAAGTTGGTGGGTGACCTGGTGGCCGAATTCCAGGAGAAGGCGGCTGCCCAGGGCTACCACGTCGAACTGGAGCTCGCCGGGGAGTATCCGTTCATCCACGCCGATCGCGAAGCGCTCGGCCTGGCGCTGAGGAACCTGCTCGACAACGCGGTCAAGTATTCGCCGGACTGCCGCACCGTCTGGGTCGAGATGGCGCGCGAACGAGGCCGCCTGGCCATCCGTGTCCGGGACCAGGGCATGGGAATTCCGACTTCGGAGCAAAAGGAGATCTTCAAGAGATTCGTCCGTGGGACCGGCTCCAGGGCAGCCAATATCCAAGGGACCGGCATCGGCCTGGCCATGGCGCGCCACATCATCGAAGCTCATGACGGCGAGATCCGCCTCGAGAGCAAACCCGGCCGGGGCAGCACGTTTACCATCCTGCTGCCGTTGGAGAAGAGGACATGAAACGCATTCTGGTGGTGGAAGACGAAACCGCAATCGCGTTTGGTCTGGAGCTGGACCTGAAGAGCGAGGGATACGACGTGGTGATAGAATCGGACGGAGAAAGCGCCCTGCAACGGGCGCGGAAAGAAGCCTTCGACCTGATCCTGCTCGATGTCATGCTGCCGCGCAAGGACGGCTTCGAGGTCTGCCGCGAACTGCGCCGGGGCGGATCGAAAACGCCTGTCATCATGCTGACCGCCAAGACCCAGGAGGCGGAGAAAGTGCTGGGGCTGGAGATCGGCGCCGACGACTACGTGACCAAGCCCTTCAGCCCGCGCGAACTCCGGGCCCGGGTCAAGGCGGCGCTCCGCCGCACCGCGGAAGACGATTTGCCGATATGCCGGTTCGGCGACGCGGAAGTGGATTTTGGGCGTTGTGAGCTGCGGCGCGCCGGCAAACCGGTGGAGCTGACGGCCCTCGAGTTCAAGCTGCTCACCGCCTTTGTCCGCAACGGCGGCAAAGTGCTGAGCCGGGCTCGACTCCTGGATCTCGTCTGGGGGCACGGCACGTTCGTCACCGATCGCGTGGTCGACAACCACATCGTCACACTGCGGAAAAAGGTCGAGCCGGAACCTTCAGAGCCGCGTTACATTGTCAGCGTCCGCGGCCTGGGATACCGTTTTGATGGCTGAATCAACCCATTCGACTCCCCGGGCTGAAACCCGGGGTATATTTAGGGTTAATACTGAGCGGCGCTTTTTATCCCGATTTAAAAATCGGGGTTTTGCGCCGCGAACGTATAAAACCCAATCCTGACAATAGCGCGGATACTCTCCTGACAATACAGCCGTAACATGATGGGCGGGAGGAAATCATAATGAAGCCAATAAAGTTAATTCTTTTGGCCGGGCTGCTCTGCGCGGCCCTGTTTGCCGGGTCCCTGGCGAATCAGACGAAGGACAATAAGGCGGAGGTGGCGCTCCAGGCCGCCATTAAAACAGAAACCGTAGATGGAAACCTGAAGGGCGCCATCGAGCAGTACAAGAAGATCATCGCGCAGCCCGGCGCCGGCCGCGCCACGGTCGCGACCGCCCTGCTGCGGATGGGCCAGTGCTACGAGAAGCTGGGCGATACGGAAACGCGGGAAGCGCGCAAGGCGTACGAGCAGGTGGTTCGCGATTACGCCGATCAGGGTGACGCCGCCGCGCAGGCGCGGGTGAGGCTGGCCGCGCTCGTGGGGACCGGCGGCACGTCGGGCAGTTCGACGCTGGCCGTGAGGAGGGTGTGGGCAGGGGCGGATGTGACGGGCAAGGTATCGCCCGACGGCCGTTACGTGTCGTTCACCGACTGGGAAGCGGGAGATGTCGCCATCCGCGACCTCGCCAGCGGCGAGATCCGTCGGCTGACCGACGACGGCAACATCGGCAGGAACCGCCCCGGGGAGGGGGCGTTCGCCGAGGAATCCGTGCCCTCACCCGACGGCAGGAGTGTCGCGTACGCCTGGTGGGGCGCAACGTACGACCTCCGCGTCGTCGGGCTCGACGGCTCGAAGCCGCGGGTCCTGCGGGCCGGCGGAGGTGGAGTCGTCCGCCAGTTTCCGCTGGCATGGTCGCCTGACGGCAGGCACGTGCTTGCCGAAATCGAGAAGGCCGACGGAACCCGCGACATGATGCTGGTGGCCGTCGCCGACGGCTCGACGAGGTTGCTGAAGGCGATGGGAAAGAATCCGTCGCCGGGCGGGGTGTTCTCGCCTGACGGACGGTACATCGCCTGGGCGACCAGGGAAGGGTTTTCGCTGTTCGAACTTCAGACAGGAAGGGAGTCTCCGCTCTTCCCCGATCGGTCGAACCACAGCGTCCTGGGCTGGGCTCCGGACGGGAAGCACATTCTCTTCTCCAGTGAGCGTTCGGGATCGCCCGACGCGTGGCTGATCGCGATAGCCGGCGGGAAGGCCCAGGGCGAACCGGTGTTCGTCAAGAAGGACTGGGGCTTCTTGCCCATGGGGTTCACCCGCTCGGGTGCCTTCTACTACGCGGTCAACAACAATGTCGGAGACATCAAGATCGTCGAAGTCGACCCGGTCAGCGGGAACGTGGTCTCGCCGCCGCAGTCTGCATCCGGACGCGGCAACACCTGGGCTCCATCCTGGTCTCCCGATGGGCGCTTCCTCGCGTACGTTCTCGCCCGCGAGCCAAACCGCACCGTGATTGTCCGCTCCATGGATACGGGCGAGGAGCGGGAGTTCGAGGTCGGCGAGAGGACGATCGGGCTGGGCGCTTCCCTCCACTGGCTCCCGGATGGAAAGGCCGTCGCGGTTCCCACATTTGAGCCCGGAAAGGGCGAGAGCCTGGTACGAATTGACATCCAAACGGGGCAGGTAACCTCTCTGATGCCGCTTCCGGCCGGGGTCGGCTTTCCGCGATTCGATATCTCTACTGACGGCAATACGGTCTACTACGTCAAGCCGCCTGCCGTCCCGGGCGGGAACGCGAGCCGCGTCGTGGCCCGCGACTTGAAATCCGGCCAGGAAGTGGACGTCATCGAGAGGCCGGGCCTCTACAGCGGCGTAGCATCGCCCGACGGCCGGCGACTGTTGATCGGCGTGAACGAGAAGGGGACCCAGATTCTGCTTATCATGCCGGCCGCAGGAGGAGAAGCCCGGGAGCTGGTCAGAGTCGGCGGCGAGAAGGAAGTCCCCTTTTGGGGTTCGCCGTGGTGGACGCCGGACGGCCGCTACATCACCTTCCTGAAAGGCGTCAAAGGAGAGGCGCAGATCCCCTACGAGGCTCGGCAATGGCAGATGTGGCGTGTCGCCGCCGAGGGCGGAGAACCGCAGCGGCTTGGGTTGACCGTCGGCCGGCAGATGGGGGGGCTGCGGCCGCACCCTGACGGCCGCCAGCTGGCGACGACTGACATCAAGGTGAACCTGGAGATCTGGGTGATGGAGAACTTCCTGCCGCCGCTGAAAGTCGCCAAGTAGCCGATAAAGGAGCCCGATCAACGCTATCAGCACGCCGCCGAAGCCGAAAAAGTTTTGGATCTCGAACTTGGCCCGGAGGATTGCGTAACCAAGCCCTTCAGCCCGCGCGAGCTGCGTGCGCGCATCAAGACGGCGCTCCGCCGGACGGAATACCGTTTCGATGGCTGAATAAAACCCAATCGTGACAATAGCGTGATACGATCCTGACAATGGAGCCGTAACATAATGGGCAGTGGGAAATCAAATTGAAAAATAAGGACATCATGATAAAAAGCCCTTTTTATTTTAAGGAGAAAAGAAAATGAAAAAGAAAGTGAAGAGCCTACGGTTGGGTGTAATGTCAGGAGCGATGTTAATTGTGGTTATTTTATCAATGTCGCCTGGATCTGTTTATGCCCAAATTTTTAAAGAAGATTTCTCAAATCCTCTATTAGATCCAGCATGGCAGGTGGTCCAGCCTTTTCCTTGGCTTGGAGGATATTCCCTAACCGACAACCCGGGGTATTTAAGGTATTACCTTACAGGTTGGTTGGGATATAATGGTGGCTGGACACCGACATCTGGATCTGGTTGGCCGTCGTACTGGAAACCGAGCTTAACTCTGCTTCGTCAATTTGATGGAGGAAATTGGATATTAAAAACAAAGGTAAATTATAATCTCCATGCCTATGTTGGCTATTCTACTGGTGGCCAATATCAGTACTTCTACATTGCTTTCGGTGAAGGTGCAAATGAGTACATTCAAATCTATCGTGGTGTGGATTGGTGGTATGGCTATAACGGCCTTACCATGGGACTTGTTCGTAATGGTGTGGAGGTAGCACGTTTCGACGGCACGCCTTCCCCAATCGGAAATGATGGCTGGGTTAGGGAAAATTACTGGTATGAAATTACAAGGAATGGAGAAGAAATTACTGTGCGTTTCAGTAATGATGGGATCAACTATACTACTGCTTTTTCAGCTTCACTTACTGAGCCAGTCACGACAACACAAAGGGCAATTATAGACATGGCCCTTTATAATGCCGCCGGTTCTTACGTGGACTGGGATTATATATACGTCGAGCCAGGAATTATGGAGAACCAACCCCCCGTCGCACTCTGCCGGGACATTATTGTTCCCGCCGGCGAGCAATGCCAAGCCGAAGTGACGCCCGGAGCGATTGATCATGGATCATATGATCCGGATGGCGATCCTTTAGCCTATGCTATTTCTCCTGCTGGCCCTTATCCTTTAGGCGATACACTCGTCACGCTGACCGTAACCGATACGCATGGAGCGGAAGCCTCCTGCTCGGCCAAGATCACTGTTTATGACGATACTCCCCCTAGTATCACTTCTCTCGCTGCCGATCCCAATTCGCTTTGGCCTGCGAATCATAAGATGGTTCCGGTTTTCATCATTATATCAGCGATCGATAACTGCAGTCCGACGGTAATAAGCCAAATCATCGACGTGAGAAGCAATGAGCCGGTGGATGGGCTTGGGGATGGAGATACTGCTCCCGATTGGCTCATTACTGGACCGTTAACTCTCAACCTCCGGGCTGAACGTTCGGGGAACGGCGCTGGACGGATTTATACGATCACTATAGAGTGTCGCGACGCGGCAGGCAACAAGGCGACCGGGATCGTGACGGTTAAGGTGCCTAAAAGCCAGGGCAAATAGCCGTCATTAAGGCGAAGAGATAGCGGAGCTTTCAACAGCTCCTCTCACGTATTTAAAAAAGGGGACGGTTCTATTTTTCAAGAAAATAGAATCGTCCCCTTTTGCTTCATTCGAAGCGCTCGACTGATTTTTCGGCGTCTGTTATAATCATTACAAGAAATGTGATAGGACCATGATTCAGCGAGTACGCGTTTTTAAAAACTTCAAAGAAGCGGAAAAAGCCGAGATCCAAGACGGCATCTCGATGACGCCCGATCAAAGGCTCAAGATCGTCCACGCTCTGCGCATTCGCATTTTCGGACGAAGAACGGTCGATATTCGGAGTCATCACAAAAAAACATGACCACCGTTCCCTTATCCGACGACCTGGGCCATCTTGCCGCAGCGGCGGAACGACAAAAGACCGAGAAACGCCGGCGGTGACAAGAATATATAGCGACATTTCTGGAAAGAGACTTTCCTTAGCTCGGTTTCCAAATCCCCTATGACAATTGTGGCGCTCGCGGCTATAATTGAACCGCGACAGTCCCGGGAGGTAGGGATGCATCACTCTAAGTTGCGGCCGCCGCGCAATGTTCTGGTCCTGTTTATGGCGGTCTCGGTCGTTTCGGTGTCTGCCTTGGTTTGGCTGAGTTGGCGTCTGCTGGAGCAGGACCGGGCGTTGGAGAGCCAGCGTATCCAGGAACGGCTCGAACGCGTGGCCGATCTGATCGTCACGTCCCTTGATCTGGGTCTTTCGGAAATCGAGAATCGTCTTCCGGTCCTATTCGATCCCGGTGATCATGCTCTGTCCATTGCTTTCGGCCCACGTGAGGCCGAGGGACGAGCCTTCGCGGCGGAAGTGGACCCCCGGGCAAAGCCCGGGGCCCCGGCCGCCGTCGCGGCGCCTGCCTTGCGCCTTGCTGCACCTCTGTTGCCGGTGACGATTGGTGACACATGCAGGACTTTCCTTGACACCCCCTCGCGGCAGGCGATATGCTGGTCTTAACCGAATCTTGACCGAATCTTGACCCGCCGCGGGTGAAATCTTTCCTGGTGAGGTGTTACTCTAGACGATGGGTGACCGAATGCCGAATTCTTCGCTTCGCCGTCCAGCCTGGCCGCGCTTCCTCCGGGGCCCTGGCCAGAGACTCGTCGGAGTCTTCGCCCTTTTCATCCTGCTCCCGGGCGCGTTCCTCGGCGTTTTCGCGCTGCGCGTGCTGCGCCAGGAGAGCCAACTCGCCAGGCAGCGAACGCGCGAGAGACTGGAAATAACCGCGGAAGAAATCGGCCGCGACTTGGATTCGGAGTTCCGGCGGTGGAACGATGCGGTGCGGTCGGCTGCTTCGCTGAAGAGGCCACTCGATGTCAACTCCTTTCCGGAGATTGTCGGGCAAGCCTTCTCGGAACCGGGAGGCGGCGTGTTTCTGTCCATATCCGATGAAAGGCTCGAGGTGTTCCCCCCTGGTGCTCTGTTGTATGTCTCACGGAGCCCCGCTCCGGCCCAAACTGCGCCAAGTCGACCGCCCGCCGGCCTGGCCGAAGCCGAGTCCCTGGAGATCGCTCGAAAAGACTATCCGAGAGCCATCCGAGCGTACCGAAACCTGCTCGATTCGGCCGCTGCCGGGTCGCAGCCACTGATCCTCCAGCGCCTGGCCCGGACGCTCCGCAAAGCTGGCAGGCTCGAGGAGGCTGCCGGCGCTTACCGGGACCTCCGGCGCTTGGACGCGGTTTGGATCGGGGGGCTGCCGTCGGACCTCATCGCCCAGGCCGAGCTTTGTTCCCTGGCCTCCGAGCGCGGCAATGCGGCTGACCTTGCCCAGGAAGCCATGGCCTTCTATCGGGATCTGGCGACGGGGAAATGGCTTCTCGACAAGCCACGTTACCTCTATTATTCCGATCTCGGCCGGACCTGGTGCCGGGACAGCCGAGTCGAGGCCGGCGAATTCAACAGCCTCTATGCGACCGAGGGGCGTAGGTTGGCTCTATCCCGCGCCGCCGAGGACTTCCTGAAAGATCCCCGAACGGTCCTTCCCGGTGAAGACATTGCGTACCTCGCTTTCCGGAACACCGATCCGTTCGCCGCGGTCCTCGTCTCCGCAGACGTCCTGGGGTCGCGTTGGTGGCCCCGGATCTTTTCGACGGCGGCCGGGGCCCCGGGCTTTGCCCGGGGGTCCACCTCCGCCGCGAAGGCTCGTCCCTTGACCCGGGGGGAGGACCTCGAGGCCGTCCTGTATGCCGCCGACGGCTCCGCGGTTTTCGGATCACCGCCCCCGGCGGCACCTCCCTTCGCCGTGACGCGCGACCTCCGGATCGACGACACACCGTGGCTTCTTCAGATCTGGCCCGGCCGGCCGGAGGCGATTTATGCGGACATCAGGCAAAGACGAACTCTATCCCTGACGATGCTGGGTTTCGTCACGGTCCTGCTTGTCTTCGGGGGCTACCTCACGGTCCGGATCGTCAAGAGGGAACTCGAAATCGCCAGGTTGCGGGCGGACTTCGTCTCGACGGTCTCCCACGAATTCCGCTCCCCCCTGACGGGGATCCGACAACTTGGCGGGATGCTGCTCGACGGGCGCGTGACTGACCCGGAGAAGCAGCGAGGCTATTTCAAAATGATCGTCCAGGAGAGCGACCGGCTGTCCCGCCTCGTCGAAAACATCCTCGACTTTTCCCGGATGGAAGAAGGCCGCAGGGAATACCGGTTCGAGCCGCTCGACCCTTCCCCGTGGCTGCGAACGCTGGTCGCAGATTTCGTGACCGAGATCGCCGCGAACGGAGTGGCGGTTGAAGCGGACATCCAGGACGGACTTCCCCCGATCTCCGCCGACAAAGAAGCCCTGGGATCCGCGGTCCGCAACCTCCTCGACAACGCGGTGAAGTACTCGCCCGGCTCGAAGACCGTCTGGCTCGACGCCGGGGCCGAGGGCGACGCAGTCAAGATCTCTGTCCGGGACAAGGGAGTCGGCATTTCCGAACACGACCGGAAGCGCATCTTCGACCGGTTCTACCGGGCCGAAGGCGAAATTTCGAAGCGGATCAAGGGGGCTGGGCTCGGGCTCAGCCTCGTCAAGCATGTCGTGACGGCCCACGGCGGCACGGTCGAATGCCAGAGCCGGGTTGGCGAAGGCAGCATCTTCACCATCCGGCTTCCGGCCGTGCCGGTCAGGGGAGGAGGATGAGATGAACGAACGCATTCTGGTCGTGGAGGACGAGCCGACGATCGCGACGGGCCTTCGGGACGACTTGGAGATCGAGGGATTCGCCGTGGAAGTCGCCGAGGACGGCACGGCGGCCTTGAGCCGGATCCTCGAAGGAAAGTTCGACCTCATCCTGCTCGACCTGATGCTGCCCGGGATGGACGGCTTCACCGTATGCCGCGAAGCCCGTTTGAAGGGCGACCGCACTCCGATCATCATGCTCACGGCCAAAGGGCAGGAGGTGGACAAAGTCGTGGGCCTCGAGCTCGGGGCGGACGACTACGTCACCAAACCCTTCAGCCGGCGCGAGCTCCTCGCCCGCATCAAGGCTGTCCTGCGCCGCTCCCAAAACGGCTCGGAACCAGGCGCGGTTTATCGTTTCGGCGACGTCACTGTCGACATCGGCCGATGTGAGGTCTCGCGACAGGGCAAGAAGATCGATCTGACCGCCATGGAGTTCAAGCTCCTACGGGTTTTCCTGGAACACCGCGGCCGGGTTCTGACGATCGACGACCTGCTCGGAGAGGTGTGGGGCCGCGACGCCGTCCTGACGGACCGGGTCGTCTACACCCATGTCAATAACCTCCGCAACAAGCTGGAGGAGAATCCCCAAAAACCGCGATTTCTGATCGGCGTCCGAGGCATCGGGTACCGGTTCGATGGTTGAAGGCGCCTGAGCGGGAGGGCCGTCTTGACCGAAACTTGTCACAGGCTTGACCTGGGCTTGGAGCAAAGAAGTCGCACTTGCCTCATTATGTCCTTGAAGTCAGGAGGTGCAAGATGAAAAAATCGACTATTTTTTCGCTGATCGCTCTGGCCCTGTCCATCGTCCTGTCGCCGACGAACACGGCGGCCCAGAAATCCCAGTCCGCGGACGTCCTTCTCGGAGCAGCGCTCCATCAGGAAGAGGTGGAGGGGAACCTCGAGGCGGCGATCGAAACGTACAAAAAGCTCCTCGCGGAGTTTCCGGGCAACCGTCCGCTGGCGGCCAAAGCCCAGCTCCACCTCGGCCTCTGCTACGAAAAATTGGGACTGAAGCAGGCCCAGGAGGCGTTTCAGAAAGTCGTGGAGGACTATCCGGAACAAAGCGAGGCCGTGAAGGCGGCCCAGGCCAAGCTGGCCTTGTTTTTTAAGGCTCAAACGCTGGCGGCGAAAGGCGATAAGGAATTCCACCTCCGCCAGGTCTGGTCCGGGTCGGGAGTGGTGGATACCTCCGGAGCCGTCTCTCCCGATGGCCGGTATCTCTCTTTTGTGGATTGGGAGACGGGTGACTTGGCAATCCGAGAGCTCGCCACAGCGACAAACCGGCGCCTGACGAACAAGGGCACGTGGACGCAGTCCCCGGAATTCGCCTTGTTTTCGAAATGGTCCCCTGACAGCCGGCGGATCGTTTATCAATGGTACAACAAGGATGAAATTTATGAATTGCGCGTCATGGATATCAAGGAATCAACTCCTCGTGTCCTCTATCGAAATCGAAAAAAGGAGGATTACGTCCAGGCCTTTGACTGGTCGCCCGATGGAAAACATGTTTTGGCAGCCTTCTTCGGTGGACCGGCCCCAATTGAGGGAAAGGATATTCAGCTCGGCTTGGTTTCCGCCGAAGATGGTTCGGTCAAGATCCTAAAAACTCATTTCGAGACTCGTGCCGTGAACTCCGTACCGTGGGGATTTGCTTTTTCGCCGGATGGGAAATACATCGCTTACGACGCTTCGGCGGCTCATCAGGTGTCAGGGGAAAAGGACATTTTTTTGCTTTCGGCGGACGGCAGCCTGGAGATTCCGTTGGTCGAACATCCGGCCCTCGACACGGTTATCGGCTGGGCGCCAAACGGCGAAGGTCTTCTGTTCAATAGCGACCGGACAGGGACCCAGGATATGTGGTTCATTCGGATCGCCGGAGGAAAACCTCAGGGAAGCCCCCAGTTGATCAAGTCGAGCATCGGCCCGATCGAACCGCTGGGAATCACTTCCCAAGGGGCCCTTTTCTACGGACTGGGAGGCGGAGCTACGGATGTCTATGTGGCTGGGATTGATCCGCAAACAGGGAAAATTTTAAGTCCGGCTAAAAAGAGCGGTTTGCCTTACGAGGGACATAACGCCTACCCTGCCTATTCGCCTGACGGCAAGCAGTTGGCCTATATTTCCAGCCGGAGAAGTCTGCCGGTTCGTTCCCAGGGCCTTGGCATTCTCACTCTCAAAACAGGTCAGGTCCAAGAGCTGGGCCCCGATCTGGGAAAGTTTGGTTACCCTCGCTGGGCGCCCGACGGCCGCTCCGTTTCTGTTGAGGGAGCCTCTCAGGACGGCCGCCTGGGCATCTACCGGGTCGATGTCCAAACGGGCGATGTTGTCCCGATCGTACAGATCGACAAGGGAACGGAGATATTCTCACACCGGTGGTCCAAGGACGGGAAGATGCTTTACTATGCCGTCGGCGATCCGGGCGTAAAAAAATCTTCTGTTTTCGTCCACAATTTTCAAACCGGTCAGGAAGAGCGGCTTTCCGGGTCTCCTTCTAATGCGCATGACATCGATATTTCTCCGGACGGGAAATGGCTGGTCCTTCTAAACAGGGAACAAAAAAGGTTGATAAGAATAATGCCGACGTCAGGTGGAGAACCTCGAGAAATATACAGCTTCGAGCAGGAAGGAAACCATATCATAACGCCTGCCTGGAGCGCTGACGGACGCTATATCTATTTCTCTAAACTACAAAAGTTCCCCGGAGATATGTGGGATCTCTATCGCGTCTCCGTAGATGGAGGAGGAGAAGCACAAAAAATCGACCTGGCCATGGCTCAACCCCGCCATTTGAGTGTCCACCCCGACGGACAGCACATCGCCTTTTCATCCATGGGCGCGAATCCTGAACAACCCCAGGTCTGGGTGATGGAGAACTTTTTGCCGAAGGAGAAATCCGCGGGTCGGACGCCATCGGGGCGACCTGCTCTATGAGGGCTGACGGCACTTTCATTTTTCTTTGCCGCTCTTGAGCAGGGCCTCCACATCGACCTCCCAGATAGATCCTTCGGGACGTGTCTTGATAAATCCTTCCGTATTATAAGAGATCCATTTTCCATCAGGAGACGGAAAAATCACATACTTCCAGTCGTTGTCATCAGAGGCAAGCTCCACGACTTTGCCCCTCTTGGCGGGAACTCTGAATATCCGGGTCGGCCCCTTCCCTTCCTTTTTACCGATAAAAACTAGGTGCTTCCCGTCTGGAAGCCAGTTGAGCCCAACAGTTCCAGCTACCAAACCTTGTTCCTTGAGATCAAGAATCTTCCGGGCTTTACCGCCGTCGATGGGGATAGCGAAGATCATCCCTTTGGACTCGGCAAAAAGCTCATTGCCTTCGGGAGACCAAGCATGAGACCAATAATCACAATTGTCCAATATTTTCGTCGGCTCGCCGCCGGATGCAGAAATGACCCGGAGGTTTGCTTTCCCTTGTTCTACTTCAACTATATAAACGATCATCTCTCCTTTAGGTGACCACTCCGGCAGAGTTTCGCTTTCTGAGGTTTTTGTGATCTGGACGGGCCTACCTTTCTCGGCAGACATAACCCAGATATCCTTCTTATGGATCACGGCCAGCTTTTTCCCATCGGCTGACCATGACCAATTCTTGAGGCCGTGCCAACAGTCCCACTCGTTAAAAATCAAAACGGCGGGCCCGGTTGACTGAGCCTCCTTCAATGAAATAGGAACCACATAGAGATTTTCCTTTCCGTTACCCTGCTCCGCAGAAAAAAGGAGTCTCTCTCGGTCGGGCGACAAAGAAAGGGGATGAAGTTTACCTTGGACTGATACATCTAACTTCAATGGGCTAGCCGCAGCACCTGCGAGAGGGATCATCCAGAAGGTGGAATCGCCTGCCCCTTCCGTGATAATTGTTTTGCTATCGGGAGACCAGAAGTGAACATAAGGCCAAAGCTTGAGCTCTCTTCCGAGCTGGAAGGAGGGACCGCCGGAGGCTGACACGACTTTGAGGACGTCAGCGTAATCGTAAGACGGGTAGTAGAAAAGCATCTTTTTTCCATTAGGCGACCAGGAGAAGACCCCCCCGACTTCCTTGGGCGGATCTATGTCGAATACGTGTTCATCAGTTAAACGGATGAGGTGGCGCTTTCTGTTGGTTCCAATGAAAAGCCATTTGCCGTCAGGCGACCAGGAAATAGAGCGGCCGTAGGCGATGTCGGCAATCTTCCTCGATTCGCCACCTTTGGCGGAGACGACCCGGATCTCAGAATCTTTCCGGTTGTAGGCAATTGTTTTGCCATCGGGAGACCATGAAGCATTGAGTTCCACTTCAGGATCGTCTGTAATCTGGTTGAGTGTCCCATCTTTTAGGGATAGAGTCCAGATGTCGCCCTGGGTTTTTTCGTCCGCTTTCATGAAGACGATCCTTTCAGAATCGGGCGCCCAGCTCACAGGAGACATAAACCTGTATCTGCCATCGAGGAGCTTTTTCGCTGGGCCGGTAGGCCTTCCTGTCTCTGGTGAAACAGGAACGACGCAGATCGCTTCTCCTGAGTAGAAGGCAACTTTTTTGCCATCAGGAGACCATACACCTCGCCAAGCCTCCGTGTCTACTAGATCAAAAGGTTCTTCGCCTTTCAGCGGAATGACAATGTCATCCTGGAGCAAAAACTTGCCATTGGGCGAGAGGTTGAGTCCGTTAGGCATTTCGACCACATCCTTTTTGCCTGTCAGTGACTCAATTTTTCTATATGTCGCGCCTGTCTTTGGGTCGATGATGACCTTCTCATCCAAGGCCGCATCCCTTTTCACTTTTAGCTCTTTGTTCTCCTTCTCCTGCTGAACACGGCTCATCATCAGCTGTGTCACGGGAACGATGGCGCTTCCCAGGTTTTCTTTAAGGAGCCTGCCAAATATCAACAAGGCCTCGTCATAATTTCCCATCCGGAAATATGATTGTCCGATCCAGTATTGGGCGTCCTGGGCGATTTGGCTCTGCGGAGATAGCTTGATGACCTCTTCGTATTGAGCGATGGCGTCCTGGAAATTTTCTTGCTTGAGCAGCTTGATCGCCTTTTCAAAATGCTGTTCGGCGAGCTTGCTGGAATCGGTAGCAAGATTCGCCTGCAGGTCATTGAGGTGTCCGTCAACGGCGGGCGCCATCCCCCAGACAACCGCCAGCCCGACAATCATGGCCAACGCCAGGTCATTCAATTTTTTCATCGCTTTCCTCCTCGTTATTCAAAGCGCGTCAATCATGCGCTTTAGTCACGTCCCGAATGTCTCTGATTTATTGAGATCCATGAGTGGCCGTTCCCGTCGCAGCGTTGATCGATTGCCCGGTATCCATTAACTGGGAGAGATCCCCCTTGCCGATCAGAACCAGGGAGACTCCATCATTGATCCAAGCAAGGATGGTCACTCTGCCTTGGCCATTTACGTGTCCGGGAACAGGCTCGACGCTGCGGAAAACGGCATACTCCCTGAAATCCTTTGCGCCGAGACCTTGTTCCTCGTTCGCCGGCTGTTCGAATAACGACAGTGTGTCGATGCCGTTCGTGTAAAGCAGATGGAGACATTTGCGATCTTCGATTTTCCTCACGCTGTCGAGAATGTATCCGGGGTGCAGCCGCTGCGGCGCCACAAAGGGGAAACCAACAGCCTTCCGAGCCTGTTCAAGGGTGATGATCTGTTCTTTTGAGCCCGGGGGAGTTTCGGGCGGCTTGACGTCCTTTTGAGATGGCCTTCCCTTGAGGATCACGCCCGGACGTGCCGCCCGCGGGTATCCGTCGATGAATTCGTAATAAAGGAAGTCGCCCCTGTCAACAGGGATTCGGGCCGTGGGCAGCTCGGAAAGCTCCGCGGACGCCGTCTGCGCGACGGCTTCCTGATGCTCCATCAGATAGAAATTGATCGGAGCCAAGGCGGGAGTCTTCGGGGCAGGCTTTTGAAGTTGGCGGCTGACGAGCAGGGTAACAGCAACGATTGCCGCGACTTCCGCGAACTTGAAGGCCGCTTTCCTGAGGGTTGAGAGGCTGAATATTTTTCTCCAGGAAGAACCGGAGGCGCTCATCCGCGTTTTCAGTTTGTCGTACATCAGCGGCGACGGATCTATTCCTTTCCAGGATCGAAGGACTTCAGAAAGACGCTTCGTCTGTCGCAACTCGCGAGAGCAGCCCCGGCATGCCTCCAGGTGATTCTTAATCTCGTTAATCATCGCGGCATCGGTCTCACCGCTCACAAAATCCGCCAATTCCTTCCGGATCTCTTCACAATTCATCGTTCAATCTCCCAAGTATTTGGCCAGGGTTTTTCTGAGCTTTTCATGCGCCCTGTGATTGAGCGACTTCAGGGTGCCCACAGGACAGTCCATGATTTCGGCGATTTCCGAGAATTCCAGCCCCTGATATTCCTTCATAACGACCACGAGATGCTCATCCTCCGGCAGGGCCGCAACGGCTCTCTGGACCAGAGCTCCCAGTTCGGCCGTCTCGATCCGCCTAACAAGGTCCAGGGAAGGATCAGCGAGAGCGTCCTGGAGCTCAACATCTCTATCATTTTGAGCCCGCACCGGGGCACTAAAAGACAGATGCGAACGGTGCTTCATTCTCCTCCGCCTGTCCCGGCACAAATTCAGAGCTATCTGAAAAAGCCATGTTTTGAACGTCGCCGTCACCTGATAATTCTTCCGGGCGCGGACCACTCTGAAAAAAGTCTCCTGGCACAAGTTCTCAGCCTCGTCCGCGCTCATGACCATGCGGTAGATGAAATCCAAAACCGGCTTCTCATATTTGCGATAAAGCATCTCAAAAGCGGCCTCGTCTCCTTCGCGGTAATTCAGCATCAATTCCTCGTCCGATCGTCCCATCATGCCTCTAGACATTCATCTTGCCCATACTAACTTTAACGCACGAGGCCATAAGAGGTTGCGGACGTGAGGCGCATGAACAAGTGTTCACGATGTCCTTACGGCTACCATATAGGGATTTGCTTTTTTGCGCTGCGCGACTTTCCTTCCTAAAAAGCTCGGAATCAATACCTCCCATATCGCAAAGATGATAATTCCGGCTGCGGATCGAAATCAAGAACGCAAAGATGGCCGCGAAGGAGGCTGGCCGGCCGTATCATCGTCGCGGTCGACCGGAAAATCGCCCGAAAGATGCAAGACCTCGCCCCTCTCATGAAATCGCCCGCCGCTATAAATACTTCGCCCGCTCTTCGGCCGCCATCAAGGCAAGGCAGGCTATTTGATTTCGAACCGGGATTCGGGGTGGTTGAAAAGAAATACTTGACAAGTGACTACAAGTGTAATACATTGTTGATGTGACTACTAATGTAATCGATGGGAGATGCCATGAAAAAAGAACTGCCCAAGATAGCCGACTCGGAGTGGCGGGTGATGCGGGTCCTGTGGGAGCGCGGCCCGCAGACTGCCGGTGATGTGGTCAACGTGCTTTCCCGTGAGGTCAAGTGGAAGCCCAGAACGGTCAAGACGCTGATCAGTCGGCTCGTCAAGAAAGGCGCAATCAAAGTCAACGAGGAAGGCCACCGGTATCGATATTCAGCCGCCGTGAACGAATCCGCATGCGTTCGTTCCGAGACCAAGAGTTTCGTTCGGCGCGTCTACAAGGGAACGATGACGCCCGTCCTCGCCGCTTTCATCGAGGATGCTGACCTTTCGGCCCAAGAGATCGATGAGCTTCAAGAGATCCTAGACAAGAAAAAAGGGGGGTGACCATGGAAGCCATAATGACCTTTGTTCAACCGTTTTTTATCTGGCTTCTGCAGACGACTCTGATCGGTAGTGTCGTCATCGGTCTGATTTTGGCGGCCCAAAAAGCGATGGGAGGGAAGCTGGGTCCTCGCTGGTGTCATGCCCTTTGGCTGGTGTTATTGATACGATTGGCGCTGCCGGGGGCATTTCCGGGCCAAATCGATCTTTCCAATCTTGTCGCTTCGCGGGACCGGCAGGTTCAACAACAGCAGCCATCTAAAACAGCTGAACAGAACGAGGTCTCTCAAACAGATCAGAAACCGGAGTCCGGCGTCGGAATTCAGAAGCCGGTGACTCCAAAATCGGAAACGCTCGCCACCGGACAAAGCGAATCCAAACCAGAGCCGGCCGACCTCCATCGACTCCTGCCTTTTCTCTGGCTGGCCGGCGCCATGGTGATGGGGGGATATCTCCTCTGGAGCAACTTTTCCCTTTGGCGGATCGTCAAGCGGGATCGTCCGCTGCTCGACCAGAAGACCTTGGAGCTCTTCGAAGAGTGCAAAGAGCTGATGGGCGTCCAAACGCTCGTCGGCCTTATCCCGAGCGCCCGGATCAAGAGTCCGGCTCTCTTCGGCTTCATCCGTCCCCGTCTCCTCCTGCCGTTGGCGATGGTCGAGGAAGCCGGCCAAGAGGAGATGCGGTATGTTTTCCTTCACGAGCTGGCCCATCTCAAACACCGTGACATCTATCTGGGGTGGCTCACCAGTCTCCTGCAGATCCTGCACTGGTTCAATCCCCTGGTCTGGTTCGCTTTCCACCGCATGCGGTCCGACCGGGAGCTGGCCTGTGATGCTTTCGTGCTTTCCCGAACGGGAAACGAAAAATCACAGGAATACGGGCGAGCCATCGTCGGGCTCCTGCGCCGTTTCTCCCGCTCGCGGCCCCTGCCGGCCATGGCCGGAATTTTAGAGAATCAATCACAATTAAAAAGGAGGATAACGATGATCGCCCACTTTAAAAAAGGCTCTTATCAATGGTCGCCTCTGTCCGTTTTCTTGATTATTGCGTTAGGCGTCCTCTCTCTCTCTTTCACTGTCCGGAGCGAGAGCCAAAATACCGTCTTGCCGAAGTCCGAGCCAAGCATCTCGCTTCGTAGGATCGAGACAGGCCCCATGTCGGACTTCTCGGGTCCCCCGTCTCTGGACGGACGGTATATGTGTGATATTCTGCGACCGCATCTGGTCATTCGCGATCTTGTCACAGGCGAAGTTCGATCGCTGACTGAAGTATCAGATTGGGGTATGTGGTACCCGGTCATATCTCCCAAGAGCGAGTTCGTCGCTTGCCTTAACCAGACCTTCCCACCGCTGGAGAATGAGCTTCAGCTGATCAAGATGGACGGCACGGGGCACCGCGCTCTTCATCGCTTCAAAGTCGACGAAGAGTTCATATTACGTACGTGGACACCGGATGGTCAACGGGTCCTGGGGACCTTGGAGAAAGAGGGCGAAGATCCCCGGCTTCTCGCCTTCTCCATCGAAGACGGTTCCATGCAGGTGATCCACACTTTCGTAACGGATAAGCCTTCCTGGAACAGTGAGATGGCGATTTCAGCGGACGGCCGCTACCTCGCCTACGAGCGGCCGCAGGAGAAAGATTCTGAGGACAGAGACATTTTCATCCTCGACATCGAATACAAGCAAACGAAACCTCTTGTTCAACATGCCGCCAATGATCGATTATTGGGCTGGACGCCTGACAATTCCTATCTTTTTTTCGCCAGTAACCGCAAGGCTGGATATCCCGGTGGCTTTTCTATTTCAGATACCTGGGATGCCTACCTTCTACCGGTGGCCGATGGTGCGAGTCAGGGGGCGCCTGAACTGGTCAAGCGTGACATTCCCGCCAAGATCAGACCGAAAGGTTTCACGCGGAACGGGGCCTTTTATTATGCTGTTGAGTTCAGCACTATGGAGGCTGCCGTGGCTGAAGTGGATATGCAGATAGGCAAACTGTTGACGAAACCCCAGCCGGTGAGTCAGACAGGGACCGACGTCACTCCTGCCTGGTCACCTGATGGTCGGTACCTGGCATATGGCATCCAAAAGTCCAACAAATCCCAGATCATCCGTATCCGAAACATGGAAACGGGTCAGGAACGGGAACTCGATCCCGGTTTGCCGCAATTCAATTCACTTCGGTGGTCACGCGACGGCAAGTTTTTTCTTGTGTCGAACTTCAAACAAAATTTGCCGCAGGCTGTCCACAGAATCAATGCCAGCACAGGCGAACGAGTGGCCCTGGTGCAGAGTGCCTCTTCCGGACTCGGCGCGGCTCAACTGACCTCTGATGGCGGGACATTGTTCTACGTTCTTCACCATCCCGACTCACAAAAAGCGAGCCTCATGGCTAGAGACATGAAGTCAGGCCGTGAAAAAGAGTTTTTCAGCATGGAAGGTGCCAGAACCGCACAGAGTCTTAACTTTGCCCTTTCGCCTGATGGTCGGCAGTTGGCCCTGGCGACCTTTGATACATCGTCTCCGACGAAATGGATTCACCGTATCTTGACGATGCCGGCTAAAGGCGGTGAGCCCATGGAACTACTCAAGAACGAAGAGCTCAAGCAGCTTCCCATGATTGCGTGGACACCTGATGGGCGGTTTTTACTCTTCTCCAATTCCATCCCGGGGGGAAACGCATTGTTTATTATTCCAGCGGGCGGCGGGCAGTCGCGCGAGCTTTGCCGACCCCAAACAATGACGTACGGCGTGTTGTGGAGTGCGCTGGATGTTCATCCCGATGGACGGCGTATCGTCTTTGACTGTTTTGAGTATCGCCACGAAGTGTGGGCGATGGAGAACTTCCTTCCCACGACCGCCGCTTCCAGGGAGAGATGACGACGGAGATTCAGGTCAGAAAATATTGGGAAAGTAACTGATCGAGAAAGCACTGGGTCTCCGTCTCTAGACGAATATCTTATTTTCGGGGATAAGATATTCTTCCCATATGACAATTGTGGCGCTCGCGGCTATAATTGAACCGCGACAGTCCCGGGAGGTAGGGATGCACCACTCTAAGTTGCGGCCGCCGCGCAATGTTCTGGTGCTGTTTATAGCAGTCTCGGCCGTTTCGGTGTCTGCCTTGGTTTGGCTGAGTTGGCGTCTGCTGAGGCAGGACCGGGCGTTGGAGAACCAGCGTATCCAGGAACGGCTCGAACGCGCGGCCGATCTGATCGTCACGTCCCTTGATCTAGGTCTTTCGGAAATCGAGAATCATCTTTCGGTCCTATCCGATCCCGGTGATCATGCTCTGTCCATTGCTTTCGGCCCACGTGAGGTCGAAACCAATCCCGGCGGGCGTTTGCTCTACTATCCCTTTATTCCACAGGTTCGGGAATCCCCTGTCACCATGTTCGAAGCGGGGGAGACTCTCGAGTTCCGGCAGCAGGACTACGTCGGGGCGATTGCCGCGTTCCGCGCGCTAGCGTTCTCGAAGGACCCTCTTATCCGGGCAGGGGCGCTGGTGCGTCTTGGGCGAAATCTGCGCAAGAACAACCAGATCCATGAAGCGCTTGCGGTTTACGAAGAACTGGCCCGGCTCGGATCGACTCCCGTGGGCGGAGATCCGGCCGAACTTCTCGCCCGACAGGCCCGATGCGCACTTCTGAAGGAGCTGAATCTACTTTCAGAATTGCAGCGCGAGGCCGGATCTTTGGACGCCGACCTTCAGCAGGGCCGCTGGCAGCTGGATCGCGTTTCCTATCAATTCCATTCGCAAGAAGTCCAACGCTGGTTGACCGTCGAGCCCGATACCCTGGCCGAACGCCAAGCCGCTCTCGCCCTGGCCGCCGCCGTGGAATCCCTCTGGGAGCAATGGCAAGAACTCAGGCGAGGCGAAGGGAGCGCGCGCGGCCGTCGTAGTCTTTGGGTGCATGGCCAGTCGATCCTCTTGCTCTGGGACAGCTCTCCGGAAAAACTCACGGCCTTGGCGGCTGGTCCGCGATATCTGGAATCCCAATGGGGCCATACCTGGCGGAATCTCGGCGTCACCGTGTCGCTGCTGGATTCCGATTCCCACAATGTGTTTCAACCATTCCCTCCGACCAGTCCGCAGCAGGCCCTGCGCACGTCATCCGACACGCGATTGCCGTGGACTCTGCGGATTACCAGCGCCGATCCTGCCGCCGATCTGGCCCAGCGAGCCGGACGCCGGCGCCTCCTGCTGGCGGGTTTGGCTATGATGGGCGTCATGGTCCTTGTAGGCGGGTACTTCACGACGCGCGCCGTGTCGCGCGAGTTGGCCGTCTCCCGGCTGCAGTCCGATTTTGTCTCGGCGGTCTCGCATGAGTTTCGGACACCTTTGACCTCGATGCTCCATCTGACCGATTCGCTTGACCGAGGCATCGTGTCGGACGAGAACCGCCGCCGGCAATACTATGCCGCATTGGCGCACGAGACCACGCGGCTTCACCGCCTGGTCGAGAGCCTCTTGAATTTCGGGCGCATGGAAGCCGGCGCGTTTGAGTACCGATTCGAGCCGGTCGACCTCGCCGTCCTGGTCGGGGATGTCGTGGCCGAGTTTCGGAAAGAGTTCGCCTCCAGCGGCCATCGCTTTGAGCTTCGTGCGGATCACGGCCTCCCTCCGCTTCAAGTCGACCGCGAGGCTCTCAGCCGGGCGCTGTGGAACCTTTTGGACAATGCCGTGAAATACTCGCCCGGCCAGCCGGCGATTTGGGTCGATCTGGCGCGCGAAGGAAAACGTGTCGCCCTCCGCGTTCGCGATCAAGGCCCGGGCATCCCCGTTGAGGAACAAAAGGAAATCTTTAATAAATTTGTGCGCGGCTCCGCGGCCCGGGCCTCGAGTGTCAAAGGAACCGGGGTTGGCCTGGCCATGGTCCGGCACACGGTTCGGGCCCATGGCGGCGAAGTCCGGGTCGAAAGCCGTCCTGGGGAAGGCAGCACCTTCACAATCTTGCTGCCGGGGGAGGGATGAAAACGATGGCCCGTATCCTAGTCGTGGAAGACGAAGCCAACATCGCCCTTGCCCTCGAGGACGACCTCAAGAAAGAAGGCTATGACGTGGAGATCGTGGGCGACGGCGACCGCGCCTGCGGCCGCGCCCTTGAGGCGGCTTTTGACTTGATCCTGTTGGACGTCATGCTGCCCCATAAGGACGGATTTGATGTCTGCCGCGACCTCAGGCGCGCTCGTGTTCGGACGCCGATCCTGATGCTCACGGCCAAGACGCAGGAAGCGGAAAAAATCCTGGGCCTCGAATTGGGGGCCGACGACTACGTCACCAAACCGTATAGCCCGCGGGAGCTGCGCGCGCGCATCAAGGCTCTCTTACGCCGTGCCGCGGATGAACTTCCCGAAGTCTTCCGATTCGGCGACGTCGAAGTGGATTTCGGGCGTTACGAGGTCCGGCGCGGCGGCCGGCTTCTCGAGGTTACACCGACGGAGTTCAAACTGCTCGCCGCCTTTATCCGCCAGCGGGGACGGGCGTTGACGCGAGACCAGCTCCTCGACCTCGCCTGGGGTCAGGGGGTCTTCGTCACCGACCGCGTCGTGGATAACCAGATCGCCAACCTGCGCAAGAAGATCGAACCCAAGCCATCGAAGCCGCGTTATCTGCTCAACGTGCGCGGCGTGGGGTATCGATTCGACGGCTAAGATCTGACACAACCGTGACAGTTTCGTGATTAGCTGAGGACAGGGAGGCCGTACTCTGCCGGCAGGAGGAAAAAACCATGAAAACGCGTCACGTCGGTTTGATTGGAGCGGCACTGCTAACGGTCTTCCTGGTAGCTTTGCTTGCCGCGGGCCAGAAGAACGACCAGGCTGAGTTAGCCCTCAAGGCCGCCATAAAAACAGAAACCGTCGATGGAGACCTGAAAAGCGCCATCGAGCAGTACAAGAAGATCGCCAATGGCAGCAACCACGCGGTGGCGGCGAAAGCGCTGATCCGCATGGGCCAGTGTTACGACAAGCTGGGCGACGCGGAGGCGCGCAAGGCGTACGAGCGGGTCGTGCGCGAGTTCGCCGATCAGAAGGAAGCGGTGGAACAGGCGCGGGCGCTGCTGGCCGCGGGCGGCCGGGACAAACAGCCCGAATCTGGAGTTATCTTCCAGCAGAAGTGGGTGCTTCCGGCCGGTGGTGCGTTTACAGAGATGCGCCAGCCATCGCCGGACGGCCGGTACCTTCCCTACACGTTTTTGCTGCGGAACCGCCTCTATCTCCATGACTTCACCACGAGTGAGGACCGCCTGGTGTTGGAGAGCCAAGCCGGCTCCGCCTTCTTCGGCCCCCCCTCGATATCTCCCGATAGTCGGCAGATCGTCTACACGCGGTTTACCCGGAGTGATAGCTTGTATGGCGGCCGCGATTATGAACTGATGATCGCCGGAATCGACGGCTCCAATCCAACGACGCTGATCCGTGACAAAGAGAAATTCCTCCAGCCGAGAGCCTGGTCTCCGGATGGAAAGTCCATCCTCGTGACCACGGAAAACGGTGCTGACGGGCTTACGCTTTCGCTGTTATCCATAGCCGACCGTTCCTTGCGCGTGCTGACGGCCCGGGATGATTACAGCGGTTTGTATTTTTCACCCGACGGGCGGTATATCGCCGCCTACCGCGTCTCGACGAAGTCGGGACTCCTCCCGGGGCCGCTCATCCTGCTCCCCACGGATGGCGGCAAGGAAGTGGTCCTCCTCGATAGCCGGGCCAAGAACTGGCCTCCGATCTGGACGCCTGACGGCCGCATGATCCTGTTCGTCAGCGATCGTTCGGGAAAAAACGATCTGTGGGCCATCAGGGTGAGCGATGGAAGACCAGAGGGCGAGCCCCGGCTGATGCGTTCGGATGTCGGCTTGATGGAGCCTCTCGGCTTCACTAAAGACGGCACGCTTTACTATAAGATCTACATCCCTTCCCAGGGGGACATTTACGTAGCCGATCTCGACCCGGCGACAGGACTGGTCACATCGAAACCGGAACGAATCAATGAGCGTTACATCGGCTCCGCCGGCTTTCCCGCGGACTGGTCGCCGGACGGGCGCTTCCTCGCCTATACGAGAAGGTCCCCAGGCGAATACAACAGATCGAGGATCATCAGCATTATCATCCGATCGGAAGCGACCGGCGAGGAGCGCGAGGTCTTTCCGGTGCCTGCGTCGGCGTTCAACCAAACTATGCCTTTCCCCAACGTGCTCCAGTGGTTCCCTGACGGGCAATCGTTGTTGGCGACAGACTTTAATGAGAAAAGGAAATTGGTCTTCCGCCGGTTCGACGTCGAGACCGGCCAGGTGAAGGTGTTCCTCGACCTGAGCGATCGGGATAAAGCCGTTTATGCTCCGAACCTATCGCCCGATGGAAAGGCGCTTTACTACGTAGAAGGGGGAAACCTCCACCGGGTGATGCGTCGCGCTCTGGAAAACGGCGAAGAGAAGGAATTGTACCAAATGAAAGAGCCCGCCGGGAGTATCGATGATCTTTCGCTGTCCAAGGACGGGAGGCAATTGGCTTTTGTTCAAGCCAACGCGGAATCGAAGACCGAGTCTTTGATCATCGTGCCGGCCGAAGGAGGGAGCCCGCGCGAACTGCTCCGATCCAAGACACCGATTAATCAAATCGACTGGACCAAAGACGGCCGCCATGTGCTGATGGTCTGGTATATGGCGACCGGCCCTTCGCACGTCTGGTCCATGTCGATCGAAGGCGGCGAGCCACAGCCATCGCCCGCGGCCACGTACCTGCAAGCCGTCCACCCGGATGGCCGCCGGATCGCTTTTTACGACAGCAAGGGAGGGAACGAGGAAGTGTGGGTGATCAAGAACCTGCTGTCCACGCCAAAGGTCTCGCGTTAGTGGGCGCCTCAATGACGGATCTACGACGAACTCGTCGGCGTGAAATGAAGATGAAATCGAGGGTGACGGGCCAGCCAATCTCTGACGTTCGGGTGCGTGTATGTTTCATAGTAATCCAGGATCAAATGAAGATCACGGTGGCGCGAGCCGCCGGCGGAGAATCACCTGAACTGTTCCGCGTGGCGGGTGAGTTGCCGTTGGAATTGACCTGAATGCCGGTCGGCCAGTCCGTGGTGGTTCAGCATCGCGGTAAGGATAAGAACGAAGTATGGAGAGTCCCCGAAACCGGCAAGGAAGCGCAGCGGGTGGACCTGGGAGTGCCCAAGCCAAACGAGGTGCGCATTCACCCCGATGGACGGCGGGTCGCCTTCATGGCGGGAGAATCCAAAAGCGAGCTCTGGGTGATGGAGAACTTCCTGCCGGCGCTGAAAGTTGCCAAGTAGCTGGTAGAAGTAAAAAAGGGGACGGTTCTCTTTTTCGAGAAAATAAAACCGTCCCCTTTTCTTCCTTTTCTTGGTTCTTAGAATTCCACCGTCAAGGCCAGCTTATCCCCGGCTTTGAGAACGAGCGGCTGGGTCTATGTCACCTTGATCTTGTTCCCCTCCTGCTTGAAAACTGGGGTGATTTGCAACTCAAACTTCAATCTTTCACTTCGCAGCATGGAACAATTACACGCGATGATTGGATGGGTAAATGGGGATCAAGATGCTCACTTGGCCAACGCAGTCAAAAAGCAGACTCTTATCCTAATGATATTTGATGACAATTTTTTACATTTTTTTGACATTTTGATGATTGAAATTGATACAATTGACATGAAATTATTCAGCGAGTCGGATTTCAAAGCCGGCGATGAAAATATTCATTCAGGGGATATTAGCCCGAAAGAAAATCGTCCTTATTTTCCTGCTCGCCATTTTGTTGCCTTCGCTTATCGTTGGCTATTTAAGCTTGAGCACTTTTGCCAAAAGGCGTGAGGCAGTCCAGAAAATTCTTGAATCAAATCTCTGGATTTCAGGCGAAGCTGCGCTGAAGTCTCTCGAGGTTAAACTTCTCGAGTATGAAGAGCAGGCCTTAAAAGCGGAAAATTTTATTTCATTGATCCGGCAAGAAAGCGCGAGTCAAGGCCCTTTTAATTTTCCTTTAGACTCCAAGCAAGTCACCGGCCAGGCTTTTCTCCTCGATGCTGATTATCAAATCATTTTTCCTCGCACTGGAGCCGAGGATGCTTCGGTTTTTCAGCAGGAGAAAAGCCTATTGAACAGCAATTTTTCTCAAGATTTTCAGAGAGCAGAATCCATTGAATTCACCCAAAAGAACTACGGGCGGGCCGCTGAGCTTTATAAACAATGCTCAGTGTCAGCCTCTTCAGAGCAAAATCAGGCCATGGCCCTTGAAGGCCTGGGCCGTTGTCTTCTTTCCTTGAAAGAATATGAGGGAGCCTTCAAAGTTTATATCGAGCTATCTGAGAAGCATGGACAATTAAAGAATAAAGCAGGCCATCCTTATGGAACAGGGGCTGTGTTTCAGTTATTTGAGATAGAACAGCATCGAGGGAGAGAGGAGCAAAGCCTTAAAATTTTGTTCGACCTTTATCAGAAGATAAGGAATGGAGATTGGCTTCTTGGCTCTTCCAGCTATGATTTTTTCGTTGCCGATATAGAATCAATTCTTAACGAAAAACTGAATGAGAAGTTTCCTGAGATTAAAAAATCTTACGATGCCTTGAGAGAGAGGAAAGCCCCTTATCTTCAAGCATTGCTTTTTACAGACTTTTTGAAGAGGGAAGTTATTCCCCGAATAAAAGAAAAACATGCTCTCTCCAAAAAGGGGGAAGAGAGCCAGCTAGAACGTTTCTTTGCCGTTCGCCAAGATGCAAGTTTTTATCTTATCTCTTATCGCCTCCTCCCTGATTTTCAACCAGAAAAAACTCTTTACGGAGGCTATTGCTGGAGTCTCGATTATTTTAAAAAAGAGATATTATCGAAAGTATTAGGCGAGATCAGCGAGGATTCCGGGCTTCAGATTCAGGTCGTCGATGAAGGCGGCCAAAATGTCTTAAGCGGGAAAAAGGAATTGGCTGCAAAAGATTCTCTATCTTTATCCTTTCGCCAGTTTCCTTTCCCCTGGAAACTTCTGACTTCTCAGCCTGCCTTCAATGAGTTGGAGAGAACAGCACGTCGTGAGAACATTCTCTATGGAATGCTCCTCAGTGTCATTGTGGTCTTAATGCTTTTGGGTGTTGTTTTAATCGTGCGTGATATTGCAAGGGAAACGGAAACAACGCGCCTTCGAACCGAATTCGTCCACAATGTTTCCCATGAGTTGAAAACGCCCCTGACGCTCATTCGCCTCTACGGCGAAACACTCCAACGAAAAGAAGACCTGGAAGAGGAAGAAAAGCGGGAGGCTTATGAAATCATCACCAAAGAGAGCGAGCGGCTGTCGCACCTCATCAATAATGTTCTAGATTTCTCCAGGATTGAGATGGGAAGAAAAGAATTCAATTTTAAAAAAGGGAATTTGTCTGATGTTGTTCGGGATACTTTAGATTCCTACCGCTATCACTTGGAGAAGAAAGGATTTAAGATTCAAGCAGAAATTGCCCACGAGCTTCCCCAGATGGATTTTGACCCGGAAGCCATGGCCAGTGTTTTGATCAACCTTTTAAGCAATGCCATGAAGTTTTCTCCGGATCAAAAGGAAGTGACGGTGAGATTATTCAAAGAAAAAAATAGTGCTGTCCTTCGGGTCGAAGATAAAGGAATAGGAATCTCGCCCAGGGAAACATCAAAGATTTTTCGAAGATTTTACCGTGTTAAAAATAAAGTAACTGCGGAAACAGCGGGAAGCGGCTTAGGACTGACTTTGGTCAAGCACATTACAGAAGCTCATGGTGGCGGGGTAAAAGTCGAGAGCCAGCCAGGAGAAGGGAGTATCTTCTCAGTGATTCTTCCTTTCCCTGGCCCTAATGAGGAATAGGAATGAAAGAGAAGATATTGATTATCGAGGATGAAGAGGACCTGGTTAAAGGGTTGAAACTCAATCTGGCTGGCGAAGGATATGATGTGGCCTGGGCTTATGATGGTCAGGAAGGAATTCGCAAAGCCTTGGAGGAACGGCCGGATTTAATCATTCTTGACATTATGCTCCCCAAAATGGATGGTCTTGAAGTCTGCCGGGAGATTCGTCAGAAGAATATGAATATCCCAATCATTATGCTTACCGCCAAAGGGGAAGAGGTCGACAAGGTGGTAGGGTTGGAAGTCGGTGCCGATGATTATATAACCAAGCCTTTTAGCATTCGAGAACTCTTGGCCCGGCTAAAAGCGCATCTGAGGCGCGAGAAAAGGGAAGTGAAGAAAATCCCTGAAGCTTATTCTTTTGGCGATGTTGAAGTTGATTTTTCTCATTTCAAAGTCAGGCGCAAGGGTAAGGAAGTTGACCTGACATCGCTTGAAGTGGAGATTCTCAAATACTTCGTTGCGCATAGAGGCGAAGTTGTCACCAGAGAGGCTTTGCTCGATAAAATCTGGGGTTATGAGAGGTTTCCCACTACCCGAACCATCGACAACCATATCCTGAAATTGAGGAAAAAGATCGAGGAAGACCCGGCTCATCCCAAATACATTTTTTCCGTCTATGGAGCAGGATACCGGTTTATGGGCTGATAACAATCTTTTACAATTTTTTACTTTTGCTTGACAACATTGAAAGACGAAAGAGCTACTTTGTTGATGAATGGAAAAATCACCGGTAGGAGGTAGCATCATGAATTTTAAAAAAACTATTATCTCAATTGCAGTTTTGGCAGCCGCGTTGATGGCTTTTGGCCTTCAAAATTCTCCCGAACATAAAGTGCTTTTCGAAAAAGCGAAATTCGCCATGGAAACAAAGGGCGACCTGAATGAAGCCATCAAGCTCTTCAGTGAGCTAATCCAGAAATATCCTGGAGAAAGAGAATATGCGGCGAAATCTCAACTGTATATCGGACTGTGCTATGAAAAATTGGGCAATGCAGAGGCGCGCGCCGCCTACGAGCGGGTGGTGCGCGACTTCGCCGACCAGGCCGAGATTGTGGCGCAGGCGCGGGTGAGGCTGGCGGCACTGGGCGGCCCCGGCGGCGCCGGGGGACTCATCACCCGCCGGATCCTAGCGGATGCCTCCGGTGTCGATGGAGTCTTGACCGCGGATGGCAAGTTCATCAGAGGTATAGATTGGGAAAAGGGTGACGTGGTCCAGTTCGAAGTTGCCGGCGGACAGACGAGCCGAATCAAAAATAAGGGGCCCTGGAGCGAGACTGAGGCGTCCTACGAGTACCAAGCGTTATCACGCGACGGAAAACAAATCGCATACAACTCGTATACGAAGGACTGGGTCCCTCAAGTGCGGATTAGAAACCTGGATGGTTCGGGCCTTCGCACACTTTACAGTGAGAAAGACTCTTACGTCGCACCCTTGGACTGGTCGCCTGACGCAAGGTCCATCCTCGCACTTCGCGAGCTTGGTTACAGTTCAAAGGGGGGGATTGACCTAACACTGATCTCGACAGCGGACGGCTCGGTGCGCGTCCTGAGGAGTATTACTTCGCCCTTGTTCTTGTTTGAAAGGGCCAGTTTCTCGCCCGATGGGCGATTTGTCGCGTTCAGTTTCGTGCGTGAGGGTAGTCCACCCCATGGCGACGTCTTCCTGATGACCGCCGATGGCCGGAATGAGGTCGTTGTTGCCGGGCACCCTGCGGAGGATCGACTGCTTGGATGGACACCGGACGGGAAAAGCCTTGTCTTCCTCAGCGACCGCTCGGGAACGTGGGACATCTGGACCGTCCACATCACCGGGGGGAAGCAGCAAGGAGAACCAGAACTGTTGAAAAAGGACTTCGGCTATGATTCAGAGGTTCTTGGCTTTGCACCCGATGGCTCCCTTTATTACAAGACTGGCACCTCTTTAGGTCGCCTCTACTACGGTGAGGTCGACCTTGAAACCGGTAAGGTACTCGTGCCACCCGCGCCGGTCACGACGCGGTATACTGGCCCACCGTCACAGCCAACATGGTCACCCGACGGCAGGAACTTACTCTACATTTCACGTCGGGGTGACGTCAGTCCTGGAAACAATATCCTCACGATCCGGTCGGCCGCAACCGGGGAAGAGCGCTTCCTGTCGCCGCGTCTTCGTTTCGTTAACCAGATCTCCTGGGCGCCGGACGGCCGTTCCGTCATCGCGCTCGGGATTACGGGGACGGAAACTGGGATCTTCCGAATTGACACTGAAACAAGCGAGATCACTAAGTTGCCAGATGGAGGCTTTGCCCCCAAGCTCTGCCCGGATGGGAAGACCCTGGTGTTCGTGAAGGGGGAGACAGGGGGGCCAAGCATCAGGAAACGCAACCTCGACACCGGTGAGGAGTCGGAAGTTGTCAAAGCAGGAATATTTTACGACCTCTCGCCGGACGGCCGGGAAGTGGTGTTCCAGGTGAATGGCGCTGTAAAGACCGTGTCCCTCAACGGAGGGGAGCCGCGGGAGCTATTTCGCGGTTCGGCGCACCCTGACTGGTATTACGGGCTGGGGTGGACGAGGGACGGCCGTTACATCATTGTCCGGGCACGCAATACCGCGAGCAGTGAAATCTGGCGGGTTCCGGCGCAGGGCGGGACGCCGCTGAAGCTGGACCTCTCCGTTCCAAAACTGCAATACTTCGCGCTTCACCCGGACAACCGCCGCTTTGCGTTCAGCGTCGATGAGGGTTCCAAGAGCGAGCTCTGGGTGATGGAGAATTTTCTGCCGCCGCTGAAAGTCGTCAAGTAGCCGATAGAAGCGGTGACAGAAAGCGAGGCAGGCGTCGAAATTCGATTCTGAATATAATCATCCCGTAGGGGACGCTTCTCTACCTGAAAAAGAGAAGCGTCCCCTAGAAGCCGGGCGTTCTCGGCCTCGTACGTATCCTTGGACGAGCGGGAGCGGGGTGTTACCAGGCGTCAGAAAATACGATGACTATTTCTCTTGCTCCAGCCGCAATTTTAACAAGAATGCCGTATCTTTCTTGAGATTGGCCTTGATCCATGCCTTTTGCTTATTGTCTATGAGCTCACCGATGCCGGCCAGAATGCCGCGGTCACTCATGGATTCGACGAACTTCACGCATTTCTTCAAATAATCCTTAAACTCCAATTGAGTTCGCTTTTCCACTATCTCTTTATTGATGGGCCAGCGATTTTTCAAAAAATGCCAGACATCAAAGACATCGCGATTCGCCGTTTTGGTCCGTTCCAGCATGGCGACCAGCTTGTGGCTGAACATGTCTTCTCTAACCATCACGAGCATGGAGACGCCCAGGTAGCTCTTCAACTCGTAGCGGGAGCCGAAATTCCGCCGATTGATCTCCACCTTAATGTTCTGATCCCTTTCGCCATAAGAAAGCAGGAAGAACAAGGTATTCAGTTTCTTTTGTTTTTCTTTAATGGTTCCGTACTCTCGAAGTATGTTTTCGACCCGCTTAAAAACGATAGCTTCTTTGGCTTCGTTTAAAAGATCAAAATCCAGGTCAACCGAGAAGCGGCCCAAGTTATAGAAGAAGTGAGAGGCGGTACCGCCTTTAAAACCCAAGACCGGACCGAGTGAAGCATGGGTATAGATATCTTTTAGGATTTGAAGCAGGATTGTTTTGTGAATATTTCGATCAAGCATGTTGATCTAGTTTTAAATATGAGTCCAATCTTTTTGCTAGGGCTTTATTGCCGTAAATAGGCAAGATCTCTCGGCATTTCTTCCAATCAATGGAAGAAAGATTGTCAAAATGATAAGTCGGATTCAGGTAGAGCGTATCCAGAAACGCTCTTTCCCTGGAAGCAATCGAATAATTGGCCTTGATCTCGATGCCAAGAGTGTTGGCCAGGACCACGTCTTTCAATCGGCGAAAAGCGTAAACGCCCCCATCGCAGGGTATTTCTCTGGTCAAATAGCTGGCCACGAAGATCTGATTATAATGTTGAAAGACCACGCCTTCTTTGACCAGGACCGTCTCGAAACTGATATAGGCGGGAGAAAAAATCTTATTGGCCAGTTCCAGTCGGTCGTAATTTCTATCTTTTGCGTAAATGCCGCGGCGGATGGGATAAAGCTCCCGAGTCTTCACATAATAATTGATCCGCCTTCGAAGCAGAGAGGCGTTGGTTTCACCTGAAGCCAAAAGAATGTCTTTAAAAGTAAAGACTGTGTTCCGGCCGCGAAGGATGTTTAGAAGGTTGGCTTTTTCCATAGATAAGAACCAAAGGTTACATGAATCGTTACCTTTAGTTTAAATTGTTTTAAATAAAAGTCAAGACCCTGATTGATTCAGGGCCCAACTCGCCCCTCTGTTCAGGCAGTTCACCGTAAAAAGTTGTCAGCGGGTAATTTTTTTAAATTAGGACCGGTCGGTCATTGATATTCCGCGATAATGACAAAAACGCCTCACGGCCGGGCGCATCGCCGCTTCTGTTCTTTCTTCTCGGCGAAAGTCCGCGGGACGTGGACCTTTTCGCCGGTCGCGGGATCGAGCCCCGTGTGATACATGCAGGTCGAGACGGTCATGGGCGTCGGCGTGAAGATCTGGACGCCCTCGACCGGCTTCTCCCCTTCCCGCTCCAGCCGCCGGATCTCCCGCTTCAACTCATCCGCCTCTCTCGGACCGCAGCCCGGGTGGCCGACCATGAAATAATATTTGAGATGCTGCTTGCGGCCGGCGTTGATGCTCATGAAAAGACGGCGGAAATCTTCGAGCGGCGGGACGTTTTTGTTCATGCGCCGCAAAACCGCGGGCGAAACGTGCTCCGGCGCGATCTTGAGCAGGCCGGAGAGATGGTGCCCGCAGATCTCCCGCAAATATTCCTCGCTCTCCATGGCCAGGTCGTAGCGGATGCCGCTCCGGACAAAGATCTTTTTGACGCCGGGGACCCGCCGTGCTTTCCGCATGAGCGCGATCAAGCGGCGGTGGCTCCGGTCGAGCCTCGCGCAGCTCAGGCACTCTTTTTCGCACCGCTCGCCCGCGGCGCAGTCCATGCCGTACATGTTCGCCGTCGGACCTCCCATGTCGTCGATATAGCCCTTGAAATCCGGATGCCGGGTCAGGCGGAAGATCTCGTCGAGGATGGATTTCTCGCTCCGCGAAACGATCCGGTCGCCCTGGTGGAGGGCCAGCGCGCAGAACGAGCAGCGTCCGAAACAGCCGCGGTGCGTGACCACGGAGAACTGGGCCATCTTGAACTCGGGAAAATGGGCGGGGACCTTGCGCGAAAACGGAAGGCCGTAAATCCGATCCAAATCCGCGGCAGTGTAATCCGGCATCGGATACTGCAGGGCATAGCGGGCGGCATGGCGCTGGGCGAGCGCCCGGCGGTTGGAAAAGAGATTTTGGGCGCGGCAGAACGCGTCAGGGCTCGCGCTCACGTCCTCGAACGAAGGGATTTCACGGAAGCCCGGCGGCACTTCCGGCCGCACGACGCACGTTCCGCGGATCCCGGCCAAATCCTCGCCGTTCTCCAGCCGCTTGGCGATCTCGACGGCCTGGAGCTCGCCCGGGCCGTAAACGAGAATATCGGCGCGCGAATCGAGCAACAGGCCGCGCCGGATCTTGTTCTCCCAGTAATCGTAATGGGCGAAGCGACGCAGCGAAGCCTCGATCCCGCCGAGGACGAGGGGGACGCCGGGGAACAAAGGCCTGATCCTGTTGGCATAAACCAGGACGGCCCGGTCGGGCATGCCGGACCGGTACGGCTCGTGCTCATCCTTGGCCCGAGCCCGTTTGAGCGGCGTGTAGTTGACGAGCATGCTGTCGATGGAGCCGGCCGTGAGGCCGAAGAAAAGGCGCGGCGCGCCGAGCTTCTTGAAATCCGCGTTCCCTTTCCAATCGGGCCGTTCGATGACGCCGACTTTGTATCCCTCGGCGTCAAGCACGCGGGCGATGACGCCCGCTCCCGAGAGCGGGTGGTCGGCATAAGGCTCGCCGCTGACGAGAATGATGTCAAAACCCGAGCCTTTTAAAGCGATCATCCTAAATCAATATTCGAGGCGCCGGAAAATCAGCGCCCCGTATCCCGCGTTGAGAACGAGGAGCCCCCCGGAGATGAGAAACGGATATTGGAGCCCGTAGCGATAGCCGAGCGGCGAGAAGATCAGGGCGCCGGCCATCTGGCCCAGGATCGAAATCGCCGAGATGAGCCCTGCGCTCCCTCCGATCGTCCTCTTTTCGAAGAGCCGCGAAGTGAACAGCGTGAGGAGCGCGGCCATGGCGCCGTCGCCGATCTCATGAACGACCCGGAAGGCCAGAGACACATAAACGTTGGCATTGACCATCAGGACCAGGCCCGCGCCCGAGGCGAACATGGCCAGGACGAGGAGGCGCTTGTTGGTCCGGAGGTTGAATTTCAGGAATCCGACCAGCAGGGAGGCGAAGGACAGGAAGAACAATCCCGTGGATATGTAATAGGAAACCTGGAGGCTGTTCAAGCCGAACGCTTTTTCGAGGAACGGGCTGTAGACGGTCCCTTCGACGCTCCAGTGCATGGCCAGGACGAAAACGAAGACGATGAAGAGAAGCGTTTTGGCCTGAAACAGGTTCCGCCGGTAGTCCCCGAACGAGACCAGGTGAAATTTCTCGTGGTCGAATCGCCCGGCGGTCAACAAAACCAGAAGCGTGATCGCGGCGAAAACGAGCTGCAGGACGCGGAAATCGGCGAATCGCGTCAGCAGCCCGCCGCCGACAACGCCTACAGCCGGGCCCAGGCTGATCCAGAACCCGTAGATTCCGTATTTCCGGTTCTGGTCCATCGCCTTGGCGTCTTTGTAGTAAAGGCTGTTGAACGAGACGTCGAGCGCGTTGTTGGCCATCCCGAGGAGGAGGAAAGCGGCCGCCATGAGATAAAAATCCTTGGCGTAAGCGAGGAGCACGAAAAGAAGGCATTCGACGATCAGCCCGCCGCGGATGACTCCGGCGATGGAGACCCGGTCGTTGATCCAGCCCGTGGGAAAGGAGACGAGCAGCGGGGCCAGAGCCCAGAGAGAGATGATGGCCCCGATCTGCCAGCCGTTGAAGCCGATCTTCAGGAAATAAAGAGGCATGAGGAAGAGGATGGACGTGACCGTGAGCTTGCGCGAAAAATTGATGTAATGGATATTGGCGTGCAAAGTCATCGGCTTCTCGCTCTTTTAAAGGATCTCATTATATCGTTTTCGAAGAAAATATAAAAAAAATCCCCCCTCGCCCTCTCCAACTTGTCCGGGATGTTCAATCGAGATTCAGCCGCCGGCGCCGCTTACCTATTCTCCGTCTCCGACTTGTTCTTGATGTTGATCGTTTTATAAAAACAAGAGGCTGGCCACGTGCTTGACAACAATCCGTGGCCGGCAATATATTCAATTCGCAATGGGCTGCTTCGATTCCGAGCTTAGCGGGAGGGTACGTTTTTAAAGCGATAGTCTTTCATCCAACTCCTCCTTTTATTATTTTATAGAGCATATATGCCGGAAAACACAAAGATAATATTGTTTAAGAGAATTCGCTATGCTATAGTTTTTTTCTAACAAAAATGAAGCAAGGAGAAACCATGAGCAAAAAAGCATTCTTTTTTTCGGTATTGCTCTGTGTCTTGGCCAGTTCATTCTTGTTAGCCCAGTCGCCTGAGGCGCGAGTCTTGCGTTTTCCGGCCGTCTCCGAGGACACCATCGTCTTCAGTTGCGCCGGCGACCTGTACAGCGTCCCGGCCGCCGGCGGCGTGGCCCGCAAGCTCACCAGCCATCCCGGCTATGAGATGTTCGCCCGCTTTTCTCCGGACGGAAAGACTCTGGCCTTCACCGGCGAATACGACGGCTCCCGCGAAGTCTATGTCATGCCCGCCGAGGGCGGAGTGCCGCGGCGCGTGACTTTCACCTCCTCGCTCAACCGCGACGACGTTTCGGACCGCATGGGTCCCAACAACATCGTCCTGGGCTGGCAGCACGATAACAAGCACATTGTCTTCCGCTCCCGGATGAGGGAATGGAATGATTTCCTCGGCCAGCTTTACCTGGCGTCGGCCGACGGCAGCACGCCCATCGAGCTCCCGCTGCCGCGCGGGGGTTTTTGTTCCTTCTCCCCGGACGATAAGAAGCTGGCCTACAACCGCATCTTTCGCGAATTCCGCACCTGGAAGCGCTACCGGGGCGGAATGACGGACGATATCTGGGTCTACGATTTCGAGACCAAGAAGATTGAAAACATCACCAACAACCCCGCCGGCGATATCATCCCCATGTGGAGCGGGGACACGATCTACTTCCTGTCCGACCGCGACGCCAATAAGCGGATGAACCTCTACGCCTACGACCTGAAGACCAAGCAAACCCGGCAGCTGACCCAATTCGCCGATTTCGACATCAAGTTCCCCTCGCTCGGGCCCAAGGCCATCGTTTTCGAGAACGGCGGTTTCATCTATCGCTTCGACCTGGCCGCGGAGAAGGCGGTCAAGGTCCCGATCCTCATCGTGGACGACCAGGTTTCGGGCCGGACGAAGATCGCCAACGTTTCCTCTCGTGTCACCAACAGCGAGATTTCGCCCGACGGCAAGCGGGCCTTATTCGGCGCCCGGGGCGAGATGTTCACGGTTCCCGCCCAATTCGGCAACGTCCGGAACCTGACCAATACGCCGGGCGTCCATGAACGCGATTCCAAATGGTCGCCAGACGGCAAGTGGATCGCCTACGTCTCGGACGCAACGGGCGAGGATGAGATCTACGTGATGCCCCAGGACGGAAACGGCAAGCCTGTCCAATTGACCACCAAGGCCGATACTTATAAATATGCCCTTCGCTGGTCGCCGGACGGCAAGAAGATCCTGTGGTCCGACAAGCTGTTCCGTCTTCTTTACGTAGACGTGGATACCAAGCAGGTCGTCGTTGTGGACCAGGCCAAGGTCGGAGAGATGGGCCTGTTTTCCTGGTCTCCGGACAGCCGCTGGATCGCCTACACCAAGCCCGAGGCCGAGGTCATGCCCAAGATCCGGCTCTACGACCTCGCGGCCAAAAAAACATACGATGTGACGGACGGATGGTATGCCAGCTACGAACCCGTATTCAGCGGGGATGGGAAGTACCTGTTCTTTGTGTCGGACCGGGATTTCAACCCCATCATGAGTCAGGTCGAAACGAACTTCGCCTACACGTCGATGTCCCGGATCTATTTCGTAACGCTGGCCGCCGAGACCAAATCTCCCTTCGCTCCCAAAAGCGATGAAGTGGAGATCAAGAAAGCCGCCGAGGCCGCCCCGACCAAGCCGGGAGAAAAGGCCAAGCCCTCCGAGCCCAAGAAGGAAGAGAAGTCCCCGGCAGCGGTGACGGTCAAGGTGGACCCGGATGGCCTCATGGCCAGGGTCGTCGGGCTGCCCGTTGGAGTTGCCAACTATGCCTCCCTGGCCTCGGTCGGAGACAAGGTCTATTACCTCAAGGTCGGTGACGGCCCGGGAAGCAGCATTCTGAAATCCTACAGCCTGTCGGATCAGAAGGAGACCGACCTCGGACCGATCAACGGCTATGAGATCTCGGCCGACCAGAAGAAGATGCTGGTTTTCAAGGAGGGCGCCTACGGCATCATCGATTTGCCCCAAGGCCCGGTCAAGATCGAGACCAAGCTCGACCTATCCGGCATGGAAATGACCCTCGACCTCAAGCAGGAATGGGAACACATTTTTCTCGAGTGCTGGCGCCAGATGAAGTATTTTTTCTACGCCCCCAACATGCACGGCGTCGATTGGGAGGCCATGAAGCAAAAGTACCTGCCCTTGGCCAAAGCCGTCAACACCCGCGCGGACCTGACCTATATCATCGGCGAGCTCATCGGTGAACTCAGCTCCGGCCACACCTATGTCGGCGGCGGTGACCTGCCGGTCATTCCCAAGGTCAAGGTCGGACAGCTGGGGGCGATCGTCGTCAAGGATTCCTCGGGTTACTTCAAGGTCGCCAAAATTCTTCGCGGCCAAAACTGGGACCGCACTCTCCGCTCGCCCCTGACCGAAATCGGGGTGGATGTTCATGACGGCGATTATATCCTGGCCGTCAACGGCCAGCCGACCAGCGGCCTAAAGGATATCTACGAGTCCTTGCTGAACACCGTGGGCAAGCAGGTGACCCTCAGAGTCAACGCCAAGCCGGAGGACAAGGGAAGCCGGGAGGTCGTGGTCGTCCCGATCCAGGATGAGCAGCAGCTCGTCTATTACACCTGGGTCCAGGAGAATATCTCCAAGGTCGACAAAGCCACCAACGGCAAAGTGGGCTACATCCATATTCCGGACATGAGCCTCAAGGGCCTGAACGAATTCGTCAAATACTACTATCCTCAGCTCCGCAAAAAGGCCCTGATCATCGACGAGCGCGGCAACGGCGGAGGTTTCGTCTCGCCCATGATCATCGAACGGCTGCGGCGGGAGATCATCATGGTGGAAATGGCCCGCGACGCGATAGGCCGTCCCGACCCCAACGAAGTCCTGGTTGGGCCCAAAGTCTGCCTGATGAACGAATTCTCAGCCTCGGACGGGGATATTTTCCCCTACCGATTCAAGAAATTGGGTCTGGGCAAGCTTATCGGCAAGAGGACCTGGGGCGGAGTGGTCGGTATCCGAGGGTCCCTCCCGCTCCTCGACGGCGGCTTTCTGAACAAGCCGGAGTTCGCGCCCTACAGCCTGGAAGATAAATGGATCATCGAGGGCATCGGCGTGGAGCCGGACATCTACGTAGACAATGACCCGGCCAGGGAATACGCGGGCATCGACGAGCAATTGAATAAAGCTATCGAGGTCATCCTCGACGAGCTCAAGACAAAGGAAGTCACGCTGCCGCCGATACCGGCGTTTCCGATCAAGAAGTAGTTTCCATGAGGTGAATTGTTCTCCCCTCTTCCCCTTCGCCTCTCTGACTTGCCCGATATGTTCTCAAACCTCGTCCAGAAATCGATATTCAGCCGCCGGCGCCGCTCATCTTCCCTCGACGACTTGCCCGGGATGGTGATCGTCGTCAAAGAGAGTGAGAGGATGGCTGTGGCAATGACAGCGTCGTGGAAGACCTTGTTCTGCTGGTTTAAATCGAGATCATAGCTGCTGAAGTCGCTTTCCCCTTATCCTTGACGATCGCATGAGTCGACGATACAATCTTGGCGTGATCAAGAGGAAGGATTCAACGGCCGGAGTGGGAATTCGCCACGCCGCGGAAAAAGGAAAATCCTTTAATTGAACGAGATCGGCCGATCGGTTAAATCCCGTCGGCTTTGTCCGTTGAAAGGAAGACGCCCCATGAAGGATCTTTCAAGATGGATTTTGATGATGGCCCTTATTCCCTGGTTTCTTTGCAGCGCGGCGCATGCTCAAAATGCCCCACTGGATCGTTCCCTGGAAAAGCAGTTTGATTCCCATCTTTCTTCGGAGGATATCAAAGCCAGACTGGAGCGACTCAGCGCGCGTCCTCATCATGTGGGTTCTCCTTATGATAAGGAAAACGCCGAGTTCATTCTTTCCCAGTACAAAACGTGGGGATTCGATGCCCGCATAGAAGAGTTCAGCACCTTGTTTCCGACTCCCAAGACGCGCCTGCTGGAGATGATTTCTCCCTTCAAGTACACAGCGGTCTTGAAAGAACCGCCGCTGAAGGAAGACAGAACCTCGGGCGAGGTTGCCGAGCAGCTGGCGACCTACAACGCCTACTCCATTGACGGCGATGTGACCGGTGACCTCATCTACGTGAATTACGGAGTCCTCTCCGACTACGATGAGCTGGAGAGGATGGGGATCGATGTTCGGGGCAAAATCGTCATCACCCGTTACGGCGGATCCTGGAGAGGGATCAAGCCGAAAGTGGCCGCAGAGCACGGGGCGATCGGTTGTCTGATCTATTCCGATCCGAAAGACGACGGTTTCTACGTCGGCGATGTCTATCCCAAAGGCGCCTGGAGGAACGAATTCGGCGTCCAGAGAGGATCGGTCGTGGATATGCCCGTCTACCCCGGCGATCCCTCGACGCCTTTTGTCGGGGCGACGCCGGGCGTGAAGCATCTCCCCGTCAAAGAGATCAAGGTCCTGACGAAAATACCGGTTCTTCCGATTTCCTATCATGACGCTCTTCCCCTGCTCCAATCCTTGACCGGGCCGGTTGCGCCGGACCATTGGAAAGGGGCTCTGCCCGTGACCTATCATGTCGGGCCGGGACCAGCCAAGGTTCATCTGAAACTGGAGTTCAACTGGGATATCAAGCCGATCTACGATGTCATCGCCATGATCAAGGGGAGCGTTTACCCGGATCAATGGATCATCAGGGGAAATCACCATGACGGGTGGGTGAACGGGGCGGAAGATCCTCTCAGCGGACAGGTGGCGACGATGGAGGAGGGCAAGGCGCTTGGCGAGCTGGCCAAAAGCGGCTGGAAGCCGAAACGAACCATCATCTATTGCGCCTGGGACGGAGAAGAACCGGGATTGATCGGCTCCACGGAATGGGTGGAAACTCACGCCGACGAATTGCGGCAAAAAGCGGTCGCCTACATTAATTCCGATTCCAACGGGCGAGGGTTTATCGGCATAGAAGGATCGCATACGCTCCAGCATTTCATCAACGACGTCGCCCGGGACGTCCTCGATCCCGAAAAGAATATCAGCGTCTGGCAGAGGGCGAGGGCCGCTAGACTTCTGGCCAGCCCTCCCGGGGAGAAACACGATATCCGATCGGAGAAAGATTTGAAAATCGGCGCCCTGGGATCCGGTTCCGATTACACTGCTTTCCTTCAACACATTGGCATTGCGTCCCTGAATATCGGCTATGGCGGTGAAAGTGAAGGAGGCGTCTACCATTCCATTTACGATTCTTTCGATCATTTTATCCGCTTCGGAGATCCGACGTTCGCCTACGAGGTGGCTCTCGCCCAGACGGGCGGCCATGCGGTCATGCGTCTGGCGGATGCCGATATTCTTCCCTTCAACTTCTCGGATTTTGCGGAAACCGTGTCCAGGTATTTAAGCCAGATCAAGGCCCTGACTCAGAACATGAGGGAAGAGACGCTCGAATTGGACCGGGAGCTCCAGGACAATGTGTTCGCCGAGGTTGCCGATCCGGCCAAAACCTATCGGGCGCCCAAAGCCCAGGACCCGGTTCCGTACTTGAATTTCGCGCCGCTCGAGAATGCCGTCAGCACCCTCCGAAAAAGCGCAGAGGAATATCAGAAAGCGAGGTATGATCTGGAGGAAAGCGGGAGGAAACTGGCCGGCGACAAGCTGTTGCGTCTGAACGAGATCATCTTTAGGACCGAGCGGGCGCTCACAAAGCCTGAGGGATTGAAAGGACGTCCCTGGTTTATCCACGAAATCTACGCGCCGGGTCTATACACGGGCTACGGCGTGAAGACACTTCCGAGCGTCCGGGAGGCGATCGAACAGAGACAGTGGGACGAAGCTGATCAGCAGCTGATCGTGGTCGCGAAAACGCTGGAGGCTTATTCCCGGGAAATCCGTCAAGCGACGGCTATCCTCCAATCCGCGCTGAAATAGAGGAGGCCATCCATGAGAAATATGAGAAATAAACCGCTATCCTCGTCTCTCTCTTCCTCGCGCTGACCTCGCCCATTCCGGCCGCTATTTTTGTGCCGTATTGTTAAAATTGTTTTTGCTGCTCCAGTTGGAGCGGAGATTCAAAAGGGTTTAAAAATAAGGACGAGTCGTCGGATCAACACTGATAAGACCAAGATCAGAACGAGCGAGCCGACGATGGAAGGGCCCGCCGGGAGGTTTAGCGAGAAGGAAATCGCGATTCCGAGCACACTTCCACCAAAAGCCACCAACCAGCCCACGGCCAACCGCAATCCTTTTTTCTTCGTGAAGAGGAGAGCGATCACCGGCGGAATGACCAAAAATGAAAACACGAGCAGGACTCCGGCGACATGCACAGAGGAGGTCACGACGAGCCCAAAGGAAGCATAAAACAGAAAATCCCACCACCCGACATTCCAGCCGTCCTTGATTGCTCCGGCCCGGTCCTGTGATAAACGGAAAAAATGTCCTCGGAGAAGCCAATGAAACGCCCCGATCGCAGCGTAGAGAATGGCCGTTGAGATCAAGTCATGGATCTGCACCGTCAAGAGCGACCCGGCCAGGACCTCCTCCAGCTCTTCGGTCCCGCCGGCATGCCCCGCCAGAAGAAGTATAACCCCTGCGGAGAATCCCGCATAAACGATTCCGATAAACGCTTCCTGCGGGATGCGATTGTCGCGGGTTCGAGAGACGGATATGATCGCCGCCCCGCTCAGCGTGAAAAAGAGGCTCACAAAATAGGCGGCCCAGGAGTGCTGCTCATATCCCAGGATCATCGCCACAACCGCTCCGAAGGCTGCCGCCTGGGCCATCGAGATATCGACAAAGATCACTCCGCGGCTGACGACGTGAAAGCCCAAGTAGGAATGGATGCCTGCCAGCACCAGCGCCGCCAGGAGGGCCATTTGGACAAAGGGATAAGAAAACAGATGGATCAAAGAGCGCTCCTTGCCGCTGCGATTAAGACAGATAATAATGTGTCGAATAAAGAGAAATAATTGTCGGTTCCCTCGGCCCCTCCCACCGATGGCGGAAGGTTGACAATCCTCGCTCCCGTCGAAGCGGCGATCACCTTGGGTGCTTTATCGGAAAAATACGGCTCTTTGCCGATAATCTTGACGCCCCGGGTTTTCATGATATTGATCAGTTCGGCGATATGGGACGCCGTCGGCTCGATTCCCGGCTTCGGTTCCACAAACCCGGCGACTTTGATCCCGAACGCCTGGCAGAAATAGGGCCAGGAATTATGATAGGTGACGATTTCCATCCCCTTTAGTGCTTCCGCTCTTTTTTGCCAGCCTTCAATCCTGGACTGAAGCTCGCTCTCGAATCTCTTGAGCGCGGTCTCATAATCATTGGCGTTGCCTGGATCGACCTGGGCCAATCCTCTTGCGATGTTTTTCGCTATAATCAGGCCGTTCGCGGGGTTTAGCCAATAATGGGGATTCCCCTGAGGGTGGACGTCGCCCATGGAGGCATCGACTTTCCCGGCCGGCTTTTCCAGAACGTCGACGCCCTCCGAACAATCCACGATCACCAGCCTGCTGTTGCGAGAGCCGTCGATAATCGGCTGCGCCCAAAAATCAAGCCCCAGCCCGATCTTCAAGTACAGATCGGCCTTGACCACAAGGATCATATAATTGGGAAGGACCTCGACAAAATGAGGGTTGTCTTTGCCGCTGTTAATGGATTTAACAGCGACGCGATCGCCCCCGAGATATTCGGTGATCGATTTCAAATCCGAAGTCGAGGTGACGACATTGATCTTTGCCCCGGCGGACACGACCGCGATCATCAATAGGGTCATGAGGACGGCTAGCAAGTTTTTCATCGTATCCTCTATCAAAACTGATGCGGCTTGTGAGGACCTAACGACCAGAGGAGCTGAACCATGATCGTTTGATACGGCCTGCCGAGAGCGCTCCCCTGATCCTGCCTCAGAATGACTCCGATCCGGTAGGTTTCTTCAACTAAAGAAAATCCTCCGAAAAGCCCGAAGCCCAATTGGTGTCCATCCTCCCGGGAAGGATCCCGGCTATAATCGATAAATCCACCGGCATTATATTGCCGTTTAAACTGATAGTCGATAGAGGCAAAAGCGCCGGATGGCGTTATCTTTTTGGGCGCTCCATTCGCCGGATCAGTTTCGTTCAGCTCTCTCGAACCGATCATGGTTTCGGCGACGATGACAAGCGATTGATACATATCCGGCCGCCATTTATATTTGAAATCGAAATCCCCCAAAGTCATCCCGGTTTTCTTCTCTGAGTCGCCCTGGCGGCTAAGCCCCGAACACCCCAACTCCAACGAGGCATGATCTGTCAAAGACATAAAAAAAGAGACCCGGGCGCTCCCGGCCAAACCGGCATCGGCGGCATCCCCGCTTTCTCCCCAATAAGACCCTCCCGTGAATACATTGCCGGATATCGTGATGGCGTTAGGGCCGGCTGGAACGAGGCTCGAAACATTCAGGCCGACGGCCTTCAGGCCTTCTTCGCCGAAGAATCGCTTGAACATCAAAGGCCGCTCGATCCAGGACCACTGATGGGTATGCTGTGTGTTTATTAACCCGACATCGACCAGGTACTGGCCGGCCTTGATCTGAAGATTCCACGGCAGCCCCTTGAGGAGTGTGGCATACGCCTCCTCGATGTCGATTCCTCCCTTCGTCAGGCCCATCGTCACGTCGGCGCGGGCATAGGGATTTAAGTAGCCTCCAGCCACAATTTCCAGCTCGTGAAAATCGAACCTTAATTTGTTGTCGCTGATATCGGCCGGAGCCTGGCGGTGGCCCACCATCCGCATATCTCCGATCAAGCTGAAGTCGGGGTTGACGGTCGTCTGAGCCTGCCCGATCCGCGATGGAATGGAAAGAGATAAAAGGAAAAAAGGGATAAAAAAGTATTTTTTCATTTTTTGTGAGGCACTTCTTGAGAAGAATTTAACCGAAAAATGTCAAAAAATCAACCCATTCGACTCCCCGGGCTGAAGCCCGGGGTATGCTCAGGGTTAATACTGAGCGGCGCTTTTTACCCCGATTTAAAAATCGGGGTTTGGCGCCGTCGAACGTATCAAATTAAAAGAGCCCCAGGATGTCAGTCGGCGTTGCTGCCGCTGCCCTTTTGCCCTTCTCCCCTCTCCGGGGCCGCGCCAAAGGGGAACCGGCGTTTGCGCCGTCACTTCTTCCGGATGTTGATCGAGCCGCTGAAGGTCTTGAGCCGCAGCGTGGAGCCGCCGTTGTTCACGACGCCCCGGAGCTCCTTCGGCGAGATATTGCCGGACATGGTGATGGGAAATTCGGAGTTGACGTGGCCGCTGAAGGTCTTGGCATCGAGCTCAAAGTTCGCATTCGCGGGCAGGGTCAGATCGATGCCTCCGCTCAGCGTTTCGAGATTGACCTTGCTGCCGGCGCCGAGCAGCCCGTCATAGGAGATCCTGCCGCTCAGCACCTTAGCCCGCACGGACTTGGCCTCGGAAATCTCTTTGAGCACGATCGAGCCGCTGGTCGTCTCGGCGTCCAAGGAGCCCTTGACGCGCGTGGCGCTGATCCAGCCGGAAACGGTCTGCACGTCGATATCGGCACCGACGTCCTGGATCTCGATCCTCCCGCTGACGGTCCGGAAGTCCACGCTCCCCGCGATCTTGCTGAGCGTCACGCTGCCGCTGACGAGGTTGCCGTCCAACGACCCGCCGATCGACGTGACGACGACGCTGCCGCTCACGGATTTGATTTTGACGGATGCCTTGTCCGGAACCCAGACCACGTAGTTCACCGAGACGTTCACATTGCGGGTGTGCTCGGGATATTTGGTCGCGATTTGGACGATGTTCCCGGATTTCGTGACCTCGATGATCACCCTGGCGCAATTCTCCTTGGCCCTCTCGAGCGAACTCGAATCCGAGATCTTGGTCGCGTCGATCTTCACCTGCGCCTGGTCCCAGCTCTGGATCTCGATCTTGCCGGAAACGTTGCTGAGGATGACCTTGCCGTCCTTGGCCAGGGTTTCGGTTTTATTGAATTTTTCTTCGTATTTCTCGCCGGCCCAGACGACGCCGGAGTAAAGTCCGAAGGCGAGACACGCGACGGCCAGAACGACCACCGTCTTGGCTATTTTTCTGTTATTCATGTTCGTCCTCCTTGTTCACGCGGAATTATAGGATGCTCCCCGCCGTCTTCCCGGACGGGAATATTTTCTTGACGTCGATGATGTTATCAAGGAACGCGACCTTATCCTTGTATGCTCCGAGCAGATATTCCCTCGCATCGAGGCTGTTCGGCTCCTTCGACACCGCGTTCTGGCAGGCTTGGATGGCCGTGTCGATTTCCCTGAGGTTCCGGCTGAAGACGGCGGCCACCTGCGGATCGAGCCCGTTCTTCTGAGATCCGACCGCGTCGTTCAGGGCGCGGATGGCCAGCTTATAATGCTTCTCCGCTTCTTCCAACTTGGCCAGCGTGTAGCGGTCCTGCTCAGACAGTCCGGAAAGATCTTTTCCGGGGCGAAAGAGCCCGACCGCGATCCCGCCGACCACGACGAGGAAAAGCGCCGCCGCCCAGACATATCTGGCCCGGCCCGTAAAAATATAAATCTCGCGCCACTTCGGCTTAGGCATCCGCATGGCGGACGGCTCGCGGCCGGCCGCGCGGACTCCGCTCAGGATCGCCGTCCAGGCTCTGTTCGACGGCTCGTGCTTCGGCAGATCCTTGGCCTGCTCGACGATCTTTTGAAAGTCTTTAAGCAGGTCCCGGCAGTCCGGGCAGCTCGCAAGATGTTCGCGGAGCCGCTCGTTGTCTTCCGGACCGAGCCCTCCGTCCAGTCGATCGCCGATGAATTTATGCGCTTGTGAGCATTTCATGGTCAACCTCCTTAGCACGCTCTCTTGTTTTCCAAATATTTCCTGAGCCTCAGCCGGGCTTTAAAGAGCTGGGATTTGGAAGTCCCGACCGAAAGCCCGAGCATCCTGGAGATCTCCTCGTGCTTGAAGCCCTGGACGTCGTGGAGGAGGAAGATCTCCTTGAGCTTTTTCGGCAGGCCCGCGATGGCGTCGTCGAGAGGCTTGCGGACATCGCTCGAAAGCTCGTCTTCCCCCGCGACGTGAAGGGTGCCCTCGACATCGGCCAGGGGTACGTTTTTCTCGAGTTCCACCCTTTTTTCCCGGAGGTAGCTGAAACAGGTGTTCAGGGCGATGCGATAGACCCAGCCCGTGAATGTCGCGCTTTTCCGGACATCCCCGAGATGAGTGAATATCTTGATGAAGATTTCTTGGAGAAGATCTTCGGCCGTCGCCCGGTTGAAGGTGTAGCGATAAGCCAGATTGAAGAGAGCGGTTTTATAGCGGCCATAGATTTTCTCCATGGCCAGGGCATCGCCCCCCACGCTTCGGACGATGAGGTCGTCCAAGGATTCTTCCTCGGGAGCGGCAAGAGGGAACTCGAAGCTCTTTTCCTTGAGCCGGCTCATAGCTGGATTATCCGATATTTCGAGCTTGCTTGCCAGCGCATAATCCTGGATGGCCACGCTTAGTATCTCCTCAACTCTATAAGATAAGAAAAGAAGCGAAAAGGTTGCTTTTGCCAGCCTTTTTCCCTCGATTTGAAAGGCCGCCGGAGAGTCCTTTCATTTTTTGCTAGAAGAAAACCAAAAAAACGCTTATAAATAATAGTGAGAGAACAAGGAGCGGCCATGAGAAAGATCATCAAAAACCCGGTTCTGATCTCCCTTATCGTCCTGCTGGCCGGCCTGGCGGGCTGCCGGAAAGACGCCGCGAACGGAGGCCAGGTCGAGATATCGGGAACCATTGAAGCCGTCAAGACCGAGGTCAGGGCCGAGGCCCAGGGGCAAGTGCTTCAGATCCTTGTCAAGGAAGGACAAAAGGTCAATAAAGGCGATTTGCTGTGTGTCATCGACGCCGAGAAGATCCGGATCCAGATCGAGCAGGTGATAGCGGGAATCGACGCGGCCGAAGCCCGGTTGAGGTTGGCAAAAATCGGGACCAAGAAAGAGATGATCGCCGTGGCCAAAACCCAGGTAGAAATCACATCCAAACAGCTCGAGATCGCGGAAAAAGACCAGCAGCGGCTGGCCAAGCTCCTGGGTGAAGGCGCCGTGTCGCAGACACAAAAAGAAAAGGCCGATCTCGCCCTCAAGGCGGCGCAGGAGCAACACATAGGCGCCCAGGAAAATTACCAGATGGCGCTCCGCGGCAGTGAAAAGGAGGAGCTCGAGATGGCCGCCGCCGACGTCCGGGGCCTCGACGCGCAGCGGCAGTACCTCGAGCGGGTCCTGCGGGACACCGAGGTCAAGTCTCCAGTTAAGGGATACATCGAGGTCAAGAACATCGAGCTCGGCGAGCTGGCCGTGCCCGGCGCCGTTCTTTTCAGCATCATCGACCTCGGACAAACCTACGTCAAGGCCTATATCCCGGAACAATACGTGGGCCGGGTGAAAGTGGGAAGCGAAGTCGCCGTGACGTGCGATTCTTTTCCCGGAAAAACCTTCAAGGGAAAAGCGGATTTCATTTCCGAAGAGGCCGAATTCGCGCCCAGGAACATTCAGACGAAAGAAGAACGCCTCAAACTCGTCTATATGGTCAAATCCTATCTCGATAACGCGGACGGCGAGCTCAAACCCGGCATGCCGGTGGACGTCAAAATATCGCTCAAGCCATAGATGATCGCGATTAAAGCCGAAGGCCTCGTCAAGAAATTCGACCGGACATCCGCCATCCATGATCTCGACCTGGAGATCGAGAAAGGGACGCTCGCGGGCCTGATCGGTCCCGACGGTGCCGGCAAATCCACATTGCTGCGTCTCTTGATCGGACTGCTCCGTCCGACGCGGGGCCGGATCGAGATCGCCGGCTTCGACGTGGCCAAGAAGCCTTTCCAGGTCAAAGAGCGCATCGGCTACATGCCCCAGCATTTCAGCCTCTACGGCGACTTGACCGTGGCGGAGAACATGAAATTTTTCGCCGACCTCTACGGCGTTCAGGAAAACCGGTTTCTCGAGCGCAAGAGCGAGCTGCTCGGATTCAGCGCCCTCGGCCCGTTCGGAGACAGGCTCGCCAGGAATCTGTCCGGCGGCATGCAGAAAAAACTGGCCCTCGCCTGCAATCTTTTTCACACGCCGGAAATCCTGCTCCTGGACGAGCCGACGACGGGCGTGGACCCGGTCTCCCGCCAGGAGCTCTGGCGGCTTCTGACGGAACTTCATGACCAGGGAGTCACCATCCTCATGACCACTCCCTACATGGACGAGGCCGCCCGGTGCCGTCAAGTCGGGTTCATCGATGAAGGCCGCATCCTGGCTTATGACTCGCCGCGGAATCTTACCGCCGGCATGAAGGACGAGATCGCCGAGCTCATCGCTCCCTTGGAGCCGTCGATGAAAGCCCTGAAGAGCGTCCCCGGGCTCAAGAGCGTCCATCCCTTCGGCGAGACGGTTCACATCGTTTTTGAAACGGGCAGCCAAGGCCTCGAAAAAATAAGGGGGAAGCTCGAGGAAGAAAACATCCCGGTGAAGAGCCTCAAGAAGATTCCCCCGTCCTTCGAGGATGTCTTTTTAGCGCTGGCCCAGAGGCAGAATCCATGAACCCCCTCAGCATCGACGTCCGGGACCTGACCAAAAGATTCGGCTCGTTCACGGCCGTCGATCGCGTCTCTTTCGACGTCCAAAGAGGCGAAATCTTCGGCTTCCTCGGCCCGAACGGCGCCGGCAAATCCACCACGATCCGGATGCTGTGCGGGATCCTGCAGCCGACCTCCGGACAGGGAACGGTCGGCGGATTCAGCATCTCCGCCCAGCCGGAGGAAATCAAAAAGATCATCGGCTATATGTCCCAGAAATTCACCCTGTACGGCGATCTGACGGTTTCCGAGAACATCAATTTTCACGGAGGCATCCACCGTCTGGCGCCGTCGCTCTTGAAGGAGCGCAAGGCATGGGTGTTGAGCATGGCCGGCCTCGAGGGACGCGAAAACGCCCTGACCCGGGACTTGAGCGGCGGGTGGAAACAACGGCTGGCGCTCGGCTGCGCCATCCTTCACAAGCCTGAGATTCTTTTCCTGGACGAGCCGACGGCGAGCGTCGACCCGGCCTCGCGGCGGGATTTCTGGAGATTGATCTACGAGCTGTCCGTCCAGGGGACCACAACATTCGTCACGTCGCATTATATGGACGAGGTCGAGCGCTGCCATCGGATCGCGATCATTTATAACGGCAAGATCATCGCCATCGGGCCGCCCCGGGATCTCAAGGCCCGCATCGCGGGCCGGGAAACCGCCACGCTCGAAGAGGTCTTCGTCGCGGCCATCAGAGGAGCCCGAACCGCATGATCCGGCGCATCGTCCCTCTCGCCCGAAAAGAAGCCCTCCACATCCGGCGCGACCCGCGAAGCTTGTTCCTGGCCATCGGCCTGCCCATCATCCTTGTCGTGCTCTTCGGCTTCGCTATCACCTTCGATATCCGGCACGTTCCGATTGGCGTCCTCGATCAGGACCAGTCGTCTTTGAGCCGCGACCTCATCGCCCGGACCCGGTCCAGCGAATATTTCGCCCTGCGCCCTCTCTTGGATAATTACGCCCAAGCGGAGCAGTTCTTGAAGACAGGCCAGGCGCAACTCATCATCGTCATTCCGAACGATTTCGCCAAGGACGCGGCCCGGGGCGCCGACACCGCGATCCAGCTTTTAGTGGACGGGACCAACAACAACACGGCCCTGATCGCGCTCGGCTATATTTCCCGGCTCGTCCAGAAATTCACGACGGACATCCTCGCCGAAAGCATGGCCCGCCAAGGCGGGCTCCGGTCCTCGGGTCTTCCCTCGGTGGAGACGCGCACGCGGATCTGGTACAACCCGGAGCTCAAGAGCGCCAATTTCATCGTCCCAGGCCTCATCGCCGTCGTGATGATGGTCATGACGGCCATGCTGACGTCGCTCACCGTCGCCCGGGAGTGGGAGAACGGGACCATGGAGCAGCTCATCGCCTCGCCCGTCCGCGGCTATGAAATCATCATCGGCAAGCTCATCCCCTATTTCGGGCTGGGAATGGTCCAGGTGCTGCTCATCGTTCTAGCAGGGATTTTGATCTTCGGCGTCCCTCTCCGCGGAAATATCTTTTGCCTGTTCACCGTCTCGGCCATCTTTCTCTTTTGCGGGTTGGGGATCGGATTGTTCGTCTCCATCATCACGAAAAGCCAGCAGCTCGCCTACACCGTCGCCATTCTAACCTCGATGCTTCCTTCGTTCCTCCTGTCCGGATTCATCTCGCCCATCGCCAGCATGCCGGGGGTCATCCGGCTCGTCACGCACCTGGTTCCGGCGCGATATTTCTTGACGGCCCTGCGCGGCATCTTCCTGAAAGGATACGGTTTCGGCTCGCTCTGGCCGGAAATCATCGCCCTGTCGGCCTTCGGCTTTTTGGTTTTCGCCGCCTGCCTTAGGCGCCTCAAGCTCCGCTTGGAATAGAACACCGATATGTTTAAAGTGATACGTCACATCATCCGCAAGGAATTCATCCAGGTCTTCCGGGATAAGCGGATGATCGCGCCCCTGTTCTTGGCGCCGGTGATCCAGCTCATTTTATTCGGCTACGCGGCGACGGTGGACATCAAGAACATCACGCTGGCCGCCGTCGATGACGACCATTCCCAGGAGAGCCGCGCCTTCCTGACCACATTCACGCGCTCCGGCTATTTCGAATTGGCCGCCGCGCCGGCTTCGACCTCCGGCTTGGACGACCTCCTCCAGGCGGGCAAAGTCCAGGCGGGCATCGTCATTCCAGAAAGGTTCGCCAAGCGGCTCCAGGGCGGCGAAAGCAGCCCCGTTCAAGTGATCATCGACGGGGCCGACGCCAATACGGCGACCATTATCATGAATTACATCGATCTGATTTCGGCCCGGTTCTCGGAAAGCGTTATCCGGGAGGCCATGGCCGGCCGATCCGGAGGGCTTCCCCGTTTCGAGCCGAGGATCTGGTTCAACCCGGAACTGAAAAGCTCGTTCTGGATGGTTCCGGGCGTCATCTGCATGATCCTTTTAATCACGACGATGATGCTGACGTCCATGGCCATCACCCGGGAACGCGAGCTCGGCACGCTCGAGCAGCTCATCGTCTCGCCGATCAAACCGCGCGAGCTGATCCTGGGCAAGACCATCCCGTTCGCCGCCATCGGCTTTTTCGACATTCTTCTCGTCCTGACGGCCGGGAAGGTCGTCTTCGACGTCCCGATCCGCGGGAGCGTCCCGTTTCTGCTGGGCTCGTCTTTCCTCTTCATCCTGACGACGCTCGGCATGGGCCTTTTCATCTCGACGATTTCGCGCACCCAGGGCCAGGCGATGATGTCCACCATGTTCTTCGTCATGCCGGCGATGCTTTTATCGGGGATTTTCTCGCCGATCGAAAACATGCCGAGGCTTATCCGTTATGTGACCTATCTTAATCCTCTCCGTTACTTCGGAAAGATCGTCCGGGAGATCCTGCTCAAGGGAAACGGTCCGGCGATCCTCTGGCCGGAGCTCCTGTTCCTGCTGGTCTTCGGCGTGACGACGATTGTCCTCAGCTCGCTTCGCTTCCGAAAGAATTTGGAATAGCGGAAAGCGGGGAAAAAAGGTTTACCGCAAAAAAAGCTTGACAATGTAATTGTTGCTATTTACAATTATTATTATCTAACATTAATGGAAATTACAATGAACATCGAAAAAATCAAATTTATCCGGGAAAAATTAAGGGTTATCGAGCGTGAATCGGGCGGCGTATTCGAGGAGCGCGAGGACTGTTGCGGCCTGACAACCGCCCAGTGCCATACATTGCTGGAGATCGGCAGCAGGGGAAGTGTTGCGCTCGTGGACCTGGCAGCGGCCCTCGGCCTGGACACGAGCACGCTGAGTCGGACGATCCAAGGACTCGTCATTCTCGGTCTGGTGAACCGGCAGCCGAACGAAAAGGACCGTCGCTATATCGACATCTCGCTCACTGAACAAGGCCGCAAGGTCTTCGTCGAGATCGAAAGCCGATACAATAGCTACATCGCCCGCGTCCTCGATCTTTTGCCGGCCGAAAAACAAGAAACCATTCGGGAGAGTATCGGCGCGTTCGCCGACGCGGTCCTGAAGCTCAAAGAAACTGGAGGTTGCTGCGGGGAAGGAGAGAAGCCGTAACCAAAATATTCGATCGGTTTCTCAAGGACCCCGAGAGCGTTTCGTGCGCCTGCGACGAAACATGCTGCGGATCGCAGCAGCCCTTAACCTGCGACGACGGTTCAACGGACCGCAGCGCGAACTTTCCTTGGATGACGGGGCGGACGAGCACTCCCGCCGGCGACGTTCCTCTCGTATCCGGGCGATTGAGCTTCGCCGATCGCGCCGGAACGTGGCGGGTCCGGCTGGGCCTCGGCCGCATGACGTACACCGTTCCGCCGGGGCTCTACGGGGTCGGCCGTCCTGACGCCGCATCCCCCGTTTTCGTCACGGCCAATTTCAAGATGAGCTTCGATCGCGTCCGGCGGGCGTTGGACGGCAGCGACGGCTGGATCCTCGTCCTCGACACGCGCGGGATCAACGTCTGGTGCGCCGCCGGCAAAGGGACCTTCGGCACGGACGAACTCGTTCGCCGGATCGAGAGCTCCGGCCTCGACAAGGTCGTCTCTCACCGCCGGCTCATCCTCCCCCAGCTCGGCGCGCCCGGCGTCGCCGCCCACGAAGTCACCAAGCGCGCCAAATTCCACATCGCCTACGGACCGAACCGGGCCGAGGATATTCCGGCCTTCATGCGCGCCGGAATGAAAACGACGCCAGCCATGAGACTGGCGCGATTCGGATTCAAGGACCGGCTCGTTCTGACGCCCGTCGAGCTCGTCACCGTTTTCAAACACTGGGCGTTTCTCGCCGTCTTCGCTCTTTGGATCCCGGGCTTATTCGGCCTGCGGTTGTTTTCCGTCGATTTTCCGGCGATCCTCGGATCCGTCATCGTCGGGGCTGTGGCCGTTCCCGTGCTTCTCCCCTGGATCCCCGGCCGCGCTTTCGCCTGGAAAGGCTGGCTCCTCGGCCTCGTTTGGACGGCTGCCATCCTCGCGATCCACGGCCTGCCCGTATCGCCGGCGGGCTGGGCCGGCTCGCTCTCTTATATTCTCATCCTGCCCGCGCTCTCGGCCTTCCTGGCCATGAATTTCACGGGGTCGAGCCCCATCACCTCGCTTTCGGGCGTCGTCAAGGAAATGAGGAAAGCGGTCCCGCTTATCCTGGTCTCGTCCGTTCTCGGCGCCGCCGCCCTGATCGTCTCCGCCGTCCTCAAAGGTTGAAAGGAGTCCACCAATGTCCCTGCGTTATCTTCCCAACGTCGTCACGCTCGAATACGATCCGGATAAATGCCGCGGCTGCGGGATATGCGTGGACGTCTGCCCGCACGCCGTGTTCGCCATGGAAGAAGGGAGCGAAAAGGCCCGGCTCATCGATCGCGATCTGTGCATGGAATGCGGAGCCTGTATGCGCAACTGCCCGTTCGACGCCATCCGAGTCCGCCCCGGCGTGGGCTGCGCCTGGGCGATCATGATGAGCACGCTCCGGGGCAAGAGCGCCCCGAGCTGCGGCTGAATTATCGAATCGGAATCTCGAGCTTCAATATTTTGGTGACAGACAACGCAATCCCGAAATTCAGAAAGCTCTAATCTATTAAACATGCAGCAGACCATGCACGTGGCCTTCCGCAACGGCACCAAGATCACGATAACGATCGAAGGCGTCGGCGCCAAGGACAACCCCGAAATCAAGGCGATGCTGGCGACCGTTGTGTCAAGGGACGAGCCTTCGGCTCGCCGCTCGCCCGTGGCTTATATCCACGGGCGAGTACGGCGGAAGTGGACCCCCGGGTAAAGCCCGGGGCCCCGGCCGCCGTTGAAATAAGTGCTCCGCCGGCTATTCCTGGCCGCGGGCCCGGACGGACAGGATCCACAGGGCGCCGAGGCCCAGCCCGTACTCCCACACCTGGGTGACCAGGTGTATAACCAGTGCCGTCAGGAACGGGCTTTTGAGCGCTAGGCCGATTTTTCCCGCGACCAGGGCGAAGGCCGCCTCCCAAGTTCCCAGGCCAGCCAATCCCTGGATCGGAAGGAAGGACGAGAGCTCGGCTCCGGCGACGCCGAAACTGAACAAGGACAGAGACCGCGGGGAGACGATCGCGCCCGATATGCCGACGAAGAGGACATACAACGAAACGTATTTGACCAGCTTGATTATAAAACTCAGGCCGAGCAGCTTGACCTTTTCGCCGGCCGCCCCGTGCCTTGAAAAATAATCCTCGACGGTCGCGAAAGCGGCCGCGATTTTAACAAGCTGCATCCTCCGGGAAATTTTCCTGGCCCAGCCCGCCAAGGGCTTGGCCAGGATGATGACCAGTAAAGAAACGGCCACGATCACGACCAACCCCCAGGCGATCGACGCCGCGGGGACATCCGCGCCCAGCGATTTGATGAGAACGAAAGCGGCGGCTCCCAGCATCAGGCCTAAGGCCAGGGCGTCGTAAAAGACGGCGATCACGAAGCTCGAGGCCCCCTCTTCGAGAAGGATGCCCCGCCGGCGGGTGAGATAAGTGTAGAAAACCAGGGAGGCCGAGCGGGCCGGCAGAAGGTCGACCGAAAAATTCTGGACTAAAGTAACTAAAAAAAGCTCGCCCCGGCCGATGCGGCCGGAAAGCAGAACGCGGTAGCGGACGGACCGCACGGCCGCCCCCAGGAGAGAAATGGCCATGTACAGGCCGACCGCCCCCAAGGGGATAGAGGCGAACGCCTCCCGGATTTCTCCCCAGCCGGTTTTTCGAAAGAATACAAAAAGGATTGCCCCCGTCACGAGCAGGGCCAGCGCGATTCGGATGATCCGTTTGTTCATCGCGGACGAGCCACACTTTGTTCTATATGTGACCATTGACCGCTTGTCAAGGCGCGGATGAACGCTCATAATAATAACATGAGAAAAAACGCGCTGATTTGCCTGGCGGGCGCGGTTGTCATCCTCAGCCTGGCCTGCGGCCGGAAATCCGCCTCACAGACGGAAACGCCTCGAAACATCGACCTCGCTGCCCTTCGGGCCGCGAGCGAGTTCCGCGGGGAAATCGTTTTTCAATCCGACATGGACGGCAACAACGAAATCTACGTCCTCACCTCGGACCGGCTGCGAAAACTCACGGACGCGTCCTGGAGCAGCGAATTTCCGAAATGGTCCCCCGACGGGAAACGCATCGCCTTCTCCGCCAACCCGGGCGGGCGGTATCAGATTTTTGTTATGAACGCTGACGGCTCCGATGTCCGGCAGGTTACGCGCGCCGAGCACGACGCCATCGAGCAGGCCTGGTTTCCCGACGGGAAGCGCATCGCCTTCACCGAGCAGCGCCGCACGGGCTTGGACAGGAGCTATACCCTGTGGAGCATCGACCTGGAGACGCAGATGCTCGAACGGCTTATTCCGGAATTTTCGGATTCCAGCGGGCTCCCGGAGTTTTCTCCCGCGGCGCCGCTCCTGGCCTTCACCGGGAAGAAGCTTCTCGGTTGGGACGTGTTTGTCTATGACCTCAAGTCCAAGACCATAACGCAAGTCACCCGGGGCGGGAACGCCTGCCGGCCCCACTTTTCGCCCGATGGTCGAAAAATCACCTTTGTCTCGTCGCAGGCCGACGGGAAAGGGGATATTTGGATTATGAATCCGGACGGGAGCGGCCAGGACAGGCTGACCGACCTGCCCGACACCTTCGATTACTACCCTTCCTGGTCGGCCGACGGCCGGACTATTGTGTTCGCCTCGGGCACCGAGCATTATCCCTACCAGGGACAATGGTCGCTTTCTCTCGTGGACGTCGCCTCAAAAAAAATCAAGCCGCTTTTCTCGAGCGGCGCCCACGACGTCTTTCCGGATTGGCATTAGTAAAGATTGGAGTCGCGTCTACACTTTCCACGGCGGCCGAGGAGCGGGCCGCCGTTGAGGCGGCACGCGGCCGATTGTCTCGGCATAAGGAGGTCAAGGAATGAAAACCTATTCTTCGGTTATCGTCATCGCCTTTTGTTGGCTGGCTATTTCCTGCGCGACGCAGTCGGTGGGCACGATTCCGATGGGGCCCGGAGCATTCAAAGCTCTGATGGGCCGGGGCATGATGTTTCTAGAAAACGGCGAAACCGGCAAAGCCATCGACGAATTCACCAAAGCCTGCGCCGCAGAGCCCGCTTCGGCCAAGCCGCGCAATTACCTGGGCATGGCGTATTTCAAGCAAAATGATTTCGCCAAAGCGGCCGAACAGTTCAACAAAGCGATCGAACTCGACGGATCCTTTGCCAGCGCCTACAATAATCTCGGCGGCGCTTGCTTATTCCTCCAAAAGTTTGATGAAGCGGCCGCCATGTATTCCAAGGCTCTGGCCTTGGACCCGAAAAACGTGTCCGCCCATTTCGGCCTGGGCAACGTTCTTCTCCTGCAGGGTCAGGAGGAGGAAGGGGTGCAGCATTTGATTCAAGCCGTGGAATTGGACCCTTCGTATTTGGAGCGAAACGGGGCCATGATCGCCAATCTCTCCTCGAAAATGCCGGGCGAAATGATGTTCGATTATGCCAAAGCCTTCGCCGCTGCCGGGAATGTCGATCAGGCAGCCTCTTATTTGTCCAGGGCGCGAACGTTCGGATTCAAGGACTGGGGGAGAATTCTCAACGACAAGGAATTCGAGGCCATCCGCCAGGACAAGAGGATCGGCGAATTTATTAAGTTATGAGCGGGCTCCCGACCGCGTCGATCGTCCTTCGAAAATGGGTTTGCTTTTCATTTTGCTGTTGAATATAGTGAGATCAAGATGAAAAAAATCATAATATTCATTGGGATCGGGATTTTGTGTGTCGCCGCCTCGCCCGTATTCGGGGCGGAAGAAAAGGCGTCCGCGAACGGCCCTCATCGGGGTTTTTATCTCGGTGGATTTTATCATTCGATGGGAGGTCCGCTCTTTCATTATCCCGGGGAAGGCGAGGAATTGTCCATCTCCGCGACCGCCGGAAGCATGGGGTTTTTCGCCGGCTATGATTTCGCCTGGGCGTCTTTCGGCGCGGGAGCTCGGCTGATCTATGCCGGAGGCGCGTTCCCGAACTTCTCCGCACCTGAAATGCCCGGTATGACCTTCGGCCCGAATGTGAAATATACCGACCCGAAGTTGAGCTTCATCTTCCTCGACCTTATGTTGAGCTGGTATCCGGTGGAGTCCGGACTTTTCGGGGTTTACGGCTACCTGGGATTGGGATCGGGAACGGAGTCCTACACGCTTTCGGGATCGGACTTCCCCCAATGGAACGGGGCCAAATCCATTTCGAAGTTCGATTACAGCTTCGGCGGAGGGGTCCGCCTGACTCCGATCCGCTACGTTTCATTGTTCGGCGAGCTGCGGCTCATCGCCGGCGACCTGGTCACCGAGTACAGCAATTACCTGTACAGCGACGACACTTGGAACTACTACGGCAGCGCCACCCAAAGCACGAAATACACGACGATGTTCACCTTCGGGCTGTCCGTCAACTTCTGAGATTTCTCGTTCGCCCGGCCCCGCGCCGGCGACTCACACCGCCATAGGCGTGTCTGTCACCGGATATCACGGCATCAGAAGGCATCCTTTCGCATCGAAGCAACCGGCCTCAGAACCCCGCTTCGAAGACGAGCTTCTCGCCGGCCCTGAGAACGAGCGGCTTGGCCCAGGTCACCTTGATCTTGCTCCCCTCCTGTTTGAACGAGGGCTTGAAGGGTTTGCCCCCGGCCTCTCCCGCCAGCGCGACGAGCTTTTTCGCCTGGAGCGTGGGCGTCGGCATGAAACAGAATTCCCGAAGCGCTAGTTCTCCCGACGCGACCGTCAGCTCGATTTTCTCGGCTTTCCCCTTCTCTTCTTTCTGCGCGTAGCCGCCCCAGCCGCTTCCCGCGCTCCAGAACGTCCGGAAATTGTCCGGATAGATCTTCGGCGCAAACTCGAGGCTCATGGCCGTGCCGGAATAGGAATAGCCGGAGAGAGCGAGAAGGACGCCCCACGACGACATGGCGCGCGCGTAGTGATGGCCGCATTCGATCTCGTCCCACGGGTTGCGCTTCCGGCCGTCATACCGGTCGCGGACGGCTTTAACGACGGTCAAGCCTTCGTCGACGAGGCCCTCGTACATCAGGTGCGAAGCGACGTGGTATTCGATGCCGGTCCAGACCTCGTCCGAGTAGACGAACGGCAGCGGCGGCCGCCCGCCCTTGGGCCAGGTGCAGAGCAAAAGGCCCCGCTCGTCGTTCAGGGCATACGAGCGCTGGGCGTTCGAGAAATTCCGGAAATCGGGCATGAAATTGTACTTGAAGATCGAGCCCAGCGTCGTTTTCAGGCGGTCCTCCGGAAGGAACCGGCCCAGCCCGGCGACCATCGACAGCCATTGGCCGAGCATCTGGTCGGACAGGCAGCCGTCGCCGTATTGATATTTCTTTTCCATGACCTGGTCGTACTTTTGGACATAATACTCGCCGTTCCACAGAAGGCCGTTGAACTTCGCCTTGCCTTTCTCGAAGATGTCCCGGTACTCGTTCGCGGCTTCCGCGTCGCCGACGGCGTCGGCCATCTTCGACCCGGCCAGGAGCGCGCCCAGATAAAACGTTCCGATCATGCTGTTCGGCCCGTAAAACTCGATGTCATAGGTATTGTGCTGCTCGCCCTCGATCAGGCCGTCCTTGTCCGCGTCCCAGGAGAGCCACGTGTATTCCAGGGCTTTCTTGGCCTTGGGCCATATCTTCTTCAGGAATTCCATATCGCCCGACAACTGCCAGTCGCGGTAGAGATTGATGATTTTCCCCAACGTTCCGTCCGCGGCAGGCCGGAACTTCCAGAGCACGCCGCTTCCGAGCGGAAGGGCCGTGCGGAAGACCATTTCGCCGTTGTCCTTGGTGTTGTTCAGAAAATCCACCTCCCGCATGAACCGCTCGAGACTCGGGAAGAGGAAGGCCATCGACTGCTCGTAGTTCCAGACATGGCCGCAGTTGAGCGGGCAGCAGCCGCTCTTGTCGTTGCAGCCCTCGAAGGCGAAAAATTTCCCCCCGGCCAGCCAGAAACAGGTCATGGTCCGGGTGATCGAGGCCTGGCTGGAGACGGCGTCGAGGACATACGGCGGAAGGGTCGAAGAGAAAAATGTCTCGTGGAACAGCCGGCTGTCTCTTTCGAGCCGGGGGAGGTTCTGAAAAAGATATTCCGCTGATTGCCAGGCGTCGGCGAAGCGTTCCGCGTAATGGTTCCGGAACATCTGCCCCCGCTGCTCCCGGACAATGTCGAAGTAGTCCATGAAGTTTGGAAAGTTCCAGGACAGGAAGAACGGGAGCGTGACCTCGCCGAACGGCTCGATGGTCGCTTCGAGGCCCAGCGTCCCGATGTCGGTCCGCCGGTCGGGTGAAGGGTCCTTGTCTTCGAGGTTCTTCAATCGGCCGTCGGCGGCGAAATCGTCCCAGAAAATCTGGAGATCGTCCCACCAATCCCCGCGCACCCAATGGGAGAGATACGTGATGTTCTTCCACGGCGTGGCCAGGGCCATCGTCCCGAACGCGGCCGCGTCCGGCTTCACTTTCCGCGAGGACATGAACAGGCCGGAGAGGGCCTGACCCTTGCGGATCTCGTTCAGGTTTTGGCCGAATTTCTCGTGGTCGACGCCCTCGATGCCGCCTTCGAATCCGATCGGATTCAGGATCGAGCCGGCCACGGTGATCTTGGCCGGCAGGCGGCTGAGGTTTTTGATGCGGAACCGGATGACACACGCCGGGATCCCGGATTCCTCGGGGTTGAGCGGGATGAAGGGGTTGAAAGCCTCCATCGTGACATGGAGCGGAAGGTCGCTGTCCTCCATGTCGATCCAGGCGAACGGATATTCGCCGTGAAAGCGCGCTTTTTCCATTCGCGGCAGCCCGGGCACGTCGCCCTTGCGATACCCGTCCGCGCCCGTGAACGGCGGCGTCAAGGCGCCTTCGAGCACCCGGACCAAGGGCTTCCGGCCTTCCTGCTCGAAATGGAGGGCGAAGAACGTGAACGGCAGGTTGACGCCTTTGCCCGGCCGGTTGAAGATCTCCCAGTCGCGGAGATTTCCCCGCCCGCCAAGAGAGACGGTGCCCGTGCCGATGCCGCCGAGCGGAAAGGCGATTTCCTTGAGGGCCTGGCCTTCGAAGACGCGCGGTCTGCCGAGCCGGTAAAGCTCTTGCGACGTATAGACGAGTTTCGAAGAATCTTTGTTCGCCGCCTGCGCGGGCTCCATTCCCACGGAAACGATGACAAGCGCCGCGGATAAAACCAACACTACCGCGCGATGATTCCAAAACGATCTTAATGCGGGCATAGGCATTCCCTCCCCTGAGTTAAGAGACGAGCTTTCGCGGCGGAAGTGGACTCCCGGGCAAAGCCCGGGGCCCCGTCCGCCGTTGAGATTATCATGACTGACTTTTTACTATACGAGACGCGCTTAAAAGTCAAACGGAAGCGATAGAGGAAAATCGATCAAGACCTTGAAGGGCACTTAAGGGACACCGTTGCGCGTCACTTTAATTATTAGGGCTTCCTGAGCA
>Ga0187886_1000119_pt1 | contig 111397 bp, 76 predicted proteins | sample June2016WEW_20_1_FD_133001 | JGI IMG/M metagenome (GOLD analysis project Ga0187886, IMG submission 133001) | Peatland microbial communities from SPRUCE experiment site at the Marcell Experimental Forest, Minnesota, USA - June2016WEW_20_150 | ecosystem: Environmental > Terrestrial > Soil >...
AGAAGTTCGAGCTCAAGGCGACTCCGGCAGAGTTGCGCAGCAAGGTGCTGCAGGTGCGGGACGATCTGCGCACTCCTGCGTCCGATCCCAAGCCGCATCTGGCGGAGCTGTACGCGATGGCCGTGGCTCCATTCGGAGACGAGTTGAACGCTTTGGAGAAAAGCTATCAAGAAAAAGGCCGTGTTCCGACACTCCTCTGGTCGCTGGACGGCGTCATGCGCTACCTGCCCATGGCCGCGATGTATGACGGCAGCCGCTACATGGCCGAGCGGTTTAACAACATCCTCTTTACTCCCGAGAGCTACGGGCACATGACGACCTCCTCCGACGCAAGCAAGGCGGCGCTCCGCGTACTCGCGATGGGATTGTCGAAAAGTTATGGAGGCCTGCCGGCATTGCCCGGTGTGACGCCGGAGCTGGATGCCGTGGCGCACGACCCTGCCGTGCCTGAGTCCCATGGTCCGATAGATGGAATCCTTCTGTCAAACGAGCGGTTCACATACGCGGCGTTAAGAACAGATCTCGGTGCAGGGTCGACTTTTCCCGTGGTCCACATTGCCAGTCACTTTGTACTGGAAACTGGCAGCGGAACAGAGCCCTACCTGATGCTGGGCGGAGAAAATACCGGCGAACCAGAAGGATATCGGCTGACCCTCTCAAGACTCGAGGACTCTGCCATCAGTTTTCATGGGACACGACTTTTGACACTTTCGGCCTGCAGCACAGCGAAAGGCGATGTGGCAAAAGACGGACTGGAGATGGATAGTCTGGGGATGATTGCCCAGCAAAAGGATGCAGAAGCTGTGCTAGCCACGCTATGGGACGTGAACGACGCGAGTACGAGCCGGATCATGAGCGACTTCTATGCCAGATGGGTAAAGGCCCCCGTTGATGGAAAAGCGGAGGCACTGCGCCAGGCACAGCTTGCATTCCTGCGAGGGCCCGTTGTGTCCTCGCAAACTGGAAGTGATCGCGGTGTTAAAATCGTGGAGGGCTCAACACCTGCGCCACATGACGCCGGCTATTCTCATCCGTATTACTGGGCGCCGTTCGTTCTGATAGGAAATTACAAATAAGGGATGGTCTGCCGGTCAGCTCCTCGGGGCGCGAATCCAGGTCCCGTTCCAGTTGACCAGGTTCTTGTCATAATCGGTCATGGTCTTCGCTTCGAAAATCCCCGCTTCGCGGTGGTCGAGGTCGAAAACGAAGTGCTCCTCCTGGCCCTTGCGGCCATAGGAGACGATGACGAAATCGGTTTTGCTGACCGTGCTTTCGCTGAAGCCCGGGAAATGGGCCACCGCCGCCCCCGAATAGACGATGTACGGATTTCCCCATTTGTCCTTGGTCGGACATTTGGCCAGGTATTTTTCCGTCAGCGCCTTCACAAATTCGCTTTCCGGCAGGAGCGGCCCGTCCTGGGCCCCGGCCCCGGGCGCCTCGCTATTTTCCGCAATATACTGGAGACAGGCGTTGGCGATCGTCCGCATGTCCCCCATCGTGCCTATTTGCCGCCCGTTTTGGATGTTCTGAAGCACGTTGGGCCCGACGACCGCGACCAGGATGGCGATGATGGTCAGGGCCACCATCAATTCGAGGAGAGTAAATCCCTTTTGGCTTTGCGACATTTCACGATCCCTTGAATTTTATTTTAACATAATCTCCGCAGCCCATCAATCCCGTTCGCCGCGAACGGGATTGACAGCCGCGCGGGCGGGGCCTTATATTGGCTGGCGTCCGGCTGTCCATTTCAGGCGACGCCGCGGCGGGACCGGAAGGACCGGCCCAGGCCTTGCCAGCATCGGGACTGGAAGGAACGGCGCCGGCAGGAGGAGACCCATAAAGAGATTCTGGATGATCACCACCGCCGTCGGGCTGGCCGCCGCCGGCGCCCTTCTCGCGATGCGGGCCCAAGAAACGCCCCCCAAGGTCCATGCCGTGGACGACGGGCTGGCCCTCACTCCGCCCATGGGCTGGTACCCGTGGAATACCTTCGGCCAGGACCCGCAGAACGAAAAACTCATCCGCGAAATCGTCGACGCCCTGATCGCGAGCGGGATGAAGGACGCCGGATACACCTACGTGGGGCCCGACGAAGGCATCTGCTTCTCGCGCGGAAGCGACGGCAGGATCACGACCAACCTCGGGCGCTACCCCTCGGGGCTCCGCGGTCTCGGCGACTATATCCACAAGAAAGGGCTCAAGTACGCCCTGTATACGGACGCCGGAACTCATACCTGCAGCGGCGCCATGCCAGGCACGAAGGGCCACGAATTCGAGGACATGGGCGTATTCGCCGGGTGGCGGGCGGACTACGTCAAGATCGACTGGTGCAACACCGAGGGCCAGGACATCGTCCAAACCTACACGAAACTCCATGACGCCCAGCACGCCGCCGGCCGCCCCATCGTCCACAGCCTCTGCTCCTGGGGCGATGGGTCGCCGTGGCTGTGGGCCGCTCCCGTCGGCCATCTCTGGCGGACGACGGAGGACATCTGCGCGCCGGGCCGGGCCGACTGGGAACGGGCCATGAAAATCGCCTCGGGCAACGAGAAACTATACCTGCATGCCGGACCCGGCCACTGGAACGACCCCGACATGCTGATCACCGGGATGCCCGGGCTGAGCGAGGCCCGGAACCGCGCCTTCTTCAGCCTGTGGTGCATAATGGCCGCGCCGCTCATGGCCGGAAACGACCTCAGGGACATGTCGGAATCGACGATCCGCATCCTGACCAACCCGGAGGCCATCGCCGTCAACCAGGACCCGCTGGGCGTCCAGGGACATCTCGTCCGCACGGCCGGCAAGGTCGGCATATGGGCGGGCAAGCCCCTTTTTGACGGCAGCCAGGCGGTCCTCTTTGTCAACCAGGGACCGGACGCGGAAAGCGCGCTCGTCAATTTGTCGGAACTCGGGATCGACCCGAAGGCGGCCCTTTATACGCGCGATATCTGGCAGCATACGACGTCAGGACCGGCGGTCAGCCCCTCCGGCGTTCTGTCCGTCATGGTCCCCCCGAACGATAGCCGCATGTACCGCATTTCAAGCCACAAGGACCTCCCGCTGCCGCCGGTCGTCGTCGCCGACACTTATCTCATCTCGCTCCGCGCCGCCGGCCCGTCCCCCCAGAAGCTTACCGCGACGATGACTCTCACAAACAAGGGCTCCGCCGAACTGCCCTTCTGGAGAGTGCGCCGGGACCTTCCGCCCTGGCTGTCCGTGACATTGGCCAGGAACGGAAAGAGTCAGACGGTCACCAACTCGATCTCCACGGCGGGCATGAAAAAAGGTCTTTATCACGCCGTCGTCCGCCTGGACAATACCGAGCCTCTGTCCGGGAAGCCGATGTCCGCGGTTTATTACGATGTCGACCTGGAAGTGCCGGGCGACGTCGGCGGCGTCGCGAAATAACACCTCCGGCGGAATCCAGCGAACGGGATTGACTCAGCGCCCGATCCGAATTATTCTGGAATCGGCAAAAGGGACGAACCCATGATTTGCGGGAAATGTCATTCCGAAAACCCGGATGGCGCCCATTACTGCCTGAAATGCGGAAACCATCTGACCCGGACGCCGCCGGCCGGCGCTAAGAGAATTCCCTGGTATGCGTTCCTCGCGGGCGGCGCGGGGCTCTTGGCGGCCGGTTTCCTTATCGCGACCCTGCTCACCAGGTCGCCGGGGCCGGAGGTCTCAAGAGGTTCCCAGAAATCCCAAGAGGCCGCTCAGCCCGTCCCCGCCCCTGAGCGGAAGGTCTCGGTGCCGGCCCCCGGCGACCTCACGGTCGAGAGGGGGGACGGCCGGGCGGGCTCGAGATGGGCTGCCGCGGTCGTGGACGGCGCCTGGGTCGCCCTGCCGACCTGGGCCCTGTTGGACGCCGGGGAGCTGTCGTATACGGGCCCGGAGGCGGAGCCTGTGTCCATCGGGTGGGGCGTCTGGGCGGACCGTGAACCGGTTGTGCTTTGCCGGCTCGACAAGGAGCAGGGTCGGAAGGCCCTCCGCCTGTCCCCCTGGCGGCGTGATGCCCAACTCGTATGGCGGTCGCTCGAGCCGGATGGTTCCTCATTTGTCCTAAACGGGGTTTCGCCGGGCCGGAACGGATCGTTCCTGTTCTTCCCGCTTCCCGAGGAAATCCGCAAGGCCGGCCTCCTCATGCAAAGGGATGCCGTTGTCGGCTGGACGTTCGGCGCGGACACCGACCGGGGATATCTCTGGCAAGGCGCGCGGGAGATCGACCAGGCCCCCAGGACCAAAGTGAGCGAGATCTCGGGCGCCATCCTGTCCAACGGCCGCGAGGCCCGATTCGCCCGGACCCTGAACGGAAACGGCCAGGAGCCGGCCGACGAACAATTGAGGAAGTTCGCCGAGGGGTTCCGGGCCACTCCCCTTCTCGAATCTGAGGACTTGCCGCCGGCGCTCAGGCCTCAGGCCGTGGTCGCCCGGATGCACGAACTGGCCGCGGAGCTGGTCCAAGGAGGGTCGGCCGCCGAAGTCGTCCGGGTTCTCGACGAGGCGATCCTCACGGAGGCCGGGTCATCGGCGCTCGTCAAGGACGCCGTCCTCGCCCTGGCGAAGAGCCGGGATTATGAGATCGCCATTGAGGGCCTCGAGCGGCTGGAAAAAAAGCTCGGGGAAACGGGAAATCTCAAGCCGGCCGATCTCAGTCCGTTCAAGGGGCAGCTTTACAGGGACTGGCTGAGGCAGATCATCGATAGAAACGGCGCGGGAGGGATCGAGGCGTTCGAGAAGGCCAAGCTCGCTTTCCCCAACGATGTCGAGATCCACCTGATGGGTGTCGAGATCGCGATCATGGAGAAGAACTGGCCGAGGGCCACGGAGTTTCTGCAAATGCGGAGCTATCCGGGCGTGCTGTCCGAACGGGCCAAGATGCTCGAAAACCTCATCCAGGAAGGACAGAAGGACGAGGGGGTCGCCGTCCTCCGGTTCGACCCGGGAACCGACCACATCCCCGTCCAGGCCTTCCTGAACGGCAAGCGCTTCCAGAACTTCATCATCGACACCGGGGCGACGACCAGCTCGATTCCGTGGAGCGCCGTCGAGGGCCTGGGCCTCAAGGTCGAGGACGCCGCGAACGTCGTCGTCGTCGAGGGGGTCACGGGACGAAGCCTCACCTACGAGATCACCCTGGATTCGGTCGAACTGGCCGGGCAGCGCGTCTACAACGTCAAGGCGTTCGTTATCGACATCCCGAGCTACCAGGACTGCGGCCTTCTGGGGCAGAACTTCCTCAACAATTTTCAGCTGGACATCGATTACAAGAAGGGCATCCTGCGCATCAGGAAGAGATAGGCGCCGGGGCCGCCCCTATTTCTTTTTCCCCGCCATCGCGCGGTCAACCGACCACAACCCGCCGCCCCCGATCACGAGCGCGAGGGCGACGGCGACGGCCAGGAGATGGTACTCGAAACCCTCTCCCTTCTGGGTCCCCGACCAGTTCATGAAAAAGCCGACTTTCCAATGGATGAGGGCGACGGCCACGCTCATCTCCACGGCGATGGCCAGGGCCGCGATCCGGGTGAAGAAGCCGGCGACCAGGGCGACCGCGCCCACGGACTCGGCCAAAATCGCCGCCAGGGCGAAAATGAAGGGGATATGCATGTTGGACTCGAACCACTTCAGGCTGGCGCTGAACCCGTTTCCGCCGAACAACCCCAGGAGCTTCTGAGCCCCGTGAGGGAACATGGCCACGCCCAGGGCCACCCGGAGGATGGTCCAGGACAGATTCCCATCCGTGGCGAACAATTTCCTGATCATGCGTTGATGACCCCCAATCGTGAAGTTCGCGTCCATTTTATCACGAATGGAAAGAGCGGAGGCAAGCCCCTGCTTGCGGCCCGGCTCCTCAGGGGAGCTGCTCCGGCGGCCCGTCCTTCCCGTGGCGGCGGAGGCGGTGGAGCCGGGCGATGATGCGGTCCCTGGAGAGGACCCCGACGACGAAGAGGACTAGGGCCGCGCCCGACAGGATCCAGACGGGCAGGTAATCCCGCTCCTGGAGGTTGGCGCCGATATAAGCGGACCCCCACAGGCCGGGAAACCGGGCCGCCATCGAGAGCAGAAAAAACCTCAGCGGCTTGATCGGCGTTAGCCCCGAAATATACACGAGCGAATCCTTGGGGATTCCCGGGATAAGGAAGAGGGTAAACAAGGCGATTTCGGATTTTGGGTCGTTGATGAGAAACTCGAATTGTTCGAGCTTTTTCGGGGAGATCAGGCTTTTGACCAACACGTAGCCCAGGATCCGGGCGGCGAAAAACGCGATCATCGTACCCAAGAGAATGCCGCCGACCGAGTAGAGCGCCCCGAGGCCCGTCCCGAAAACATACCCGCCGGCGACTTGGACGATCTCACCGGGGACGATGAAGACGACGACCTGGACGGCCTGGATGAGGATGTAGATCAGGGCGCTGACGGGACCGTAGGAATGGATGTATCTTTCAAAGTCCTGGGGACTCCGGATATGCCGGGTGACCGCCGGATACAGTTTGATGGACGCGAATACCATGGCCCCGACAAAAGCGGACAGGAGAATGATCCGGACAACGAGACGCCCGCGGTTGACCTTTCGACGCTCCATCAAGGGTCCCGCCCCGGTCTCAGGAGGTCCCCGTCTTCGCCGGCGGCCTTTTCATCAGGAGGAGGTTGTCGATCTTCGACACCCAGCGATAGCCGAAATGGAAGGGCAGTTTCCGGACCTGGCTGGCCGGGTCCTCGTACGCGGCCTTCAGATCTTTCTGCTCGACGATGGCGGGAAAGTCCTCAACGGGCTTGGCGTAGGCCCCGTACAGCTGGATCTCCCAGCCCTGTCGCCGGAAATAACGGTAGGGAACGCCGGTGTCGTCCTCGAGGACATACTGACTTTTCCCCAGGATCATGTTGCGGATGTTCGAAAAATCGCCGTAATGGAGAAGGTAGGAACCCGACTTGATGAAGGTCGTGACGGCTTCGAGCCCGTCGAAGAGCCGGAAGAGCGCCGAATTTTTGGTAAAGGCGGAGTCGGCCAGGTCGCAGGAAAAATAGAAAACGCTCTGGACACGGCTGCCTCCGGTCCTGACATAATCAATACGGATTCCCGACGGCCGCTTGGGCAGCCGGTTGAGGTGGGCGTAGGGCGTTTCGATCCACTCCCCTTTCTCGTTCACGGCCAGCCGGGCCATGCGGACGACGGAATGGCCGGTGCGCTTCAGGAAGAAGGCCATCACGGGCAGGGCTCCGTCCACGCGGCCTTTGGCGAAGGCCTCGTTCATGTGCTCCGTCACGAAGTAGCCGCGCTTGAGGAAGTCCGAGAGGATCGTCTCGGAGTCCTTGAAATACTGGTCCGTCCATTCCGCGGCATTCTTTTCGAAATCCGGCAAGTTGCCGACGGGTTCGAGGCCCATAAGCACGGTTTTCCCAGCCTCCGGGTACAGGGCGAAGGCCGTGACGAAATCCGGCCCGCCGAAGGGATAGAAAAGCGTCTTGGTCACGAGGCCGCTCTCCCGAAGCTCCTGGACGGCCCATGTCTTCATGGGCTCGAGGAAGGCCGCCTGGAAGGCGGCCCACTGCCCGTCGACGGACTTGACGAACTCCCGCCAGGAGGCGGCGTCCTCCCTCTTTTTATAAGAGGCGTCCGTCCCGGGCAGGCCGCTCATGAACCCCATCCAATCGTCGTGGCGGCGGTCAATGGCGACCGTGGGCGGGGCTTGGGGCTGAATCCTCTTTTCCAGGGGGACGCTGGGAGTCGTCGGGCCCTGGGCTTTGTCCGGGCCGGTCCCGGGCTGACAGGCCAGGCCCGCCGTGACGGTCAAGAGAAGAAGGAGAGGGAAGGCTTTTTTCATCTTCAGGTCCTTCATGGTTTTAAATATGGCGGCAAATCGTTATTATCCTCGTTTTCCGGGCAAAAATAAAGGCGCAATATCCCCTCCGGAGGAGCCCCAGGGATTGCCGGCACGAGGGTGAAAAGCCGGGAATAGGACACGGTGAGGCTGCCTAGCGCGACCGGGAGGCCCGGAGGACAAAAAGAGGTTCCAAAAAGCAAAAAAGGGACATGTCCGGGGGGCGAGGGCGCTCCCCGGACGTCCCTCGAGGCCTCAGCCCTGAGCCCGGACGGTCACTTGACCGCCGCGGGCGCGGGGTTGGTGTCTTTGATCCGGCCTTCAGACTTGTACTGAACGAACCTCAGGGACTTCATGTAGTCACGGACGATATTGTACTCGAAGAGCCCGGTCGGCAGGCTTGACAGCTGGCCCCCCGTCAGAGCGTTCAGGAAGTTGAAAACCTGTTCGCTCATGGCGACATAATAATATTTGTCTTTAACACCAATCTGGGCGGCGACGAGTTCCCCGTTGACCATAACGGACGTGGGATCGACCCGATTGCCGGGCGTCTTGCTTGAATCATAGGAATACGTAATCCCCGACCCCTGGACAGCGAGGTCCGTTGTGAGGGTCACATTGTCCGCCGCATACTCGAGCCCGCCCAGGAGCCCCTCCGGTGGGAGGGGAACGACGACGACCTTGAAGCCGAGCCCCGACGCCTCGTTGTAGCCGTAAGGGACGGCCCGCATGATATTGTTGCCCACGACCTTGCCGGCCGGGATGTCGGCCCCCAGATATCCCAGGACGTCCAGGGCGCAATCCACTGGGAAAGGTAACCCGGCCTTCTTGAGTCGGGATATGAAGGCGTCCGTCACCAGATTGCCCAGGGCCGTGTCCCTGTTCTGGCTGTTTGCGGGCCAGGATTTCAGGATGTCGCGAAGGGCCAGCGCGACATGCTGACTGTAGACGGGCCCGAACCGCGGGTCGCTGACGACCCCGGCCTTCACCTTGTTCACGATCCCCCGGACCTGCGGGTCCTCTTTGATCCGGCCGTCGACACGGTGCAGCACCCAGCTGTCGAGCGTGACGCCGTTGCTACCGACGTTGAGCTTCAGCTCACCCAAGTACCAGCCGAATTGTCCGGCCTGGACGATGATTTTTCCGTTCGCCACGATGGGCTGCGGGTAGGCGTCATGGCTGTGGCCGCCGATGATCACGTCGATGCCGGGAACCTTGGAAAGGGCGCCGACATCCAACATCGTACCGAGATGGGACACGCAGATGACGACCTTGCAGCCCTGCTTTCTCAGGTCTGTCACAAGTCCAGTGGCGTATTCCCAGAGGGTCGTGCCGGAGCCATCATAGGGATAGGGAAAAAGCTTGTTGACGTTTTCGCTATAATTCTGCGGCTCCTGAGTGAGGAGGCCAAAGATGCCGACCTTAACCCCGCCGACCGTCCGGACGATGGACGACTGAACCATCCCCCCAAGAGGCGTTGCGGAGAAATCGACGTTGGCGCAGAGGAGCGGGAGGGTCACCGGCGCGGCCCCCGCGATCTGTCCGTTGAGCACCCCGGCCAGCGTGCCGACGCCCAGGTCGAACTCGTGGTTCCCAAGCTCCATGGCGTCGTACAGGTTCTCCATGATCTTGAGCTCCGGGTAGCCGAGATATTTGTTGAACTCGAACGATCCCACGAAGACGTCCCCGGCATTGAGGGCCAGCACGTTCTTATCCTTCACCCTCAGCGTCTTGATGAGCGTAGCCATCCGGGCGATGCCGGCATAGTCCTGGTTAAACGGAAAATGCCAGACGTTCCAGAGACCGGCCCCGATGCCCGGCGTTTGCCTCGGCGCGGGCCCTACGGCCGGGATGAATCCCGTCTCAAAAGGCACCATCGCCGAATGCGTGTCGTTGGTGTGGAGAATGGTCAGCTTCTTCGTGTTGGCACAGGCAAAGACGGCCAGCCCCAGCACCAAGCCGGCGACCCAAAAAAACCTCAAAACCCTTTGATTCATGAAGAATCCTCCTTTCCTCGATGTGTTTCCCCCGGCCTGGAACGGATGTCGGGCGAGGGCTTTCATGATTTCCTCGGCTCTAAGATAATGGGACGCAAGACCCGAGTTGTCAAGAAGTTGTCAAGAACTTGTCAACTCTCGGTCAAGTCATTGGAAAGCGGGGAAGCGACTGAAACCTTTAAACCAGCCGCGTGCCCGCCTCGATCTTGATGACGTGGATCTTGGGCGCCTTGCCGGTCGCCGCCTCGTAAGCCCGGCCGACCTGGCCCTCGAAGTCGGGCAGGGCGGCCGATTCGACGAGGCTGATCGTGCAACCGCCGAAGCCGGCGCCCATCATCCGGGAGCCCAGGACGCCCGGGACCACCGAGGCCGCGTCGACGAGCGCGTTGAGCTCGACCGAACTGACTTCGTAATCGTCCCGGAGGCCGGCGTGCGATTCGTACATCCGCTGGCCGAAGGACTTGAAGTCCCCCCTGAGGAGGTCGACGCAGGCTTCCTCGACTCGGATATTCTCCCGCACGACGTAATCGCATCTCCGGTAGATGACCGGGTCGAGCTCCGTCTGGTATTCCCGGAGGAGGCTCTGCGTCACGTCCCTGAGGCTCCGGATCGAGGGCTGGTATGTCCTGAGAAGATTGACGCCCTCCTCGCACTGCTGGCGCCGGACGTTGTATTCCGACCCGGCCAGCTCACGGCGGACCAAGGTATCGGAGACGACGATCCGCAGGTCCTCGCGCTCGAAAGGGAAGTGCTCATAAGCCAGGGAGCGGCAGTCGAGCTTCAGGACCTTTTTCTCCTTGCCGTAGATGTTGATGAACTGGTCCATGATCCCGCACCGGACCCCGACGAACTCGTTCTCGGCCTTCTGGGCCAGCTTGACCAAAGTCAGACCGTTGAGGCCCAGGCCGAACATGGCGTTCAAGGCGAAGGCCAGGCCGCCCTCGATGGCCGCCGATGAAGACATGCCGGCGCCCACCGGGATATTTCCCCCGAAGACACAATTGAATCCGCCGATCTTTTGCCCGGCCCGCAGGAACTGGTCGACCACGCCCTGAAGATAGTCCGGCCACCGGAGGGGTGAGCGATGGAGGGCGTCGAGCTCGCAACGGAACTCCTGGTCGAAGTCCCGCGAAACGAAGTGGCAGACGGCGTCGGCGCGGGGGGCGGCGGCGAAGACGATCACCTTGTCCGTGGCGCCGGGAAGCACGAAGCCTTCATTGTAATCGGTGTGCTCCCCGATGAGGTTGACCCGCCCCGGAGAGACGACGAGGAGCGGCTTGGTTCCGAAATGTTTGACAAACTTTTCCGCGATGATTCCAACGAGTTCGTGCATGACGGCTCCTTTACGCCCGTCCTTCATTATATAACGGCGCCAGGGAGGAAGAATTATCAACTTGACGGGAAAAAGTCAACAGAAAGGCGGCCGGGCCTCATCCTCGGAGCGAACCTGGGCTGCTGGTATCGGACACGAAACTCGGCAGCCGGACGCCGCATCAGCCGGACTGAGCATGAGTCCGGATCCGGGCCCTCGGTCCTGCCCGTCCGGGTTGTTCCGCGCCGGCTGCGCCGTTCGGTTCCGGGCTCGACCATCGCCGGACTCGAAATCCGCTGGGCGCCGCCGCGGCGCGTTCCAGGGGGTGATCTTTCCAGACGCCCGGAATGAACTGCCCCTGTTCCTCGCTAATCATGCAGCGGGCGGCGATGACAAAGAACAGCATAAGGGGCACGAACTGCGGTTCCGGCGTGGGGGCGACCAACAGGAAGGTGAACGCCGCGGCCAGCATGGCCGAGAACCTGCCGAGCCTGGGGGCGATCAAGACCGAGCCTCCGAGGGCCGCCACCGCGGCCACGGAATACAAGCCGCTCAGGCCGAGCCAGGAGAAGATCCCCGAAAGGACGTTCGGGAAGAACGTGGTCAGAACGGCCCTGTCTTTGAGGATGAGGTTGAAGAGGATGGTGTTCTTGATGACGGCAACCACGCCGAACGGCATCATGAACAGCACGCAAGTGGCCAGGGCGATGGACACGTCCACGCCGATCCGGACGAGCGAGCGGAGGTTCCTGGGGTTGAACTGGTTCCAGTAATAGGCGGCCATTAGGGGAATGATCAGGAACTTTGTCAGAAGCCCGAGCCCGAAGAGCACGGCGATGAGATACCTGTGAATCGGGCGCGGCCTTTCCGATTCCCGCTTGACGACCCAGAGGATTAGGGCCGTCAGGAGGAGGGTCATGGCCGGATTGGTCTTGACCTCACCCAGCAGGAATACGGACAGGAAGGGAAGCAGGTAGATCAGCCGGATCCGCGGGAACATGCGGATCAGGATGAAACAGCTGAGGGCCTGGATGAGCAGGAGCGTAATCGTCAGGACGGTGAGGTTCCAGGTCCCGGCGATGCGGAAGGCCAGGTAGTAGGGCCAAATCTCGAGCGGAGGATAATTGAAATTCCCGAGCGCAGGATCGTGCGATTCGGTCAGATGAAAGATCGTGCCCGTGGTGTAGGGATTCTTTCCGCTGTCCAAGGCCTCGAAAACCGTTCCGTAGGCCCGGACAATTTCGGGGTCCGACCTGGTGGTGATCAAGTTCTGGAGGCCCAGGCCAAGACCGCAAAGCATGACGAAAACGAGGACTCCCTTTTTGAAAATCAGGCGCGGGCCCGCGGCGTAAAGCGACCATAGGGCGAGCAGCGCCACCGACAGTTGGACGGCATATTCGTAGCCATAGCCGCAGGGGACGGGTTTCAGGATCCACATAATGAGGGAGATGGCCAGGCAGGTTCCAAGAACGATCGGCACGAGTTTCTTTTTCATGGCTCTAGGTTCTTAAACGTCCATTCATGGCCCGGAGTTTCATGGCTAAACCAGAGACATAACAACGATGCCGGAAAAAGCAATCTTTCTTTGACCCCCAACGACCAGACGCATTTTACCAGAAGGCCGGGCCGGGAGCAAATGGAAGCGGCGCCTAGGCCGTGTCCTCAGGCGACGGGACGAAGGCGATGATGGCTGCACCAGACCCGGAAGAGGCCGAGGGCGGCTTCTGTCTTGACCCGGAGCGACATCTTCGACGCGCCGGCGCGGCGCTCGGTAAATAAGATCGGAACCTCGCAGATGCGCAATCCCAGCCGTTCGCTGATGTAGGCCATCTCTACCTGGAAAAGATAACCGTTGGAGCGGACGCGGCCTGGGCCGACGGATTCGAGTGCCGACCGCCGCCAGGCCTTGAAGCCGGCGGTCGCGTCGCGGGTTCTGAGGCCCAGGAATGTTCGCGCGTAGGCGTTGGCCGATCGGCTCAGGGCGAAACGGCCGAATCCCCACTTGTCATCGACGCCTCCGCCCGGGACATAGCGCGAGCCCACGGCCACGTCGCAGTCCGCGAGCCTTTCCAAAAGGCGTGGGACATCGGCGGGCGCGTGGGAAAAATCGGCGTCCATCTGCACGAGGGCGTCGGCCCCTCGTTCGAGGGCCCGGAGGAACCCGTCGCGGTAAGCGAGGCCCAGGCCTCGGACGCCGTGCCGGTGGAGAACGTCCACGCGCCCGGCCGAGGAGTCGGCCAAGTCGTCGGCCAGACGGCCCGTGCCGTCGGGCGATTCGTCGTCAACAACGAGCAGGCTCAGTGCCGGGACGGGGAGCGCGAGCAATGCGCCCGCCATGGCGGCCAGGTTGTCCGCTTCATTGAATGTGGGGATGACGACGGTGACCTTCATCCGGCTGTTCCGCTCCCCGCCCTCACACGGGTCCGGCCCAGGCATGAGTGCGGGCGCTCTTATAAGCCGCTTCCATCACGCTCACGCGGGCCGCGGCCTCGCGCGGCGTGACGAGCGGAAGCCCTTGTCGGCCCGCCACGGCGTCCACAAATTGGTCCATCGGCGCCGGCAGGGCCGGAGGGAGGTCGAGCCACGGCTGCTCGCCGTTCGCGCCGGCGATCTTTTGGCAGGTGAAAAAGAGCCGGTCGTTGATAATCGCCGCGTGACCTTCCGTGCCGCTGATCAGGAGGGACACGGGGTTCGCCACATCCACCCAGCCCGCCGCCAGGGTCCCGATGACGCCGTTCTTGAATTGGAGAAGAGCTTCGCCGGTCTCATCGCAGTCGCCGTAACGCCCGGTGACCGTCCGGATATCCGCCGCGACCGACTCCACGTCGCCCAGGAGCCACATCAGGATGTCGAGGGAATGCGTGCCGAGGTCGCCGAAGGCCCCGACGCCGGCGATTTTCGGGTCGGCCATCCAGCGCCATTCCTTATCGAACCAACCGCCGAGTGACCCGCTGTGGCAGTTCGACCCGCGGGCTCGGGTGATCTTGCCGAAACGGCCCTTGGCGATCTGCTCTTTGAGGAAAAGATGGTGCGGCTGGGTGCGCATGAAATATCCGGTCGTGAAGATCAGACCGGCGTTTTCTATGGCCGAGGCCATCTCGGCGCTGTCCCGGGCCGTGATGTCGAGCGGCTTCTCGACAAACATGTGTTTCCGGGCCCCGGCGGCGGCCAGGACCAGGTCCCGATGCCGGTTGGTCTCCGAGCAGATGACGACGGCGCCGACCTCGCGGTCAGACCAGATTTCGCCAAGGTCGGACGTCTGTTTGGCCTTCAACTCGCCGGCCCGCCGCGCGCCCCGGGCTTGGTCGTGGTCCCAGCAGTATTTGACCTTGACGTCCGGACGCTTGGTGACGAGGCCGATATAGCTCGGCGTGTGGATATGGGCGCAGCCGACGAACGCGAGAGTCACGGTCTTCGGCGTGTCCTGGGGGAAGGAAATGCGCGGCTCCCCGAGCACCGCAGCCGTGACGGCCGCCGCCCCCGTCGTTTTGATGAAATCGCGGCGGGATACCGGAAATTCTCGTTTCAAAGCTGCCTCCAGGTTTTTGTTTTCAGGGCTAGACATGCTCGCAAAATACCACCTTCATCCGGAATGTGTCAACTGAAGCTCCACGGACTTATGTCCGTGGAATCCCGCGAACGGGATGAAGGATGGGGTCACCGGGCCGAAACCTGTTCCGAGACGCGCAGCGTCACGGGCCCCACCAGCCCCGACTCCACCAGGGGATCGTTTTTCTTCCAGAGCCGCCAGCTGGTAAACGTGAACCGGCCGGTGGGGCTCGCATTTCCATTGATGACCCACTTGGGCCACGCCTTGAGCGTGCCGTCGGGATTCCGGTCGCTGTCCTCGGGCAGCTGCTCATCGCCGATCAGCCGGTTGACCCAGAGATTGGTCACTCGGATCTCCAGGTCGTTGTCGCCCGCCTTCAAAGTGCCGGTGACGTCCATCACATACGGCGATTTCCATAAGATGCCGAGGTCCCGGCCGTTGAGCTTGACCTGGGCCATCACCTGCACCTTGCCGAGGTCGAGATACACATGCTGGTTGTCGGCGATCATTGCGCGGGGCACGCTGATCTTTTTGGTGCAGGCCGCCGTGCCGGAGAAGTGCCTGACTCCGGGATCGGGGTGCTCGCTCCACGAGATCAGCTTCTCCATGATCACGCGCTCGGGAGCGCCTCCGTTAGGCGGGAATCGCACCTCCCAAGGGCCGGTGATTTCCAGGGCGGGGGGCAGCACGGGAGCCTGGACGCCCGACTTGCGGCCGGCGGCCGTCGTCAGTTCGTAGCGGCCCGGCTCCCACGCCTCGACGGACAGCCGGCTATCCCCGGCATGGAACCCGGCCACGAGCCTGGCGCCCGGTCCGGATTCGAACGTCATCGTCTCAGGGTCGCGTCCGCTGGCCTTGAGGCGCTTCCCGGCAACGGTATAGTCCACGACGAGTGTCTTTTCCACGTTGAGGGCCGGGTCATCACCCTCGGCCATTCGCGACGCGCGAAAGCTCAGTTCGCCGCCGTCCACGATCGCCTGGAGTTTCGCCCGGACATCGCGCGTCCGCTTGGGGTCGCCAGGCACCCCGTAGACGGCCTTTTCGATGAGGATATTCCCCTTCGCCTCGGGCGGCGGCAGAATCTGCCGGCCATCGAGCGTGACGCGCACGACGGGGTCGAATGACGTCGCGCCTTTCCGGAACACGACGAACACGGAGCCGCTCGGCTCGAAGCGGATGGGGATGCGGGTGACGTCGCCGGCCTGTTCGTAGGCCGCCGCGGCTTCGATCTTTCCTGTCTCCGGCTGCCAGAACTCCGGGCGGCGGCCGGTCACGCGAAACGCGCACAGCGCTTCCGTCGCCCGGGGGGCGCCGCTCGCTACAAAATAGATTTCCGCGTCACCAGTGCTGCGGTGGACCCAGCGGATGAACGGGGGCGCGGTGAAGTCCGGCGGCGCGCCCATCCCGGCCAGGACCTGCTCGGGCGACTTGTCCGCCACGATCCTGCCCTTTCCCCACATCTCATCGGCAAGCTGCTTGACCTCCGCGTCGCACGCCGGGTAGCCGGACAAGCCCGGGGATTTGGCCGGCTTGGACGAGCCGATGACCGTCGCGCCCGCGGAGACCATTTCCTTCACCTTGCGCAGCAGCGCCGGCGTCATGCGCGCCGTCTCGGGAAGGACGAGCACGCGGTAGCTCATCCCGTCGGGCAGCATGATCCGGCCGTCTTTCACGGACATCCGCGCGAGCAGCGCCTCCGCCGTTCCCGTGTCGTAGTCGTAGCCCTTACGGTTCCGCGCCTTGAACTCCTGGGGCGCGGCCTCCGGCTGGAGGTAACAGATATCGGCCACGAAAACACCCTGGCGCAGAAGGTATTGGCAACGCGCGAGATATTCGTGCCAGGGCCGCGACGTCTCCCAGAGCGTCGATGTGCGCTCGTAATGCAACCCCCACGGCCCCATGGCCATCCCCGGCCGGTAGCCGAGCCACGGCTGCATCGCGTAACGGTGGAAGACGAACCGGTTGACGCCCTCGCAAAAGGCCTTGTCGCCGAGCGACTTGATCGTCCCGGGATGCTGGAGCCAGCGTTCGTGGTCGTCGGCCGTGAACGACTCCGCGCCCAGGATGCGGCGGCCGTAGAGATGCGCCGACGACGCCATCTGCTTCAACGTCTCGAAGGCGCCGCCGCCGATCCAGAATTCGCCCATGGGCTCGTCCGCGCGGCCCCCGTAGGTGATGTCGTCGCACGGGCCGCCGTAGGCCTCGATAGACAGGCGCAGCCCGTGTTCGTGGGCGAGTGTCGCCATGTGCCCGGCGTAATTCTCAACCAAAAGGTCGGTGACGGTCTGGCGCAGGTCCCACAAAAACCTCTCGGAGACCTCCAGGCTGTCCACGACGCGGCCCGAGATCGCGGGAAGGAAGGGAATTGGGTCGTAGCCGCGCCGGGCCCGGAATTCCTCCCGCATCCGGGCCGTCCAGTTTTGGGCGCCGTTCTCCCAGCTGTCGATGTGCGTCGCGACGAGCGCCTTTCCCGCCGCGGGTCCGGCGTCGGCGATGAGCTTGGCCATCAGGCCCGCAAACTGGGCCTCGATGCCCTCCCGGCTCAGCTTGTCGCACTCCAGCCCGCGGCCCGTGGCCGGGGCGGGGGCGTTCTCGACGCCGGTGCCTGTATGGCCGAGCCGCATGATGGTCCACTTGCCGGCCGGCACGTCCCAAGCTAGGCGCCCGTCCTTGTCCAGCCGCGCCGTGAGGTCGGTAAGGCGGGCGGGCGCGATCGCCATCTCCGGCGGCACCTGGGTTTCGGCGGCGGCCGGCACCTCGCGGCGTTCATAGAGCGCCTTAAACTTGATATCCGGGATGCGGTAGTCGCCCGGCGTCGGGAAGGCCAGCACGGCGATGCCCCGGTAAAACCCGTGATTGGCCTCCGCCTGAGGGAGTTTCCCGTCGAAGTGCCGTGGGCCGGAGAGCTCGGTTTCCGTCCAGACGACCTTCTGCATGGACTGTTCGGGCTTGATCCAGGGGCCGCCGCTGCCGTTCCAGCCGGCGTCGTCGTTCATGTTGATTTCGAGCCCGAGACGCCCGGCCTCGGCGACCGCGTGCTTGAACAATTCCCGCCAGCGCGGTCCCGCGAAATCGACCGGTCCCCTGGGCGCGCCCTGGTCCACCTCCATGATCAGCACGCCTCCGATGCCGGCGCGCTTCATGGCCTCCAGGTCGGCCGTGATGCCTTCGCGGGTGATGTTGCCGTTCAGCCAGAACCAGTAAACCCATGGCCGGGCCGAGTCCGGCGGCCTGACGAAATTCCCGGCCAGGTTGTCCTGGGCCGAGACGGATCCCATGAAAGCCATTAATCCCATGAGTGCGATCAGGGTCAGTTTTTTCACGGCTTGCCTCCTCCCCTGCCCTTGGACGGGCCGGCGATTTGAAGCCAGAATACCTTCTCGGAGCGGCCGCTGTCAATGCGGGGGGCCCCCGCTGCCGGGGCCGCCATCTATATTATTCCTATCTATTGACTAGACATTGGAATTGGGGGACAATGGTGGCGGTAAAAAGGGACATTCAAAAGGAGAGGGACAATGAAATATTCATTCACTTGCGCCCCGGACGGCGTCGTCCTGAGCACGGAAGCCAAGACGGATGAAGAAGCCCTGACCAAGCTCGTGGAGCTCGGCAAAAAGCACATGAAGGAGTTCCACAAAGGTCAGGCCCCGGTTTCCGACGCGGAATCGAAGAAGATGATCCAATCGGTCTGGAAGAAAGGCTGATACGCGGGAAGCGGGCCCGAAAGCGGTGGCGGCCGGGGGTCCCATTGTTTTAAGCCCCCGCAGTCATCACGAGAAGTGAGACGGAGTTTCGATCTCCCTTGCAGGTCTCGTGATGGCAGGGCCACGGGGATTCGAACCCCGGTCTGATGGCTGAGAACCACCTGTCCTAGGCCTCTAGACGATGGCCCCGCGAGGCCGAACAAAAATAGCAGAATCCCCCCGGGCTGTCAACCGCCGAACCGACGCCGGCCGGAGGGGGTGAAATAGGTTTGCGGGAGGGGGCGAGGCATGCCGATCAAGGTCGAAATCCCGGCGGAATTCAAGGGGCTTCTGCGGATCGGAACATGTTCCTGGAAGTACGAGTCCTGGAAAAACCTCATCTACGCGCCGGGCAAGCGCTACCGGCCGGATGAGTATTTGGCCGACTATGCCGGGGTCCTGAACTCCGTCGAGGTCGACCAGTGGTTCTGGAGCCTCTTTCCCGGTCAGGTCCAGCTCCCCGAGCCGCGGGCCGTCCGCCTATACGAAAAGAGCGTCCCCGAGGGATTCGTATTCACGGTCAAGGCCCCCAACGCGCTGACGCTGACTCATTTTTACGCTAAGCAGCCTCCCGCTTCGGCGGCGGTGGCGGGACAGCCGAATCCCCACTTCCTCGACCTCCGCCTTCTCCGGGAATTCCTCGAGCGGCTCTCCCCTCTCGGGGCCAAGCTCGGGCCCATCATGTTCCAATTCGAATACCTGAACCGTCAGAAGATGCCTTCCAAGGAAGCCTTTTTCGAGCGTTTCGGCGAATTCATCGCCGGCGCGCCGGCCGGATTCCCATACGCCGTCGAGATCCGCAACCCGAATTATCTTTCCCCGGCCTTCTTCGAATTTCTTAAAAAAATGGGCCTCGGATTCGTCTACCTGGACGGCTACTACATGCCGCCGATCGGCGAGGTCTTCGAGAAATTCCGGCCTGTGACGGCCGGCGTCCAGGTCGTCCGTCTCCACGGCGGCGACCGGCTGGAGATCGAAGGCGAGACGTCCGAAATCTGGGACCGGGTCGTGGCCCCCAAACCGCAGGGGCTCAAGGCGGCCGCGGAAATCGTCCGGGCCAACGCCCGGAACAGGATCCTCACCTATCTCAACATCAACAACCACTATGAGGGGAGCGCCCCTCTCACGATCGGACGATTCCTCAAGGTGCTCGCCGGAAAGAGCGTCAGGAGTGGCCCGGCCTGAAGCTCCACGGACTCTCGCCCGTGGAATCCCGCGAAGGGGGCTAAATATACTCGATCGTGGCCGGGGGCTTGGAGGTCAGCTCGTAGGCGACCCGGCTGACGTCCGGTATTTCCTTGGTGATTCTCCTGGCCATCCTGTCCAGGAGATTGAAAGGAATGGGGGTCGGCTCCGCGGTCAGGGCATCCTTGCTTTCGACCGAGCGGATAATGATGATATTGCCGAAGGTCCGCTTCCCGTCCACGATCCCCGTCGCTTTATCGCTGAGCAGGACGGCGAAGGCTTGGAACGGTGTCAGGGCCGCCAACTCCTCTTCGACGATCACCGTGGCCGCCCGGACCAGGGTCACGCGGTCGGGCGTCACCTCGCCGATGACCCGGGCCGCCAGGGCCGGGCCGGGGAAAGGCATCCTGTTATAGATCGCCTCCGGCAGGCCTAACTCCTTGGCCACAAGCCTGACCTCAGGCTTGAAGAGCTCCTTGAGCGGCTCCACGACTTTGAATCCGAATCCTTTTTCCGGGTCGATTCCGATCTGCTCGAGGATGTTGTGCTGGGTCTTGACGCCCTTCTGGGTCTCGATGATGTCGGCCGCGATGGTCCCTTGGATAAGAAACGGGGCCTTGCTCTTGAGGACTTCGCGGCCGAAGGAATTGTAGAACGCGTACCGGAAGGCCTTGCGTTTCTCCTCGGGGTCGGTCTTCCCCTTGAGAGCGGAGAAAAACTCCTCTTTTTTGTCCACGACGTCGACCGCGATCCCCAGGTCCGCGAAGGCCTTGACGACGGCCTGCGGTTCGCCGGCCCGCATCAGCCCGTTGTCGATGAAGATGTTCTTGAGCTGGGACGCGATGGCCCGGTGGGCCAGGACGGTGCACGTGGAGCTGTCGACGCCCCCCGACAGGGCCGAGATGGCCTTCCCCTTTCCCACGGTTTTCTTGATCTCTTCGACCTGGGCTTCAATGAATTTATTGACGTTCACGGGTACCTCCCTCCCTCGATGTGGCCTCAGCATAACCGATTTTGCGGGACGGGGTCAAATCTACGGCCACCACCGGGTCATCTTTGCGGGTGAGGCCTGAGGGCGAATTATCCCCCTTCGATTCGCCCGGAGAGACGATTGACCGCGCCGCGGCCGCCTGCGACGATGGGTCCATCGCAAGGAGGGCCTCTCATCCAAGGCTACTGCGAGAAATGGAGCAGGATTACGGGGATTCCTCTCCAGGCCCTCCTTGCCTCCTTTACCTCCTCAAACTCTTCAAACGGACCCGAAAGGGCCCATGCCGTCATCAAAAAGGGCGTCAAAAAGGGGACGGTCCTGTTTTCTTTTTGATAGGCGGAGGAAATCTCCGGCTGAACGGAGAAAAAAAAATAGGACCGTCCCCATTTTTCAAAGGCCCTCATATTCATCTTAATTGAAGCCCGGCTGGGTTTGCGATACGATTGGGCCTATTTCAACCCGTGGAGGACCCGATGAGAAAACCCCTGGCTGCCGGCCTGATTCTCCTGGTTGCGTTCGCGATTCTCCCCCGCCCGGCCCATTCCGCCACTCCGGCCGAAAAGAAGATCAAGGAGCTGTCGGACAAGATCGCCCCCGAGCTCATTGCCATGCGCGAGGATATCCATTGCCATCCGGAGCTTGGGCTTCAGGAGAAGCGGACCTCCGCCCTGGCCGCCGATTTCCTGCGCAAGCTCGGCCTCGAGGTCCGGACCGGGTTCGCGACCACGGGCATCGTGGGGGTCCTCAAGGGGGGCAGGCCCGGGCCGGTCGTGGCCATGCGCGCCGACATGGACGCTCTGCCCATCACCGAGGAAACGGGGCTCCCCTTCGAATCCAAGGAACGGGCCACCCTGGAGGGACGGGAGGTCGGGCTCATGCACGCCTGCGGCCATGACATCCACACGACCGTGCTCCTGGGGGTTGCCTCGGTCCTCGCCCAGATGAAGGCCGAGCTCCCCGGCACCGTCCTCTTCATTCTCCAGCCGGGCGAGGAATGCTGCGCCGGGGCGGAGAAGATGATCCAGGACGGCGCCTTCAAGGACGACAAGCCCCAGGCTTTCTTCGCCTATCACGTCGATGACACGCTCAAGGCCGGGAAAGTGGGCTATACGCCGGGCTTCTCATCGGCCAACGTCGACGGCTTCCGCCTGGTCATCAATTCCGAAGGCTGCCACGGTGCTAACCCCTACCTCTGCGTCGATCCGATCGTCGTCGGCTCCCAGATCGTCATCGCCCTCCAGGTCATGATCTCCCGCGAGCTCGACGTCAACCATAACGCCGTCATCACGGTCGGCTCGTTCCATGCCGGAACGGCCCCCAACATCATCCCCCGCTCGGCGGAGCTCAACGCCACCGTCCGCAACTACGGCGAGGACCAGCGCCAGATGCTCAAGGAAAAAATCACCCGGCTCGTCACGAACATCTGCGGCGCGGCCGGGGCGACATTCCAACTCGCCTATGAAATCGGCACTCCGTCCGTTTACAACGACCCCAACCTTCTCAAGGAGGTCCTCCCGGTGGCCGAACGTATCCTGGGAGGCAAGGCCGCCCTCGTCGAGGAGCTGCCGGAGATGGGCGGCGAGGATTACGCCTATTTCGGCAAGCTCGCGCCCGCCGTCATGCTCGGCCTGGGCATCGTCCCCGCCGACAAAGATAAGACCGCCGTCCACTCCCCCACGTTCGTGGCGGACGAGGCCGGCATCCCGCTCGGCGTGAACCTCATGGCCAACGTCATCCTGGATTACCAGACCAGGCACGCCGGGGAAAAATAGGACGAATTGAAAAGCTGCCGTTTCCCTGCTAACTTAGAAAGGGTGGTTGCTAGCCAATTGCCTGAGGAGGACTGAAATGAAGAAGATCCTCACGGGAGTCCTGGCTCTCGGGTTGATTCTCTCGAGCGTAGACTGTATCACCGTGGACAATCCCGAGGAGGGCGCGCTCGTCGGGGCCGCCGGCGGCGCCATCGTCGGCAGCCTCATCGGCGATTCCGCGGGGGACGTGATCCTCGGCGCGATCATCGGGGCGGCGATCGGCGGGGCCGCGGGGGCTTACATCGGGCGCTACATGGACCGTCAGGCCGCCGAGATTCGCGACAACGTCGGTGGCGCGGAGGTCGACCGCGTCGGCGAAGGGATCCACGTCACGTTCGATCTGGGCCTCTTTTTCGGCGCGGGCGGCTTCGAACTCCTCGTCGGCGGCCGGCAGTGCCTGGACCGGCTGGCCGTCGTCGTCAACAGGTATCCCGATACCTACCTCTACATCGACGGCCAGCCTTATGTCGAGGGGGCTGGCGGGCCGGCCGTCGTCCTCTCCGAGCGCCGGGCCCGGGTTGTCGCCGACTATATGGCCGGCCGCAATATCAGGGGCGACCGGCTGAAGGTCGTGGACCGGGGCCAGGGCCAGCCTTCCACCCGGAGCGGCGCTTCGGTGGGCCGTCAGCGGTCTCCGCGCCTGGGGATGGCCGTCATGGCCAATGACCGGTTGAAAGACACTGCCCGGCGGCAGGCGAGGTGATCGACCCGGCCGGGCCTGGATATCGGCCCAGAGCAAGATGAAGCTCCTGAAGATCGGCATCTCCGGCGTCCGCGGGATCGTCGGCGAAACGATCACCCCGGAGCTGGTCATGGATTTCGCCTGCGCCTTCGGGACCCAGCTCAAGGGCGGCCGGGTGCTCGTAGGCCGCGACACGCGGACGTCAGGCCCCATGCTCCAGCGCTCGGTCCTGGCCTCTCTCGCGTCCACGGGGTGCGGCGTCCTCGATATGGGCATCTGTCCCACGCCGGTCCTTCAGAAGCGGGTCAAAGACCTCCGCGCGGCCGGCGGGATTTCGATCACGGCCGGGCACAATACGGCCGAATGGAACGCCCTGACATTCATCAACCGGGAGGGAACCTACCTCAATGAGTTCCAGGGCCAGGCCGTCCTCGACGTCTACCATCTCGAGAAATTCCGGAAGGCGCCGCTGTCCAGGCTGGGACGGGTGAGGCCCGAAGCCTGCGGCGCGACCCCATACTTCCAGGCGCTCGGCCGTTTCCTGGACACCGAGGCCGTCTCCCGCCGGGGTTTCAAGGTCGTCATCGACCCCTGCAACGGCGCGGGCGCCGGTGTCGTGGACGATTTCTGCCGCGGCCTCGGCTGCGAACTCGTGCCGGTCAACAACGAGCCGACGGGATTCTTCGTCCACGACCCCGAGCCGCGGCCGAGAAACGCCGGCGAAGTGGCCTCGGTCGTCGGGATAACCGGCGCCGACGCCGGCTTCCTTCTGAACAGCGACGCGAGCCGCGTGTCCATCGTGGCCGAGGACGGCGAGACTCTCTCCGAAGAATACGCCCTCCCGCTCATCGCCTCGCACTACCTCGTGAAGGACCCCGGGCCGGTTATCACCAACACCTCCACCTCGCGGATGATCGAGGACGTGGCGGCCCGCCGGGGCGTTCCGGTCATCAAGACAAAGGTCGGCCAGTCCCATGTCGTCCAAGCCCTCCTCAGCGAGGAAGGCAGTCTGGGCGGAGAGGGCAGCGGGAGCGTCGCGGTCCGGCGGTTTCATCCCGCCTACGACGCGTTCCTCGCCATGGGCCTTCTCCTCGAGGCGATGGCCGTAACCGGGAAGACGATGTCCGGGCTCGTCGCGGAGCTCCCGAAATACCACATCGTCAAGGAAAAAATCTATTGCCCGCCGTCCAGGGTCCATTCGGTCGTGGCGGAGACGCGGAGACTGTTTCCGCACGACGAGATTCTGTCGGTCGACGGCGTCAAGGTCGAGAAAAAGGAAGGCTGGGTCCACGTCCGCGCGTCGGCGACGGAGCCCATGATCCGGATCATCGCGGAGAACGTGTCGCAAGCCAAGGCCAGGGAGGACCTGGACCGGGTCACGGCCTTCATCTCGGAACTGGTTTGATATGACGGAGAACGTGAGCCTCAAGATCAGCATCTCGGGCGTCCGGGGGGTCGTCGGCCAAAGCCTGACACCCCAGCTCGCCGGACGCTTCGCCTCCGCCTTCGGAACCTATGTCGGCCCCGGCAAGGTCGTCGTCGGCCGTGACGCCCGGCCCTCCGGCGAGATGCTCGAAAACGCCGTGTTCGCCGGGCTGATCGCCACGGGCTGCCAGCCGGTAGACATCGGCATCTGTCCCATCCCCTCCGTCCTTCTCCTGACGAAAGACCTCAGGGCCCGCGGGGGAGTCGTGGTCACGGCAAGCCATAATCCCAAAGAATGGAACGGGCTCAAGTTCCTGAGCCGCCGTGGGCTCTACCTGACCTCGAGCGAGGTCGAAGAATTCCTCGATATCTACCACCAGGGCGATTTCTCCTTCGTCCGGGCGGACAAACACCGGCCGGTCCTCTCGGAGCCCCATCCGACCCGGCATCACCTGGCCAGGCTGCTCGGCAGCCTCGACGTCGACCGCATCCGCGGAAAGAGAATCCGGGTCGTGGCGGACTGCAACAACGGCGCCGGGGCCGTGCTCTTCCCGGAGTTCTTGGAAGCGCTCGGTTGCGAGGTGACGGCCCTCAACACGACGCCGGACGGGACGTTCGCCCACCAGTCCGAGCCTGTCCCGGAGAACCTGACCGGACTCTGCCGGCGCGTCCGCGAGGCCGGGGCGGATGTCGGGTTCGCCCAGGACGCCGACGCCGACCGTCTGGCCGTCATCGACGAGCACGGCGAGGCCCTGGGCGAAGATTTGACCCTGGACCTGGCGGTCCATTATGTCCTGGGCCGGACTCCTGGTCCGGTCGTCGTCAACCTATCGGCGAGCCAGGCGATCGACGACCTGGCCCGGAAGGCGGGAGTTCCCGTCTACCGGACGAAAATCGGCGAATCGAACGTCGTCGAGGAGATGCTGGCCCGCGGGGCGGTCGTGGGCGGGGAAGGGAACGGGGGGGTCATCTGGCCGAGGGTCCACCCTTGCCGTGACAGTTTCGCGGCGGCGGGCCTCGTCCTCCAGCTGATGGCCGACACGGGGAAGGCCGTTTCCCGCTTGAAAAAAGAGATTCCGTCCTACGCCCTGGTCAGGGCCAAGGTCCAGGGAACCCCGGAGGAAGCCCACAGGATCCTCGGACAGTTGAGGAAAAGGTACGCGGCGGAGGACATATCGACGCTGGACGGGCTGAAGATCCGGTTCAGAAACTCCTCCGTCCATATCCGGCCGTCGAATACCGAGCCGATCATCCGCATCCAGGCCGAAGCCAGGACGCAAAGGGCCGCCGCGGCCCTCCTCAGCCGGTTCAGGCGCGAGTTGTCGGCTCTTCCGAAATGATCTTCTCGATTTCCGAATAGGCCTTCTTCAGGACGTCCCGGATGCGTCTCAACTTCTCGCCGTTGATGCCGCGGGCCCGGCGCCCGATGAGCCGTCCCATGTCCGCTATTTCATGCATGACGTCGTGGAACTGGTCGCCCCACTCGGCTGTCCAACCCGTCCAATGGCTTTTCATCTGCTCTTTGATACCGTCGACGGTTTTCGTTTCATCCTCCAGGAACTTGAGACCTTCGGCCGTGATCGTATAGACCCGCTTCCCGTCCTGCTCCTTTGAGGTCACGTGACCCATGTCCTCCAGATACTGCAGGGTGGGATAAACCGTGCCGGGACTGGGAGAATAAAACCCGTGGAACTTTCCTTCGAGTTCCCGAATGATCTCGTACCCGTAGCGCGGCTTGTCCTTGAGGAGGTCGAGGATGAGATACTTGAAGTCGCCTCTCTGGAACCAGCGGTCCTGCCCCCAATTCCTGAATTGAAATCCGTGCATCATTGGAGCCTCCTTTAAGCATATCTTAATATATCAAGATATATCGCAATAATATCTTGATATATCTTTAATTGATTGTCAAGGCCCGGTGATCAGGGTTAGTTTCACCGTGTCGGGAGCCTTCTTTATTCTTCCTTGCGCCGGCCCGGCATTTGTAATAGTTTTCTCATAAGTGCCGTTTAGGAGGGCTGCCATGAAAAAGCCCGTCAAATCCGCAATGGCCTTTCTCGTCTTGGCCGTCTGCCTGGCCCCGGCATGGACGGCTCCTCAGACCGGTGATTCCGAGCGCGAAACCGACCCCGCGGTCCTCAAGAAGCTCGAGTGGTTCGAGGACGTCAAGTTCGGCCTGATGATGCACTGGGGCCCCTACAGCCAGTGGGGAGTCGTCGAATCCTGGACCCTGTGCTCGGAGGACGAACCGTGGTGCCGCCGTCCCATGGCGAACTACGTTGATTACAAGAAAGCCTACGAAGCCCTGCCCGGGACGTTTAATCCGGTCAAATTCGACCCGGCCAAATGGGCGGCCGCGGCGAAGTCGGCGGGCATGCGCTATGTCGTTTTCACGACAAAACACCACGACGGGTTCAGCATGTTCGATACGAAGCAGACGGATTACAGGATCACCGGGCCCGGCTGCGCGTTCCGGGCGAATCCCAGGGCCGATGTCGCCAAGGAGATCTTCAACGCCTTCCGTAAGGAGGGATTCGGCGTCGGCGCCTACTTCTCCAAGCCCGACTGGCATTCGCCGGACTTCTGGGCGCCCGAGTGGGCTACCCCCGACCGGAACGTCAACTACAGCATCGAGAAATACCCGGAGCGCTGGCGGCGCTTCCGCGAATTCACCTACCGCCAAGTCGAGGAGCTCGTCACCGGCTACGGGAATCTGGACATCCTCTGGTTCGACGGCGGCTGGGTGCGGCCCCAGCCCATGATCGAGGTCGCCCCGGGAACGTTCGTCAGGAACGCCAAAAACATGGATATCGACATGCCGAGGATCGCGGCCATGGCGAGGCGGCATCAGCCGGGGATCCTCGTCGTGGACCGGACGGTCACGGGCCGTTACGAGAATTACCGGACCCCCGAGCAGGAAATCCCCGATAAGCCCCTCCCCTACGCTTGGGAGACATGCATGACCATGGGCAACCAGTGGTCCTACCTGCCGGGCGACCAGTACAAGAGCGCGCACCGGCTGATCCATCTCCTCGTGGACATCGTTTCCAAGGGCGGGAATTTTCTTCTGAATATCGGTCCCGACCCGGCGGGCGAGCTCCCGCCAGAATCGCTGAAACGGCTCGAGGAGATCGGCGCCTGGATGAAGGTCAACGGCCAAGCCATCTACAAGACCCGGCCCGTCGCGCCCTACAAGGAGGCGAAGACCTGCTTTGTCTCTCTCGCGGACGGCACGGTGTATGCCATCTATCTCGCCGACGAGGACGAGACCGCGCCTCCCCCCAAAATCATGATCTACGCCCTCGCGCCGAAGCCGGGGAGCGAGGTCCGGATGCTGGGCGTCAAGGCGCCCGTCCGCTGGGAAAGGGCCGGCAAGGGCGTCCTCCTGACCCTGCCGGAACAGGCGGTCAGGAATCCGCCATGCCGGCATGCCTGGGCTTTCCAAATAACGCCTTAGCCGCCTCTTTGGCCGATTCCGGACAAGTTGATATAATGGTGGCATCGCCCTTCGAGCGCCGCGCGTGCGGCGGCGTTGGGAACGGAAGAGCGCAATCGAATCTGACCGGGAGGTCTCATGAACAAACCCATCGCAGCCGTCCCCAGGAAGCTCTTTTCCGCGGGCCTCGGGACCCTGTTATTTCTGGCGCTGGCCGCGGCTCCCGTCCGGGCCCAATACCGAGACCAGGAGCGTATGACGGGGCCGGGTCAGCGGGAACGGATGGGGCCGCCCCCCGCGGAACGCTTTACGACCCTCAACGATCTCTGGTACCTCCAATCCTCGGAGAAGGTCAAAGCGCCTGGGGAGCAGATCTCCCAGCCGGGCTTCAAGATCGAAGGCTGGTATCCGGCCGTCGTCCCGTCCACGGTCATGGGCACGCTCGTCCAGAACAACGTCTACCCGGACATCTTCGTCGGCGAGAACCTCAAGGCCGTCCCGACCCGGCCGTTCGAGGTTTCCTGGTGGTACCGGCGTGAATTCATCGTGGTGCCCGGGCCCGGGACGCGCAGCGTCCGCCTCGAGTTCGACGGCATCAATTACCGGGCTAACGTCTGGCTCAACGGCAAGAAAGTCGCCGACGCGGACGCCATCTACGGACCCTTCCGGCGCTTCTCCATCGATGTCACGGATATCGCCAAGCCGGGGGCCAGGAACGCCCTGGCCGTCGAAGTCATCCCGCCCCGCAAAGGAGAATTCACCATCGGCTTCGTCGACTGGAACCCCAAGCCGCCCGACGCCAGCATGGGGATCTTCCGGGAAGTCAGGGTCAGGACGACGGGCGACGTGGCCATCAATTTCCCATTTGTGGTTACAAAACTGGACCTCGAGACGCTCAAAGAGGCCCGTCTCACGATATCCGCCGAACTCGAGAACACGTCTCCGGCGAAGGTCTCCGGAACCCTCGAAGGCCGGATCGGCGCCGTCCGGTTCACCCAGGAGGTGGCCCTCGAGCCCAAGGAGACCAGGAAAGTCGTCTTCGCCCCGGAGGGCCATCCCGAGCTCATCATCAAGGACCCGAAAATCTGGTGGACCCACGACCTGGGAAAACCCGAACTCTACCGTCTGACGCTCGCCTTCCTCCAGAAATTGGACAAGGCCCGGGCTGAGGCCGAAGCCAAGGCCCTGGCGGATACGAAGGCCGCCGAAAAAGAGCAGGAGAAGAAGAACAGAAAAGCCGTGGAAGGACCCTGGGGCGGCCGGGAACGGGTGCCCTTCATGGGCCGTGACCCCTACTCCGACGTCCGGACGGTCCGGTTCGGCGTCCGCGAGGTTTCGACATATTTCAACGAACAAGGCCACCGGGGCTTTATGCTCAACGGGAGGAGGATCCTCATCCGCGGGGGCGGCTGGACGGACGATATCTTCCTGGACGTCCGCCGGCCGAAGCTCGAGGCCGAGGTCGTTTACGCCAAGCACATGAACCTGAACACGCTGCGCCTGGAAGGCTTCTGGGGCACGAGCGAGGACCTCTACAACCTCTGCGACACCCACGGGGTCCTGCTCATGGCCGGATGGAGCTGTCAGTGGGAATGGGAAAACCTGGTCGGCAAGCCGAACGACGATTTCGGATGCATCAAGGACCCCGAGGACATCCGGCTCATCGCCCAATCCTGGAGGGACCAGGTCCGCTGGCTCCGCAACCACCCCAGTATTCTTGTCTGGATGGAAGGGAGCGACACCAATCCCCGGCCCGAGTTGGAGAAGGACTACATCGCGATCCTGAAGGAAGACGATCCGACGCGTCCCGCCCTGATCTCGGCGAAAGACCGGACGAGCGCCCTCACGGGCAAGTCCGGCGTCAAAATGGCCGGCCCCTATGATTACGTCCCGCCGGTCTACTGGTATACCGACACCGAGAACGGCGGGGCGTTCGGGTTCAACACGGAGACGGGACCCGGACCGCAGGTCCCCCCGCTCGAAAGCCTCAGGAAGATGATTCCGGAAAAGGACCTCTGGCCGATCAACGCGGTCTGGTATTACCATTGCGCCCGCAACGAGTTCTTCGGCCTGACGCGCTACAACGCCGCCATGGACAATCGTCTCGGCCCCGCCAAAAATGTCGAGGACTACGCCGCAAAGGCCCAGTTTCTAAACTACGAGGGCATGCGGGCCATGTTCGAGGCCTTCGTCGCCAACAGGCCCAAGGCGACGGGCATCATCCAGTGGATGTACAATTCGGCCTGGCCGAAGCTCTGGTGGCAGCTCTACGACTATTACCTCAATCCCAACGGGGCCTTCTACGGCGCCCGGAAGGCCTGCGAGCCCCTTCACCTGATCTACAACTACGGGACGCGGGAGGTCGTGGCCGTGAACAACACGCGGGAACCGGCCGTGAAGCTGAAGGCCGTCATCCACGTTTATGACTTCGACCTCAAGGAAAAGTACGCCAAGACCGTCGACCTGGGTCTGCTGGCCGACGAGGTCAAGAAAATCGACACGCTCCCCGGCGTCCAGGGTATGACGCCGGTGTACTATCTCGACCTCAGGCTCCTAAAAGAGAAGAATGCCCTGGTCGACGCGAACTTCTACTGCCTGTCGGCGAAACCGGAAACCCTCGATTTCGCTAAATCGGAATGGTTCGTGACGCCCGTCAAGGATTATGCCGATTTTACGGCCCTGGCCGGGCTCCGGCCCGTCAACCTCAAGGTCAGCGACCATTTCTCCCGGAGCGGACCCGCTTACGATCTTTTGGTCGAGCTCGAAAATCCCTCGCGAGACCTGGCCTTCCAGATCGAGCTGCGCGTGACCCGGGACACGTCGGGCGAGACGGTGATGCCGATCTTCCTCGACGACAACTATATCACCCTCCTTCCTGGCGAAAAGCGGAAAATCGCCGGCGTCTTCGCCGCCGAGGACCTGGGCGGCGAGCAGCCTGTCCTCAAGGTCAGGGGCTGGAACATCAAGGGCTAAGGGCGTGACCCGGGCCCGAGCCGTTGCCGTCGTCGCCGGGGCGTTCCTCGCTTTGTTCGCGGCCGGCTCGGCCGGCAGCGGAGCCGGGGGGGAGGCGCAAGATCCCTGCCGGACCTTCGCCTGCGACCGCGGCGGCATCGTCCGGGGGGACGTTTCGGTAAAGCGGATGGCCCTGGTATTCACCGGGGGATCGTTCGCCGACGGCGGCGGGCACATCCGGGACGTCCTCAGGAACAAGAGGGTCCGGGCAGGCTTTTTCTTCACCGGCGATTTTTACCGGACGCCGGAGTTCCAGGCCCTCGTCCGGGGCCTGGTCGCCGACGGGCATTACCTGGGTCCGCATTCCGACAAACATCTCCTCTACTGCGATTGGAACGACCGGGCGAAAACGCTCGTCACGGAGGACGAATTCCGGCGAGACTTGCAGGCGAACTACCGGGAGATGGAGAAGTTCGGCATCGCCCGGGACCAGGCCCCGTATTTCATCCCCCCCTACGAATGGTACAACGAGGACATCGTCCGGTGGGCCCGCGGGATGGGATTGGTCCTGTTCAATTTCACGCCGGGGACGTCGTCGAACGCCGACTACACGACCCCGTCCATGAAGGAATACCTCTCTTCCGAGGCGATTTACGGCCGGATCCTGGCCTGGGAGAAGACGCACACGCACGGTTTCAACGGCTTCATTCTGCTCATTCACATCGGCACGGACCCGGAGCGGACCGACAAGTTCTATCTGAAGCTCGAGGACCTGATCACGGAGCTCCAGGGCCGGGGCTACGGCTTCGACCGGATCGACGAACTCCTCAAAGCCGTGCGGGACTAGGTTCGGCCGATGGAGGCTGGGCAGGCGGCGGGAAGATCTCGTAGTCAGGACCGAACTGCGCCAGGAATTCGAGGCTGAAAGCCCTCAGGGTATACCAGAACGGCAGCGTCACCACCGTCCCGATATAGGGGATGACGAGCAGGAACCAGCCTATGCAGCAGGTCACCAGGCCGGCGATGACGACAAAGACGATGAAGGCAATGATTAGCGCAAAAATGACCAGTCCGTAGAGGATGAAGGAACCGGCGTGCTCCCGGAAAAGCGGCATGAAGAGCGCCCAGGCCTTCGTCGCCGAGACCCTGTTCTTGGCCATGATCGGCACGACGAAATCCTTCAGGAACGTGGCGATATAGCCGGTGACGGCGATCAGGACGAGGAAGAGGGCCCCCATGCCCAGCATCCAGGAGACGGGAAGCGGGACGAAGCGGGTCTCTTCATAGATCCGGGAGGCCGTGGTGAAAAAAAGAATAGTGACCAGGACGAAGGCGGCCAGGATGGCCAGGTGGAACACGAGGCGCCACAGGAACAGCGAGTCGCCTTCCTTTCTATAGTCATTCCAGGGCTTGGCGATTTCGGCCCTGTTATGGACCACGTTGTCCAGGAACATGAACTGGCCCCTCGAGCTCAGCCAGAGCAGGACGATCCCCAAGACGAGAATCGCGAACGCGATGAAGGCGATAACCACAGCCCAGGCCGGGTGGTTCCCGAGCCAGACCCAGGCTTTGTGCGGAAAGTCGAGGATATCTCGGAAATTCGTGTTCCAGTGACCCCTTGACCCTCCTGACCCCTGATGGCTGTCGGCCAGGCCGGCCAGGAAGGCGGTAAACCCGACGACGAACCACTTGTGGAGGTCGAACGGCTTGAGCAGGGCCAGCCTCATCCGGTTCCAGGCCTGCGTCAACGGTTCGGAATAAGATACGGTCATGTCACCCCTCCCCCGAAGGAATGCGCCGAAGCCCGGCTCCCCGCCCTATTTTATTTCTTCTTCAGCGATTCGACAAGGTTTCTGATTTTTTCCTGGCCGGGGCTGAGCTCGAGCGACTTCGTCCAGGCCTTGAGGGCCTCCTCTTTGTTTCCAAGCTGGTAGTAGCAGGTCCCGAGGTAATTCAGGATGTCGATATTCATGCCGTAGCGGGTGAGATAGGCCGTGTAATAAGTGAGCGCCTCCTGGAATTGCCCCAGGGCGTGGCAGGACTGGCCGACGAGGCTCAGGACATCGGCCGGGGGCTCTTGTCCGCCGGCGAACGGGAGCAGGACCTCCTTGGTCCGCTTGAAATCCCCCTTCCGGAAAAGCATCAGGCCGTAAGCCGCGGCCAGTTCGACTCTCTGCGGGGCGATGGCGTAGGCCTCCGAGAGCCGGGTCCCGGCCTCTGCGACATCCCCTTTGCGGTCATACTGCAGGCCCGTCTCATAGAGGTAATCCTCCCTCTTCAACGGGGGCAGGACCTTGGAGATGACCATGGGCCTGGGGAATGCCGGCAGAGTCGTTACCTCGAAATTCTCCTTGCGGGCGGCGACCTCCCGGCCCTGCGGATCGACAAGGGAAACGGCGACCTGGTAATAACCCGGTGGGAATTCGGCCAACGCCTGGGTTTCGACGAAATCGGCATCCCGTCCGCGCTCGCTGATTTTTCGGGTCCGCGCGGAAAGCGGCTTGTCCTCCCGGAGAAAGGCGAACCGGACCGACCCGCCGGCCCGGAGCTCGTCGGTCAAGCCGTAGACCTGGAAGAAGAGGACCAGGGTGTCCTTCGTGCCGAAGGACTTTCTGGATTGACAGAGGATTTGTTCGCGCCCGGTCCGGAACGGCACGCGCTCCTTTGGATCGCCCGCGGCCGCCTCAGCCTTGTAGGCGAGAAGAAGGGGGCTCATCATGGGAGCGGCCGGCTCCTCCGGGACGACGAATTTCCGTTCGGCGCTGCTGAATTCCTTGGAGGCGGTGTTTTTCAGAAGGAGGTCCAAGTTATAGCTCCCGGGCGACATCGGGAACATGTCCTGGAGGGATATCGTCTGCACCCGGACGGCCTGAAGCGCTTCCGGCGTCAGGGTGAACGGGAAATCCCGGTCGAACTGGGTTATGGTCCGGCCGGACTCATCCGACACGCGGCCCGTCACCAGGAAGCGGACGTCGTATTTGCCCCCGGCATCCTCCACGGTGATCTTGCCCGGCTCGATGGAGTAGTGGACCGCGAAAACGCCCGACTCGTCCCGTATGACCTGGAGGGTGGCGTCGCACGGCACATAATTCGCGGTGTACTCGACATCGATGAAGTCCTTGTACTTCAAAATGGCGTCGGCGTAGGAGTCCTCGACCTTTTTCTGCGGGGAATCGAAGATCGTCGCCATGAGCTTGGTCGAGGCCAGGGAGACCGATCCCGCGTAGGGCCGCTCCCCCGGGATCAGGCTCAGGACTTGGAAGGCCAGGTTCGGCTCGTACTTTTTGAGCGTCTGGTAGGCTTTCTCGGGGTCCTCGCCACTGATAAAAGCGTCGGTGAGCAGGCTCTGGGGACCGTCCTGGGAAGGTGAGTAAAAGATATAATCCCCGATCCCGTTCCTTTTAAAGAAAATGACGTTGAAGGCCGTCGGCAATCCGACGGAGGGATCGCCGAGGTAGGACCAGATCTCGACGGGATAGACATTTTGGACATCGGAGAAGGACTCGACGGTCTTTGGCGGGCCGAGGATGATGTAGGTCCGGCCGCGGTCGGCCATCCAGCCGGGCACGGAGGAGCTCCGGCCGTAGACGTCGTTGGCGTACTTCAGGCGCTGGTAATGCTCCTCGCGGAACTCGTTGCGCGGCGTCTCGGGGGTCGGGTCCCGTTGTTTCCAGAAGGCCTCGATGAACATGTCCCGTTCCTTGTCGGTCTGGAGGTGAAGGAAGACGTCGCGCTCATGGGGCGTGATGATGTAGACGACCTCCTCATCAAGCCACTTGCGGAAGCGTTCGGGAACGCCGATCTTCGCCTGGGCCGGAAGGGCCGGGGGAAAGACCAGGGCGAGCAGGACGACCGCAGCCGCGGGGACATGCCGTATCTTCATGGTTCTCCTCTTCCTTTAATCTAGCGGATTCGGACGGATTCCACAATACAGGCCGCCGCAGGCAAAAGAAAAGGGCTCGGAGGGCTTTTGCCCTCCGAGCCCTGGAGAACAGATTCTGCGCGCGGCTAGAACTGGTAGAGGAAGCTCAGGCGGAACGTCCGGGGGGTCAGGACCCCGCGGACCGAGCCGAATGGATACTGGTATTCGATGCTATTCGGCGTGTTCGAGTTGAAGAGATTAAAAACGTCGATGATGAAGTTGAGGGACCCGTACCTGGGCAGCTTGAAGGTTTTCTCCAGTCGGAAGTCGACGATGGCTTGGGCGGGGAGGTAGTGGGGCTTTGACACCCCGACGATCGTCCCGACCCCGCCCTCGACGACGGCGTCCGGTGGGGTACTGCCGTAATTCCACTGCGAGATTTCATTAAGGCTCTGCAACTCCCAGACGGGACGGCCCGTGTGCATCCGGAAGCGGAGGCCGAGGTCGACTTCGACTTTGGGAATCGTGTAGGACCCGGATAGCTTGAACTCGAACTTGGGCGTGAACGGCAGGGTCCCGGTCAGGTTGTTGATCGTGTAGTTCAGCGAGCCCATGAAATTGTTGTCCGTGACCATCGGGCCCTCGAAGTTCATGTCCTGAGCGAAGATGCGGTCGCCGAAGCCGGTCGAACTGGAGAAGAGGAGCGAACCGAGGAGCTGCCAGCGGTTCGAATACCGCTTATTGAAGACGAGCTGGTAGCCCGTGAATTCGCGCTTGGTCTTGCTCCCGATGAGGGCCTGGACGTCCGGCGAGTCCAGGTTCTTGACCTGAGATCCCGAATTCGAGCCGATCCAGGCAACGTCAAGGCCGTTGACGACCCCGTCGTTGTTGTAATCCAGGACCTGGATGCTGTAGAGATCGACGTTCGTCCCGTCGAGGGTCGTGGACGGCTTCCGGTCGTAGGGCCAGATATCGCCGGCATGCAGCCCGAGGGCACCGTTGGGCGGCGTCGCTCCCAGAACCGGTATATTGGCGAAGAGGTGGCTCGAATACTTGTAGATGAATGTCGCGCTGACCGAGAAATCCTTGAAGATCTCGCGTTCGAGGTTCAACGTAAATTGGTCGGTGTACTGGTCCTTGAGGTTGCCCGCGACGTTGAGGGTGTAAGAGCCGTTTGAGGTTAGTACATCCGAGAAGACGGGGGTCAGCGACCCATTGATAATGCCCTGGGCGACATAGCGGGACGAGTTGTACGTCTCCGCGGCGTCGATGAAGCCGTCGCCGTTGGCGTCCGCGACGCTAAAGGGGATCTCATACCTGGTATAGTGGTTGGTCGCAATGGGCAAATCGGGGCCTATGCGCCGGAGGTACTCGACCGTGATGGGCAGGTAATACCGGCCGTAGCTCGCCCGGGCCACCGTCTTAGCATCCTTGGTCAGCTGGTAGGTCAGGCCGATGCGGGGCGAAAAGGTCTTGAAATTGAAGATATCGGGACTGTCGGCCCTCTCGCGGAGGAACGTCGGGTTGGCGATGTCGGAGGGGCTGGCTAGGGGCTCATACACAGTGCCGTGGCCGTACTTCGCCGTCATGTGGTCGTAACGGAGCCCCACGTTGACGGTGAACCTCTTGCTCAGTGACCACTGGTCGTCGAGGAAGAACGCCAGGGAGTCGGACGTGCCGACGGTCAGGAAGGGATTCCTCTCAACGTGGTTATTGAAGAAGAGGAGCCCAGTATCGCCGTACCAGCTCTGCATGTAGGCGATGCTCTGGGTATAGCGATAGGGATAGAGGGAGTTGTAGTAGTTCTGGAAGTAGCCGCCGAGGGAATTGCTACGGCCCCTCGTCCACTGGGCTCCGAACTTAAGGTCATGCTCGCCCAGGAAGTTCTCGGCGTAGTGCGAAACGTCCGCCTGGACCGTCTGGCGGTTGGAGTGCCAGCCTTCGATCCACGGGAAGGCCCCTTCGATGCCGAAGGAGGGGCACCATTTCCACCAGTTGAAGAAGAGGGGGTTGCCCGGGCGGTTCGCCGGCAGGAAAGGCGTGTCGTTCGTCATGAAGCCGAGGTACTTGGCCGTGACGATGGTCGTGCTCAGGGGCAGCCACTGCCACTGGGCCGAAAGGGTGTTGTTCGACGACCGCACGCCGTAGCTCGCGGTCGGGTCCCAAAACGGCTGACTTCCCCAGCTCCCGCCGTCGTAGGAGTTGCCCTCATTGTGGTACGCGAACCAGGCGCGCTGGTTCCTGAAGGGTTCGGCCGAGACCTTCGCGTCGATGTAGCGATACCAGCTATGGGAGGTGACCGTCGGGCCGAGCGCGCCGGGCGCGGCGCTGTTGAGGTAGGCGAAGGCGCCGAAGAACCAGACCCGGTCCTTGAAGATGGGGCCGCCGAAGGTCGCGTTGGCTTCGTAGTCGTGCTTAGGGTGGCCGCTGTAGAGCAGGACGTCCGGGTTGATGGAGAGCCACGACGTCCCGTAGGTCTCGGATAGCCCCGGCGCGTTGGTCTTCTCCCAGCCCACGGGCACGTAGTAGATGCCCGCGCTGCCGTGGAACTGGTTGCTGCCGGATTTCGTCAGGACGTCGATCGCGGCGCCCGAGAAGCTCCCATATTCGGCCTTCGAGCCAAGGGCCACGACGCGGACCTCCTCGACGGCGTTGTAGTTGACGTGAACCAGGGTCCCGAAGGACGAGCCCCTCGGATTGGTCGCATTGACGCCGTTAACGAGGAAGACGTTCTCGTTCGATGCGCTGCTGTAGGCCGTCGGGCTGGGCAGCCAGCCGCCCGAGCTACCGTGGTCGTACATGCCGGGCGTGGTTAGGGAAAGGTCGTAGAAGGCGTCACGGCTCGTGGGCAGCCTGGAGATGAGCTCCTTTTCCAACCGGGAATCGACCGTCGACGTCTTGGCGTCGACGATCGGGCTGGCGCCCACGACCGTCACCGTTTCCTCGATGCCTCCGACCTGGAGCACCGGGTTGACCTCGATAACCTTGCCCGCCCCGAGATTGAGATCCTCCCGAACGAACTTCTTGAAGCCGGGCATGGTCGCCGTGAGGGTGAATATTCCCGGAGTCACGTTGAGGAACACGTAGCTCCCCCTGGCCGAGGTCATCGCTGACCGCTTGCCCATGATGCTGGGCCCTGCGAGCTCGACCGCTACTCCGGGAAGCGCCTCGCCCTTGTCATCCGTGACCGTTCCCGTAATTTTGCCTTCCAGGACCGACTGGGCCCGGGCGGCGGTCACAGTGACGAGGGCCAGGCCGAGTGCGATGACGCAAGCCGTACTGAGGATTTTCTTTGTCATCAGGTTTTTGTTCCTCCTGTCTTCATCGCTTGCTTCGTTCCCAGCCTCCGCCGGAACGGCCGGCGGAAGCCCTCCTCAAAACCGCTCTTTTGGAAGTCTCCTTCGCTCCACCTCCTCGTGATGTGATTTTCTTTGTTCTTTCGATCGGAATAAAAGACACCTCAGAACCTGTCGCGCCTCCTGAACGGCGAGTTGTATTTTCTTTTTATAATTAGTCCGGGACCCTTGTCAAGTCCCACGGGCCCGGTGGCCAGAGCTTAGGTCAGTTTCTTGATCTGTTCCTTGAGCTTCGCGATGAGGTCATCCAGGAACTTGATCTTCTCCGGGTCCTTGGCGTAGCCCGCCTTGGCCTTTTCCAGAAATTCGACGGCCTTGGCGAAATTGGCCTGGTGGATGTAGCAGCGGCCGGCCATCTCCTGGGCCGCCGGGTCCTCCGGCCGAATGGCCAGGGATTTCTCGAAGAGGGGCAGGGCGTCGTCGACGCGGTTCATACCGAAGAGGATGAGGCCCGCGTTGTAGGGGCTGTCGGGGTTGCCGGGATCGAGTTCCATGGCTTTCGCGTAGGACTCGAGGGCCTTATCCGGCTCCTTCATTTGCTCTTGGCAAACGCCCAGCTGGTAGTGAGCCGGGGCGAACTTCGGACTGAGCTCCGTGACCTGGGCGAATTCCGGCGCCGCCACGGACGCCTGGCCCTTCTTGAGGTGGGCGACGCCGCTCAGGTAGAGGGCGTTCGGGTCCTTGGGATTCTTGTCGAGAACGCCTTTCAGGCCGGCCAGGGCGCCGTCAAAATCTTCTTGCCGGATCTTTTCGGCCGCGCTTTTGACCCCGGCTTCGGCTTCCTTCAGACGGTTGGTTTGCTGGATCAATTCCTCGCTGGCCAGGACGACGGGAGGGATCTCGACCTTCTGAATGTTCAGCTGGGGCTCCGTGAACTTCCACTCGTCTTCCTTGACGGCAAAGCCGTCCTTTTTGAAGGCGACTTTGTAGACGCCGTGCGGCAGCCCGGCGAACTTGAACGTTCCGTCTTTTTTTGTCTTCATAGAATAGCCCCGGCTGGTCGCCTCGTCCCGGAGCGTGATCTCGACCCCCTCCAGGGGCTGTTTCTGCGGGTCGACGACCTTTCCGAGGATGTAGTATTCCCGATACTGTCCGAGGGCAGGCCGGACGAGGAAGAGGCCGGCCAGGACCGAGCCGGCGACCAGGACTGCGAACGCACGGTGTCTCATGGTTCACTCCTTCCGCGATTTGTAGAAGTTGGCCTTTTGCAAGGCGTCGTTCATCCGGGCCGGGTCGCCGCGGCGGTTGTAGACGTCGGCGAGCAGGTAATAGGCCAGGGCCTTGAACTCGGGCGTCTCGGCCAGGGCCAGGCCCCGCTCGATCTCCGCCTGGACGTCGTCAAGGGGGACGGACTCGTAAAGCAGGCTTCGGGCCAGGAGGAGGTGTCCCTCGGCCAGCTTGGGGGCGATCCGGACGACCTCCCTCATCTGCTCCAGCGAACCGGCCCGGTCGCCCAGCTTGAACAGGAGCTTCCCTAGGTTGAAACGGGCCTTGTATTCGTCCGGCAGGACCGCGACCTCCGCGGCGTAAGCCGCCCGGGCCTCCTCCAACCTGCCCTGCTCCTCGTAGAGCAGTCCGAGGTTGTAATGGGCCAGGGGGAATTTCGGGGAATCCTGGATGACCGCCTTGAGCTCCGTCTCGGCCCGGTCGTATTGCTTGACGCCGACCAGGCAGGCGGCCAGGTTGAGCCGGGTCCGGATGATCTTCGGCTGGGTCTCGAGGGCCTTCTCCATGTACGGCAGGGCCTCGAGGTACTTCTCCCCGCCCATGTAAACCTCGCCGATGAGCGTGTAGGCCTGGGTGTTGAGCTCGTCGACGGCCAAAGTCCTTTTGCACAGGGCGATGACGTCCTCGTTCCTTTTCTCGTCGAGCAGGATGTTGGCCAGGCTGATCAGGGCCTGGACCGACTCCGGGTCGTCCTTGAGGAGGACGTCCAGCTTGGCCTTGGCCTCCTCGCTGCGGCCGAGATTCGTGTAGCACGTCGAGAGCAGAAGGAGGGCCTGGGGGATGGCCGGCTCTTCCCGGAGGGCCGATTCGAGGAGCCCGGCGGCCTCGCGGTATTTCTCGTCGAGGATGAGCTCTCCGGCCCGGGTCACGGCCGTGAAGACGGGCAATTTGTCCTTGGGGTCGGCCAGCGGTCCGGTGCCGCCCGAGGCCTTTTTGGCGGAGACGGGCGCCCCGACGTAGCCCAGGGCCGAGAGCCTTTCCATCGTGTCCTTATCCAAGTTCGCCGCCTGCAGCTTCGGGGCGCCGACGCTCGTCTCGGCCATGATCCGGTCGAGGTCGTTCTTCATCTTCCGGGCCACGTCCGGGAGCTCGGCCAGGACGTTCGTCTGCTCCTCGGGGTCCCGGACGAGGTCGTAGAGCTCGGCCCGGGGAGCGTCGATGTACTTGTAGCGCGGCGTCCGCAGCGCGTGGAGACCGCTCCAGCCGAACTGGATATTCGAGGCCATGGCCTCGCCGTAGGCCGGGACCTCAGACCCGCGGCCCGGATGGAACATCAGCGGCACCAGGGACCGTCCCTGGACCTTGAGCGGGGTGGCGACGCCCGCGAGCGTGAGCAACGTCGGGAAAACGTCCGACGTGCTGACCTCGGAAGGGACGCGTTTGCCCCGCATCTCCGGGAAAGGCGTCACCGCCAAAAACGGGACGTGGAGCGCGTAGTCGTAAACGAAATAGCCGTGCGTTCCCTCGCCGTGGCTCCCGAGGCCCTCGCCGTGATCGCCGACGAGGACCATGACGGTCGACTTGTCCAATCCGCTTCGCTCAAGCCAGGAGACGCAGCGCCCGATCTGCTCGTCCATGAAGGCGATCTCGCCGTCATAGAGGCCGCCCGGGCCGCGGCGGCCGTATTCGGAGGCGTAGGGCTCGGGCGGAGCGTACGGCACGTGCGGATCATAGAGATGGATCCAGGCGAAGAACGGCGCCGCCTTCTTCTCCTCCAGCCAGGCGAGCGCCGCGTCCATGATCTCGTTGCCCGGCCGCTGGACCTCGCCGAGATCGAGGTGCTTATATTTCTTGAGGTCGAACTGGTCGTCGTAATGTTGGAAACCCTGCTTCAGGCCCCACCGCCCGTCGAGGACGAAGGCGGCGATGAAGGCTCCCGTCTGGTAGCCCTGGGCCTCCAAGACCTCGGCCAGCGTCGTCTGCTCGTCGTTCAGGGCCGTGTTGCCGTTGACCCGGACGCCGTGATACGTGGGGTACATCCCGGTCATGATCGTGCAGTGCGACGGGAGCGTCAGCGGAGTGGCGGTCGCCGCCTGCTCGAAAACGACCCCACGGCCGGCCAGGGCGTCAAGGTTCGGCGTCCGGACGTTCGGATAGCCGTAGCAGCCCAGGTGGTCCGCCCGCGTCGTATCCATGGTGACCAGGATGATATTGGGCTTCTTGACGCCCCGCTGCGCCCATAACTTCGCCACCCTCAGGCCCTCGCCTCCCCCGCGACCCAGGACGAGCCAAAGGCCAACCGAAAGAGCCAATAGCCCGACGGCCAGCATGGAATAGAGAAGCGCTTTTTTCTTGATCGTCATCCGAACATGAAAGAATAGCGCTTTACGGACGTTTTTTCAACAGGGCCTCGTAGACGGCCCAGACGGCGCCCGGCCGCATGTATTTCATGGCCCGGAAGAGTCTGTCGCCGTATGTCCGGCCGGGGTCGTTCCAGAATTTCTCCTGCGGGTTGAGGTAGGCTTCGGGAGTCTTGAAAAAATAACCCTGGCCGAAGGGGCTCCACACGACATGATAAAGACCGTAGGCCGTGTGCATCCCTTCTTTGTCGAGTCCATGGAGGAGGCAGTCGGCGGCGAAGGCGTAGGCCGTACCGACCCAGACTTCGTCGCCCTGCTGGCTACGGAGCTGCCGGCCGGCCGCCGTCCGCCCGTTCACGGCACCCATCAGTCCCCCGCCGTAGCCGAGGACATTATTCTCGTAGATGGTCCGGAGGGTCCGCTGGACCCGTCCCTCGGGGATGATGGAGTCCCTCTCCCCTCCCTCGAGGCCGAGCATCGCCGAGTACCAGACGCCGAAGAGCTGGTCGGTCATGATATCGTCCGTGTGAGCGTCGATGTGGTAATAGCCGTCCCGTTCGTCCCATAGCGTCTCGAGCGAGCGCCCGCCGGTCTGCATCCAGCCGCGGTACCGGTCCGCGGCCGCCCGGACCTCCAGGCCGTCGAGCTTCACAATCTCGTGCTCGAGGAGGATGTCGGCCATCGCCGCGGTCGTTTTGAGGGCGGCCAGCCAGAGCATGCCGACGTAGGCGCTCTCGCCTTTCATGCGCCACGTGTCATAGGTCTGGTCGGGGATGCCCTCGTTCAGAGGGATATGGCTACGCGGGTCACCAAACCGTTTCTCGAGGGTGTCGAGGGCGACCACCGACGCCGTGAACATCGTTTTCAGGAATTCCATGTCCCGGCCGCCGGAGGCCTGAAAGTCGCGGAAGGCCCGGAGGGGGAACTTGGGGTTGAGGTCTTTCCAGACGTTTCCGTTCTGCCAGTCGAAGGCGTTGAGGACGACCCATGGGCGCCGGCGGGGTGAGCCGATATCGTGAGGAACCATGCCGGGAACCTTGATCGTGTTCCAGTAGTAGCTTTTCTTGTCCGCGGGGACCTCCCCGGGAAAAAGCTCGTTATACTGGTAAGCCCGGTAAGAGGAATCCCGGATTGGGACGGTCCCGGCGAAAAACCTCATGTTGTTGAACTCGAGCTCCGGCCACAGCTTGAGGACATGCCAGCAATAGGAATCCACGTCGAAGGTCCCGTACATGAGGTAGTCGGCGCTTTCGAGATACGTATGGAGGTTCGTCTCGGCGTCCCAGATGCTGGTCTCCGGGAGGACATACAGTTCGTTGAGGAGGGCCTGTCTAAACCAGTCCGGAAGCTTCGGGTCTCCGGTGATCGTCCTGTGCCAGTTATCGATGGCCTTCTCCCAGTCCATGTACCGGCTCAAGCCGGCGGCGGCGATGGCGAAGGCGTTCTCGCCCGTCGCGCCGAAAAACTCCGTGTATTTTTTCCGGATCTTGACGCCCGGTTCGAATTCGTAAAAAGGAAAATCCCACGCCACGACGAACGGGATCTCGATTCTCTCCTTTGGCTTCAAGGTCACTTTGACCGCCAGGGCCGCGGCTGTCGCGTCCTCCCGGCTGGCAACCCGGGACGTCCGGGAGTCGGCCAGGGTCCCGTCTTCGCGGAACGTCGTCCAGAGCGCGGCGCCATCGCCCTTCGGGTCGAAATCGGTGAGAAAATGGACTTTGGTCTTCCCGGGGATTTCGAGGGCGGCGATGGCCATCGTGCCGGACATGGCGTTCCCCTTTTTCAGGTCGGTGTTTTTGTTCCTGAAAACGACCGCTTTCGTCGGACCGGCCTCGATGAATTCGTTCGTCAGGCCCGGCCCGTTCCTGGCCCACTTGAAGAGGGTCTCGGACGCCGAGCCGGCCTGGACCGCTTCCCAGCCGACCATATTCTGCCAGGTGAGGAGAAGACTGAGCTCCGCCGGGCGGTCCTGGGGATTCTCGGCGATCCACCTGTAAACGGCGACGGGAAAGCTCGTCTCCCGGTAGTTGCCTGGGATGACCGGCGAGAACTGGACGACGGCGAGCTTGACCGGCCATTCGCCGTTTTTCTCGTACGAGAAGCCGGACTTGGGGAAAAGGGCGTAGTAGTCCCCTTTCCCCGCCGGATACCTCCAGGCCCAACTGCCAAGGCCGGCCTCTGATGGAGGGGCGTCGGTCGAGAGGGTTTGGGCGATCGTCCGGCCGCCGGATTTCATGTAGACATGAAACTGGTCCGCCCAGACTGTGTCCTCCACCATCCAGCCGGATTTGAGGAACCAGGTCTCGAAATTCCCGCTCATCAGCCGCTCGAAGCCTCCGGCGCCGATGCCGCCGACGGGGCAGGCGCTCCCCATTGCGGTGGCATCGATGTTGCCGTCGGCGATGGTGTGGCCAAACCCCTGGAGCGTGTACCCGATCGGGCGATCAAACGCGCAGGCCGGGAACCCGGCCAGGTTCGACGGCGTGAAGTTCAGCCCGGCCAAAACAAACTTCAAGACATCCTGGTCGGATTTCCTTCCGGCTTTCCCGGCTTCGTCGATCATCCGGCCGAGCCGGCCGTCGATCTCCCGCCCGGCGTCGTCGCAAATCCCTTTCTCCATCAGGAGCGCCAAGTATCGGTCCCGAAGCGTCTTTTGAATCCCGGCGGCCTCCGGGCCTGCCGAGCCCTCAGCCCGGGACGCCGCCCGGGCTACGGGGTTCGCGGGCCTGCCCGGAAGAGCGCTTGTCGCCAGATAGAGCCCGGCGACGGAAATGATCCGGAGAAATGTTTTCTGGTTTTTCATGCGCACATCCTCGAATCTCCCTTTTGTTCAGGCCGCCGGCGGCCCGGCTTTCTTCAGGCTGCGGCTGATGAACAACGCGAGGAGGATGATCATCGCGCAGCTGAAGACCGGGACGAGGAGGCCGTGGCGGAGGCTTGAGGCCTGGGCGATCCTGCCCACGAGCCAGGGGGAAATCATCCCTCCCGCCAGACCGACGGCGATGACGACGCTGAAAGCCGTCCCCGTGAAGGACGGAAAGCTCTCACCGACAATGGCCAGTGTCGTCGGGTAGATCGCGGAAACCCCGAGGCCGAAAAGCACGGCGCCGGCCATGGCCAGACCCCCCGACGGCGAGACGGCGAGAAGGACGGCCGCGGAGAACGCCAAGACGCCGCTGAACAGGACAAGCCTCTCGCCTCTCAGGGCTCTCGCGAAGCGGGCCGAGGCGAGCCGCCCAGCCATGATGGCCGCCCAGTAACCGGCAAGGACGAGAGCCGCGGCGGACGGGCTGACGTGAAAGGTTTTTTGGAGGTAGGTGGATATCCAGCCCCCGGCCGTGAACTCGTTCCCGGACTCGAAGAAGAGCAGGAAGCCGCAGAGCCAGAGGAGAGGACGGCCCACGACCTGGGCCGCTTGCCGGAGGGGGAACCCCTGGGCCTGCTTGGCCCGGGGGAACTTGAAGAGGCCGAAGAGAACGAGCGGGACCAGGCTCAGGAGCGTCGCCAGGACGAGGATGGCCTGAAGACCAAGCGACCTGAGAAGCGTCCCGATCATGAACGGGACGGTCAAGGCGCCGAAGCCGAAGTAGATCCCGAGGAGATTCAGGGCCGCCCCACGGTTCGCCGGATTGATGTCGCTCGTCAGGGCGTTTGTCCCGCCGTTGAGGCCGCCGCCGCCGAACCCGAGGACGACCGCGGCCGCGAGGACCAGCCCGTATGTCGGCGCCAGCGTCAGGAGCAGGAAAGCCGCCGCGACGAGAAACGAACAGACGACGAGCAGGGCCTTGAACCCGAAACGGTCGACCATCGGGCCGAAGGCGAGCGTCGCCATGAGCATGGCGAAATTCATGGTCAGGAAGAGGTCGCCGGCCGCGGCCTCGCTGAAACCGATCTTCCCGAAAAGAGAGGGCAGGATGGCCCCCAGGACGGCCATGACGATGCCGAAGACGAACATCCCGGCGAAGGCCGAGGCCATGAGTTTCGAAGGACGCGAGGCGCCGGCTTGGTCCTGCGGTGTCATGGACATTCCTTATCGCGCGGCGCGCTTTTTCGCTTTGAACGGGCGGTCGTAATAGAATTCAGTAAACGCCTGGTAGACGGCGGCCATGTGGCCGCTCGGGACGCCCTTGACGTTGGGCGAAACAAATGTCGGCGGGACCTTCCCCTTTTTGGCGAGTCGCGAGGCCGTTTCCGCGACGAGAGCCATGGCGATCGAGACGGCCGCCACGGTCGAGCCCGCGGCCACGCGTTCGAGCTGGCCGACGTCGACCAGGGCGTCCTCGGGCGGAACGTGGTTGTCGATGGCGACGTCGGCGATTTCAGAAAGGACCTTGCCCGACGAATGGGGACGGCGGCCCACTTTCGCGTTGAGATGGGAGGAGACCGTGATCACCTTGAGGCCGCGCGCCTTGGCCTCGAGGGCCATCTCGATCGGGGCGGCGTTGAGGCCGCCGTGGGAAAAGACGAGCATCGCGTCGCGCTTCTCCAGGGGATAGCTCTGGAGGAAGACGCGGGCGTATCCTTCCTGACGCTCGAGCCACAGCAACTCGCGGGCCCCGCCCGGTCCGATGACGTTCGACCACATCAGCCGCGGGTCGTAGAGCGGGAAGAAGCCGACGAAGCTCCCGTAGCGGGGAAAAATGTCGAGCACGGGGATGACGGAATGGCCGCTCCCGAACATGTAGACCCGGCCTTTTTTCCGGATCGCAGCCGCCATGATCCTAGCGGCCTCCCGGATCCTCGGCATCTCCCCGGTCCTGATGTCCGCCAGGATCCCCTGGATGCGACTGAGGTAAACGGAACCTGACATGTCGATCTCCTTTAATTGACGGCGTCCCACGCAAGCTTCCCGCAGCCGTAAAGTCCGGCGTCCTCCCCCAGGGCCGAAATCTCGATCCGGACGTCAGCCGCGGCCAAGGGCTGGGCCCACTTCCGGAAATCCAGCCGCACGGGCTCGAGAAAGACGTCGGCGGCTTGAAACAGGCCGCCGCCAAGGATGACGGCCTCGGGGTTGAGGATGCTCACGATATTGGCGATGCCCATGGCCAGGAAACGGACCACGTCGGCGACGACCTCGAGGGCCAGAGGGTCTTTATTTCTGGCGGCCGCCGCGACCGTCTCGGCGGTGACATTCTCGATCCGCCCCCCGGCGAGTTCGAGCATGAGCGACGGCCGGCCCGTACCGATCAGCTCGCGGGCTTTACGGCCCACGGAATTTCCCGAGGCCTCGGCTTCGAAGCACCCCGTGTCCGCGTAGACGGGTTTGAACTTCGGATCGAGCCCGAACCAGCCGACGGCGCCGGCGATGTCCTCGTGACCGTGGACGAGCCGGCCGCCGGAGAGGATCCCGGCGCCGATGCCCGTGCCCACGGCCAGGAAGACGGCATCCGAAGCCCCGGCCGCGGCGCCGCGCCAGGCCTCGCCCGTGACGTAAGCGCTCCGGTCGCTCTCGAGAATGAGAGGAAAGGGGGTCCCGGATTGCCCTTGCCATGCGACCACTTCCCTTTCCAGCCTCTCGCGGAGCGGATAGCGGTCCCAACCGCGAATGTTGGGGGCCCAGACGCGGCCGCTCTCCGAATAGACGATGCCCGGGACCGAGACGCCCACCGCCAGGAGCCGCCCCCCGGCCCTCCCGGCGTTCTCGCCGAGGGCCCGGACCCTCTCCGCGACCTGAGCTGCGGCGGCATCCCCTCCCCCACTATCAATGGAGACTTTTGTTTTCGCCAGCATATCCCCGGATCTCGTGAAGAGGGCCGAGGAGATTTTCGTGCCGCCGACGTCGATAGCGCCGCAAAAATCTTTTCGCTCGTCCAGCCCCGTTTCCATAGCGGCTTTCCTCAGCTTCCTTCTCGCTCTATTTCTCCGAAAGGAGGACGACCCAGACTTCCCCGGGCTGGAGCGTTTTGGCCACGACGGCCCGGTCGTTTTCAAAAGTCGCCGGTACGGGCACGCCCGTTTCGAGCTCCCGGGCCGTGACCTCGCCGGAATTTGTCCGGAGGGCGAACTTCGCCGCCGCGGCTTTCTCTCCCCTGTTGAAGCCGAACAGGATTTTATATCCCTGACCCTCGAGGACGCGGCCCTCGATGACTGAACCCGGCTCGCCGGCTGTCACCTCGAGCGGCCTCTCGACCCTCAGCCACCCGGCCAGTCCGGCGAAGAATCTGCCGTTATTGGGGTTTTTGAAATGGTGGTAGGCCGACCCCGGGAATGAGCCGACGATCATGGCCTGACCTTTTCCGTAGGGCGCGAGCACGATGGCCGGACGTCCGTTGGAAAACTCGGCCAGGATGCGGCTGTCCTTGCCGAAGACGTCGAAGCTCTCTTCGAAGAAGAGGGCGTCGAGCGTGTCCCCGGGCTTGAGCAGCGGGATCGCGGCGTGGCCGGACGTAATTTTGATGACGGACGTTTTCGCGACCGGCAGGAGCTCGGCCTCGCGGCAGCCCAGGACGTCGCTGAGGCCGGCGCCGGGGATGACCGGGCTCGAATATCCCTTCTCGTCCACCCAGCCGCAGCGCGCCTCGGTCACCAGCGTCCCGCCATCCCGGACATAATCCATGAGTTTTCGGACATGAGGCTGGGACATCTGCACGGGATAAGGCGCAATGATCAGCCGGTACCCGGCCGCCCGAGGCGTGCCCAGGTCGTTGACGTGAAGGAAGTCCACCGGGATGTTTCGTTCGAAGAACGCCCGATGGATGCCCTGCAGGGATTCGCTCAGGTTGTTGACACCCACGGTTTGCCCTTCGCCTGTGAAGGACTGCTGGCCGCCGACCATGTGGGACAAGGGATTATAAAGGATGGCGATTTCCGCCGGGGACGGCCGGGCCTTGAGGAAGAGGTCCTTGTGGGCCGTGATGACTCCGGCGATCCGGCCGGCCGCCTCGGCGCGCTCCGTCACCTTGCCGTCGAGTTCGACCAGCCCGTAGCCCCCTGCCTCATAGCCGGTGCTCATCGGGTAGTAGGCGTAGATATTGACCGCCCGGGCCCCGTAGGCCACGGCGCTCCACATCCAGTCGCGGAGGTCCGCCCCCACCACGGGGAAGCTCATCTTCATGCCGAAGACGCCGTAGCCGGCCTGGAGCTCGCCGATATAAAACCCGCCGTTCCCGATCCCCATGGACCGGACGAAATCCAGCCCCGAGGCGCGGTAAAACGGCGACCAGGGCCTGGTCGTCCAGGCGTGCTTGGGGTAGATCGAGGCGCCGTAAAAGTCGACGCTGTCCGACATCTTCCGGTCGTCGGGCGTCCCGGCCCAATCGGGCCGCGTGAATATTCCAGGGGCCGCCGAATGGCTGGTGACCACCGTGTCCGGCAGGACGGATTTCACGGCTCGGGCCTTGAGCTTGAGGTCCTCGGCCAGCTTGTCGGTGATGAATTCCTTCCAATCGATATAGTCGGTGAAGGTCAGGATGGTCCCGTAGCGCGGCGGCTGGACTTCCTCCCAGGACAGGAGCGTCCGGTACCAGGTCTTGTTCAAGTTGTCGAGAGTCGTGTATTTTCTCTTCAGCCACTCCCGGAACCGGGCCTGGGTAGAATGACAATAGCAGAACTGGACGTAGCTGAGGTCGCCTACGTAGTAGACTTCGGCCCAGTTGATGATGTGGGGCTCGCTCCAGAGGTCCCAGCCGTAGATGGCGGGCTTGCCCTTGACCGCCCGGGCCGCTTCGCTGAAGAACCGCAGGACCTTTTCGCGGACCGCGTCGTGGTCGAAACAGAATCCCGGCGAGGCCTGGGATTCGACGGCGACGCCGTTCGAGGACACGAACTTCGAATCAGGATGCGCCGCTCCGACCCAGTCCGGCGCGGAATCGATATAGACCTGGACGATGACCCTGAGCCCGACCTCCCCGGCCAGGTCCGTGAGGAGCTTGAGGGCGCTGAAGTCGTATTGGCCCTCTTGCTTCTCACAGGCCGTCCATTCGATCCACGTGCGGACCGTGTTGAAGCCCAGCTTCCGGATTTGCTCGAGGTCCTTCCGCCAGGCGTCCCGCGATTGAGGTGTCACGGTTTCGAGCATGGGAGCCCGGGCTTTTCCGCCGGAGTACCAGACCGAAACCGGGAAAAATCCTCGCGTCCTGTCCACGGGCTTGGACGGCGCCTGGGGCGCTCCAAGGAGGCCGGCCGCAAGAGCCGCGACCAGCGCCACGACGAAGAGGGGTTGAAGGATTTTCGTCATCGCTGCCTCACCTCGTTCCGTCGATAAAAAGATCAACCGCGCGTCATCGGGTCCTGAACGCCTGCCCGATGACCGCCAGGAGCTCCGACTTTCCGTTGCGGTAATCCTGAGTGAGTTCCCAGATGATGATGCCCGCGGACTGGCGGGTCTTGACGTATCCGCATTTCGCCTCGACCGACTGGGTATCGTCGTAACAGACGATCATACCCGAGTCTGCCCGGCGGAGATAAGGGACCTGGGCCGTGGCGTCCCAGATCCGGGTCCAGCCCGCGCCGAGGAGGCCCATTGCCGCTGAATACGGATAATCCGTGCTCGTCGTGAACGGCAGGCCGAGCCCGCCGCAGTCGAAAGACTTTCCGTAGAACGGGACGCCGAGGAGCAGCTTGCCGAGAGGGACCTGCCTCTGCCGGGCGTATTGGAATGTCTCGTCCACCGAGCCGTCCGTGTCCCCCGCGTCGGGATAGAGCGGCGAGTTGTGCCCGGAATGGTCCGACCAGGAGCCGTGAAAATCGTAGGTCATGAAGCCGATGAAATCGAAGTCCGCGGCCAGTTGCTCGTAGTCGATCCATTGGCCGTAATAGCTGTCCGCGGGCGCGGCCATGGTCAGGAGGAGCTTGGGCGTCCGCGCTTTGAGGGCGGCCGAGAGCTCCTGGATGAACAGGACGAAATCCGCCTGCTCGGTCGGATTGGAGACAAATTCCCAGTCGATATCGACGCCGTCGTAACTGTTCGCCAGACAGAAGCTGACGACTTGACCGATGAAATTGGAACGGTTCGCGGACGTCGAGCTCATTCCCGGGAAGCCCGCGCAGTTGCCCCAGCCGCCAAGGCTCATGATCATCTTGACGCCGTTCCGGTGGGCCGCGGCGCTGAGCTCGGGGTAGAGGTAGTCGGCGGGAACGACCAGGTTGCCGGTCGAGTCGGGCCAGGCGAAGGCGTTGGCGATGTGGGTCAGGTTGGCATAGTTGACCTTGGTATGGTCGAGCGCGGCCCGGCCCCAGGAAGGATAGTACCCTATGACGACCTTGGCCAACGGCGTCGGCTGGGGTTCGGGCGCTGGCCCGGAACTCTGGCAGGCGACGCTTATCAAAATGAGGAGGCCCACGGCCGGAGCGAGCATGTTGATGGCCGGAGGCAGGCGGCCGGGCGCCCGAACCGGGCCAGGCTTTTTATCGGTCCGTTGTGTCATCTCGAACTCAGAGAGTTATTTTTATCGCATCCCGAGGTTTTTTTCAATTCCCCTTCGCGGGAGTCCACGGACGCCGTCAAGAGGCTGCCTTCGGCAGCTTCTTGACGACTGCGGGGGTTCAAGCTAACAGGACCCCACGACTGCCATCAAGAGGCCGCCCTCGGCAGCCTCTTGATGACTGCGGGGGTTCCAGCCAACAGGAGATCCCCCCGGCTGTCAGTCCGTGGAGCTTCAGCCCGGCAAAAGGGGACGCGTCTTTTGGGGAAAGGAGAGCGCCCCGTCAGAGTCAGGCGATTTCGGGAAGGCAGAACGAGATCTGATGAGCGGCCCCGCAGCTGCCGCACCGGACTGCGGCTTCGAGCGTCTCACACTTGACGCCCTTGTCGGTCCGGAAATCGATGTCCCAGCGGCCGCCGCAGGAGTCGCACGCGGCCGGCGTCACCAGCATGACCTTGAGCCGGCGCGGACGGTTCCCGGACCGCCGGACCTCGGGGGTTCTGACCCGAAAATCCATCCCGTGTGCCGTTTCGAGTTCGGCCAGAAAGCTCCGGTAGAAGCGGAGGGTTTCCTGCGATTTTTTGCCCGCCAGCTTCCGGCCCGATTCGGTGCGCATGTTCTGCGGCAGGACCGCCGCGTAGGTCAGTTCCTTGCTCAAGTGGTTCATGATGGCCGCCTCGAGGTTCCGGCCGCGGAGCGTGGACTTGACGAAGAATTGGGCGACCCCGAGCAGGCCGAACTTGGACAGGAAGTCCGCGTCGTGGATGATATCGGCCAACCGGTTCCGGCGGGCGCCGCCGTTATACAGAGACCGCAGGGTCCGGACGACGTGCCCCACGCGGGCCATCTCCAGTCCCTCGTCCTCGAGGATCTCGCGGGCCAGCCGGGCCGCCGCCTCCTCCTCGGGCTTCTGGTCGCGGTGATAGCGGCCTCCGCTGAACTTTCCGGCGTCGTGGAACAGGGCCGCGATGGCGGCGAGATCGGCATCCTCCTTCTCCGCTTTCGCCAGCCGGAACGAGAGGGAGGCGACGAGGACCGTGTGCTCCCAAAGAAAGCCGCCGGCCGGGTTCTTGCTCCCCGAAAACTTCTTCTCGGACTCCTCGACGAGCTTGCGGGTGCGCTCGACAAGTCCGGGGTGATGGGAGGTCAGGGACGCATAGAACGGCTGCTGTTTGAGGAGCATGGGGAACCCGCTCATTATCCCGTTCGGCTCCGTGGAAGTCAAGACGCCAATGAGCTATCATGAGAGGGATGAAGCGCAAGATACGGTGCGCGGGCAGGCCGGTCTCGGTCATCGTCTTGGCCGGCGGACGGGGCAGCAGGATGAAGGCCGATAAAGCCGGCCTTCCCCTGCCGGGCGGGACTCTGCTCGAGCGGGTCCTGGGGCAAGTCGGACCTCTCTTCGACGAGGTCCTGGTGAGCGTTTCGCCGGGCCAAAAGATCACGGCGCGGTACGGGCCGGCGGCCGGGGCCTGCTTACCGGACCCCAGAACGGTCGCGGATGAGAGGCCGGACCTCGGGCCGCTTGGCGGAATCCTGGCCGGGCTGCGCTCTGCGGTCAACGACGTCTGCGCGGTCGTCGCCTGCGATATTCCGGACGTCCACGCCCCGCTGTTGCGGAAGCTCGTGAGAGCCGCGAGCGACGCGGAAATCGCCGTCCCGGTCACCGCTCAGGGGAAATTTGAGCCCCTCTTCGCTGTGTACACACGGGCGGTCATCCCAAAGATCGAGGAACTCGTCCGCCACGGGGAAAGGAGCCTCATCCCGCTTTTCGGCCGCTGTCGCACGGAGCGGGTGCCGCTCGGGAAAACGGGCTGGTTGCTCAATCTCAACACGCGCGCGGATTACGAGAAATATCTGAAGTCCCTCCGGTCAAAATCATCGGGAGGGTCCGGATCGCACCCTGAAAATTCTACACGGCCCAGGAAAAGCCTTAAGTCTTCGTTTTCAGGGCCGAAAACAGGCACTTAAGGCCAGAAATGGGCCTAATAATCTGGTTAACTATATTTTTATAAATGAGTTACTGTGGTCCGACCCCAATTAGCGAACTTTCGCAGGCGCGCCGGCCGGAGAGTCCGTAAAACAGGAACCGGCCGCTGATCTCGCCCGCCGCGGCCAGCAAAAAAGCCGTGAGGAGGAGAACAGGCCGGACGGCGATGCCCAGGAGCCGTCCTTCTCCGGCCGCCATGCCCGCCGCGAGGAGGACGGCCGCCCCCGACAGCCCCGAGATGCGCGCGGCGTGGAGCCGAGACGTCCCGACGCCCGGAAGACGGAGCGACGGTCCGGCCTTGACACCGAGGATCCCCCAACCCGGGGACAGTAGGGCGGCGTTCACCAGGCAGGCCAGAACGGTCACCAGGGAGACGGCGGGCAGGACGCGATAAGCGTCCGGCCGTTCGGCAGAAAGGCTGAAAAAGACGGCCGACGCGAGCGCTCCAAGCACAAACGATGTCAGGCAAAACGAAAGCGGCGTGTAAGCGTGATTCCAGGGCTCGATGGCCGGAAGCATGTAGAGTCTCGACATGGCCAGGATGAACAAGCCGCCGGCCAGGCCGCCCAGAACGAACAAGGCCTTAGCGAAAGCCGCGCCCCCGGCGCCTCTCCATTCACGGAGGCCGAGAAGCCCGGCGATTCCGAAAAAAAGGAGCTCAAAAAAAATCTCCCGGCTCAGCCAGGACGTCCCGAGGTTGCTGAAGATCTTGTAGGCGCGGAAGGGGTGATGGAGGTGGAAGAGGGACAAGCCCGTCGCCACGGCCAGACATCCGAGGACCGCCAGGACGACGGCGAGGCGGGCTCCCCCGCCCGCGATGCCGGGCGTGGCCGCTCCGAGAAAGAGCGGCCCGCCGATAAAGGCATAAATCCCGACGGCCAACTGTCCCGTGATCGTGAAGGCCACGAGGGACCACTCTCCGGCCATCTACACTTCCTCCCAGTTGGCCACCTCGGCCCCGCGGCCGGCGGCCTTGTCGGCGTCCCTGTGAGGTTTGATGATCAGGGCCGGCTCGGCCTGGGAGGGTTCGGGGAGCGGGAAGATCTGCCGGTTGTCCCCGTATGTCTTGCGGAGCTCGGCCAGGTCGCCGAAATCGAGCGCCCGCATCGGGCAGGCCGAGACGCAGGCGGGGGCCTCTCCGGCGTCGACGCCGTCGAAGCAGAAATGGCATTTGGAAACGGTGTTCGTCCCGGCGTCGAAACGAATGGCGTTGTACGGGCAGGCCCACTCGCAGTAGCGGCAGCCGATGCAACGCGCCGTCTCGATGAGGACGATGCCATCGTCCCGCTTGCCGATGGCCTTGACCGGGCAGGACATGGCGCAGACGGGCTTCTCGCAGTGATTGCAGGCCATGGAGACGTTGTAGGCAACGACCGCCGGGACCCAGACCTCGCCCCGTTTCTCCCAATTGCCGCCGGCAATCTCATAGACCCGGCGCCAGAGAAGCCCGGCTTCTAGGTTGTTGCGGTCCTTGCAGGCCACCTGGCAGGCCTTGCAGCCCGTGCAGGCCGAGGCGTCGAAAAAGAACGCGTACTGGTTCACCATCCGACAGCCTCTCTCAAGCCTTCTCCGCCTTTTCGACCTGGACCATGATCGTGTGCTGGGCATTGCCGAAAGCCAGGGGGGTCCAGCGCTCCGAGGTCAGGACGTTGACCGAGCCCCGAAGGTCGGTCCCGTCCTTGTCCGGCGTCCACCACGCGCCCTGCGGCAGCGCGACGACGCCCGGCATGATCCGGGGCGTCACCCGGCAGGCCACGACCGTGGCGCCCCGGTCGTTATAGATCCTCACGAGGTCGCCGTTCCGGATCTTCCGCGGTCCGGCGTCTACGGGGTTGATGAACAGGCGCTGAGGAAACGCTTCGTTCAGCCAGTCCACGTTCTCCATGGTCGAATGGACGCGTGACAGATAATGGTGGCCGATCGCGGAAAGCGGGTATTTCGCGGCCTCCGGGCCGAACGGGCTTTCCCATTCCTGGATGTACTTGGGAACGGCCGGGATCTCGGCCGCCTTGTTCATGTCGTAAAGGCGTTGGGAGAAAATCTCGATCTTCCCCGACGGCGTCGGCAGGGGGTGCTTTCCCGGGTCCTTCCGGAAATCGGCGAAGGCGACCGCCGGCCGCGAGACTGGCACGGAATAGACGCCCCGGTTCGACGCCTCGAACTCGTCGAGCGACGGCAATCCCGGGAAGCGTGTCTCCCGGTAGCGGTCGAGGATCCAGGCCACCCAGTCGCGCTCGGTCCTCCCCTCGGTGTAGGCCTCGCCGAGGCCGAGGCGGGCGGCGATGTCGGCCGCGATCCGGTAATCGCTCTTGGTCTCGAAGGGCGGGTCCACGATCTTGGGCATAAGCAGGACTTCGTCGCCATATTTCCAGCCGTCCTCGAGCCCCCAGGTTTCGAACTGCGTGCAGGCCGGAAGAACGAAGTCCGCGAAGCGGGCCGTGGGCGTCAGGAAGTTATCCTGGACGACGAGGAACTCGACGAGCTTCTCGTCCCGGAGGATGCGGGCCGTCCGGTTGATGTTGCCGTGCTGGTTGATCAGGGCATTGCAGGCGACGGCCCAGATGCACTTGATGCTCGTCTCGAGCAGGTCCGCGCCGCGGACGCCGTCCGCGGGCCCCATCTCTTTGCCCCGGAAGACCGCCTCGCTCCACAGGAAACTCGGGATCTGGGCCTTGACCGGGTTCGGTCCCGTCGGAAACACGATCCAGGCCGGCCCGCCGTCGGGCGCCTGCAGGGCGATGCCGCTCGCCCAGCCGCCGGGCACGCCGACGTTGCCGGTGATCGCGGCCAGGACGCAGCCGGCCCGGACCGCCTGCTCCCCGTAGGCCCGTCTCTGCATGCCGTAACCCTGATAAAGGACTCCGGGCTTGGTCGTGGCATACTCGCGGGCGATGCGGGCGATCGTCTCCTTCGGTACGGCGGTGATGGCCTCGGCCCACTCGGGCGTTTTGGGCATGCCGTCGCGCCGGCCGAGGATATAGTCCGTGTAACTTTCCGCGCCCTCCGCGCCGGGCGGCATCTGGGTTTCGTCGAAACCCAAGCAATGCGTCCGGACGAACTCCGCGTCGTGGAGACGTTCCTTGATCATCACGTAGGCCATGGCCGACATCATGGCCGCGTCCGTTCCGGGCCGGATCGGAACCCACTCGTCGGCGAGGGCCACGGCGCTCAGGGTCATCCGGGGGTCGATACAGACCACCCGGGCGCCCTTCTCCCTGGCCTTGCGGACGAAATATTCGCTGTTCGTCCCGTCGCGCATCTCGGCCGGGTTCCAGCTCCACATGAGGATGTATTTCGAGTTGAGCCAATCCTGGCGCTGGTTTCCCGTGACGGCCGTGCCGTAGACCGTCGGGGTCGCGGCCGAGATGGCGGCCCAGGAATAACTATTATAGAAGCCGAGGGAGCCGCCGAAAAGGTTCATCAGGCGTTCGGCGGTTTGACGGCCGTTGAGCTGGTTGTAGCTACCCGTTCCGTAGGGGACATAAAAGGCCTGGTTCCCGTAGGCAGCCTTGATCCGGCGGAACTCGGCCGCGATCCGGTCCAGGGCTTCGTCCCAGGAGACGCGCTCGAATTTTCCCTCGCCCCTTTTCCCCACCCTCTTCAGCGGATACTTGAGGCGGTCGGGATGCTCCTGGCGCCGGCGGTAGGCCCGGCCGCGGAGGCAGGGCCTGAGCTGGGGGTCCTCCAGAGAGTCGCCGGGGCGGTCGTCGCCGTCGATCCGGACGATGGCGCCGTTGCGGACATGGACCCGAAGCAGGCAGCGGCCGCCGCAGTTGTGGGATGGACAGCCCGTCCGGATCATCCGATCCACTACCGGCGCGCCCTGGCCGGCGGGAGCCACACTCGAGGCGGCCTCTTTATTCCTGAGCCTGCCGAATAGTTTTTTCCCGGCCGCGGCCGATGTCCCGACGGCAGCGCTCCAGCGGAGAAAACCTCGGCGGCTCATGGAGGCCATCTCCAGCTTTTTCTTGAGCGGCGTCTCACTCATGTCCGGTCAGTCCGCCGCGCCGAAGAGCGGCAGCCGGGCCTCGCTCTGCGTGTTCATCTCGTTCATTGTATCAGGAAGGCCGGTCCCGTCAAGCTTCACGGACAGAGGAATTCATCCGGCCCTAAGCAGATTGCGGGGCCGTGTCGTATAATTAAGAGAAAGGATTTCCCATGAAAAAAGCAGCCGTTTGGACCGTCTGGCTCTCGTTGGCGCTTCTCTTGGCCCCGCCCGTCCTGCTCTCGGGCGCGACGAAGACCCTGTGGTCCGTAAGCTCCTTCGGGGCGAGCGATTTCCTCCAGGAGCCTTCGGATCTCGAGGTCGACGGGGTTCGATCATTGATCTACGTCGTCGACGCCGGAACCTGCCGTGTCCTCGTCTTCGATTTCCGGGGTGAATTCCTCAGGGCCATCGGCCGCAAGGGCCAGGGTCCCGGCGAGTTCATGAGACCGACGGGGATGTGCCTGATAAAGGATGGCGGCATCGCCGTCGCCGATTTCGGAAGCAACCGGATCCAGATCTTCGACGCCGCCGGGAAATTCGCCCGGTCGGTCACGGTCACGGAGGCGAGGGTGGCCGACCTCGTCTTCACCGACGGCAGGTTCTACACCGTCCCGTCCTTCGGGGCCAGCGGCTACGCCGTCACCATGGGCTCCCAGGATAAAAGCCAGCCGCTGGTCAACGTCCTGGACGAGCAGGGCAAGAAAATTCTGGAAATTTCCGTCGCCGATCTACCGGAAACCCAGCCGTTCGTGAGGGCCATCAAGCACCGCGTCAGCCTGGCCCTCTCCCCCGCGGGACGGCTCTACCTTCCTCATTTCGCCCTGAATCTCGTCCAGATTTTCGAGAAAACCGGCGAAAAGGTCGGCGACTTCTCGAGGCCGCTGCCCTTCAAACCTGTCACTCCCGCGCTTATCGACCAGAGGTCACCCGAGGCGGGAGTCGTCCAGATGAGGGCCGACACCGATGTCGTCAATGCCGCTGCCCGGTTCGGCCCCGACGGAAAACTCTATATCCTGACCGCGACGGAAAGTCTCGCCGAGGGCTTGAAGAAGGCGGCCGGCGGCCGGCACCCGACGTCCATGCGCATCGACGTCATCGATCCCGAGACCCGCGAGGTCGTCAAGACCATCGCCTGCGACCCCGGGATCAGGGCTTTCGGGCTGATGGACGGCGGCCGTCTCCTCTACATCAGCGAAGACAACGAAGGAGAGCTCGTCCTAAAGTGCGTTCAATATTGAGACTTGAGCCGGGTCAGACCTGAATCGACAGGAAGATCTGGAGGCCCATCTGGCCGATCTGGTCCTCAACGGCCTCGATCTCGTCGACGTGCCCGTCCTCGTCTTTCAGGATCTGCTCGAGGACCTCGCGGGTGGCGAAGTCCTTGACGTCGCCGGCGAGGACGATGGCCGCGTTGTAGGACTTGACGGCCCCCATCTCGGCGTCGTGGTCATTCCCAAACATCTTGGGCACGTCGGCGCCGATATGGAGCATCTTCAGGTTGCCGACGATGGGGAGCCCCTCGAGAAAGAGGATGCGGCCGATGAGCTTCTCGGCGTGCTTCATCTCGGTGACGGCCCTCTTCTCGATCATCTTGTGGAGCTTGTCAAACCCCCAGTTGTCGCACATTTCGGAATGGACCATGTACTGGTTGATGGCCGTGAGTTCGTCGGCCAGGAGCGAATTCAAAACCTTGATGAGTTTCGGATCCCCTTTCATAATCGCCTCCTGCTATTGATGGATTTTCAAACACGAGCGTTTGAGACCATATTCTATCCGGATCGCCCGTCCGTGTAAAGCGGGCGCGGCGTCGAGGCCCGGCTCCGGGGGATGGCCGAAACGAGGTTTTTCCGATAGAATGAAGCCACCATCGTAGGAGGGACCCATGAAAAGACTTTCCCTGTTGGCCCTGATCCTGGCCCTGATCATCGTCGTTTCGAGCTGCGCCCCCGGCCCGAACGATTCGGAAAAAACGCCGAACGCCGGAGGCCGCACCGCCGGATTCTGGCTGGGCATCTGGCACGGGCTCATTTCCCCCGTGACCTTTGTCATCTCAATCTTCAGCAGGAATGTCCGTCTGTACGAAGTGCATAACAACGGCGGCTGGTACAACTTCGGCTTCGTCCTCGGCGCCGGGCTCTTCCTGAGCGGAGGAATCCTGGGCGGGAAAAAGAGACGCGGCTAGCGGCAGGCCCCTCCGGGGGGATGCGCCCCGGATTTTGACGGACCTCCATGAATTCGCCGACGCTCGTGCTCCTCGTCACGGCCGTCATCTTCATCGCGGCCTTCGTCCGTTCGTCCCTCGGGTTCGGAGACGCGGTCATCGCCATGCCCCTGATCGCGGCCTCCGCCGGCCTGAAAACGGCCGCTCCGCTCGTCGCGTTCATGGGACCGGCGATCTCGATCCTGATCCTGGCGAGGCACTGGCAGAAAGCGGACTTAAGGTCGGCCGTCAAGCTCATCGCGGCCTCGATCGCGGGGATTCCCCTGGGGATTTATCTCCTGACCCGCCTGCCCGAGGCGCCGCTCCGGACGGCTCTCGGAGTCATCATCCTCCTGTACGGCCTTTTCAGCCTCCTGAAACCCACCCTGCGGATCGAAAACGAAAAGGCGGGATTCCCCTACCTCGTCGGCTTCATCGCCGGGGTCCTGGGAGGGGCATACAACACCAACGGGCCCCCGGCCGTGATCTACGGGATGCTCAAGGGTTGGCCCCCCGAGCGATTCAGGGCCACGCTGCAGGGGTACTTCCTGCCGACCGGCCTCTTCATCCTGCTCGGGCACGGGGCGGCGGGATTGTGGACGGGGCAAGTCGTCAGGCTCTTCGTGTTTTCCCTTCCGGCCCTCTTCCTGGGGGTCTGGCTCGGAGGCCGCATGAGCCGGCGCGTACCCGAAAAACTGTTCCGGCGGATCGTCTACGCGTCCCTGGTCCTCATGGGGGGATTCCTCGTCCTCCGGGGAATCGGGGCCTGAGCCGGGGCGTTCCCACAGAGCTTCAGCGCCGGACTCGCTATTTCCCCCGGAAACCTCTATGATCGAGGCGCATGGACGTAATCCCGTCAGTTGGAAGGTAAGCCCATCAGCATGATTCTCGGCGTCGATATCGGCTCCTCGGCCGTCAAGGCCGCGCTGCTCGATGATTCGCTGCGCCCCCTCGCGTTCCATGAACAGCCGAACCGGGGGAATCCCGCCCAAGCCTTCCGGGCCGTCGTTTCCCGGATGCTCGAAGGCCGCGGCGGCCTCCGGCTCCGCCTCGGGATCACCGGCGCCGGCCGTGAAATCATCAAGGCGCCGCCCGAGGTTTTCCTTTCGAACGAGGTCGTCGCCCTGGCCGTCGGCGCTGCCCGTTTCTATCCGGAAGCCAGGTCGGTCATCGAAATCGGCGCCCAGACGTCTCGCTGGGTCCTGCTGGACAAGGCCGTTCAGGCCTCGCCCGAACCGGAGATCCTCGACTTCGCCCTGAACGACGTCTGCGCGGCGGGGTCCGGCGCGTTTCTTGAGCAGCAGGCGGGCCGGCTGAAGCTCAGCATCGAGGAGTTCTCCGCCCTGGCCGCCTCAGCCGCGAAGGGCGCGACGATCGCCGGCCGATGCAGCGTCTTCGCCAAAACCGACATGATCCACCTCCAGCAGAAGGGCACGCCGCTCGAGGAAATCGCGTACGGGCTCTGCCAAGCCCTGGCCCGGAACTTCGTGGCCACCGTCCTCAAAGGCCGTGAGGCCCTCCCTCCCGTGCTTTTGGCCGGCGGAGGGGCCCGCAACGCGGGCCTCGTCAACGCCTTCCGGGAAATCCTCGGACTGGCCGGCGGCGAGGGACGCCTGGCGGACCCGCCCCACCACCTCGGCGCGCTCGGCGCCGCGACCGGCGCGGCCTCGAGCGCCGGGGACATGGACGTTCCCGGCCCGGAATATCTGTTCCGGTTTCTCGAGCCCCGGCGGACCCGCCATAAGGTCCGGGCCGTGCCCCTCGGCGGCCTCGCGATCGACAAGGCCGGCGAGCCTTCGCCCGGCCCGGGCGAATTCGTCCGGGGTTTTCTGGGGGTCGATATCGGGTCGGTAAGCACCAACCTCGTCCTCATGAACCCCGAAGGCCGCGTCCGGGCCGGCATCTATCTCCCCACGAAGGGCCGGCCCATCGAGGTCCTGCGCGAGGGTTACCGCCTCCTCCGGGAAAAATGCCAGGCCGGAATCGAGCTCCTCGGCATCGGCACCACGGGCAGCGGACGGCACCTGGCGGGCACGCTCCTCCAGGCCGACGTCGTCCACAACGAAATCACCTGTCAGCTGCGGAGCGCCATCCAGTACTTTCCCGGCGTGGATACCATTTTCGAGATCGGCGGCCAGGACTCCAAGTTCATCACCGCCCGCGACGGAAAGCTCCTGGACTTCACGATGAACAAGATCTGCGCCGCGGGCACGGGTTCCTTTCTCGAAGAGCAGGCGGAGATCCTCGGCATCCGGATCGAGGAGGAATTCTCCCGGCTGGCCGCCCGCTCCCTGGCCCCTTCCGACCTCGGCAGCCGGTGCACGGTTTTCATGGAATCAGAGCTCGCCGACTCGCTGGGCCGGGGCGTCCCGGTCGAGGACATCTCGGCGGGACTGGCCTTCTCCATCGCCCGCAACTACCTGGAAAAAGTCGTGGCCGGCCGGCCCCTCGGTCAGACCGTCGTTTTCCAAGGGGGAGTGGCCTCGAATCCATCCGTCGTCCGGGCCTTTTCCCTCGAGCTCGGGCGCGAAATCCTGGTCCATCCGCACAACCGGATTTCGGGGGCGATCGGGGCCGCGATCATGGCCCGTGAAAAGGCCGGGAGGACCGGAAAGTCGTCCCCGGACGCGGAGAGCATCGCCCGGCGGCTCGCGAAAGACTTCAGGGCCGCGAGTTTCGCCTGTTCGTATTGTTCGAACCGCTGCCAGGTGAACAAGATCAGTTTCGAGGATGAGGTCGCGTTCTTCGGCGACACGTGCGAACGATACACGGCCCGCCAGGCCCTCAAGCCCGCCTCGGGCACAGCGGGGGCGCAGACGCCAGCACAATCCGCTCTCCCCGACCTTTTCAAGGAGCGGGAAGGCCTTCTGCGGAGCATCATCAGGAATCCGCCGCACCCCGCCGTCCGGATCGGCCTCCCGAGAACCTCCATTCTCCAGGAATTCCTGCCGTTCTGGGCCGCTTTCTTCAACCGCCTGGGCGCGGAGGTTATCGTTTCGCCCGACAGCAACGCCGAGATCCTGGGGAACGGGATCAAGAAGCTTCCCGCCGAAACGTGTCTGCCGATCAAGATCGCCTTCGGCCACATCGAATGGTTCGGGGACCAGGGCGTGGATTGGATCTTCTTCCCCTCGGTCATCGACCTTCATCAGAATCCCTCGGAATCGCTGCAGCTTTGCCCGTACGCCGAGAGCTTCCCGTTCATGGCCCGGGCCGCGATGGAGGCCAGGATCCTGGCCCCATCGGTCTGCCTCAATGGCAATCCCGCCGATTTCCTGAAGTCGATCACGAGTCTTCGGGAAGTCCTGAACAAGAACGAGTCCGAGCTCAAAGACGCCTACGACGCCGCCGCGTCCGCTCAGCGGGAATTCCAGGCCGCCCTCCGCAAAAGGGGCCGGGAGGTCCTAGCGGCGGGGATGAACGCCGGGCGCCCCGTCTGGGCCGTCCTTGGACGGCCGTATACGCTCCACGATCCCTTCCTCAACCTGAATCTGAGCCGGCACCTGGCCAAATTGGGCGTCCTCGCCATACCCCTCGATTTTCTCCCTCTCGAAGCGATGGGGGGGGCGGACTGGCCGGGCGCGCCGCCCTGGCGCTACAACCAGCAGGTCATCCAGGCGGCCTTGTGGGCGTCTGAGAAGCCGGGCATTCAGCCCGTGGTCCTGACCAGTTTCGGCTGTGGCCTCGACGCCTTCAACCTTCGGCACCTCCTGAGGATTTTCTCCGGCGGGCCAAGTCTCGTCCTGGAGCTCGACGAGCACCGGGCCGAGGCCGGCCTGATCACGCGGCTCGAAGCGTTCCTGGACGAGGTCATCGAGGGGCGGAGCGAGGCCCGGACCGGTCCCGCGGACCGGCGGCCGCCGCGCCCGAGCCCGACGAGTTACGAGTCCTATAAGACCCGAAGGTTCGTCCTCCCCTATTTCGCGGACCACGCCCGCGCGTTCACAGGAGCCATGAAAGGCGTGGGCATCGAGGCCGAGCTGCTTCCGCTTCCCGACGAGAGAACTCTGGCCCTGGGCGAACAGCACAGTTCCGGCAAAGAATGCCACGCCTACTCCATCATCGCCGGCGACTTTGTCCGCTATGCGCGGTCAGAGCGGCGAGGCCATGAGGTTTTCTTCTTCCCCGGGACGAAATACAATTGCGTCCTCGCCCAGTACGACAAGGGACTCAATTACTTGGCCGAGGACCTCGGGATCACCGACCTCGAAGCGCTGGCCCCGACGGCGGATTTCATGCCCCAGGTGCTGACCATGAAGGGCATGGTCCTCCTTTGGCAGGGTCTCGTGTCCATCGACCTCCTGGTGGGCGCCATGTGCGGGACCAGGCCCTACGAGGTCCGCAAGGGCTCGACGGACGCGGCGCATCAGGAAAACCTCCGGGACATCGAGTCCGGCCTGGCCGCCGGGGACATCGGCCCGGCGCTCAAGCGCTCGGCGGAGCGGCTGAGATCCATCGCGCGGCGCAAGGAACGGCGGCCGATCGTCGGCATCGCCGGCGATGTCTTCACGAGGCTCAACCCCGTGGCCAATCACAACCTCTTCCTCAGGCTCGAGGAGCTTGGCTGCGAAGTCCGGCCGCCGTCGTTCTTCGTCCATGACGTGGATTTCGATCTTGGGCGGGAGATCCGGAGCAAGCTCGTGGGCCGCAAGTACGGCGCCTCGGCCGTCATCGCCCTGATGTACCTGCGGAAGGAGCTCGAGAAAAAGAAGGTCCGCCGGAGCCTGGAAGGGACCGGGCCGAATTATAAGGACCCGACCTTCAACGACATCGTCCGGTTCAGTTCGCCGTACATCGGGCTGGCCAACAATCAGCTTGTCCTGTTGAACATCGCCAAGATGGTCGAATTCGTCGACCAGGGAGCGGACGGCGTCATCAACGCCATCTGTTTCAACTGCATGCTCGGGACGGTCTCGACCGCCATCGCCTCGAAGATCCGCAAGGATTACGACCACATCCCTATCCCCACGTTCGTCTACACGGGGTCGGAGCTGGCTTCGGAAAAAACAAACCTCGAGGCCTTCGTCTATCAGGTCCAGCAGCACGCGAGGCGCAAGAAACGGCGACCATAATTACAGTGACACGCAACTACTTCAGCTCGACCGTTTCCGCGGCGCCGTAATAGATCCCGTTGAACAGGAGCTTGAAAGTGCCGTGGGGCTGGCCGCGGAAGGCGATCTCAGGGCCGTAGAGAAAGAGCTTCCCCTTCCCGACCTCGGCCTCGGCGACCTGAACGCTCCGCCACAGATACTGTTCCCCCCACGCCCAGCCGCTCCGGAGAAGCTTCCCCGAGTCGAACCAGGCCACGGGCTTGACGCCTTTCAGCTGGGCGTCCGGCAGGAGCTCGAAGGCCGGGGTGTTGTCGAAGAAAACGTCGACCGTCCCTGGCATGCCGCAGCCAAGCGGGTTTGTGCTGTCCACCCGGGCCCTCATCAGGGACCCGGGCACAAAGAATTTCTCCATCCCTAGAGGCTTTTCCCGGCCGTCCGCCGTCTTCTCGACCAGGGCGTTCGCGATAGGAAGTCCGAGATGATAGGCCAGGGCGGTGGCCGTATCCAGCGCCAGGACCGCCCCGCCGTCCGCGACGAACTGGCGGATTCTGGGGATCGTTTTTTCGGCCGTGATCCTGCCGACGCGGTCCTTGTATTCGGCGGGCACGTTGTCCGGCGCCGGCGCCTGGAAATCCCGGAAACTCATCTCGCCCTGGTCCGCCGGCACGAGCCGCGGGATCGAGCCGCCGACGAAGATGAGGACGTCGAACTTGGCGTTGAGGTTCCCCGCGTCGAGGGCGGGCGCGAACACGAGCTCATACGGGAACTCGAACTGCTCGAGGAGCCAGCGGATCCAGCCGGAGGCCATCGACCCGCCGTACGTGTCCCAGAGCCCGAGGCGCGGCAGCCTCAGCTTGAAGGCCTCGCCTTTGGGCGCCGCGTCCACGCTCTCGATCGTCAGACCGATTTCGCGGGCCGCCTTCTCGAGCACCGGGACGGCGGCCGGTTTCGCTGGCACGAAGATGGTCCCCGCCGCGTACGCTTTTCCGTTGGCCGCGAAGTCCCCCTTCAGCCAGTAGGCCTCGCCGCCGGCTTTGAGAATCCGGTTGACGGCGACAAACGTATCGTTGACCCGGTGGTCGAGGACGTACCCGACCGCGCTCCCCTCCGCCTGGAACATCCCGGCCGCGGGCTTGATCACGTCCGGCAGCAACTCGAACGGCCCGTCGAAGCCTTCGAGGACCCGGTCGAAGGAAATCCCCATCTGGAAAGCCAGCGTCCACCCGGCCGCGTCGTAAGGCGGGACGGGCGGCCCTCCCGGGTAGGCCAAGTCGTTCGGGTGGTCCTGCGGCTCGAACATCGAGAGGACGTGCGGCCGGAAGGCCTGGGCCGTTTTCACGACGTACGACCCTTTGGGATAGACTTTGCCGGCGACCGTGAATTCCTTCGTCGCCCGCAGCACTTCGCATCCGTTCTTGAGCAAGGCGTTGACGAATTTCGTGGCCGTCAGGAAATCGGGCTGGCCGGACGGGATGATGTAGCCGCGCGGGTCCCGGGCGTTCTTGTCGAAAAAGAGGTCGTAATACTTCATTGGGACGCCGCCCCGGCCGCGCCCGAAACCGCCCTGGCCGGCCGGGGGCGCCGGCTCCTGGCCCCGGTCCTTCGCGACGGCCGCCTCGACCCTCGCGACGCTCCCGGGCACGATGGTCCACGAATCCTGGCTCCCCTTCTCGATCGCGTGCTTCCCCATCAGGTAGCGCCGGAACTCAAAGTCTTCGCGGTTCTTGGACGCGACGTCGAGGATGGCCTTGTCCGCCGTGACGGCATATTCGATGGACTGGCGGAAGTGCCATTTCTGGGGGGCGACGGGGAAGGGATAGTCCTCCTTGGGCAGCAGCCGTTGCGGGATGAACGGGATGTCGACGGGGGTCGGGTTCCCGATCGCTTCGGTCAGGATGCCGATGATGTTGTGGAAGTACGCGGTGCTGCGGAGTCCGCCGTTCCACCAGGTCGAGTAAGACGCCCCGGAGCGCATGATCGCCCCGGGCTTTCCCTCGGCGACGAAACGGCTGTGCATGGCCGCGCTGACGACGTCGATCCCGACCGGGATGAGTGGGTCGAAGACATAGTTGAAGGGGTCCCGGAAGGGCGGGGCGAAAAGGACCGTCCCGGCCGGCCCGGTCTGGTGGTGATTATAGAGGATCTGGGGGTGCCACTCGCGGTAGAGCACCCGGTTGACGGCCTCGGTCTCGGGCTGGGTGGCCATGTAGGAATCGCGGTTGTTGTCGTGGCCGATGTACTTCTGATAGAGGACGGGGACTCCGCTCATGGAACGCTTGGCGGGGTCCTTGTCCCGCATGTACCAGTTCGCCACGAGCTCCAGGCCGTCGGGGTTGGAAGGCACGGCGAGCAGGATGACGTCGTCGAGGATGCGGCGGGTCTCGGCGTCGTCGCGGGTCGTCATCTGATAAACGAGCTCGACGAGCTGTTGCGAGCCGAGGATCTCGGTAGCGTGAAGCCCGCCGTCGATCCAGACGACGGCTTTGCCCTCGGCGGCCAGGCGGCGGGCCTGGGCATCGTCGAGGGCTTTGGCGAGGGCGAGGCGCTTGGCGATGTCTTTGTATCGTCCGAGCCGTCCATGGTTTCGCGGCGAGGTGATGATGGCCATGACCATGGGGCGTCCCTCGGCGGTCCGGCCGATCTCGACGAGCGTCATCCGGTCGGACTCGCCATCGAGCTTTTTCCAGTACGCCACGAGCTGGGTGTAATTGACGAGCTTGTAGTCATCGCCGATGGCGAATCCGAACTGCTCTTTCGGGCTCGTGACCTTGGCTTGGGCTTCCACGGCCTGCGGGCCCAGGGCCGCGACCATCAGGAGAACGATGACGGAGAGACGCCGGATGCGGGGATTCATGATGCCTGCCCTCCTCACGCGAAGATCATGAGAAACGACTTATACTCACATCGTATCCGGAATTCAAGCCCTGGAATCCGCCCGACCGGAAGACGTCTTTCCCCCGCCGGCCGGTGACCTGGATTTCCGCTAGCGGCAGAGGGTGATGCTGAAGGAGACCGTTCCGTGGTCAAGGCCGGCCAAAGGCATCAGGTGGTAACGATTGCGGTGGTTGCGCACGACCAATCGGCCGATGAAGTGGCCGAGAACCCCGCCCACGAGGCAATCCGAAAGCCAGTGCTTGCCTTCGGTCACGCGTGACAGCCCCACGCCCGTGGCCACGGAGTAGGCCAGGATCGGCACCCAGACGGTCTCCCGATATTGCATGGCCACGACCGTGGCCAGACTGAAAGCCGTGATCGAGTGTCCCCCGGGGAAGGAATCGTATCTCCCCGTCTGCCCCGGTGTGAACATCTTGAAAAATCCGACCGGCCCGGACCAGTGGTCGACGCCCTCCGCATGATACGGGCGCTGCCTCCCGAACATCCCTTTCAGAAAGATGACCAGGATTTCGCTTTGCAGCATCGCGCTGGAGGCCAGGACGGCGGTCTCGGTCGACTTCTTGTCGCCTCCGATCAGGCCGACGCCCAGGAATACCGCCGCCGTCCCCCAGGCCCCCCATGATCCCATCGGGGTGATGACGGGGCCCACGGTACGGACCCAGCCGTTGCCGTCGCGGTAATTCCTGAAGCCCCGAGAAATGGCCTCGTCGTTCGCGATAAGGAGTCCGGTGACGGCCGCCAACCCCGCGATGGGCAGGATATCGCGGGTCCGGATGTGAACCGGGTAACTCCAGATCTGCCCGGCGTCTTTCAGGAAATCGCGGGACATGGATCTGAGCGAGAATTCCCCGCCCCCCGGCGGGGCGGCGGGAAGAGAAGGACCGGTCGCCGGGGGAGTCGATGTCAGGAAAGCCGGTGGGACGGCCGGGGTGAGAACCGGTTGGGGAGAGGGGTCGGCGCAAATCGACAACGAGAAAAGTCGCGACAGGCTGTTCTCCGACACCTCGGAAGCCTGATCCCTCGCGACGAGCGGGAACGGCAGGGCGGCAAACAACAAGAAGGCCGCGGCCCAAGTCTTGTTTTTCTTCATCTCCATCTTGCCCTCCGGAGAAAATTCGCGGCACAAAATAACGAATCGAGAGATAAAGTTCCTGTCCCGGATGCCATCATCTTTAATTTTAACAGAAAAACCGAGGGTTGTTAATCCGGAATTTAATGGACAGAACGGGACGAGGATTTCCAGGAGCCGCCCCTATCTATCGGGGGGCCGGGGAATAAGCTATAATTATAATAATGATGTCCCCGAGGGAGAGGTTGACATGAAGAAGAGGATCTTTTTCCGGACGTTCATCCTTATGGTTCTCTCCGGCGGAATCATCGCCGCCGGCCGCGCCAGGGTGTCCGTGATGAGTCCTGGGCGGGCCCAGGAGGAGAGACCGAAGTTTTACGCGACCCGGGTCATCTCGGAACAGGGCGTCGTCAACTCCCGGGAAGCGTTGGGGGAACCCGACGGCCGTTACGCCGAAATCGCCCCAGGCGGACAAATGGTTCTTTTGATGGAGAGCAAGATCTATCCCTCCACGACTTTCGACGATGGAATCGTTTTTGTCAAAGAGCAAGCGGACTACGGCCTGGAAGGCTGGTTCCCGGAGAGCGGCTCCAAAAAAGACCCCGGCTTCGCCTGGATGCCCCTGATTAAGGGCCAATCGTCGGGGGGTTTCCGAGTGGCCTACGTCGACGCGCTGGCGGGCAACGCCGGCGTTAACATGATCCGGATCTCCAACAACGACACGAAACCCATCCTCGTCGACGCCGTGGCCGGATACGGCCGTTAATTCTTTTTGCTATTTGCCCCGGCCAAGCCTATAATACGCGTTCAACATTCGGCTACGAAAATGACGGACAATCCCGCTCCCCTTTCTCCGAAATAATCCACTCCGAATTTCGCCCCCTGATGTTGATAGGAATGTTGCGCCAGGACTATTTCAAAATGACAGGCATGAGCACACTTAAGATCGGCGACCTTACGGCGAGGATACCCATCATCCAGGGGGGTATGGGCGTCGGCGTCTCCTTGTCCGGGCTGGCCTCCGCGGTCGCCAATGAGGGCGGGGTCGGGGTCATCGCCGCCGCGGGGATCGGCATGCTCCAGCCGGACGCCTTCTCCGATTTCCTGGGGGCCAACGTCCGGGCGCTGAGACACGAGATCCGCAGGGCCCGGGAATTGACCAAGGGGATCCTCGGGGTGAACATCATGGTCGCGCTGTCCAACTATGCCGACCTGGTCCGGACCGCCGTCGAAGAAAAGGTCGACGTCATTTTTTCCGGGGCTGGGCTGCCGCTCAACCTTCCGGAATTTCTCAAGTCGGCCGGGAGGACGAAATTGGCCCCGATCGTCTCGTCAGCCCGCGCCGCCGGCCTTCTCGTCCGCAAGTGGCTCGGCAAATACAACTACCTTCCGGACGCCTTCGTCGTCGAAGGCCCCCTGGCGGGGGGCCACCTGGGCTTCAGCCCCGAGCAGATCGGGGACCCGGGATTCTCGCTCGAGAAGCTCGTGCCCGAGGTCCTGGCAGAGGTCCGTCCGGTCGAGGAAAAATTCGGCAGGAGGATTCCCGTGATCGCGGCCGGAGGGATCTTCACCGGGGCGGACATCCGGAAGTTCACGGCCATGGGGGCGTCAGGGGTCCAGATGGCCACGCGCCTGGTCGGGACCGAGGAGTGTGACGCCTCCCCCGGATTCAAGCAGACGTTCGTCGATTCCAGGGAAGAAGACCTGGTCATCATCAAGAGTCCCGTCGGCATGCCGGGACGGGCGATCCACAACCAGTTCATCGAGGACGTCAACGCGGGCAAAAGGAAGCCGTTCCGGTGCCCCTATCACTGCATCGTGGCGTGCCATCAGCAGGCCAGCCCGTATTGCATCGCCATGGCGCTTACCAGCGCCCTGCGGGGCCGGTTAAGAAACGGGTTCGCCTTCGCCGGCGCCAACGCCTTTCGGGTCAAGAAGATCGTCCCGCTGAAGGAACTCCTGACTTCCGTGCTCGAGGAATACAGGGAGGCCGTGCGGGGGCAAGCCCCGGCGGACGGCCCGGCGGGCGGCGGCGCCTGACCCGGACGGGCAGGCCGGATTGCCCTTGTGATGCTCCCGCGATTGTGGTAATATATTCTTTCGGATATTCGGCAGGAAATAGTCAAAGCGAACCGTTTTCCCCGCCGGCAAGAAGCCAAATCTAGGACGAAATCCCCTTCATGGTTTAAGGGAATGGATAAAAAGGAAACATGTATTTCAAGGAACTGAATCTCAACCCACCACTCCTCCGCGGGATCACCGAGAGGGGCTATACCGAATTGACCCAGGTCCAGGAGGAGACCCTCGCCCGGACGCTCCAGGGCGAGGACGTGGCCGTCCAGTCCCAGACGGGGACGGGCAAGACCGCGGCCTTCCTGATCACCATTTTCGAGCGAATGCTCGAATCGCGTCCGGAGGCGCGGAAAAAGGCGTTGATCATCTGCCCGACCCGGGAACTCGCCGTCCAGATCGAGGGGGAGGCCAACCTCCTCAACGCCCATCTCGGGCTCTCCATCGGCTGCTTCTACGGCGGCGTGGGTTACGCGACGCAGCTCGGGCTCCTCAAGAACGGCGTCGACCTCATCATCGGGACGCCCGGCCGGCTCCTCGACCTGAGCGACAGCGGCCGCCTGAGCTTGAAGGACGTGGGCTATCTCGTGATCGACGAGGCCGACCGGCTGTTCGACATGGGATTCCTGCCGGACCTCCGGAAGATCATCCGGAAGATGCCCGAGCGCGGACGGCGCCAGAGCATGCTGTTCAGCGCGACGCTCAACCGCCTCTCCCGTCTCGTCGCCGCCGAATACCTCAACCACCCGGTGGCGATCGAGTGCACGCCCGAGCAACTGACGGTGGACAAGATCACCCAGGAGCTCTACCACGTCAAGAGCCACATCAAGCTCAACCTGCTCCTGGGGCTCCTCAAGAGGGACGCTCCCCGGAACGTGCTCATCTTCGCCAACATGCGGCACGTCGCCTTCCGCGTGGCCAAGGAGCTCGAGGCCAACGGCTACCGCTCGTTCCACCTGACCGGGGACCTGCCGCAAAATGACCGGCTCCGGATCATGAACAACTTCATGGCCGGCAAGTTCCCCATCCTGGTGGCCACCGACCTCGCGGCCCGCGGCCTCCATATCGACGACCTGGAGATGGTCGTCAACTACGACATCCCCCAGGATTTCGAAAACTACGTCCACCGGATCGGCCGGACGGCCCGGGCCGGCAAGGGCGGCAAGGCCATCACCCTGGCCAGCGAAGGCACGGACGACCACCTCGAAGCCATAGAGAAGTTCATCGGGGCGAAGATCCCCGTCAAGAAAGTGACCGATGATATGTTCGCCAGGGACCTGAGCCTGGAGAAGATGCCCAAGCACGGCTGGGGCCGGGGCCCGCGGCCCGCGGGCGGACGGTCCGGGCGCGGGTCAAGGTCAGGACCGCGCGGGAACGGACGGACAAGCGGGCACCATTCCTCCCCCCGCCACTGAAGCTCCCCGGACCTTCGTCTGTGGGATCCAACCTTCGCAGGCTTGGGAGCGCCTGCCCTCAAAGATCCGGGCAGGCGGTCGTCACCGCTGCTCGAGGATGAATTCCAGGATATTCGTCGGACGGCTGTAGGAAGATTCGAGCCGGTCGCGGTACGGCCCCAGCGATTTCCCGATGACCTCTGGCACGCCGTCCGGCCAGGGGATGCGGAACGGGTCGGTCTCCATCGGCTTGATCTCGGCTTCCAGGGCCGCGGCCCAGGTCTCGCGGCCCCGGCCTCCCGCGCTTCCGGCGGCCGACCTCAGCCCGGCGAGCTGCTTCTCGAGCATCGGCAGGACCGCCCGGTGGATCCGCCGCAGGGTCATGTCCCGGGTCATCTCCCGGGCATCCTCGCTATTCCGGTTGACGCTTCCGAAGTTTCCTCCGCGGAACTGGACGCTGGACCCGTCCTCCGGCGACTTCTTGAGCCAGGAATAGTAGGCGACGACATAAATGTAATAATACTCACCGAGCCCCATGCCCCGGTCCAAGAGGGCCTGGGCACGGCTCCTCACGAACCCCGAGAACTGGGGAATCATTCCGACCCCCGCCCGGATCGAGGAGAATACGTTTCGCGACCGCCGGCCCCCGGCCTCCCCGGATTCCCGGTCCTTGGCCAGCGTCTCGAGCGAGGTCTCGAGGTCCTTGCGGGCCTCCGCGCAAGCCTCGCGCACGGCTAGGAAGACCTCCAGGCGGTCAGCCCCGATCACGCCGTCGGGGCTGGGGACGTAGGCTTCCGGCGGGCCGTACCTCTGCTCGAGCGTTTTCATTAAACCCTGAGAATCCCGGAAGCCCTGGGTGGTGCTGCGGATGAAGAAGTAGCCCGCGACGACCAGGCCGATGACGACGAGCACGACGCCGCCGCAGCCGATGCCCAGCCCGACAAGCCACTTGTTGGAAGATTTATTGCGGGGCATTTCCATGGCGCACTCCTTTTTCAGAAGATCAAGCCGGTCCGGACCGTCTCCTTTATAGCACATCGCGCGGGCCGGCGGCAAAGCGGGCGGCATCAATTTCTTCGGGGGCTATGATATATTGGAAGCATGAAAAACAGCCTCAAAAGTGTCGGTCTGGCCATGGCCGTGATCCTGGCCTTCTCCCCCCTGTGGGCCCAGGACAAGCCGGAGAAAAAAATTCAGAACGTCGAGATCAAGGAATACCGGGGCGAGAAGCTCGACCCCACGGCGAAATTTGAGGAAAACTCCATCCGGGGCCCGCAACACGTCGACATCCGCAAGTATGCCCTGAAGATCGGCGGGCTCGTGGACTCGCCCGTGAGCCTGACCTACGGCCAGGTGCTCGCTCATGACGCCGAGTCGAAAATCACGACAATCCACTGCGTCGAGGGCTGGGACGTGAAAATCCTCTGGGAAGGCGTACCGGTCACGGACCTCTTGGGGGAGGCGGGCGTCAAGCCGGCCGCCAACACGGTCATCTTCAGGTCCGCCGACGGCTACTCGACCTCCCTGCCTCTCGACTATCTTTGGAAGAAAAACATCCTCCTCGCCTATAAGATGAACGGCGTCACACTGCCGGAGGAGCGCGGTTTTCCGTTCCAGGTCGTCGCCGAGGACAAGTGGGGGTACAAGTGGGCCAAGTGGGTCGTCGCCATCGAGCTCTCGGACAACCCGAACTTCAAAGGCTATTGGGAAAGCCGGGGCTATAGCGCCGACGGCGACCACAGCGGCCCGATCTTCGAGCCGAAAAAAAAGGGAAACTGAGGCCGGCCGGCTTAGCGGGTTTTGAGCGCTGCCAGCCTCTGCCCCGCCTCAGCGACCTGGGGCAGGTCCGGATCTGCGTTTTTCCAGATCTCGGCGAGCTTCTGGTATTGGACCACGGCCTTGGCCCGCTCTCCCTTGTCTTCGTAGAGCCGGGCCAGCCGCAGCCGGCTGAAGGGATGAATGAGCTGTTGCCTGCGGACCATCGGGTCCGGCGACGACAGGAGCTCATACTCGGCGATGGCCTTGTCCAGCTCCCCGGCCGCCTGCCGGCCCCGGGCCGGGATGTCGTTGATCAGGGGGATATTGTTCTGGAGCAGCGTGGAAATCGTGCCGATCACGATCTTCGTCTCGCCCATTTTTTTAAAGGCCTGGGCCGCCGCGGCCCCGCGGCCCTGGCTGAGCTCGATTTCGCTCAGAAGAAAATAATAGGAATTGTTGATCCAGAAAAGGTTGGGGTCTATTTTATCCGGCTTTTCGACGGACCTCGCCTTGTCGATCTCGGCCAACCGCGATCTGGCCTGGTCCGGGCGGTTTTGCCGAACATCGTCAAGCCCGCGATAGAACGAGTAGAGAAGACTGTTATAAAAGTCCGACGGGAGCTTCCGCGCGGCCCGGAACTCGAAGCGGTCTTTGGCGAACTTGAGGTACGAGTCCTCCTTCCCCCAATCGTAGCTGATCCAGATCCTGGCCCTGTAGAGAGAGTCGATCCCTTCGTTGTCGTTCTCGATCGCCAGGAGGTCCTGGGCCTTGTCCAGGTCTTCGAGGGCGGCGCGGACGTTGCCAAAGAGGTAGTGATAGATCGCCTTGAGCTGATGCCCAACGGACTCCATGCCTTTGGACGGGGCGGTCGAGATGTAGTCGTCGATCCACTTCATCGCCGCGCCGTAGTTCTCCTGGAGGGCAAAGATGTAAGAGATCCGGCAGGCCGAGCCGAAACCCGGCTTGAGATGGAGGGCCTCCTTGTATTTCTCGACGGCGGCGTCGTATTTCCCCATGCGAAAATAAAGATCGCCCATCGAGTCGTGGGGATTGGCGTCGCCGGGAAAAAGGGAGGCGTAGCGTTCGAAGGTCCTGATGGCCTCGTCGAACTTGTTCTGATAGCCGTAGGTGTAGGCCAGGAGGTTGATGGCGGAGCCGTACTGAGGGTCGAGGGCGATGGCCCGCTCGAGCTCGGCGACCGCCTCGTCGTACTTTTGATGATTCAGGTAAAAGCTGGCGAGGTCCACCAGGCACCGCTTTTCCTCGGGATAGAGCTCGATGATCTTCTTGAGGGTCCGGAGGTATTTCTCCGGGTTCATTTCGATATAATAGGTCAACAGGGCCTGGATGTAGAGCCCTTCCTTGCCCTTGACCCGGCCCCCGAATTTCTGCAGTTTCTCGAGGGCCCCGCGGGCGGCCTGGGCGTTGCCCAGCGCGGTGTAAACCCTGACCAGATAGGAATGGGCCATGGCGAACTCGGGGTCGAGCGCCACGGCCTGCTCTAATGACACGCGGGCGTCGGCATTGTAGAACCTTTCATAATCGTCCCGGCCTTTGAGGAACAGGTTATAGGCGTCGAAGGAGGCCGTCGTCACCTCCGTGATCGGCGCCCCGCCGGCCCGGCGGGCCCGGCCGAACCCCCGGGCGATCTCCCGGCTCAACTCGTCGATCTGTTTTTTGAGGATGCTGTCGACGCTGTCGCCCTGCGAGCCGACCGTCGTCAGGATCCTTTTGCTGGACACGTCGAGGACCTTGACGTCGGTGGCGAAAGCGTTCCCGGCCTTGACGAAGCTCCCCAGAACGATGGCCTGGATGCCGTCCATGCGGCAGAGCTCGAACCCCAGGTCGCGGTCGATGACCTTCTGGTCGTTCCTGCCCAGCCGCTTGAGCAGGTCCCGGAGCCGTTCCCAGCTGGCGATGCGGATGGATTGGGATTGTTCGAGGCTCGTGATCAGGAGGTTGGGGATAGCGTCCTGGAGGTAATCGTAGGCCTTGTCGCCCGTCTGGTTTTCGAACGTGATGACGGCGACGGACGGCCTGTCCCGGGGGTCGAGAGGCGCCGGCCGGAAAAAGGCGCGCCAGGCGAAAAAGCCCACGACGACCAGCCCCGCGGCGGCCGCAACGGGCACGACGAGCCGCCTCGGCGAGAATCGCACCGTGATCTCCTTGCGCGTGGTGGGCTTCCGGCGGGCGGCGATCCGCTCGGTCGTGGGAAGGCTGTCCTCGATCTTGGCCAGGTCGTCCAGGAACTCCTCGGCCGTCTGGTACCGGCGGGACCTGTCCTTCTCCAGGCATCTGAGGATGAGGCGGCTCAGGTCCTCCGGGACCTGGGGATTGATTTTCCGGGGCCCCGGAGGGACCTCGTTCTTGTGCTTGAAGGCCACGGAGAGCGGGGTGTCGCCCTCGAAGGGGACGCGGCCGGTGGCCATTTCAAAAAGCAGCACTCCGAGGGAATAGATATCGGACCGGCCATCGGTCTCGTGGCCCTCGATCTGCTCGGGACTCATGTATTCGGGAGTGCCGACCATGACCCCCTCGGCGGTCATGCCGCCGGCGTAAATCGAGCGGGCGATGCCGAAATCCATGATCTTGGCGTTGCCTTCCTTGTCGATCATCACGTTGCTGGGCTTGAGGTCGCGGTGGACGACTCCCAGCTTGTGGGCCTCGGCCAGGCCCTCGGCGACTTGCCGGGCGATCGACAAGGTCTTCCCGACCGGCAGAGTCCCCATCCGCCGGATGAGGGTCTTCAGGTCCTCCCCCCGCACGTACTCCATCGTGATGTACAAGGCCGTCCCCTCTTCGTGGAGGTCGTGCATGCGGCAGACGTTGTGATGGGACACCCGGCGGGCGATTTTCAGCTCGTTGCTGAAACGCTGGACAAACCTCTTGTCGGCGGCGATCTCGGGCTTCAGGAACTTGATGGCGATTTCCTCGTGGATCTTCCGGTCGAACGCCCGGTAGACGTTGCCCATGCCGCCCTGGCCAAGCTCCTCGATGACCTCATAGCGGCCGGCGAAAACGGCGCCACGGGAAAGGTCGCCGGTCGGCGTTTCTAGGGTCCTGGTGAAGGAGGGCGGGGCGTCCGGGCCGAGTTTCGCTCCGCAGTCGGCGCAGAAACGGGAGGTGTCGGAAACCTGGGAATGACAATGCGGGCATCTCATGGCTTCGGAACCCTGTTGACCGAGCATCATGAGCTTATCACCGCTCGCGGCGCACCGTCAATCAGGGGCAGGCCCCCCTGCCCCCCCACCCTCGTTTTCAGGGAACGGCGGCCTTCCGCCAGCCCTCCCGCGAGGGCGCGGCCGCGTCCTGATCTAGGCGATCGTCATCCTGAATTTGCATCGTTTTCCGCCCCGGAGCACCGAATCGACGAGCTCGACCTCGACCGGCCGGCCGAGTTTCCTCTCGTGCATCTCCTTGACGTATCCGAGCGAGCAGAGGCAATAGGTCGGGGACAATTTGCCGGGCGTTTGAGCTTCGGCCATCGGGCAGAGGCAGATGCTCTCGGGTGAGGCCTGGCCGGTTTCGGCGGACCCCACGAACTCATAACATATGGTCTTACCCTCAATCGAATAGCCTCGTTCTTTGCCGTGATCCGCGACCCAGCGCGTGAACTTTTCGACGGCGTCAGGAGCCGGCTGCCCTTTCGGGGAACCGGCGTAAGCGGTGAAGCAGGCCTTGCCGTTGGCCAGCATCAGTTTCCGGCGCGAACTCTCGTCGAGATTCCCGTCCATGGCGTCGAAGAAGCGCCCGAGCCAGCCGTCGCCGAACTCCATGCGTTTGGCCGCCCGCTCGACCGTCTTCTCGCCGGGTTTGGTGCCGTCGATGGCCTTTTTCGCAGCCGAAACATCGGCCGGCTTCGGCGAAGAGGTCTGGCCCCCTAAAGCGGCCCCCATGCCGGACGCGGCGGCGCACATGCACGCCCCGGCCCCGAGCCTGCCGATCCTGGCCATGAACTCTTTGCGGTTGATGGGATTATCTTTCATGCACGCCTCCACGCCGATTACTAACAATATTCAGCATATTTCGTGCCAATGAGGCCGGAAACCCCGCCGCCCGAACATGCGGCCTGGCAGGGCCTCTGTGCGCCGGAACGCCAAGAAAATTTACATCATCTCCCATAACTTTTACAAGGGACGATGCGCCCACCTCAATCCCGTTCGCGGGATTCCACGGACGTCATCAAGAGGCCGCCCTCGGCAGCCTCTTGATGACTGCGAGGTTCAAGCCAACAGAACCCCCGGCTGCAAGTCCGTGGAGCTTTAGTCCGGTCAATTGCCCTGGCGACTTCCATATCGTATAATCACGTCGTGAGAAAGAAATTCCGGCGGCTCCACGATCTGGAGAATGTTGTCTTATCATCAGCTTGCGTCCTGCGCATCGGAGAATAATGAGTGCCCGGGTGGCGGAATAGGTATACGCACGACACTTAAAATGTCGAGGCTGCAAAGCCGTGCGGGTTCGAGTCCCGCCCTGGGCACACTCACTTTTTTGTGAATCATGTCTAATAGGCGAGGGACGCAACTCTTTGCCATCCGCGGCGGTTCCTTAAAAGGACTCCGTCGATATTCTCCGCCTGGAGGCCTACCCATGAAGAGACTCGAGAGTAAACTGGCGCTCTGTCTGATCGTCGCCGCGGCCGCCGGGACGGCCGCCGGCGCCCAAAGCGCGGATATCCGTTTCCCGCAAACGCCCGCCGGGAAGGCCGTCGAAGCCTATTTCAAGGCCTTTAACGCGGGGGAAGAGGCCATGAAAGCATTTTTCTCGAGCTTCACCTCCAAGGAGGCGCTGCAAAAAACGCCCCTCGACGTGCGCCTGGACCGCTTCCGCCAGATGCGCGGCCGGCTGCAATCGCTCGAGCCCCAAAAGCTCGCCGACGCGCGCGACAATTTCGTGAGCGTCGTCGCGAGGACGGGGGCGGGCGAACTCGTCCGGCTCGACTTCGAGTTCGAGGCGGCCGCGCCCTTCGGGCTCCTCGGAATCCGGATCGAGGACATGGGTGACGGCGGCGGCCAGGGGCCCCGTCCCGAGCCAAAGAAAGACGACGCCGAACTCGTCGCGTCCGTCAGGGAATACGCCCGCCGGGCGGTCGAGGCCGGCGAATTTTCCGGGGTCATCCTCATCGCCCGGCACGGGAAACCTTTTTTCGAGGAAGCTTTCGGTGAGGCCGACCGGGAAAAGAATATCCCCAACAGGGCCGGTACGAAGTTCAACGTCGGATCGATCGACAAGACATTCACCGGCCTGGCCATCCGGCAGCTCGCCGCGGAGAAGAAACTCGCGCTCGACGACCGGATCGGCAAGTACCTGGCGGACTACCCGAACAAGGACGCCGCGGCCAAAGTGACCATCCGCCATCTCCTGGAGATGACCTCGGGCATCGGCGACTTCTTCGGCGACCGCTACGCAGCCGCCGACAAAGAAAAAATCGTGACGCTCGCCGATTACCTCCCGTTATTCGCCGACAAGCCGCTCGAATTCGAGCCAGGGACGGCCACCAGGTATTCGAACGGCGGCTACGTCGTGCTCGGCCTGATCATCGAAAAGGTGACGGGCGCGGATTATTACGCTTACGTCCGCGACCATATCTTCGGACCGGCCGGCATGCCGGATTCCGACTGGTCGGAAAAGGCGGCCCGTCTGCCCGGCCTGGCGGTCGGCTACGAGCGCGAAGGGAGCGCCTGGAAAACCAATTATGACACCCTGCCGGGCAAAGGGAGTTCCGCGGGCGGCGGCCATTCGACGGCCCGCGACCTTCTGAACTATACGGTCGCGCTGGAGAAGGGCATATTCGGCGCGGCGGGAGAATCGGAGCGCGGCGGGTTCGGCATCGCGGGAGGGGCGCCAGGCCTCAACGCGGCCGTGGAATGGGACCCCCGGCGGGGCGTGACGATCGTCGTCATGGCCAACCTCAGCCCGCCGAGCGCCACGGGGATGACCCGTCAGATCCGGGCCTGGCTGCCGCGCTAAGACTTCCCGATAAGATCACGCAACGTGACGGTAACGTCACGGTCGGCGCCACCCGAGCGCACCCGGAGCCGGACGCGCGTTCCCGCGGGCTCCGTCCTGAGCTTTGACCGGGCCTCGGCCAGCGTTATCTGGCCGGGAGTCTTTCCGTCCATCGAGAGAATCTCGTCCCCCTTTTTCAGGCCTTCCTCGGCGGCCGGCCCGCCGGCCACCACATCAATGATCTGAAAGACCCCCTTGGACAGGTTCAGCCACATGCCCGACCGGTCATAAAAGTCCGGCCGCGCGTTGTTGGCATTGGGCTCGAAGATGATCCGCCCCCGGCCATAATCGAAAATGAGATTGAACCGCTGCAGGACCCCCGCGCCCACGTTCCCTGCAACGTAGGGGTCGACGAACGCGCCTTTGGTTTGAAGGGAAAGCTCCGTGACCGGGCCCCGGACCTCGACGCCGCCAAGCTTGAGGATCCCCGCCCGGGTGATGAGCCCCCGCGTCGAACCCCCGACGCCCCATCCCGTCACGGCTTCGACCTTCGCCCCGTACCGCTCTTTCAAATTGTGCTTTACGGCGAACGGCGCCAGAATGGTCAACGAAGCCCGGCTCCCGGTGTCGATATCGAATTTTCCGGGGACGCCGTCGATCTCGCCTTCGACCTGGGGGATGCGGTCGTTGAACTTGAAGGACACGGCCGTTCCGCTTCCCTTGTAAGTAAACGTGTCCGGCAGGACGAGCGTCAGCCGGCCGCGCTCATAGTCGATTTCGACGACGAACCTCTTGAAGACCTCGTAGCCGATGAGTCCCTGGGCGGCGACGCCTTCGGCCTCCGCGAGGCCTCCCAGGGGATACACGGCGAAGACCTGGTCGGCCAGCGACGCGTCCCCGACCTCGAGCTTCCGGACTTTCGTCAAGCCCACGTCCTCGGATTTCTCGCCGACGCCGCGGCCCTGGATGGCGCCGGCGGACGCGAGGCCCAGCGATTTCGCGACGTCCGGGGTGACGATATTGGCCCCGCCCGTATCACAGAGGACGAGAAAGGGACCTTGTCCGTCGAGTTTCACCTGGAGATAGATATGGCCGTTGACCAAGGTAAACGGGACGGTCGTCGAGGCGAGGCCTCCCGCGATCGCGAAGTCCTTGGGAGCGGCGGCCGGCATCGTGAACATCGTGTCGTCGATCGGGACGTTGATGTCCACGCTCTCGGCGGTCACGGTCTGGTCGTACCGCGTTTCGCCGTTTGTCCGGCGGGTGACGAAGGCCATCTTCACCCCGGCGACGTCCCGGTAGTCCGAAAAATACGTCGTCTGTGTTTCGAGGGCGGCCTTCTCGACGACGCGGTCGAACAGCCAGGTCACGCCATCAACCCATATGTCGAAGGCCCGGCCGCCCTTGGGGGTGATCCTGACGACGTGGAAATGCCGGCCCCCTTCCGCCTTCTCTCCGGCATATTCGATGACGCCCTCCCGGCGTTCCGGATACCAGTAGGCCATCGTACGCCGGTAGGCTTCGCTTGCGGCCCGAAGCCGCGTATCCTCCCCCTCGTCGGCATTCGCCTGCCCCGACGTGTCCTGGCTCCAGACCGTTTTCCCGTCGAAGCCCTCGACGCCTTTCATCGGGCCGAGAGCGAATCGCTCACATGCCCGTCCGGATAGGGTATCCTCCCATGACTCGCCCGTTCCGTTGAGGCCGCCGGTCGCGAACTTCGCCTTCACATGAACCGAACGGATGCCGTCCCAGGCGGCCCCGCCCGAGGCCTGCTTCACCTTGGCCAGGACCTGTGCGGCGCGGTCATCCTTCAGACGGGCCTCGGGGTTGTTCGCGGGATGCCATGGCCGGTAGAGTCGCGCCCGGAACTCCGGCTCGCGCAGAAGGACCGCCTGCAGGAAGCGGAAGCTGTCGGCGAGATAACCCTCGTAGCCGCTCGGCTTTCCGTCCCACATCGTCCAGTCGATCCCCTCGCCGCCGGCGTCGCGGACACCGTTCTGGAATTCGCCGCGCGCCTGGCGCTCGAGCATGGCCCGCAGGACCCTGTCGGCCCTTTCGGGCTCGCCCAGCACGTAGTGGGCGGCCAGGAAATGCAGGACGTGGCCGGCTGTTATCCCGCCGTTCATGTACCAGCCGAAGGTGTCCGTTCCGTCCTCCCGCTTGGGGATGCCGATAGCGTCGGGCTGGAGATAGTCGCTCCTATGGACCGGGATAAGCACGGGCGGGACTCCGAGGTCGAAGCGTGTGAAGCCCGCCTCTGCAATCTTCTTCCAGAGCCGGTCGAGGATCTGGCGGCCGAGCGCCGGATCGACCAGCCCGTATTCGATGGCCAGCCCGTTGAGGGTCGGCGAGGCGTAGTCGTGGAGCTCGCCGTCGGCGCTTTTCCACCAGGCCAGCCAGCCCGTCCGCGGATTGTAGAGGGTTTTCGCATAGACCGCTTTGAGCTTTCCCGCGAGACCGGCGTACCGAGCTCCCCTATCGTTCCGGTCGAGTTTCCGCTCGAGCTCAGCCAGGCAGCTCCAGGCGCGGTAGATCAGGGCGTTCGTGTAGCCGTCCTTGTGGCCGCAGTTGAGGGCGTCCCACCAGGCGCAGGAGCGGTTGGGCTGGTGGAGCGTCCCGCGGTTTCCGCTCTGGACGGCCTCGACGAAGCCGTCATGGTCCACGTCGCGGCGGGCCAGGAAATCGGCCGCGAGCTCGAGCCGTTCGATCCTCGCCCTAAGCCAGGCGAGATCGCCCGTGGCTTCAACGTAATCCCAGGCGGCGATGAGCGGTGAGGCGTTAGCATCGAGGAAGTTTCCATAATCCCAATAGCCCGTGATCTCGCCGGTCCGTCGGCCTTTTTCGTCGCGCCGCATGCGCTGGTCGAGCCAGTAATCGATCGTCCGCCGGACGAGCGGCATGAGGGAAACGCCCGCCGCCGGTTCGGGCAGGAAGAGGGCCTGGTCGGCGTAGAACCAGAGGGACATGCTGGCCGGGTCGCTGATGACGTTATTCCCGAGGATTCCGGGCGGCGAGCTGAACGGCTTGTTCTGCTCGCCCCAGCGGGCGCAGGGCTGGAGGGCGTTGAGCCAGCCGCGGCGCGCGGCCGGCCACATGCCGGTCTCCCGGAGCCCGGGCGGCGGCGGAAGGAGAAGCGGAGTGAGGGTCAGGATGATGGGTTGGCCGGGCGCAACCTCAGGGAATTCGAGCGTCAGGTCGACGATCTTGTCCTTGCGGCTGCCCTCGAGGCGGCCCCGCACTTCCCGGCCGCCGGCTTCCTTGACCAGCATCGAGCCGAAATCCGGGGCGTTGACGACCGCCGGGAGCCGGAACGTGCCGTCATCCTGCCAGGCGCCGGGAAGCACGGTCGTCGAGGTGGCCTTGGGGTCGAAGGGAAAAAGGAGCCGGGCGGACGCGGCGCGGCTTCCCGCGGCGCTTACCACGAGCTTCAGATCGCCGCCGGCGCCGCGTATCGCCCCGGGCTCAATCTTCCACATAAGGCGCGCGCCGCCGGCCTCGAGGTCGTAGACGACGGCTCCGCTCTCCTCGACGCGGCGCTTTTTCATAAGGGCATCGTGCCAGGCGCCGCTCGCCGGAAACTGCAGTCTGACCGCGGCGTCCGCCCGGAGCACGTTCACGTCCGCCTTGTCGCCGCCTTCCGTGTCCCAGCTCAGGAAGGAAATTCCCGGGGCGGTTTCATCGGCGATGCTCTTGACGACCGGGCTTCCCCTATATAAAGGGAGCTTGTCCAGAGGCTCAAAACGCGTCGCGAACCTCTTGCGCCAGTCGAAAAGCTCGAGGACTTTCTTCTTCATGCCGGGCGACATCGCGGCGAACCCGCAGTAATCCCCCCAGCCGTTGGATATGGCCACGGGTGTCTGGTAATTGCGGACGCCGAATTCCGTGTAATCCCAGTGCGTCACGGGCTCCCAGTTGCAGGACCACAGGACGTTGCGGTAATTGGGAAAGACCCCGTAGGACCAGGCCTCGGGCGCGCAATGGGTGTCCTGGTAGGTGCCGTCGGCGACGAGGGCGTAGGGCGGCTTGGTCACCCAGTTGAAGACGCCGATGCAATCCGAGGCCATGAAGGCCACTTCGCGCCCGGCGCGCCGGTTGAAGGCGCGGACCTCGGCCGTGATGTCCCGGGTGAGACGCATCATGGCCCGGTCGGCGTAGCCGGGGCGGGCCTCCGAACCCAGGCTCCCCTCCGGGACATGGAACGTTTCGTCCCAGACGAGGGCGTCGAGCTCGCGGCCATACTCCGCAAGGAGGGCCTTGACATAATCGAGGAAGAAATCATGGACCTCGGGGCAGAGCGGATTCTGGACGTAGGTCCTGCCCTTGGTGTCGGGCCCCTGCCATCCGCCCCAACGGAGGACGCAGTCCGGCGCGTAAATGTCGGCCAGGCCCTCGCCGGCGTTCATCCCGTCGGCGAAGTACAGAGCGACACGGAAGCCGCACGACCTGGCGTAGGCCAGGCGCCGGTGCACGTCCTTGAGCGTCATGGCCACGGGCACGTTCGAGGGGAAATCCTTTTTGACATTGGGATAATTCGAGAAAGCCGTCCACGAGGTATCGAGCTTCCCGGCCTTCCGGTCGAACGTGTAGCGGCCGACGTAATCGTACCAGCCGTGGAGGCAGAGCAGGACTTTCCCGCGGTCGGCTTTGGGAATGGACGCGGTCAGGGCGTCGATGTCCTTGAACCAGCCGCGGCCGCCTTCGCTCAGGTAATCATAGTCGACCATGGCCACCGCTCGGAGCCAGCCCGGGCCGGGCGGGACGTCGGGAAGCGCGGTCCTGAAGAACGCGGCCATGGCGTCGTCGGGAACGCCGGAATGGAGAACGATATTGATGGAGCGGCCTTCACGGCCGTCTTCGAGGCCGACGGCTTTGGGGTATGTCCATTCCACGGCGTCCCCGGAAAAAAGGGCCGAATAATAAGGATCCAGGGCCACCGTGACGCGGCCCGGGAGTTCTTTCGAGGGTGAGCTGACCATGGGGATGGCGAGCGGAACTCCGTCCGAACGCAAGGCGCCGGCGAAGCGGTAGGCCGCCTGCCTCTCGGCGGCCATGGGCCTGCCGAGGCCGTTCTTGAGCGGCAGCCAGGTTTCAGGCCCGAGCTTGAACGGAGCGAGAGCGAGGCGGACCGTGATGTCGGCCCCGGGCTTCGGCCCCGGGGACGCGAGAGTGATCTCCCTTGTCAGCGTGGCCGCATCGCCGGCCGCCGCCAGCCGATAGGCGATCATGACCTGAAGACCCGGCGTCGAGGGCAGGTTATAGAGGAATCGCAGCCCGCCGGACTTCTCCTCAACGCTTGCCGGCCGGGCCAGAGGGAATGACGAGGCGCCGAGGATGATTTCACCGGCGGAGTCTGGGCCGGCCGTCTTAACCGGACCGCCGTTCTTCTTTTCAACCGACAAAACGGCGCCGTTCTGCGAAATCGAGACGGAGTAGTCGCCGGCCGTCAGGCGCCGGATGTCGCCGGCAACGGAGCCGGACGAGAAAATGGCCGCCCCCGCGAGAACGATCAAAACGGTCTTCTTCATGATTTCACCTCCGCCCGCGTTCATATCCGCGGGAACGATGAGCGGCCTCGATCACGACCGGCCCGGGGGCCGGCGGCGCGGGGGGCTCAGGGTAAACGGCGGCCTTCGTTCCAGACGATGTCCCCCTTATCGATGCTCCAATCGTCGCCGAACCAGCCGACCGCCCTGATTCCGTCGGTCCCCGAACGCAGGGTCTCCGCCGAAAAGAGCAGGACGTCCGGAAAGCCGGCGCCGGAAACGAAATACTGACCCGGGGACGCCGCGACCCACCCGGCCCGCCCGGTCCAGCCGACGGCGCCCACGGAGGCGAAGGCGCTCCCGGGACGCGGCCGGACGAAATAGGCCGCGAGGTCGGCTCCTATGAATTTTTTCCCGCCGGCCCGCGCCCAACCGTTCCGGATCTCGACGGGAGACCCGGGGAGAAGTTTCAGCCAGGCGGCGTTCGTGTCGGCGTTTCCATAGAGGATCACGCTCCGGTCTTTGTATTTCGCCGGGTCGAAAGCCGTATCCGGAAGGACCTCGACGCCGCTGTTGCCGCGGACCCAGAACATTTCGGCGTCGAACCGCGCCTTGTCAAAGGCCCGGGCGTCTTCGGCGGCGTCTCCGAGCGTCCCGTAGACGAGGACAAAGCCGTGGCGGAAAGCGTCCTTGAAGCCCCCTGACCGATGGGGACCCTTGAGCCCCGGGTCGGGCGGACCGGCGGCCCGCCAGCCGGTTTCACTCCGCTCGAGGAAAACCTGGTCGGCTCCGGGCGCCGGGGACGCCTCAACCTTGGATCCGTCGATTTCGACCATGACCTTGCTTCCGCCGCCCGGCGCTTTGAGGTCGAGAGCCAGACGGAGAACGTTCTCGGTCGTTCCGCTGACCGCCGTCCCCGCCTCGTCCTTTTCAAGGACGACTTTGCTGTATTCGAGAGCGTGCGCCTGGGCCAGGATCTCGACCCAGCGCGAGCGCGACGAGATCCCCGGGTTGGCGGTCACGAACTCGACCTTCCGCACCGCCGCGTCGTCCGGCCGCGCGCGTTCCTTGAGAAATTCGAAGAGCGGCGGCCAGTCGACACACTCGTTCCCCCACCAGTGTCCCGCGCCCGGCCGCTCGTAATAGGAGAAGTCGGGATGGAACGTCCCCAGCAGCTCGCGCATGGCCCGGGCCTGGGCCACGGGCACGTTGTCGTCCTGGTCGCCGTGGAGGATATAGACCCCAAAATGGAGATAGTTGCGGGCCAGGTTCGTCGTCTCGCTCGGATGGTTGGCCCGGGCGAGCATTTGTTCGACGGGCGAAGGATCCTTGTAGACCACTCCGCCGCCGTAGGAGGAGAAGCTCGGCCAGCCGGCGCTCGGCGCGATGGCCGCCCAAAGTCCCGGGAGCGTCGCCCCGATTTGCCACGTGCCGTGGCCGCCCATCGAATGACCGGTGAGGTACGTCCGGGCCGGGTCGGTCCCGAAAAGCCGCGACGCCTCGGCCAGGACCTCGAGGGCGTCGAGACGTCCCCAATCTTCCCAGTCAAAACCGTAAGGCCGGCGGTTCGCCGGGGCGACGATCCAGGCCCAGTCCTTGGGCTTGTAGGCGCGGGCCTGGCCGATGGCTTCGACCCCGGCCCCGTGAAGGGACAGGACCAGGGCGGGCTTGGCCCCCGGACGGTCCATTGTTCCGCCGTCCGTCCGGGGAACGACCCCGAAAGTCTGGACGCTGAGGTCGATCGCGCTGAGGAAGGTCCGCGAATGATGGGACCCCGGCGCGACGGCCTTGAGCTCGACCTTGAGGGGCGGCGTTTCGACCACCCGGCGGCCGGCCCGGGCCCGGGCCCGGATTTCCGTGGGGACGGCCCCCTCCGCGGCCGGGGCGTCGATGGCCAGCGGCCCGGCCAGCTTCTGGGTCATGAAAGGAGCGACGCTGACATCCAGGGCGGCACGACCGGCGCGCCCGTTCGCGATGAAGAGGATTTCGATTTTTTCGAGCCTTTCGCGGGAGGCATTCACCAGGCGGAGGCCCGCCCAGTAAGGCCCTTTCTCCCCGGCCGCGAGGTCCGGGAGAGTCATGTCCGCGTCGGTGAAAAAGACGGGTGCCGGCGGTTCGACGAGACGGCCGCGGAAGCGCCCTCGCTCGCCCTTGAACAGGAATTCGTTGCGGCCTTTGACAAGTGGCACGGGGTGGCGGACCCAGTCCGAGCCGTACTTCTCGCCGCCGCGCGGATGGCCGTTGACACGGGCGACGTAATACCCCGAGGCTTCGAGGATCATGACCCGCGGCTGCGCCGAATCCACGATGACGGAAAGATAGCCGCCCGACAGGGCCTGGTTCTGGATCCAACCGTCGGCGCCGGCCGCGACACGGGCCCAGCTTTGGGGCTGGCCGCGGTCATTCGTCCCGACGACGAGCCCGTCCAGCGGCACGGCCATGGTCCCCGTGGCGAGCTGCCAGGCGAGAAGGTCCGAGGGCGCGGCGTAGCGCATCAGCGCGCCGATGGGCCCGACGGCCAGGCCTTCGGAGAGCGCGAGCTCCCTGGCAACGGCCGTAAGGACGAGTGCGGGGGCGGGTTTGACCTGGACCCCGCCCGCCGCCCACAGCGGCTGCGTTTCCGTCTCGCCGGCCGCACGCCGGTCCGGGGCTAAAGAGCAGCCGCTGTGGACGGCGGACGGTGCTGTCGGCAGGGTGACGAGAACGCAGGCGGCACAGGCGATCGCGCGGATGGTCATCGGTCCCTCCCGGCGGCGAGATGTTATTTCGAGGTCGACTTGAAAACCGTCCAGGGCTGGGCCGGGCGGCTTTTCAAATAGCCCTTGAGATAATCGTACTGGCGGTGCTCCTGAAGGAACTTCGGGGCGTCGAACGGGATGTCGCAGGAGCTTCCCCACTTGGCCCAAAAGGACATGTCCCGGGCCATTTGGGCGTCCACCACCTTGCCGTCCAGGGCCCCGGCCGGGTAATAAGGCTTGGCCCAGGCGTCACCGGAGTTTCCGGCCGGGTCCGGGGCCAATTCCCAATGGCCGCAGAGCGTGCGGTCGCCCGGCTGCTCTTTGCCGGCATATACGTCGAAATGATCGGCCAGCATGAGCTTGCCGCGTTCGGCGTCGATTTTCCCCATCCACTTATCAAAAAGATCGAGCCACCGCACGCGCCTGGCGATGTCGCTGTGCTTGATGTTCTCGAAATCCCCCTCGGTTTCCTGGCGCAGCAGGGGGATGTTCTCCGTGATGTTCGAACCGCAATAGAAACCGTCCCGGGTCCGTTCGATGGAATGGTATTTGAGGCCGAGCTCGAGCCGGGCGATTTCGTTCGTCCGGATGTCTCCGAAGAGCCAGGTGTTGGCGTAACCGCCGTTGTTGCCGTCGATCATGATCTTGAGGGATTCGTCGAGGCTCCGGGCGTACTGCATCGCCCTGCGGATGCGGACGAACTCCGGGACCCCGTCCGGGTCGAAGCCCTTGAAGTAGTCGATCGTGGTCTCGGTACCCACGAGGCCCGACGAACAGATGAAAAAGTCCGTGCCGCTGTGGATCCCGGCCGGGAAGGCCTGCATCAGCATCCGGAAACCTTTCTCGGGCAACAGGTCGATGACCACGTTCGAACTGGCCGGCACGAACTGGGACCAGGTGTTGTGGGCCATGACGATGCGGCCGTCGGCCGTGGCCTTCCCGGTGGCGATGAAGGCGCTGCAGCCGCCGGTCTTCTGCGGCGGACCGACGGCATTCCGGGACCAGGGGTACCAGTAGCCCATGATTTCGTCCGAGGCGTTGAGGAGCACGATATCTCCGTAGCTCACATCGACCCCCGCTTTGCGCGCGCCGGCGGCGATGCCCTCCATTTCCTCGCGATATTCAGCATCGATCTTCGGGACGAACATCTTGAGGGTCTGCCCGACAAAGTAGGACCAATCCTTGCCCGTGTTCCACCAGGCCAGATATTTTTCGACCCGCAGGCTTTCGGCGATCTCCTTGGCCAGGAGATAGCCGTGCTGGAAGCCGCGGGCAGACGGCTTCCCCTCGATGTGCAGGTAGACCCAGCCGTTCCTCTCCTCGCGGGACGCCTTGGCCACCCAGGCCTGTTCATCCTGGGTCAAGCCGGTCGCCAGGAGGACGCCTCCGCTGATCAGCCCGAGGAGCGATAAGACGGTCAGCTTTTTCAAAAAACGCATCGGTTCTCTCCTTGCCATGCGAAAAGAATATATGAGAATCAGATTTTCTTAAAGATCAGGCGTCGACTACGTCTTCCCGGCCAGTTTCAGGTCGACCGAGTAGGCGTATTTTTCCGTGCCCGTGGTCGGACGCGACATGGCGTCGAAAGTGTCCAGAAATTCCTGGCCCCATGTCCGGCCCGTTCCGGACACGTATCCGCTCTGCGAGGACGGGGCCTCCCGGCTGGACCGGGTGGAAAGGGTTTTCCGTTCGACGCCGCCCCAGTTAAACGAAGCGCGGACGGTCGCCCCGGGATCCACGCCGATGCCGCCGGGCACAGCGGAGGAGGGCGCCAGGGGTATCCGGAATTCGCAGATCCAGGGCTTCTTGGTCCCGGCCGGACGGAATAGGATGGTCATGCCCGTGCCTTCGAGAGACTTCCGGGCGCAGGGATTCTTTAGGGACGCGGAACCGGAAACGAGCGGCCCAACGGCTGCCGAGGAAACGGCAACCGTCAGGCCGATGGCGGCCAGCACCAGCCGGCGAAGGAACCGCTTGTCTCTCATGACGATCTCTCTCAATGGAATTCTATCACAGAACGCGCTATTCAGGGCATCCTGCGCACCGAAACTCCACGGACTTACATCCGTGGAATCCCGCGAAGGGGATTGAATCAGCTAATACGTCACCCAAATCCCCAGACAAGGAGCATTACAGAAGGACGATGGACATGCCGCCGCGGGAGCGACACGAGCGCCGTGCCGATGCGGGCGGTCAGCGGACGACGATCTCATCGACGAAAACCCAGGACAGGCCGCCTGCTGAAGGATGCCAGTCCGGAAGTCGCTTGGTCCCTTCGATACGGAAGCGAACGTAGCGCACGCGGTCGAAGCCGCCCGGCCCGGCCTCGGCGCCGGTCCAGGTGAAAGGCCGGATGAAATCCTCGCCGCGGTGGTCGCCCTCAACGGCGATCGTCCCGATTTCCCGGAATACGGCGCCGTCTTCCGAAACCGCGCAGGCGACGCCTTTCGGGTGGAGGATCCAGCTCCGGAAGTCGGATAGCGTGCTGAGCGAAATTTCGCGGACGGCCTGAGCCTTCCCGAGGTCGAGCGTCAGCGTCACGTCCACGCCCTCCCAGCCGAGCCAGTGGACCTTGAAATCGTTGGCCCCGCGGACGCCGTTGGTCAGCACCGCCGTGTCGCCCTTGGCGTACTTGGGCGAGGGGGGCGGGTCGGCCGCGACCGGCCTGCGGAAGGCCAGGTTGCCCTCGACTTGGACGCCGATGAAGCGCCTGACGCCTTCGCAATAATCCGACGGGGTCAAACCCGACTCGCTGAGCGTCCGGACGCCGCCCGCCTGGCACCACACCGAAAACTCGTTGAGGAGACGGGCCATTTCAGGCCGGGCGGAAAATGTCCCGTTCTTCTCGGCGTAAAAGCCGCGCGGCCCGAACATCTCGTTCTTGCCGATCTCGAGCATTGCGTATATCAGGGGCAGACGGGCCGCGCGGACGCGCTCGAGGACGGCGGAGTCCCCGGCCGCAGCCTTTTCCGCTTTGTCGAAAATCGCGTTGTAGGCGGCGACGTCCGCGGCCGAAAGATAATCGTCCGCGTGGGCCGCGGGCGGCTCATAGATGTCGAGCTTGGCGCCCGTGCGCTCGAGCGCGGATCGGAGCGCCTCGATGTAACGTCCGATGAACGGGCCGGCTTTCCCGTAGTAACCGTTGAGGAATTCGTTCGTGACGGCCTGGATATCCGCCTCCGGGTTCCAGAGCAGCCGCGCCAGGACGTACGACTTGAGCTCGCTGAATTCGTGGCCCGGGCTGGTGTTGGTCTGCTGGAAATGCCGGCGGACGCCGTAGCGGACGAAGAGCCGGATGTTCGGCTGAAGGACGTGGAGGTTCGGGAAGGGCGAAACATGGTGCGAAAAATTGACCGTGTAATCCCAGAGGTAGAGATTGGCGCAGACCCGGCTCCAGTCCTTGATGTCCCGGACGAACGAACTGCTCGACGGGTCTTCCACGATGGGCAGGCTCCGGTTGAGCTCGATCGTGCAGAGCATGACCTCGACGTTCGGGGCCGGCTGGGTCAGGCGCGGCGCCGGCCGCGAATATTGATAGGCCAGGGTCGAGATGGTCTTGTCCGGGAAAAGGGCCGCGACCCCGTTCACGAAGCGGATGACGGGACCGGCCGGAGAGCCCTCCTCGTCGATGATTTTTTGGCACTCGGGGCATTGGCAGTAAGAGGAATTGTCGTTCTGGCTCACCGACCAGATTGGCTTGTCCGGCTGGGCGGCCATTTCCTCCCGGAGTTTCGCGACGGCGATGTCGAAGACCTCGGGCCGCGACAGGCAGGGCTGGTCGATGACGCGCTTGCCGTTCATCAGCGCGAAATACTCCGGGTGGGCGGCGAAGTAGGTCTGCCAGGGCACGAGTTTCTGGAAGGTGTGGACGTAGTAGCCCGCGCCGTAGAGGTCGTCCTGGACGTGCAGCCGCAGCCAGTCGCGGTAGTCGGGGTCCCGGGCGAATTCGCCGTTGACGATGCGGACGGAGTTCGCGGGATTATCGATATCGAAGGTGCAGCCGAGGACGACGTTCGACCTCCGGGGGAAGACCTCGACGGACGGGCTGTACTTGCGGCAGCCGAAATATTTTTCGAGAAGATGAACGGCTCCATATACCGCGCCGCGGCCGCCTCCGCTCACGATATATAGGTTACGGGATGAGGTGGCGACGAGGAAGCCGTCTTGGCGAATGGAGGCGATCATGGAGGCCAAATCTGGGGGCAAGTCCTTCGACGGGAAACCGATGGCCGCGACGTTTTCGCGGCCCGGCTCGGTCACGGTCCTCACGGGCAGATCCGCGCCGCTCATTTTCCGAACGGATGATTGGAGGATCTCCGCGGCACGCCTCTCCGCCTCCCCCGCTCCCACCGGGATCTCGATCGCGGCCGCGGCCCGGCCCTTATCCACAAAAACGAAAGCCCGCGCGCATGGGCTGGACGGGACGGGGCTTGAAACCGGACTCGTCCTCGGCGTCTCGCCCGGCGCGCAGGCCGCCGCCCAAAGGAGCGCCGCCGCGACTATTTTCCTGGGGTCGGACCAAATCATCTTATTGATTTTAATTTAATTAACCGCATTTTTAGAATCTTTTTCGGCCTTAAGTCCGCGTTTCCGGCCCCGAAAACGACGAGTTAAGGATCCCCCGGCAATTTAGTCCAACACAGCCGCCCGCGTCAAATCCAAGAGGAGATCGGCGGGCCGCGGTGGATTTCCTTTCAGGATTGTGCCAGAAGCAAGATTACCATATAATGCACATGGTTGATGTTCGCAAGCGCAAGGCAGCCGCTGAAGCTCCACTGACCTATGTCCGAGGGATCCAACGAACGGGGTTGAACACAGGAATGGGAAAAATGGGGAGCTTGAGTTGATATCCGACCCGAAAACCAGCCGTGTATCCACGCCCCGGAAAAGAGCGTGGCGCGGCGCGGGAGTTATCACGCTCGCCCTTCTCGTTTCTCTGCACGCCGCTTGGACGGGCAAGGAAAAAAGGGTTAAGGTCACCGTCAACAAGCCCAACGTGGAAACCCGGCTGTTCGACCCGTCGGGACCACGGCCCCCGGGCATGCCGGCCCTCAAGGGGCATGAGCGGGCGGCCTGCACGGCCGCTTTCGACGACGGCGCCGGAGTCCGCTGCGTTTTTCAGAAAACGGGCTTCGAACCGGCCAAGCTCGCCGCCCAGTTCTCCGACGTCGAGGTTGAAACGAACCTCAGGATTGTGATCTGGCTGCCGCAAGCCTACACGCCGCGAGAGAAGGATCACGAGGAAGCCCACGCCCGCATTTCGCAGCGCGTCTATAGCGAACTGGCCGAAAAGACCGCCCGCGAGGTGGGCGCAAAGTATCTCGGCCGGAAAACCAGGCGGTTCCTCATGTATGAGGATTTCCAAAAACTCGCCAAGGAGGCCACAGGCCAAGCCGCCGCGGAAATCACCCAGGAGTGGTTCAAGGTCGTGGCGGGCGAGGCCGGCCGCGTGAACGGCCGTTTCGACGAGTTGACCGCCCACGGCCAAAAGGACGTGCCTCTGGACAAAGCCATCGAACAAGCTTTCGACAAAGACCGCACTTAGCGCGCGCCCCCCCGAGTCACCCGGCGCCGGAAACGTCCGGCCCGCCCCCCTAGTACCGCCAGCTCTTGAGGTCCGCGCCCGGCGGCGCCGTCGCCTCCATGCGCTTGACCGCGACCGGGATATACATCTGATGGTAGCGCAGGCGCGAGACGTAGTTCGGCTGGCCGTGGTCGCCGTTCCAGCAGTGTTCGGCCCGGTCGCCGTAATCCACCTGGCCGTCATAAGAAGGATTTTTCGTGCCCTTGAGGAAGGCCTCCATCAAATACACGGCATCATTCAGATAATAGTTATCCATGTCGCCGACATAGATATGGATCTTCCCCTTGAGCTTCGGGCCGAGGGTCTTCCACTCGTTCTCGAGCTTGTAGCGGAGGTCGTAGAGTTTCCAGGACTCGGCGACCTTGCGGTCGATCTCGCCGGTGAGCTTGTCCCATATCGGCGCGGGGTACCCGTCGGGGCCGGCGGGACCGAAGACCGCCTGCCAGATGTCCCACTGGCCGCCCGACCGGGAGTGCGTGCCCAGGGCCAGCTCGAGCTGGTTCATCTCCTCCAACGTGGCGTTGACCTCGCCGAGGTAATTTCGCGTGCCGGGCCGCGGCGTCTTCTTCCACTGGCTGTCCACCGTGTAGGCGTTCCTGTGCTCGTAGATGTTGACGATCGTGTAGGCCCGGAAGTCGATCGGGTCGGGACAGGCCGCGTAGCAGCCGTTGAATTCGTCGGGATAGAAGATCTGCGAGGCCAGGGCCTCCCAGCCGCCCGTCGAGCCGCCGTAGAGGAAGCGGGCCCAGCCCTGTCCGATCCCCCGGTATTTCTTCTCGATATAGGGGATGAGTTCGCGGACGATGGCGTCGCCGTAAGGGCCGAGGTTGGCCGAATTCACGGCGTAGGAATCGTCGTAATAAGGATTAGCGTGCTGGATCTCCATGACGATGACCCGCGGGAAATTCGGCCCCGTCCATTCCTTATAGAAGTCATAGGCGTACTGTTCCTGGATCCGGTTGTATCCGGGAATATGGAAACGGTCGCTCCAGTCCGGCTTGAGGCTGGGGTCGGGAGGCGTTTCCCGGAACCCCGAGATCGTGTAAGGGAAATGCCCGTGGTAGACGATCAGCGGATAACGGGCCTCGGAATGGGAGTCAAAGCCTTCGGGGAGAAGGAGGCAGGCGCCGACAGACATGGGCCGCCCCCAGAACTTAGTCAGGAGCTCGCTCTGGATCTTCTCGTGCCGGACGTACTTCGTGTCCTTGGCCGAGGCGATCGGGGGGATATCCCGGTCGAGGACAATCAGGACCGTCCCGGTTTTCGCGGGATCGATGGTCATCCGGCGCGGCGTGCTGTACAGATTCCCAGGCGCGGCATTCCACCTCTGGCCCTCGCCACGGTCCATGGGCAGTTTGACGATGTGGCCGTCGGACCGGTGAAACGTTTCGTAGCGGTGGAGGAGGGCCTGGACGTAGTATTCGCCGGGGGGAAGCGCGGCTATACTCCGGACCGGATAGCCGAAGGCCGAGGCGTCGACGACGGCCTCGGCGCCGGGCGCTAGGCCGTCCACATCAACACCGAAGACGAGCTGGGTGCTTGGCCCCTCGTTGATCTGGAGGCGCGGCTCGTCCTTCCCGTCGGTCGAGATGAGGAGGAGCAGCCGCCCGTCGAGAGGCGCCTTCGAACGCTCGGCCGGGAAGCTGACCGCGAACCGGAGCTCGGGAGACGCCGCGGATGATGAACCCGCAATCGCCGGGCCCGCCATCAGGAAAAGCGCCGCGGCGACGGCAGACGTCCTGGCGTTATTACGAGAAATGAGTTTCATATCGCCCTCCTCAACCCGTCGTTTATTCTTTATGGCTGGAACGCGGCGAGGCGTTTTTCAAAGTCCGCCACCTGGTATTTCTTGCCGCGGCGCAGGATCTTATGGCCTTTTTTCTCCAAGAGATTTTTGTGCGCCTCGAGCTTTTCGGCCCATGTCTTTTTCATGCGCCCTCCCAACCGAAAACAAGGTATATCTCGGGCCCCGCCAAGTCAAGGCTCGGCAGAACCTTCGTTAACGTACTTCTTGCATGGACGCAGAGGCGATCGTTCGGGTGCGGCCCGGTGTCCGGACCTCTTCGTACCCCTCTCTTGAAATACGGCCGCGAAAGATGAAGAATAGGCGGCGGATCCGATGAAACCGGCCGGCAAAAAGCAGGGAGCTCGGGGGCACCGATGAATCGCAAGTTTAGGTTCTCCGAATCAATCGGTATCGCGGCGGCCATATTGGCCTCGGCGGCGGCGCTGGTCATTCTCCTTTGTCCTCACGGAGCCAGCGCTTTCTCAAGTGCTCCAAAGTCTCCGGCGGCCATCGAAGGAAAGGCCATGCTCGAATACGTCCGATTTATCGATCAATCCATTTCCACAAAAAATCTGGACCGCTACCTCAGGCGCTTCACCGCCGAGCCCCACGTCGCCTCCTCGCCCCGGAATAACGAACTGGCCCAATTCGTCTACGATGAATGGAGGTCGTTCGGGCTCGAGGATGTCCGCAAGGCGGAGTACGAGGTCCTCCTGTCCTTCCCCGAGCGCATCGCCGTTGAGATCGTGGCGCCCGAAAAGGTCAAGCTGACTCTCAAGGAGGACGGCTATCCTCAAGACCCGGACACGCTGCGCGCCGACGTCGGCCTTCCTTACAACGCGTATTCGGCGTCCGGGGAAGTCACGGCGCCCGTCGTCTATGCCAACAGCGGCAATCCGCAGGATTTCGATTTTCTGGAGAAGAGCGGCGTCGTCCTCAAGGGCAAGATCGCCCTGGTCCGCTACTCTGAGCCGTATTCTTATCGCGGGTTCAAGGCGCAAACAGCCCAGCGGAGGGGCCTCGCCGCGCTCCTCATATATTCCGACCCGAAAGAAGACGGCGCGGCGCGCGGCCCGGTTTTCCCCGACGGGCCGTGGGGCCCGATGAGCCACATTCAGCGGGGCGGAATTCCTTTCGACTTCATTTATCCCGGCGACCCGCTGACGCCCGGATGGGCTTCGGTCCCCGGCGCGAAGAGGCTTTCGCCCGGGGAAAGCGCGACCGTCCCCAAGATCATCGGCATTCCCATTTCGGCCCGCGATGCCCTTCCCATCCTCCGGATGATGGGCGGGCCGCAAGCGCCCAAAGAATGGGCGGGCGCGTTGCCGGTCACCTACCGGTTGGGAGGCGATAGTCCCCGCGTCCACATCGACGTCAAAATGGACAACTCGCCGCGCAAGATCGTCAACGTCATCGGCTTCATCAAGGGGAGCGAAGACCCCGATCAGGCCGTCCTCGTCGGCAATCATCGCGACGCCTGGATCTTCGGAGGGCTCGACCCCTCGAGCGGCACGGCCTGCCTGATGGAGCTGGCCCGGGCCTTCGGCGAGGCGAAGAAGGAAGGGTTCCGGCCGCGGCGCTCCATTTATTTCGCGAGCTGGGACGCCGAGGAATTCACGCTCACCGGCTCGACCGAATGGGGAGAGGAAAACCGTGAATGGCTCAAAAAAGGCCTGATCGCCTACCTCAACGTCGACAGCTCGGCGGCGGGACAGGACTTCAGTGTTTCGGCCGTGCCGGGCCTTTCGCGGATCATCGTCGACGCGCTCCGGGATGTGACCGACCCGGCGACCGGGAAAACGGTCTACGATCGTTGGAAAGCCGGCCCAAAAGAGAGAGGCACGATCGCCACGGCCTCGGGCAGCGGCCGGGTCAACGCGATCGGCAGCGGCTCCGACCACACCGTTTTTCTCAACCACATCTGCGCCCCGGCCTTGGACATGAGCTTTGACGGGGATTACGGCGTTTACCATTCCATGTACGACGATTACTATTGGATGACGCGATTCGGCGACCCGGGGATGCGGTACACGAAGGCGCTGGACGAGATCTGGGGCCGGATCGCCGTCAGCCTCGCCGCGGGCCCGTTCATCCGGCTGGATTACGAGGCGTACGCCGTGGAGCTCAAAACGTATCTCGACGACTGGTCCAACCGGTTCGACCCGGGGAAAGACAAACTGGTGAAACTCTACGGGCTTGCGGACGAGATGAGAAAAGCGGCGGCCGGGATCAGCCCGGTCCTGTTCGAGGGCGGCGCCGCCGAAGCAATGCCGGCGACGAAAGCAGAGCCGAAGCCGAACGCCGCGGGCGCCGGGAAGGGCGCGCCTCGCGCAGAGCTTTCGGCGGAGAAAAGGCGCGAAGCGAACCGGCTCCTCATTGAAATCGAAAGGGATTTCGCGTTGCCGGAAGGGATCCCGAACCGGAACTGGTTCAAGCACCTGGTCTTCGGGACCCGCTCGACCTATGCCGCGCTTCTGCTCCCCGAGCTGACGGAAGCGGCCGAGGCCGGAAATGAGCGCGGCGTGACGGTCGCCATCACGCACCTCGAGGAGGCCATCAGCAAGGTGGTCTTAAAACTCAAGGCGATCGCCGCCCTCGTCATCCCGGCGGGAGCCTAACCGATTTCCTGTTTTACGTCGGAAAACAGGTTATCACGGTGGACTTGCGGCGCCGCTTTAGCGGATCGTCACGATGTCCATTTTCACCCACCAGGACGGGCCGGGCGGTTTTGGGTGCTTCGCCGGAACAAAAAGAGGCTTTAGGCATATTGCGACTTTAGTCATGGGGTGAACCAAGATCTCTTCGGCCTGGCCGGACGCGCTGACTCGAATGAGCACAGTGAACGGCTCGAGTTCAGTTTCGGGCAGTCCTTTCGTGCAGCGCGCCATGGCTGGAGCCAACCATGGGCCGGCCTTGAGGGCGAATGTCGTATCATATTTTTTGCCTTGTTTTGATTTGACATTCTCGTCCGCCGCCTTTAGAGCAGCCTGGAAAAGACTATCCGGCTGGTCGGAAGAGCCGACGGCATCGATCGCCAACAAAGATGCAACCACCGTTCTGAACGCATCGAGCTCCGCATCGGTCGCGCGATTCTTTCCCGTGTTGATGGCCACCGAGAACATATACCAGTACTCTTTGCCTGGATTGACATAGGCTACGTACTCGTGGAACTTTTCTTCGAGGAGAAAGAGCTTGGGAAAGCACGGATAGTGCGGGTGCTCGGCACGGAGATCAAGGAACTCAATCGTGGGGAATTTCTTCCGGTATCCGTCCATATCGGCCGCCAGGTCAGCCCCCGCGTCCTCATTCCTTTTCTTATTCACGCGCACGCGAATCATCCCGTAGGCGGTGGTCAATTTGTGCCCTTTGGGATAGAAAATGATGTTGGATTTCAACGCGGAAGCCCGTTGCCAATCGCCTAGCCAACCCTCCGGTTCCTGGACGCCAAATCTGTATCCTTCGCCCCACAGGATCAGCCGATCCATGGGTTGTTGAGAGGCGAGCACAGGATAAATGACGGCCAGGAACATCAAGGTGAAGAGAACCGGCCTTAAAAACGGAAAGTCTCGGGAGCTCATGCTCGTTCATCCCCTCTTTTCGGGATCGAGGGCTGCTGCTGGAATGCTACTCTCGTCCGGAGGCCTGAGTCAATATGAGCGGGAGGAGCGGACGGCTGACCTGTCCGCGTTCCAGAAGATCATGGCATTGGCGTCCCCGGCCGTGCTATGATTGCCTGGAGGGGGATAGGAACATGCCTCGGACGTTCATCGTCGTCATCGCCGTCCTGCTCCTGGCCGCGGCCGCTTCCGGCGATATGCGCGTTATCGGGACGCTGCGCTTCGAGCCCAACCCGCAGTGGGGCCGCATGGCGACGGACCTGACGCTCACGAGGGAATGGTGGTTCGGCCTGAACGTCATGGCCCTGGTGACCGAGGAATGGCGCTACGTCTTCGACAAGAGCCGGGCCCGCGTCCTGGTCATCAACGTCAAGGACAAGTATGTCGTGGCGGCCCCCATGACGGCCGGCGCGCGGGACCTTGTCGAGCCCGGATCGCTCGACGCCCTCGGCCGCACGCAGGTTAACGGGACGCTCACGAAGTCGCCGAAAAAGAGGACCATCCTCGGAAAAGAATGCCCGGGCACCGTGGTCTCGGAATGGATCGCTACCGACAACCGGCACGTTTTCGACCGCGACAGGACCATTTACGCGAGCCCGGACGTTCCCTTCGATTGGCGCATGAACCGCGACCTGACCATGTGGATGGTGTCGTTTTTCAACCCTCAGATGGCCTATTTCGGGGAGCTTCGGTCCGTCGAGGGCTTCCCGCTCGTCGAAACCGATGTCTTCACCCGGAACAACCAGCGCATGATTTACAGCACCGAGGTGACCGAGATGCGGGACGCGACCCCCGCCCCCGATCTCTACGAGATCCCGGAGGGGTTCACCCGGAAAGAGAAGCTGTCGCAGAGGGACATCCTCGCCATGCGCCAGCTCCTCTACTTCATCTACTTTTATTAATTTCGGTGACACACAACTAATTACCATAATTATCAAAGGTCCGGAATTTCGGTAATTAGTTGTGTGTCACCGAATTAGGAATCAGGCGAGGCGGGAGCCCCAGTCGACATCGACGGCATAGTTCATGCACCGCGCGAAAATATCGTAATCGAACTCGGGGCAGACGAGGCCCTTGCGCTCGAGGATGCGGCGGGATTCCACAGTTTCGAAGACCCGGGTGTCCCTCATGTAAGGCTCGTAGGCCTCGACGAAATGGCCGTAGAGCGCCTCGAGCGTGTTCCGCGGGACCTCCTGGAATTCCTCGGCGGCGCACGCCTTGATCCCGGTCAGGCGGAAAAGCCGGCTGCTGTAATCGATGATGTCCTCGATGCGCTTCAACACGTCGTTGACGATGTGAAAGATGCCGCCCGCCGGCGCTCCTTCCATGAGGGCCATGAACGCGGCCGTGAAGAAATCCACGGGGATGAGGTTGAGGCCGCCGCGGCCCGCCGTCTCGATCCTCAGCGGAAGGTGCGTCGACCCGTCGGACTCGATGCGCACGCCCATTTCGCCGGCTTTCCGGCCGCCCCTCTCGCGGATGTCCTTCTCGAAGAGCTCTTTGATCATGAGGGCCGATCGCACGGGGTAATAGACCGCGTTGAACAGCCGGCTCCGGCCCGTCCGCGAATCCCCGTAGACAATGGACGGCCGATAGATCCCGAGCCCGAGGCCCGCTTCCCGGCAGGTCTCGGCGACGATCCGTTCGCCCTGGCACTTCGTCTCCTCGTACGCGTTCCAGAACTCGCGGGGCGCCGCCGGCCCCTCGGGGCATGGCCCGGAGGTCTTGCCTGCGACGAACGCGGTGCTCACGTGGTGGAAGAAGTAGGCCCCGCTCGCCCGGGCGAATTCGAGGACGCGCGCGAGCCCGGCGCCGTTCACCGCCTCGACCTCGGCCCTCTTTCGCTCGGAAAACGCCGTGTTCGACGCGCAGTGGATGATCTCGTCGGTTTCGCCGAGCAGCCCGCGATACACCTCCGGCGCGATCCCCATGCGCGGGAGGGTGATGTCCCCTTCGACGACCTGGATCGCCAGGCTCTCACCGGGGGGAAGGCCGAACCAGTTCAGGAGCTCCCCCACCCGGGCTTTCGCCGAGCGATGCTTGTCGGAGCGGGCCAGGAGGGCCACCCGAAAGCCCCTTTTGAGGAGTTCGACGGCGATGTGGCTCCCGAGAAACCCCGTCCCACCCGTCAGGAAAAACCGGGCAGACTTCGCGGCCCGCTTTTTTTCGATTTCCTGTAACGAAACGCGCGCCGCGGACATCTTCATTCCCGCGCCGGAAACCGGTCCCGGCGCGATTGTTTATCCATTATACAGGAATCGGGAAGCGCCGCGGCCCCCTCCCGGCCTCAATTCTTGAACTTCGCGGGGAACTGGTTCACGATACCTTCGGTCAGCATGTCCGCGAACATCAGCATGTGGACGTGACCTTTGTCATAGGCCTCGACGTCAGCCGCCCAGTCCTTCTTGAGCCGGGACACGACTTCGTCGGTCGTGTAAGCCAGATGCTTGTGGAGCATATCGGCGACGGCAGCCTTGGGCCAGTGCGGGTTCGCGCCGCTCAGGAAAGCGGCGATCTCGTCCCCGTTCCCGGTCCATTTGTTCTGGGCCGCGGTCAGCTCCGTGGCGTTGCCCATCTTGGCGGCCTTGACGACCTCGGTGGCGATCAGGATATGATCGCGCAGCAGCGCCGCCAGCTTTTTCCCGGCTTCCTCGCCGTAGTACGGCACGATGGCATTCCCCAGGTCGTCCTGATTGGCCAGGAGCCGCTTGGCGACCGCGCCGGCGTCTTCGAGGCCCGCCAGGGCGCTGATGATGTAGTTCCTCGTCCAGGTGATGTGGTCCTCCCAGAGTTTCCTCATGGCCGTCCTGAGCTCGACCATCGACCTGGTCGCGGTCATCATTCCGCTCTTCCCGCCCTGCATCATCTGCTGGGCGGGCGAGCCGACAGCCAAGACCAAAACGAACGATGCCACAAGTGCCATCATGACCGGCTTTTTCATTTGTCCTCCTTCAGGATTCCGGTGGTCTCCGGGGGGGAATGGTATCCGCGGTTTCCCCCCGCTGGCAATAACCGCCGGTCCGCAGCGAAGAGCAGTCCAAGAATCATGCCATCCGGCCGCCAGGGGCCGCCCTCCTCCCCTCCTAAAGGGCACGGCTTGACGGAGGCATCACCCCTGGTGGGGCGCACCGGCCCCGTTCCGGAATAATGGACACAATCCTAAAATAATGGACAAATCCTCCCCCCGGCCGCAACGGGAAGCGTTCCGGTCAGGTTTGGTAGATTGGCATACGGTTTGGCAAATTGGCATATTTATTGCTTCTATATCCCATAAAGGAATGGAGGAGCGCATGGACGGGATGAATCACTACCGGGTTGCCGACACCCTGCTTCTGATCCACCAGAGCATCAGCCGAGGGGTGCACATGTCGGGCCTTTACAGCCGCATCTTCACGCGGCACGGGTTTCCGGAGGGCAAAATCCGGCCCGGTTTCGCCGATTATATCCGGAGCCTCGTTTCGGTTTTGCAGGCTCATCATCTCGGGGAGGACGAGTTGGCGTTTCCGAAGTTTCAGGAGCTTCTGCCTGAGGCGCCTTATGAGGTGCTGACCAGCCAGCATGTCCAGATGGTGCCCATCCTGGACCAGATCCGGCTGAATATCGACCGGGCCCTCGAAAACGGGGAGTCGCAGGAGTCCCTCAACAGGCTCGACAGCCTTCTGACGGAGCTCGCGGAGATCTGGCGGACGCACATCGCGCTCGAAGAAGTCCATTTCTCTCCGGCAAAAATCGACGCGGTCATGGACTCCGAATCACAAGCACGTCTTCTGACTCAATTCGCCGATTTCAACCAGAAACACTTCAAGCCGGATTATCTCGTGGTCCCCTTTACGCTCTTCAACCTGCCACGGGAGGAGCGCGCCTATATGTCGGACCTGATGCCGCCTGTCGTCACCCAGCAGCTCATCCCGGTCGCTTGGAAGGAGAAATGGCGGCCGATGTCGCCGTTCCTGCTCGTCTAATTCGGGGACACAATACTCATTTCCGGATTATTGAACCTGCGAGAATTTCGGTAATTAGTTATATGTCACCGAATTAACGGAATGATTGACAGCCCTCGGGGCTAATGATAACGTTCCGGGGAACGCGGAAACCTCGGGAGGTTCGTCATGAGTCGTCGAAACGTGATCGTTTGCGCGGCCGGACTCATCTTACTGATGGGCATCGTCGGGCCGATCCTGAGCGCGAGGCCATCCCAGCAGCCGCCGCCGCCGGAGAAGAAGGCGGCCGGGCCCGCCCCGGGTACGGCCACGACCCTCGGCACCCAACCCGCTCCCCAGCCTGCTCCCGCGGACAAACCGTTCGCCGTCACGCGGCACACGGTCACGATCGGCGGCAAGCCCATCGGCTACACGGCGACCGCGGGGACGCTGACGGTCAACAAGCCCGACGAGAAGGCCGGCGCCCGCATGTACTTCACGGCCTACACCGTGGACGGCGTCAGGGAGATCGCCGCGCGTCCCATCACCTTCCTCTTCAACGGCGGCCCGGGATCGTCGTCGGTGTGGCTTCATCTCGGCGGCCTCGGCCCGCGCCGGGTCGTCATGAACGCCGAGGGTTACGCGGCCAAGGCGCCGTTCGGACTCACGGACAGCGAGAACTCGCTTCTCGACGTAACGGACATGGTTTTTATCGACCCGGTCATGACCGGCTACAGCCGGCCCCTGCCGGGCGAGAACAAGGCCCAGTTCACGGGCGTCGGCGAGGATCTGGCTTCAGTCGGCGAGTTCATCCGCCTGTTCATCACCCGCTTCGAACGCTGGGCTTCGCCGAAATTCATTCTGGGGGAAAGCTACGGCACGACGCGGGCGGCGGGGCTCTCCGGGTTCCTCCAAGGCCGCTCGAACGGCATGTACCTCAACGGCATCGTCCTCGTGTCGAGCGTGCTCGATTTCCAGACCATTATGTTCCAGCCGGGGTCGAACCTCTCGTACGTCCTGTACCTGCCGCACTACACGGCCACGGCCTGGTTTCACAAGAAGCTCGCCCCGGCGCTCGAGGCACGGCCGCTGAAGGATGTCGTGGCCGAGGCGGAAGAGTTCGCGGCCAACGCGTATTCGCTGGCGCTCTTCAAGGGGAACCGGCTATCGAAAGAGGAGGCGGGCGCGGTCGCCGAGAAAGTCGCCGCGTACACGGGGCTCAGCAAGGGCTACGTCCTCGAATCGAACCTTCGCATCCGCCATGACCGCTTCGTGAAAGAGCTGCTCCGGACGGATTTCGAAACGGTCGGCCGCCTAGACAGCCGGTTCAAGGGGCGGGACGCCGACGCCGCGGGTGAGACTTACGATTACGACCCGGCCAGCGCGGTGATCGGCGGCGCGTTCCCGACCATGTTCAACAACTATCTCCGGACCGAGCTCCAGTACAAGGAGGACCTCCCCTACGCGGTTTACGGGAACGTCTATCCCTGGAACTTCATGTCGAGCCCGGGGGACCAGGGCCCAGGACCCGGCGGGGGACGCGGCGGATTTGGGGGGCTGACGCTCAACGTCGCCGAGATCCTGCAGTCCGCCATGCGCGAAAACCCGGGGCTTCAAGTTTTCGTGGCCAACGGGTATTACGACGGGGCCACGCCCTTTTTCGGGACGGAGTACACATTTTCCCAGATCGGGCTCAACAAGGAGTTCGAGGGCCGCGTGCGCTTCGGCTACTACGAGGCGGGACACATGATGTACATCCACAAGCCCTCGCTCGTGAAGCTCAAATCCGACCTGGCGGAGTTCATCAAAAGCGCGGCGGGAAAATAAACTCGTAGGGGGACACACTACCCTGTCCCCGATATCGATTTCGGTAACACACAACTCAATCCCTTAATTCGTCCCCGATTCGCTCCGGCGGAATTTCGGTAATGAGTTATGTGTCACCGAATTGGTAATTAGATAACCTGGCCGTCGAAGAGACGGATGATGCGTTCGGAGACGGCGGCGATGTGGTCGTTGTGGGTGACCATAACGATCGTCCGGCCCTCTTTCCAAAGCTCGACCAGGACGGCCATGATCTCCTCGCCGCTCTTCGAGTCGAGGTTTCCCGTGGGCTCGTCCGCGAGCAGGATCGGCGGGTCGTTGGCCAGCGCCCGCGCCAGCGCGATCCTCTGCTGCTGCCCGCCCGAAAGCTCCGACGGCCGGTGGTCGCGCCAGTCGTAGAGCCCGACCGCGTTCAGGAGCTCCGTGATCCGTTCCTTCCGCTTCCTCCCGTTTTTCCCGTCGAAGAGCATGGGCAGCTCGATATTCTCCCAGGCCGTCGCGTACGGCAGCAGGTTGAAATTCTGGAACACGAACCCGAGCTTCCTGTTCCGCGCGGCCGCGAGCTGGTCGAACGTCAGCCCGGCCACTTTTTCGCCATCGAGCCTGTACTCCCCCGCCGTCGGCGTGTCCAGGCAGCCGATGATATTCATCAGCGTCGACTTGCCCGACCCGGACGGCCCCATGATGGAGACGAACTCCCCCTTCCCGATCGTCACGGATATCCCCCGGAGCGCCTCGAGCGTCTGGCTCCCCGTCCGGTAAACTTTGGTGATGCCGTTGAGTTCGATCATGATGATTCTCTATTCATAGCGGAGTGACTCGATAGGGTTCGACCGCGACGCCCGGAGCGCCGGGAAAATCCCCGACAGGAAAACCAGGACGCCCAGGATGACCATATAGGCGACGAAGATCTGCAGCGAAAAGACCGGCCGCAGGAGGTAAGCCTCGATCCCGAACGAATCGTAGTTGATCGGGGCCAGCCGGACGAGATTGACGATGTTGAACGCGGTGATGCATCCCCAAAAGGTCCCCTTGGCGAAGACGAAGAGCGTCTCCAGGAAGAACTGTTCGATGATGACCCGCCGCCGCGCGCCGATGGCCAGCTTGATCCCGATCTCCTTCGTCCGTTCCTTGGCGACGGCGTACATCAGGTTCGTGACGCCGACGGCCCCGATAAGCAGGGTCAGGATGCCGATGATGCCGAGGAACATCTCGATCCCCTTGAAAACGGCCATGCCCTCCTTGTTGTTCTCGATGGTGTTCCAGAAGTTCGAGGCATAGCGGTCGTCGGGGTCGAAGCGGTATTTCCGCCCGAGGAGCGTCCGGATCCGGGCTTCGATGAGCTTGGACTGGGAGGCCTCATGGGGCTGGATATGGATCTGATTGATGCGCCGGCGGTTGTCGATCTGCTGGTAGGCGTTGAACGGGAGATAGATCTGGTCGGCATCCGGGCCGTTGTACATCGAGTCCTGGATTTTTTTCACGAGGACCCCGATCACGGTGAAGGGGATGCGGTTGATGACGATTTGCTTTCCGACCGCGTCCCCTGCGCCGGCGCCGAACAGATCGGCCGCGATCTTCCAGCCGATGAAAGCGACTTTCCGGCCCTGGGAGACGTCGTCGGCGTCGAGGAACCTGCCCCCGATCTGGGGGACCTGGGTCCTCATCACGGCGAACTCGGCGGTCGTGCCGTGGATGTTGCGGTTGATTTCCTTGCCGTTGGCCGATACCTGGAGGTAGGTATAGGATTCCGGGGCGATGCGCATGATCTCCGGGATCCGTTCCTTGAGGTAATCGACGTCCTCCGGGTAGAGCGAGATCTGGCGCCCCTTCGGCAGCCCTTCGAATTCGAGCGAAGTTTGCCCGCCGTAGACCATGATCAGCGTGTCGCCGAGTCCGCTGAACGCGACCTGGAACTGGGTGGACATGCCCCGGCCGAAGGACATGAGGAGCAGGATCGAAAGCGTCCCCCAGAAGAGGGCGAAGGTGATGAGCGAGGCCTTCTTCCGGCGCTTCCGGTATTCGCTCCAGAAAAATCGGGGCAGGGTCAGGTTCATGCTATTTCCTCAGGGCCTCGATCGGGTCGGTGGACGCGGCCGTGCGGGCCGGGATCATGCCGGCCACGACGCCGATGACGAGGAGGATCAGGACCGTAGAGACGATGACGAGCGGATTGAGCTCCGGGATGCCGACGAACTCGGTGAAGCCGCCCGAGGGGAACGCTTTGGTCGCCTGGATGGCCCCGGCGGCGAGGCCGAAGCCGATAAGCCCGCCGAGGAGCATGATGACGAGCGACTCGCTGAAGAACTGCCAGAGGATCGTCCGGCGCCGCGCGCCGACCGCGAGCTTCACGCCGATCTCGCGCGTCCGCTCGTCGACGACGACCCTCATGATTGATGCCACGCCGACGCCGCCGACGAGGAGCGTGAACGAGCCGATGACCCCCAGAAAGACCGTGAAGGCCATGAAAAACGTCGTGAACGACTTCTCGAATTCCATGGTGTCCCATATGGAGATGGCGTCAGGGTCGGCGGGATTGTAGCCGACGAGCTTGGCCAGGTGCGCTTTGACGTCCTCCGTGACCGCCTTGCTCCGGTTGAGGTCGAGGGGGCGGAAGATGAAGTTCGAGACATACTTGTAGCCGTAGAGCGAGGCATAGGTCGTCCAGGCGATGAAGGCGCAGCGCTCGTCGCGCTGGCCGTTATAGTTCGAGTTCTGCTGCTTGGCGCGCATGACCCCGACGATCGTAAACGGGACGCCGTCGATGAAGATGGCCTTGCCCACGGGCTCCTCGGTGGCGAAGAGGTCCGTCGCGAGGACGTCCCCAATGAAGCAGACGCGCTTGCGGGCGGCCATGTCCTCGTCGTCGATGAAGCGTCCTTTCTCGGCGATCGTGTTCCGCATGCGCTCGAACTGCGGGTTGACGCCGCGGACGGTGTTCCGGTACTCCTTCCGCCCGTAGCTGATGAGGCGGCCGCCGACGAACTCGGGGCTGATGAGGTCGATGCCGGGGACCTTCTCCGGAATGCCTTCGACCATCTCCGGGGTGAGGCGCACGGCCTTGCCCCGGATGAACCCCTGCCAGGGAAGGGTCGTCCGCGAGGGGAAGGCGAGGACGATCCCCTCCCCCATGCCGTGGAACCGCTTGATCTGGGCCTTGGAGACGGAGTCGCCGAAGGCGATGAGAAGGACCACGGAAAACGTCCCCCAGACGACCCCGGACAGGGTCAGGGTCGTCCGGAGCGGCTGGCGGATGAGGTCCCGGAATAGGTTGCGGAAGAAGATGCTGATCATAAAAAGCCTTCCGGCTCAGACGATTACTTGATCTCGCGGGGTGGCTTCTCGACGACCTTCTCGCCCTCTTTGAGGCCGGAGACGATTTCGATGTTCAGCCCGTCGGAGAGGCCGGTCTGGACTTCGACCTTGCGGGTCTTCTGATCCCCCGGGACCTGGGTCTCGGGAACTTCGACGAACCGCTTGCCGTTCTCGAAGATGACCAGGCGCTCGGGGAGCATGAGGACCTGCTTGCGGTCGCGGATCCGGATGCTGGCCGTGGCCGAGAATCCGGCGCGGAGGACCATGCCGGGCTGCCTGACGATGGCGATCTCGATGTCGAAGAGGGTGGCGTTCCCTTCCTTCTTGGCCTTGGGGTAGATTCGAGTGACTTCGCCCGCGATCTTGGCGTCGGGCAGGGCGCCGATCGTGATCTCGGCGGGCATGGCGGCGACGAGCTTGCCCACGTCGATCTCGTCCACGGTGCCCTTGAATCGCAGGCTGTCCATGTCCGCGAGCGAGCAGAGCTCGGTCCCCGGCTGGTAATTCGTCAGCGGCACGACGGGGTCGCCCAGGAAGACGCTCTGGGAGAGGATGATGCCGGTGTTCGGAGACCGGATGATCGAGTCGATCTCCCGGTTGGACATGCGGATCCGACCTTTCTCGAGGAGCTCGAGGCGCTCGGCGGCGATCTTGTAGTGGAGGTTCGCCTCCTGGTAGGAGCCTTCGGCGGCGTCCATCTCGGAACTGGAGATCAGCGACTTCTTGAAGAGCTCGATCTGGCGCTCCCAGTCGGCCTTGATCTTGTGCAGGGTCACCTCGGCGACTTCCATGGCGCGCCGGGATTCCACGTACTCGAGCGGCGTCGGGTTAGGGGAGATCTTCATCAGGGCAGCGCCGGCCTTCACGGCGTCGCCCACTTTGAACAGGACCTCGGTGACGATCCCGGGGATGGTCGATTTGACTTTGGTCTCTTTCTCGGGGTCGATGGTGCCGACGGCCAGGGCCTTCTCGAGGATGTCACCCTTGGTCACGGCGACGAGCTTGACTTCGGCCTTTTTCTTGCCGCAGGCGAACAGGAAATAGCAAAATACCAGGATGAAGAGCGCGGCGAACACGCGCAAGATCCACTTTTTCATCATATACCTCTACACTTCCATTATATCCTTATAGACGTAATGGGCCGGGAAAAGGTTCAATGTGCGTAAAAATTGGGGTCGGACCAAGGTAAGTTATTTATAATAGTTATATTAACAAGAAGAATAGACCTGTTTTGGGGCTTAAGTCCGCGTTTTCGGGGCCTAAAACGAGCACTTAAGTCCCGTCCAGAAAAACTCATCCGGAGCCGTTTTGCTTAACTCTGCATTTTTGGCCACTAAAACAGCGACTTAAGGCTTAATTAGGGGGTCTTTTTTCGCCTAACCGATTTTTAATCTTTAGGTTAGGGTGGTCCGACCCCAATATCGACTAATTTCGGAGGCCCGCTCCTTGTCACGAGACGAAAAAATATGGCATATTGGAGGGAGACAATCCCCGGGCTGGAGAATGAAAACGCGAACTTATTACAGATCCTGCATGGTCCTGGCGTTGGTGACATCGACGCTGGCCGCGATGGCGGGCGGCGTGCGCGCCCGGCCGGGGAACGGGAGGCAAGCTCAGGCGGCGGGCACGCCCCAAACCCAACCCCCCGCCAAGCCCGCGGCCCCGGAGCCGAGCCCCTTCCTCAGCGCCAGGGACAAGGTGCTCCTCGCTGAGGCCCTTCGTCTCAAGCAGGTCCTCGGAGACGAGGTCTGGCCGGGCCTCGGAGGCGCCGCGATCCCGGTCATCATCTACAATGAACGCTTTGAGTTCCTGACGGGCCCCCTCAACCCTCCGCCACGGCCGCCCTGGGTCCTGGTCGAGAAGGACGATTTCTCGGGACAACCCTACTACCGCCGCCCGGCCGAAGATCCCCAGGCCTTCGCCGAGGACCTTGGGGGACAATGGGCCGGCAGCATGACCTCCCTCGAGTCGATGATGAACAGGAAGGTCAGAATCAACCCGGATTTCTATGCCGTCATCCTTCTTCACGAGGTATTCCATGCCTTCCAGGCCACGGTCGAGCCGGCGCGTTTCCGCCGGGCCCTGGCCCTTTACGCCCTCGAAAAAAGTTATCCGGCCAAGGACCCCGCCTTCGCCAAGGCCTGGACGGACGAGGGAGCGCTCCTGGCCGCGGCTCTCAAGGCCAAGGACGACGAGGAAGTCCTCGACGGGGCCCGCGCTTTTCTCCGTCAAAGGGAGTCCAGGCGCCGGCTGATCCCGGGCAGTGTCGACTTCGCCGAGTATGAGCGCGGGATGGAATGGCTCGAAGGCCTGGCCAAGTACGCGGAGATACGTTTCTATGAACTGGCCGGCGCCCGAGCACAGGAGCCGGCCTTCGCCGCCTACAAGCCCGGACTGTCCTATTGGACCTGGGATTTTGTCCGGCTCGGAAAACAGCTGGGAACGCAGGAAGGCGACCTCCGCTTCTATCTGAGCGGCATGGCCCAGGCCCGCCTCCTCGACCGCCTCTCGCCCGGCTGGAAGGCTGATTTCTTCAAAGAAGGCCGGTCGATGGAAGAGCGGCTTATTTCGGTGACACATAACTAATTACCAAAATTCAGAGACCGCTGTCGCCCCCGCCGGCCGGCACGAATTAAGGGATTTAGTTGTATGTCACCAAATTAGAATTAATGACGTTGTTCGCTTGTCGATGGTTGCAGGGTCCCCATGAACGGGGCGGATTGACAGGGCTTCCCGGCCTCACGTATAGTCGACCCAGACACGATCAATTCCTGATATCAGGAGGCCGATCCATGAGCCGTCAGCGGGGTTCCGTATTTCATTCGTTTCGCCGCGCTTCTTTCCCTATGCCCCTCCTGCTCTTGGCCTTTTCAGTCCCCCTTCTCGTGCCGCTCCTCGCGACCCTCCTCGCTCCCTCTCTCGCGGCCCAGCCGTTCGACCAGCGCCTCTTCGGCGAGATGCGCTGGCGCTCCATAGGCCCGTACCGCGGCGGCCGCACCCGCGCCGTCGCCGGCGTCCCCTCCCAGCCCAACGTCTTCTATATGGGCGTCTGCAACGGCGGCGTCTGGAAGACGACCGACTACGGCCGCGTCTGGCGCCCCGTCTTCGACGACCAGCCGACCGGTTCGATCGGCGCCATCGCCGTCTCCCCCTCGAACCCAAATATCGTGTACGTCGCGAGCGGCGAGGGTCTTCAGCGCCCCGACCTTTCCGTCGGCGACGGCATCTACAAATCGACCGACGCGGGGCGGACCTGGACGCACCTCGGCTTGCGCGACGGTCAGCAGATCCCGCAGATCATCGTCGACCCGCGCAACCCGGATCGCGTCTTCGCCGCGGTCCTCGGCCATCCCTACGGCCCCAACGCCGAGCGCGGCATCTACCGCTCCCTCGACGGCGGCCTGACCTTCGAGCGCGTCCTTTATAAAGATGAGAACACGGGCGGCTCCGAGCTCGCCTTCGACCCCTCCAATCCCGACATCGTTTTCGCCGGGCTCTGGGAATCGCGACAGGGGCCATGGGAAAACGCCGCCTGGAGCGGGCCGGGCGGCGGCCTCTTCAAATCGACGGACGGCGGGACGACCTGGCGCAAGCTCGATGTCGTCGCCGCTCCCGACGCCGTCATCCAGGTCAACCTCGGCCTCGCGCCCTCGAACCCGCGCCGCGTCTACGCCATGATCGCGCTCGCCCGCGGCACCGGGCTTTTCCGCTCGGACGACGGCGGCGAGACGTGGACCCGGGCCTCCGACAAC